>Ga0299906_10000586_pt1 | contig 33031 bp, 34 predicted proteins | sample RVTome_14_FD_200259 | JGI IMG/M metagenome (GOLD analysis project Ga0299906, IMG submission 200259) | Soil microbial communities from uranium-contaminated site in the Upper Colorado River Basin, Wyoming, United States - RVT145D125 (version 2) ...
GCCGTCGAGGGCGCCCAGCGCGTAGACGGCCGCCAGCTCGAGATGCTCGTCACGATGCGTCACGACGCACCCCTCAGTCCTTCCAAGCTGGCCTTGAGCTTGGCGATGCCCATGCGCACGCGGCTCTTCACGGTGCCGAGCGGCTCGCCGAGGCGGATCGCGGCCTCGCTGTGCGAGAGTCCGTTCAGAAAGCAGAGTTCGACGGCGTGGCGTTGCTCGGCCGGCAGCGAGCCCAACGCCTCCTTCACGTGGCGGCGCCGCTGGGCGAGGGAGGCGCCTTCCTCTGGCGTGGCCTCGTGCACGACCGGATCGGTCGCGTCGGGTGAGGCCACGGCGGCCTGGCGGCGGGTCTGGCGGATGCGGTCCAAACAACGACTCCGAGTCACGACGAACAACCAGGTGCGCAGGCTCCCTCGCCCCGGGTCGTAGTCGGCCGGGGACGTCCAGAGCCGCCAGAAGACGTCCTGCGTGATCTCCTCGGCTTCCTCGGATCGCCCCAGCAGGCGCAGCGCCAAGGCGTGGACGAGGCCGCTGTGACGATCATAGAGCGCCTCGAGTGCGCGTGCGTCGCCGGCGCCGAGCTGCGCGAGCAGCTCGGTGTCTTCGGGCTCGTTGCCCCGCACCTCCCGGATCGATCGGCTCACTCGGTGTCCACCATGATACGCCGGGGCGGCCCGAACGGATCGGTCGGGCTTCTTCTACCCTGCGGCCGCAGCCCGGCGCCACGACGTCGTCGGCTCCGATTTGCGATCCGGCCCGGCGCTCGCTAGAGAGCCGCCACACCCGTTCGGAAGGAAGAAGGAGGAGGCGGATGCGCATCGTACAAGGAGTTCTGGCGGTGGTCCTGATGGGGGCGTTCGGCGTCATGGGGTGCGCGAAGAGCGGTCCGAGTCCCGCGGAGCCGGCGCGTGTCGCGGCCCCGGCCGACAGCCCGCTTGCCAAGATCCAGCCCGGCATGTCGCCGCGCGAGGTCGAAGCGCTGATCGGACCGCCGGACAGCGAGAACGAGTACATCACGGGCAAGGCGTTCATCCCCTGGTACTACGGGCGCGATCGCAGCCGCCGCGCGTACTTCTACAAGGGCATGGGGCGCGTCGTGTTCCAGGGCGGCGGTGGCTTCAGCCGCAACCACGTCGTGGCGCACACCGAGTACGATCCGAGCGAGCCCGGTCGCGCCCGCTGACGCGCTCGCTCGCTGACGCTCAGGTAGGCTGCCGGTGCCGCCACGGCGCGGCGACCTCGACCTGCCGCGAAATCTGCAGGACCCGCAGGTCGCCGCCGGGCGGCCCGACCACCTGCAGGCCGAAGGGCCAACGGCCCTCCACGACGCCCCAGGGAATCGACGCGGCGGGCTGGCCCGAGAGGTTGAAGGGCGCGGTGAACGCGCCGAGGCGGGCGACGGCCTCGAACATGGCCGGCGGGGCGAGACCATCGAAGGCGCCTACAGGCGGCGGCAGGACGCCGACGGTGGGGGTGAGCAGCAGGTCCCAGTCCCCGAACCATTCCAGCACGCGGGCCGACAGGTCGCGCAGGAGCGCGGCGGCCTGACGCTGGGTGAGGCGCTTACCCTCCCGATGCATCCACGCCGTGAGGGGCTGCAGCAGCCGGCGGCTGACGACGGGCACGTTGGCGATCAGTCGCTGCATGAGGGGAAGGAACTCGTCGACCGTCCCGACGGCCAGGGCAGGCCCGACCTCCACGTGGTGGCCGAGGTCGACGAGGGTGCGCGCCGCCCGTTCGGCGGCGTCGCGAATCGCCCGATCGACCGTGACGAGCGGCGAGTCGAGCACCAGGCGCACGCGCAGGGCGCCCGGCGGCTGCTCGCAGCGCCGGAGCCAACTGGTCTCGCCGGCGTCGGGCCCAGGCAGGCCGCGCAGCACGTCGAGCATCGCGGCCGCGTCGCGCACCGTCTGGGCGACGCACCCGGTCGCGGCCAGTCCGACCCGGTCGGAGGCGGCGTAGAAGTTCGGCATGCCGTCGCGCGAGGGTTTGAATCCGTACAGGTGACAGAACGCGGCCGGGATGCGGATCGAGCCGGCGCCGTCCGAGGCATGCGCGATCGGCAACAGGCCCGCGGCGACGGCGCAGGCGGCGCCGCCGCTCGAGCCACCGGCCGTGCGCTCCCGATCCCAGGGATTGCGGGTCGGCCGGTGAATGTCCGGCTCAGTGACCGGGAGGATTGCCAGCTCGCTGGTGGTCGTCTTGCCGAGCAGCACCATGCCGCCCTTCCGGATGCGCCGGACCGAGCCGGCGTCGAACGGCGCCACGAGCCAGCGCATGGACCGCGACCCGGCCCGCACGAAGGCGCCGCGCACCGGGTCGATGTCCTTGATGCCGGTCGGCACCCCTGCGTAGACGGGCAGGGGCTCGCCGCGGCGCCGCCGCCGGTCCCAATCGCGGGCGGCTCGCAACGCCGAGCGGCGCAGCACGGTCACGAACGCGGTCAGACGGTCGTCGCGCTCCGCGATCCGCTCCAGGTAGAGCGTGACCAGCTCCTCGGAGCCGAGCGAGCCGCGCCGGATCTCGGCGGCCTGCTCGAGGGCGCTCAGTTGCAGGACGTCTTGGTCGGCGGGTGGCGGCATCGGGTGCGGCCGATCACTGACAGGAGCAGCTCGAGAGGCCGGTGTCCGTCACGCATACGCCGCCTGGCCCGCAGTCGTAGCCGCCACATGTCGCGTCGCAGGCGCCCGGCGGCGCACAGAGGCACGCGGCGAACGCGGCATCGCTGAACTGGATGGCGTGGCAGCCGAAGCCGGCCGGACATGAGCCGTCACAGGTGGGGTAGGCGGGGTTGCCTCCGCACGGGACGGGAGCGCACACTTCGAAGCCGGGTGCCACGGCGCAGGCGAAGCCTGGCGGACACTGCGCGCCGCCGCTGCCGCACGAGCCCGGCGGAGCGCAGCCGCAGCCGTCCGGAACGCCGGGCGTCGAGAACATGAAGGGGTGGCAGCTTTCGCCGGCCGGACAGTCGCCGCCGCACGTCGGAAAGGCCGCGTTGCCACACAAGGTGGCGCCGATCGGCGCACAGGTGCAGGAGTTGAACGGCGGGCTTCCCTGGCTGGTGCATGCTTCCGCCGCGGGGCAGCTGCCGTTGCAGACCGGCGCCGTTCCGCCGCAGGGATCGGCCGACGACACGCAGGTGCAGGTCGAGAGGTCCTGCGAGGCGCACACGGAGCCCGCCGGGCAGGCACCGCCGCACTCGGGGAAGACCGTCTCGCCGCACGGCGTGAGGCCGCTCAGACTCGTGTCGGAGCAGTCGGCGAGCGTGTCGGTCGTGGCGTTCTTTGCGACGTAGTGGCCCGCTTCGTCCTTGCGAATCGTGGCGGTATCGAAGCCGGCGCAGGTTCGCAGCGCGCCGGTGGTGACCCGCAGCCCGACCCTCCCGAGCGGGCCGGCCAAGGGCAGTCCGGTCGTCTTGGCGACGACCTTGAGCAGCTTGCCCTCCTTGAGGACCAGCACGCGCAGCGCCGAGAGCCCCCCTGGCGGCGGGTCGACGAACTTGTAGACGCCACGGGCGCCCTGCTTGACGATCCACCCGGGCGTGCCGAGCCCCGCCGGCGCCTGGAAGGAGACCATGCCTTCGCTCTGCGTGAATACGTCGACCACGGCCCCGCCCTCGCTCGCCGGGTCGTCGGGCCCGCCGATCGCGGGGAACGGGAGTGCCGGATCCTTCGAGACGAAGACGAGCTTCTCGGCGCCCGACGCTGCACGCTTGATGACGAGCTTGTGGCTGCTGACGGGGTGATCGGTCGCTCCGGCTCCCGCTCCGAGCAGCAAACCTATGATGGGGCCAACGACGGTGACTCGGCCGCTCTTCGACATGGACAGTCCCCCCCCTGGGCGTGGCGATAGGCCGGTGCACGCCATCACGTCAACCGGTCGTCATGGCAATGGACAGACGGCCGGTGCCGGGGCGTGCTTCGGTACGCCCGGCCCGCCATTGCGCCGGTGCCGTGACGCATGGCGTCGCCTGATGCCAGTCGGTTCCGTCTCCAGCGGCCCCATGCTAGCCCGTGGGGCATGCTCGCGCTCTACTACGCCCCGCGCACGCGCTCGGTCCGCATCCGCTGGCTGCTCGAGGAGCTGGCGCTGCCGCACGAACTGCGCCGTGTTCCGTTCGAGCCGCCGCGGGCGATGTTCACGCAGTCCACGCCGAGCGGTAAGTTCCCGGTGCTGGTGGACGGCGACGTGGTGATCTTCGAGTCGGGGGCGATCCTCGAGTACGTGCTCGAGCGGCATGCGGGCGGGCGCCTCGCGCCGCCGGTCGGCTCGGCGCTGCGCGGCCCGTTTCTGCAGTGGGTGCACTTCGCCGAGTCGACGGCGTTTCCGCCCGTCGGCATCATCGTCTGGCACACGTTCTACAAGCAGAACGCCGCCGAGGTGCCGTCGGTGATCGAGGATGCGCGGGTCCGGGCGCTGGCCGGCTTCGACGTCGTCGAGCGGGCCTTGGCGGGGCGCGACTTCCTGTTGGGGGAGGAGTTCAGCGGGGCCGACGTGATGATGGGCTTCACGCTCGAGGCCGCCAGGGTGATGGGCCTGCTCGGCGACGCGCATCCCAACCTCGGGGCGTATCTGCTCCGCCTCGAGTCCCGGCCGGCCTTCCAGCGGGCCACCGCCGACTAGGGAGGACGCGTATGGCACGATCCGCACGCGTGGGGCGCCGGCGCTTCGACGAGTTGGTCGCCGAGGCGCTCGGTCGCATTCCGCCCGAGTTCGCCCGCCTCCTGGAGAACGTCTCCGTCCTCGTGGAATCCGAGCCCACGGCGGCGCAGATTCGGTCAGCGGGGCTCGACCCGCGCCGCGACACCCTGCTCGGTCTCTACGAAGGCGTGGCTCTGCCGGATCGTCCCTACGACTTCGCAGGGCACCCGCCGGACCGCATCTACGTCTTCCGCGAGCCCATCCTCGACGAATGCCGCAGCGAGGCGGACGTGCAGCGCGAGATCGAGGTCACCATCGTCCACGAGATCGCGCACTTCTTCGGCCTCGACGAAGACCGGGTGCGCGACCTGGGCTACTGACGCGTCCGGTCGTGGACAGCCTCGCTCGTCCGTGTCACACGACGAGTCCATGGACGCGATGGATCACGGCCGGCGCTGGTTCGTGATGTCCGCGATCGGCGAGGACCGCCCCGGCATCGTCGCCGACCTGGCCGAGCTGATCTACGACTGCGACTGCAACCTCGAGGACTCGCGCATGACGCGCCTTGGGTCCGAGTTCGCCGTCCTCCTCCTGGCGTCCGGCCAGGGGCCCGACGTCGAGGCGAAGCTGGCCGCCGGCTGCAAGCGACTCGAATGGGAGAAGCGGCTCACGGTCTTCCTGCGCCGCGTCGACGGACCCCCGGCCGCGTCGCCCGTGGGCCGCACCCTGGTCTGCACCGTCACGGGCATCGACAAGGCCGGCATCGTGGCGCGGGTGGCGCGCACGGTGTCGGCACACGGCCTCAGCGTGCGGGACCTGCGCTCGGACGTGCGGCACGCGTCCAACGCTGGCACGCCGGTGTACACGCTGCGACTCGCCATGGACGCCCCGCCGAGCGTGGACGTCGCGCGCCTGCGCGCTGATCTCGAGCAAGCCGCGGGCGAACTCGGCCTGGAGTTGTCGCTCGATCAGCTCGGACCGGATGTTTGAGGTGGCGGTGACGACGCGCGTCGCCACCTACGACCGGGTCGTGGCCGCCTCGCGGGCTCGGGTCTGGGAGAACGTGCGTGATTGGGAGCATCTCCCTTGGCTGCATCGCGAAACCTTCACCACCGTTCACCTGCGCGCCGCGGGGTCGTGGGGCTGGCGCGTCGACGTGGGCCTGCGCGGCGCGCCGCACGGGGATCCGCCGCTGGACCTCGAGCTGCGCATCGAGGATGCCGCCGAGCGCTACCACGCCCGGACCCTGGCCGGCCCCGGGACCGGGACGGACATCGTGACCAGCCTCGCGCCGGCGGGCGAGCATCGCACCGCCGTGCACGTCGAGTTCCTGGTGCCGGACGTTCCGGCCGGGCAGGTGAAGGCGGTGGGTGACGCCTTTCGTCGCACTTACGCCTGCCTGTGGGACCAGGACGAGGCCATGATGATCCGCCGCCAGGCTCTGCTCGACGGGCGGCTCGATCCACCCCTGCGCGAGGTCCGGCTGGGCGGTGGCCGCGTGCGCTTCCATCCCGTCTGCCCGCATCGGGGCGGACCGCTCGACGATGCCCCGGTCGAGGACGGCTGTGTCACCTGTCCCTGGCACGGCTACCGCTTCGACCTCCTCACCGGTGCCGGCGTCGGGGGATGCGACCTGCGTCTGCGTGATCACACCGCCGGCGCGACGGAGCAGTGAGGCTGGTCGCCACACTCCGCGGCCGGGCGGGCGTCGTGGCCGTGGCCGTGGCGACCTTCGTCGTCTACGCCGCCGGCGCCTGTCCGACGATCTACGTCGGCGACAGCGGCGAGTTGGTCGCGGCCGTGCACGTACTCGGCATCCCGCATCCCACGGGCTACCCGCTGTACGTGCTGCTCGGCAAGGTGTGGACCGTGCTCGTCCCGATCGGATCGGTCGCCTACCGGATGAGTCTGTTCAGCGCCGTCTGTGCGGCGCTGACCTGCGCCATCGTGTACGACATCGGGCGCCGGGCCGGCTGGCATCCCGTCGCCGCCCTCACCTCGGCGACGGTGCTCGCCTTTGGGGCCAGCTTCTGGGGTGAGGCGAACGTACAGCGCGTCTATGCCCTGGGCGCGGTCTTCGTCGCCGGCGCGACGGCACTGCTGTGGTCCTGGCACCGGACGCGCCGCGACCGACTGCTGATGTGGGCGGCGTTGCTCTGCGGCCTGGGCGCGACCAACCACATGTTCATGGCGCTGTACGGCGCCGTGGCGGGCGTCTTCGTCCTCGTGCGCGAGCCCCGGCTGCTGGTGCGCGGCCGGCTCCTGGCGGCCTGCCTCGGTGCCGGGCTGCTCGGTCTGCTGCCGTACCTCTATCTTCCCCTGCGCTCGGCGGCCGATCCGGCCCTCGACTGGGGCGATCCGGAGAGCGGCCAGGCGCTGCTCGAGGTCGTCCTGCGACGAGACTTCTGGGCGCGCGCTTGGATCGAGCGTCCAGGCGACGTGTTCACGGTCGCCGCCGACTTCCTGCGCACGCTCGGCCCGGAACTCACCTGGGGAGGTATCGGCCTGGCGATGCTCGGTCTCGCCGCCGGCCCGCGGCACGGGGCGCCGGTGCTGCTGCTGATCGGCGTCGTCCTCGCCAACGTGGGCTCCCTGGCGTTGCACGGCTCCCGCTCGGACATCTTCATCTGGCATCGCTACTACATCCCCGCCTACGTCTGTCTGGCCCTAGCCGCCGGGCTGGGGACGCAGGCCCTGCTCGGCGCCCTGCCACGGGTGCTTCGCGTCGCGCCCCTGGCCTTGCCGCTGCTCCTGCTGGCCACGGGCTGGCGCACCTTCGACCGCAGTCGCTACGAGATCGGTGAGTCCTTCAGCCGGGTGGTGCTGGGCACGCTGCCCCCGGGTGCGCATCTGATCGCCACCGACGACAACATCCTCTTCATTCTCATCTACCTGCGCCTGGTCGAAGGTGCGCGGCCGGACCTCAACCTGATCATGCAGGGCGTCGGCGACGCGGACCTGCCGCCACTGCGATTCGACCCGGAGCGCGAGCCGCTCTTCTTCACGCATCATCCCAACTGGAACGTCCCGGGACTCTCCATCGACCCCGTCGGCCTGGTCTTCCAGGCGCGCCGGACGGATGCACCGGCTCTCCCGCTGCGACTGCCGGAGGTCGATCTGCCGGGCGCGTCGGATCCGCGAGTGCCGAAGGACTACCTGACGCAGAACCTGATTGGGCACTTCCACTACATGCAGGGGGTGACGCTCGAGACGCGCGACTGGCTGCGGGCCCGGGCGGCGTTCGAGCACGCCATGGCGACGGCCCCCCACAACGACGTGCTCTTCTACAACCTCGGCCTGATCTTCCGGCGCAACGGGCTGCTGGCCGATGCGCAGCGGGCCTTCGAGCGCTCGTACGCCATCAATGCTCGGCACATCGCCAGCAAGAGCGAAGTGCGTGCGGCCGATCGCCTGGCAGAGGTTCGTGCCGAGGCCGGGCGCCTGCAGCTCGTGCGCCAGCGCCTCGCCGCTGCCCCGGAGCTCGCCGGCCTCACTCCCGGGACGCCGGCCTATGAGGCGCGTCTCGCGGTACTGCTCGACGCGGCGGGCGAGCCCACGGCGGCGCGGGGTGCCCAGCTCGAAGCCTTGCAGGCGACTGCGGTTGACGGTCCGCCGCCGTCGTCCTAGGCGAGACGGATGACATCGCGCCTCCCGTTCTTCGCCGCCGCGGCGTGCCTGCTGCTGCTCGCCGCCTGTGGCGATGGGGGTCCGGGACGCGTCATCGTCATCGGCATCGACAGCGCCGATCCGGAGGTGCTCGACACGTTCATGGCCGAGGGCAAGCTGCCACATTTTGCGAAGCTGCGACGGGACGGCGCTTACGGGCGCCTGCGCAGCAGCAAGCCCATGCTGAGTCCGATTCTATGGACCACGATCGCCACGGGCCGGGCGCCGGCCGACCACGGCATCGGACACTTCGTGGCGGTGAACCCGAAGACCGGAGAGCAGCTTCCGGTGACCAGCCAGATGCGGCGCGTGCGGGCCATCTGGAACATCCTCTCGGACGCGGGCAAGCGGGTCGGCGTGGTGGGCTGGTGGGCGACGTGGCCGGCGGAGACCGTGAATGGCTTCATCGTCAGCGACCACACCTGCTACCACTTCCTCTTCGACGAGGGCGCCACGGGCGACCAGCAGAGCGTCGGGCTGGTCTCGCCGCCGGCGCTGCAGGCGGAGATCGCGCCGCTCGTGCGCCGGCCGGGCGACGTCGGACCCGCCGAGGCGGCGCCGTTCGTGTCGGTGCCGGCCGCCGACTTCGAACGCGCCTTCACCTTCGACGACGATCTCAGCCACTGGCGGTGGGCGCTGGCCACCGCCGACAGCTACCGCAAGATCGGCCTGCATCTCTGGGAGAAGGAGCAGCCCGATCTCCTGATGGTCTACATCGAGGGGGTCGACTCGAGTTCGCACCTCTTCGGGCACCTGTTCCGCGTCGAGGGCCTCAAGGGCGAGCTGGCGGCGCAGCAGGCGCGCTACGGCCAGACGGTCGAGCAGATGTACGTCTACGCCGACCGGATCATCGGCGACTTCATGGAGCGCATGGACGACCGCACCACGCTGGTGGTCCTCTCCGACCACGGTTTCGAGCTGGGGGCGCTGCCCGAGGACCCGTCGAAGACGCGCGACATGCGCCGCGTGAGCGAGCGCTACCATCGCATGGACGGCATCATCTATCTGTACGGGAACGGCGTGCGGCGTGGCCGGCGCATCGATCAGGCCACGCAGCTCGACGTGACCCCGACGTTGCTCACCCTGCTCGGGGTGCCTCCGGCGGCCGACATGCCCGGTCGAGTGCTGCGCGAGGCACTGAACGAGCCCGAGCTGCCGGCTCGCGTGGCCACCTACGAGACGGGTTCGGTGCAGCCGGCGGACGGCCAGCCGGGTGACGCCACGGTCGACCCCAAGGTGCTCGAGCGTCTCGAGGCACTCGGCTACCTCGACAGCGAATCGCCTCAGGGCGATCGCAACATGGCGGCCATGCTCTTCGAGGGCGGACAGTTCGAGAAGGCGGCCGAAGCCTACGAGGCCCTGGTCGCGGCGGCGCCCGAGGACGGTGGCCTGCGGGCCAGCCTGGCGGGGGCGCTCGCCTCCGTGGGCCGCTACGACGAGGCGCTCGGCCACCTCGGCGAGGCGATCCGCCTCCAGCCGGTGAATCCCGAGGCACATCACAACCGCGGCGCGATCTACGAGCGACAGAAGAAGCCGGCGGAGGCGATCGAGGAATACCGTCGGGCGCTGCGCTACAACCCGGGGTACGAGCCGTCCCAGCGGGCGCTGGCGCGGCTCGGCGCGACGCCGGCCGACGATGGGCCGAAGACGCCCGCGGAGCAGCTCGCCGCCAAGATGGCCGAGCGCGCCAGCGAGGCGGCGCGCCGCGGCGACTACGCGGAGGCCATGAAAGCGCTCGACGACGCGGAGCGCATGGCGCCCCGCTTCGCGCGCGTGCAGCAGTACCGGGCGAACGTGGCGTATCTGATGGGTGACTACGACGCGGCGCGGGCCGCGCTCGAGAAGGCACTCGAGATCGAACCGGACAACCACCTGTTCCGGGCGAATCTCGAGCGGCTCGACGAGAAGCAGCGCGCGGCGCCGGCCGACTAGGGCCGGGGGGCGCGAAGGAGACTCGCATGGCCTGGGACTTTTCCACGGAGCCCGACTTCCAGTCGAAGCTCGACTGGATGGACGCCTTCGTCGGCGAGCAGGTCGAGCCGCTCGATCTGGCGTTCCGCGACGCCGGCGATCCCTACGACCGCCGCAACCCGACCTTCAAAGCGATCACCGCGCCGCTCAAGGCCGAGGTGAAGCGCCAGGGCCTGTGGGCCTGCCATCTCGGCCCGGACCTCGGTGGGCCCGGCTACGGCCAGGTGAAGCTGGCGCTCATGAACGAGATCCTCGGCCGCTCGATGTGGGCGCCGTCGATCTTCGGCTGCCAGGCGCCGGACTCCGGCAACGCCGAGATTCTGGCCGCCTTCGGCACCGCCGAGCAGAAGCGGCGCTATCTGCAGCCGCTGCTCGACGGCGACATCGTCTCCTGCTTCTCGATGACCGAGCCGCAGGCGGGCGCCGATCCCAAGGAGTTCACCTGCCGTGCCCGGCGCGAGGGGGACGAGTGGGTGATCGAGGGCGAGAAGTTCTTCTCCTCGAACGCCGATCACGCCTCGTTCCTGATCACCATGGCCATCACCAACCCCGACGTGCCCGTCTACGAGGGGGCGTCGATGTTCCTGGTGCCCATCGAGACGCCCGGGCTGAACGTGGTGCGCCTCTCGGGCCTCGGCGGCGAGCCGCTCGGCCAGGGGCACCACGCCTACCTCCGCTACGAAGGGGTGCGCGTGCCGGCCGAGAACCTGCTCGGCGGGGAAGGGCAGGCGTTCGTCATCGCCCAGACCCGCCTCGGCGGCGGCCGCATCCATCACGCCATGCGCAGCGTCGCCATGGTGCGCAAGGCGCTGCGCATGATGTGCGAGCGCGCGCTCAGCCGGCGTACCCAGGGCGAGCGGCTCGCCGACAAACAGTTCGTGCAGGGTGCCGTGGCCGACTCGTTCATCCAGCTCGAGCAGTTCCGCCTGCTGGTGCTGTACACGGCCTGGCTCATCGACCAGGGGCGGAAGCGCGACGTGCGGACCTACATCGCGGCGGTGAAGGTGCAGACCGCCGAGGTGCTGCACGACGTGGTGCGGCGCGCCCTGCACCTGCACGGCGCGCTGGGCTGCTCGAACGAGACGCCGCTCGCCGGCATGTGGATGGCCGCGCCCGTCATGGGCATCGCCGACGGGCCGACCGAGGTGCACAAGGTGACCGTGGCGCGCCAGGTGCTGAAGCAGTACGAGCCCTACGAGGGGCTGTGGCCGCGCGACTTCCTGCCGGAGCGCGTCGCCGAGGCGCGGGCGCGCTTCGCCGCGCACCTGGAGGACGAGGTGGGGAACCTGTGAGCGACGGCACGCCGGGCGGGGATCGATCGGACGACGAGCGCACCCGCGGCCTCGTCGATGCGGAGGTGCTGGCGCGCTGGATGGACGCGCGGGGTTTGCCCGGGGCTGGCTCGCCGGTCGAGGCGCGCTTCGTCAGTGGGGGGGCGTCGAACGAGATCTTCGAGATCCGCCGCGGCGACGTACGCATGGCGCTGCGTCGCCCCCCTCGCAAGGTGCCGAAGGGCCGCAACGAGACCATGCTGCGCGAGCACCGGGTGCTGGCCGCGCTGGCGGACACCGGCGTGCCGCACTCGCGCGCACTTGCCGTCTGCGACGATCCGTCGGTGCTCGGCGCCTGCTTCTACCTCATGGACTGGGTCGACGGCTGGTCGCCGATGAGCGTGGGACGGACCTGGCCGGCGCCGTTCGACACGGATCTCACGGCGCGGGCGGGGCTCGCCTACGAGCTGGTGAGCGCCATCGCCAAGCTGGGCCAGGTCGACTGGCGAGCGCGCGGCCTCGAGGGCTTCGGACGCCCGGACGGTTTCCACGACCGGCAGGTGGATCGCTGGCTCGGGCATCTGGAGACGTTTCGCTTCCGCGACCTGCCCGGCCTCGACGTCGCCGCCGAGTGGCTGCGCGGGCACCGGCCGCGCACGTACCGCCCCGGCATCATGCACGGCGACTACCAGTTCGCGAACGTCATGTACCGCCACGGCGCCCCCGCGCGCCTGGCGGCGATCGTGGACTGGGAGATGGCCACGGTGGGCGACCCGTTGCTCGACCTCGGCTGGGTCCTGATGGGCTGGCCCGACCCCGACGAGGACCGCAGCGGCGCCGGCTACGTCGACTACACGGGCATGCCGTCGCGCGCGCAGCTCATGGCGGCGTACGCCGCCGAGAGCGGGCTGCCGGTCGACGAGACGGACTACTACGTGATTCTGGCGCGCTTCAAGATCGCCATCGTCCTCGAAGGCGGCTACGCCCGCTACGTCCGCGGCGGCGCCGACAACCCGAAGATGCAGATGTTCGGCGACGTGGTCCTCGACATGGCGCGGCGGGCGGCCGAGTTGGTGCGGGTCAAGTCCTGATCGGAGCCCGCCCCCGGCCCAAAAGGGTCCCGAGCCCGCTGCGACGTGCCCCGAAGGAAGCACCGCCCGTTGTCGTACCAATCCAGCGGGGGTGTTGGTATTTTGGCGATCTGTCGAGATACCGCATCGTGTTGGAACTTTCGTTCGCCAGCTCAGTGTTCATCGCGCTGATGGGGGCAACGCCTACTGCAGCGCTCGATGAGACGGCCGGTTGCCAGGGGGACAAGATCCTTGTCGCGGCTAACGGTATCGAGAAGATGGCGAAATGCCACGTCGTAGCCGCGAGACATGGCGGCGCTGCCGACCCAACGTGCGTGTCGCAGTGCGAGGCTGAGATTGCTCTACAGATCGCTGCGCGTGAAGATTCTGGACACCCGTGCCTGACCATCGGCGATGGCAGGGGAGTTGCGGACTCTGTCGCTGCCGTGGCGGCATCCATATCCGCGCAGGTGCGCACGTCGACTCCTGCCTCGGCCTGTGATGCGAGACGCATACGCGACGTCGCCAAGAGCCTCGCAAGCGTCGCCAGGCGCCTGAGTTCGGTACGAAAGACGGGAATCGACGAAGGCCTCTATGTGCACAGACAAAAAGTGGAGCAGGCGCTCAGGGTGTCCTTCGCCGCGGCCGAGCGTCCAGAAGACGATTGCTCCGGCATCAGCGACCCCGGAATCGCCGCGACTCTACTTGATACCGGTCTGGACGACGTGCTGGGAGGTCTATGGCCCACCACGTTGCTGACTGGCCTCACGTTTGCTGCACCGAGGAGTTGGCGGCTTGACGCGATGTCCCTCCCGCACGGCAACGTCTCGCTGGACAACTTCGGTCACGGCGGCTGGCTTCCCGCGGAAGGCGCGGCAATTTCCATCCGCGTATTGACGCCAGCGCCGGTCGACGTGATCAGGAAGATCGGCTCGGACATCCACGACGACCCGGTGACGACCCCCCGCATCGTGCCGGTCGTGGTGGGTGGGATCTCAGGTCTGAAGGCGAGCTGGACGCGGGGGACGCCGCATGGGACCGCCGAAGAAGCGCAAATCTGGACCTACATATCCACGGGTGCCGGCGGGTCCGACAGCTCGCTCTACACGTTCGCCCTCAACTACTGGGACGACAGCGCTTCCGAGCAACAGGCGCTCAGCGACTATGACGCATTCTTGGCCAGCATCGAATTCCTGCCGTAGTCGGGGCCGAGACGTGCGCCTTCTCGTCGAGGATGCGGACACGCCCAGGCATGTCAGGGCCTCGCTGTCTGGCAACTTTAGTCTGCGTTCCTACTCCACGCCCATCCAAAGACCGCAAGGGATAGTGGAAACACGATCTGCGCCACGTGACGCCGTTGCACCAACACCATGAGGTCCCGAACGCCCTGGTGGTAGTCCGGCGCGATTGCGCCCGCCGACATCTCGCGGTCGAACAGGACCTTTCGTTGAAGCCCGCCAAAGTGCGCAGAGCCCGCAAGCACCAAGAGCACTGCGACGACCGCCCGACGCGTCGAGGCGCGCTTGGCGACCAACCCAACCGAGCACAACGCAATCGCCAGAACCGCTTCCACGATCTCCGTAGCCACCATCCCCAATTCCTCCTGGTTCGACCGATACGATGGAGGGCGTCGGTCGATCGTCGTCTGTGCCGTTCGGTTGGATGGTCGTTCTGAACGACGACCGCCGGACGGGTCTTCTGAATTTCGTGCCCGACTGTCGGATCGAGGGTGACCAGCCAGACTTCACCGCGCCGGGGTAATCTCAGTGCCTTCGGCGACCGGGCCATGTCTCCGCATCCACCCCCGCCCATTCCGTGTGCACGGCCAGGTCGCGCTCTCTGTTCGCGCGCCCATCCTCTTCGAGCAGACTTTGCAGCTCGGCTCGAGATCGACCCATCGCAAGCCGCTGGATCGCCTCGTCGATGAAACGGCTCCGGTTGCCCTTGCTGGCCACACGATCGAGCAGCCCGAGCGTTGCGGTGGGGAGGGTGATGTTGATGCGCTGGTAGGCGCTTGGCGTCGATTGCTTGGCCATGGCAAGAGGCACGATGCGCACTCGAGTGTGTACGTCAAGGCTCGATCCTCAGCGCTTCTGCAGCTCGCGCACCAGCCACTCGATGCGGTCGTTGCCCCAGAAGTGGTGGTCTTCGTAGACGAAGAAGGGGACGCCGAAGACGCCGTCGGCCTTGGCGTCGGCCTGCTGCTGGTCGAGGGCCTGGGCCCAGCGGGGCTCGTCGAGGGCGGCGAGCAGGGCGTCGCCGCTCATGCCGGCCGCCTCGGCGGCATCGATCAGGGTCTGGTCGTCGGCGAGGTTCTTGCCGTCGAGCCAGCGCGCCCGGAACACGGCGTCGTGGTAGCCGACGCCGTGGTTGGCCTCGCCGGCGATGAGCAGGCCCAGGCACGCGCGCCGGGTGTCGGCGAACGGGCCCGGGTCGAGGTCGAGGCCATACGCCTCGGCGAAGCGGGCGACGTCTTCGAAGATGTAGCGGAAGCGGGGCGACTCGAAGTCGGGCGGGCCGCCCGCCGGGGGGGAGTAAACCGGCTTGTAGTCCAGCGTGACGTTGAAGGGAGCCACCTCGCGCGCGATGCGCGTGTTGGCGAGGAAGGCGTAGGGACTGTTGTACGCGAAGTAGAAGCGTACGGGCTTGGTCTTCATGACGATGGTCCTTTCGTGACGGGCTCGCGCTCGTCGACGGCCAGCTCGAAGCGCTCGAGGTACGCCACCCACTCGGCCGGGAGGCCGTGGTGTCTGGCGCCGTCGAGCATGATGCCGAGATAGCGCGCCGAGGGCTTGCGCCCGTCGCGTCGGTGTCGGGACTGATAGGTGAACGCCGCGAGGGCGGCGGGCTCGCCGGTGCAGCAGATCTGGACCTCGAGTCGGTCGTAGACGCCCTGCGGGACGCCCTCGCTCCGATCGAGGCGTTCGCAGTCGGCGGCGCTGAGCCGGTAGACGACGCCCCAGGTGTGGGTGTCGGGATCCGGCTGCAGGTTGGCGACGGCGCGCTCGCCCGGGCCCACGGGCAGGTCGAAGCACAGCGACCAGCCCTCCAGGCGCGCGATGCGCGTCTCGAGCGGTTGCATGCCCCGCCGCTCGACGAACGTCTGCGGGCTCATGTTGCTGCCGTACCCGAAGTACCAGCAGGTGCCGTCGGTGCTCGTCACGACTTCGACTCGCCAGGTGCCCGGCGCTCGCGCCCGATGCAAGTGCGCTTCCTGCTCACGGTACCCGCCGCCCTGACACGGCGCGGCAGCCCGCCACCAGCAGCCGCCAGGGCCTGGCGGCGTCCGCGCCGGCGTAGGCGACGCCGACGCGGGTCGTACGGCGGACCAGGCGGCTCGGTACGGGCGGGGCATCGAGGATGCGCAGGGTGCCGCGGGTGAGGGGGCGGCCGTCGTCTCGGCGGTCGATGCCGAGGGCCCGGCACAGCGAGCCCGGGCCGCGGCAGAGCTGCCAGTCGGTCATCGGCCGGGGGCCCCGCCGCGCCCGCATGAGGTCGAGCCCCCGGATCGGTTCGAGCGCGCGGATCAGGACGGCCTCGGGGACGTCCCGCGGGCGGGTGACGACGTTGATACAATGATGCATGCCGTAGATGAAGTAGACGTACGCGTGGCCGCCCGGGCCGAACATGGTCTCGTTGCGTGCGGATCGATGCCCGTCTCGGGTGTGGGCGGCCTGGTCTCCGGGGCCGCGATACGCTTCGACTTCGACGATGCAGCCGGCGGCGACCCCGTCGGCCGCCCGGTGCTCGAGAATCTTGCCGAGCAGACGGCGCGCAACGGTGAGGGTCGGCTGCAAGAAGAACGCGCCGGGCAGCGGCACGGCGCTACCCGGCGCGCGTCGTTCAGGCGGTGAGTCGTGCCTGGTGCGTGGCACGCTCGTGCACTCAGGCGCTCTTCAGCTTCTTGACCTCGTCGGTGAGCTCGGGAACGGCCTTGAAGAGGTCGGCCACCAGGCCGTAGTCGGCGACCTGGAAGATCGGCGCCTCCTCGTCCTTGTTGATGGCGACGATGACCTTCGAGTCCTTCATGCCGGCCAGGTGCTGAATCGCGCCGGAGATGCCGACGGCGATGTAGAGGGTGGGCGCGACCACCTTGCCGGTCTGGCCGACCTGCAGGTCGTTGGGCACGAAGCCGGCGTCCACGGCGGCGCGACTCGCGCCCATGGCGGCGCCGAGCGCGTCGCAGAGCGGCTCCAGGACCGTCTGGAAGTTCTCGCCGTTCTTGAGGCCGCGGCCGCCCGAGCACACGATGCTGGCGTCGGTGAGGGCGGGCCGGTCGGACTTGGTCTCGGCGAACTCGACGAACTTCATCTTCGTCTCGCCGGCGCCGACGCTCGCCTTCTCGACCGAGCCCGAGCCACCCTTGGCGGCGGCGTCGAACGCGGTGCCGCGCACCGACACGACGCGGGGTGAGCCCGCGACCTCGACCGTGGCGATCAGGTTGCCGGCCCACATGGGGCGCTTGTAGGTGGTGGCGCTCTCGACGTCACTGATGTCGGGGACCATGCCCGCGTCCAGGCGGGCCGCCACACGCGGCAGAAGGTCCTTGCCGAGAGCGGTCGAGGTCGCCACCACGACCTCGACGTCCTTTTGCTTGACGATCTCGCATACGGCGTTCGCATAGGCGTCGGCCAGATAGGTGGCGAAGGCGGGGCCGTCGACGGCGACCACGTCGACCCCGTATCCGGTCAGTTCCGCGGCCAGCGCGTCCGTGCTCTCCGCCAGCACGACGGCGATGCATGAGCCGCCGGTCTTCTCGGCGATTACCTTGGCGGCGGTGAGACCGATCAGGGTCGTCTTGGGGAGCTTGCCGTGCTGATGCTCGGCGACGAGTAGTACGTTGCCCATCGTCAAATCACCTTTGCTTCGTCGTGGAGGACCTTCACCAGCTCGGCGACGGACTCGACCTTGCGGCCGGCCTGGCGTGCGGGCGGGGTCTCGAGCTTCGTCGTCTTCACGCGGGGGGTGAGGTCCACCCCGAGGTCGGCCACCGGGATTTCCTTCAGCTCCTTCTTGCGAGCCTTCATGATGCCCGGCAGCGACGCGTAGCGCGGCTCGTTGAGCCGCAGGTCGGCGGTCACGATCGCGGGCAGCGGCACCTCGATGGTCTCGAGCCCGCCGTCGACCTCGCGCGTCACCTTCGCCGACTTCTGGTCGTCGGCGAGCGTCACCGCGGAGGCGAAGGTCGCCTGCGGCCAGCCCAGCAACTCGGCGAGCATCTGGCCGGCGCAGTTGGAGTCGTCGTCGACGGCCTGCTTGCCCATCACGACGAGGTCGGCCTGCTCCGTCTCGACGACCTTCTGGAGTACGCGGGCGACGCCGAGCGGGTCGAGGTCGGTGTCGGCGAGCACCAGGACGGCCCGGTCGGCCCCCATGGCCAGGCCGGTGCGGAGCTGCTCCTGCGCGGCCTTCTCGCCGATGCTCACCAGGACGACCTCGCTGCCTGCGACTTTGTCCTTGATGCGCAGCCCCTCTTCGACGGCGATCTCGTCGAACGGGTTCACGACCCACTTGACGTTGTCTCTGACGAAGCTGGCACCATCGGGAGCGATCTTGAGCGTGCTCTCCGGGTCCGGCACCCGCTTCACTGTGACCAGAATCTTCACGGCGTTCCTCCCCTTGCTCGGTGGTAAACCGGGTCTGAGTACACAGCGTGGCCGAACCAGTCAAATCCATGCCGCGCAGCGTCAGAGCCGGCTCAGGAGGCGGTCCACTGGGCGCCGAGGGGGGCGGGCCGCCGCTTCAGGCGAGGTCCGCTTCAGGCTTCGCGGCGCGCGGACGTCTCGAAGCCGAGGCGGCTGGAGAGTTCCGCACCGGCCTTGACGACCAGCGGGGCCAGCTCCTTGTCGAGCCGCTCGGCGCGGAAGCGGTAGCTCGGGCCCGCGACGGCCAGGGCACCGACCACGGTGCGGGCGTAGTCGCGAATCGGTACGGCCACGGCACGGACGTCGTCGACGTGCTCGCCCATGTCGATGGCGTATCCGGCGGAAGCCACCTGGCGGAGCTGCGCGAAGAGTACGTCGCGCTCCACGGGTGTCCGATCGGTGAAACGCGGCAGGGTGTTCGGCAGCAGCTCGCGTACGTCGTCTTCCGTCTCGAAGGCGAGCAGCACCTTGCCCACGGCCGACGCGTGCAGCGGCAGCGTGCTGCCGAGCGGTGACGCGATGCGGACGGCGCGATCGGCCTCGACGACATCCACGGCGACCGCGGCACCGCGCCGCAGCACGGCGACGTACGCGGCCTCGCCGGTCGCGCGCACCAGGTCGCCCATGATGCGGTGGGCCTGCGCGATCAAGCCCATCTGCTCGGCGAACGCGCGGCCGAGCTGCAGGCAGCCGATGCCGAGGCGGTAGTTCTCGCTGGCGCGGTTCTGCTCGACGTAGCCGCGCGACTCGAGGGTGGCGAGCAGGCGGAAAACGTTGTTCTTGTGCAGCTTCAGGCGCTTGGAGAGCTCGGTGACGCCGAGTTCCCCGTCGTGATCACGAAACTGCTCCAGCACGTCCAACGCGTGCGAAACGGACTGGATCACGTAGTTGGATTTCTCCCGCTTCATCTTGAGAACGTGTTTTACCTGACTCCTAGGCTATGCCTCCGTCCGGGGGGTGTCAACGTTCCGGGCGTCAGGTCGTGAGCCTGCTGATTCAGTCGTCCAATCATGTACTTATCGGTTTTCAAGAGCCTGGCGGCGCGGCAGCGAACGTCGTCTTGACAGGCGGTTTTCCGTATGACGACCTGGCGCTTCGAAGGAGGTGACGACATGGCCCTGGCAACCGAGAAGGTGGAGATCGAGACGGCGGGCGGCCCGCTGCCCGCCTACCTGGCGCGTCCGGCGGGCGAGGGTACGCTGCCGGCCGTGCTGGTGATCCAAGAGGCCTTCGGTCTGAACGAGCACATCGAGGACGTCGCCCGCCGCATTGCCGCCGCCGGGTACGTCGCGCTCGCGCCCGACATGTACCACCGGGGCGGCGCGGGTCGCACCGCGAGCTACGCGGATCTCGGGGCCGCCATCGGGTTGATGAACGAGCTGAAGGACGACGAGATCGTCGCCGACCTCGACGCGGCGGTGGCCTGGCTGCGCGCGCGCGACGACGTGCGGGGGGACCGGATCGGCATCACCGGCTTCTGCATGGGCGGGCGCATCAGCTACCTGATGGCGTGTGCGCGCCCGGACGCGATCACGGCGGCCGCCCCGTTCTACGGCGGCGGGATCCCGATCGAGCGCACCGCGACGCTGCGCTGTCCGGTACTCGCCCTCTTCGGAGGTGATGACGCCTTCATTCCGCCGGAGCAGGTGAGCCTCCTGCGGGCGGCCGTGCGCGAGCACGACAAGACGGTCGAGATCGTCGTCTACCCCGGCGCGCCGCACGGCTTCTTCTGCAACGAACGCGACTCGTACCGGGCGGACGCCGCCGCCGACGCGTGGCGCCGTCTGACGGAGTTCCTGCGCACGCATCTGGGGGCCTGAGGCGTGCGCATCCTGCTGGTCGGTCAGGCCGCCTTCGCGTCCCGGGTCCTGGAGCGCCTGCTGGCGGACGGGGACGAGATCGCAGCCGTCGTCTGCCCCCCGGATCGCGGCGCGGCCACCGATCCGGTGAAGGTGGCGGCGCAGGATCGGGGAATTCCGGTGCACCAGTTCGCGTCGCTCAAACGATCCGAGGCGCGGGCCGCCTTCGAGTCGGCCGCCGCGGATCTCGCGGTCCTCGCCTACGTCACGCAGATCGTGCCCGAGCCCCTGCTGGCGCTGCCGCGTCACACGGCCATCTGCTTCCACCCCTCGTTGCTGCCCCGCTACCGGGGCGGCAGCGCGATCCCGTGGCAGCTCATTCGCGGGGAGCGCACCACCGGCGTCACGGTCTTCTGGCCGGACGCCGGGATCGACACCGGGCCCATTCTGTTGCAGCGATCGGCCCCGGTACGGCCCGAGGACACGGCGGCCTCCCTCTACTACGAGATCATCTTTCCCTTGGGGGTCGAGGCGGTCGTGGAGTCGTGCGCGCTCATTCGCGCCGGCCGCGCCCCGCGCCTGCCGCAGGACGAGGCGCAGGCGACCTACGATCCGCTGCTCACCGACGAGCATGCGGGCATCGACTGGTCGCAACCCACCGCCGTCGTGCACGATCTCGTGCGCGGATGCGACCCGCAGCCTGGCGCGTGGACCATGTGGCGGGGAGCGCGGCTGCGCTTGTACGGCCCGGCGCCGGTGCGCGAGGGCGGGGGCGCCGCGCCGGGCACGGTCGTGGCGATCGACGACGGGGGCATCACCGTCGCGACGCGCGACGGCGCCGTGTGCTGCGGGCGCGCCCGCGACGGCGGCGGCAAGGTCGCCGCCGCCGACGCGGCGCGGGCGCTCGGCATCACGCCGGGCGGCCGACTCGGCGACGCCTAGAGCGGGACCTCGAAGTCGAAGAAGGACCGCTGGTCGCATCCCAGGTTGATGTCCAAGAGTCCGCGGAAGCGCACGCTGACGTTGACCGTGAACCCGAGGGGCTCGGCGCGGTTGATGGCGGCGGCCGCGAACACCGACCCGCCGGGCCGATGGCCCTGCATGGTGCCGAGGAGGAATGGGAACTCCGGGTCGGGCGCGATGATGGTGGTGGCGTCGTGGACGGCGACGCTCGGGCAGACGGCGGTGCCGCCGGCGCCGCACTTCCAGCTCACGCGCTGTCCCGGCTCGAAGCCGGGCAGCGTGGTGTCGAGTCCGTTCTCGTCGACGTCGTAGACGCTACTCGCCTCGGGCCCGTCGTTCGGGCCGTCGGCGATGGCCAGGGCCGCCTGAAAGGCGTCGTCGATGGCGCCCGCGGCGGTGGCGATGTCGCCGGACTGCTTCTTCACGTTCAGCCAGCGCACCGTCGGCGGGCTCCAGGCGCTGCAGGCGACTCCGGGAGCGGCGCAGGTGCGCGGCAGGAGCTGCGTCATGACGCCGCCGTGACAACTGTCGCCGCCCGGGTCGCCCGGAAACAGCATGACGGTGTTCTGGACGCGGAGGTTGGCGAGCCGCCAGACGCCCTGCGGATTCGTCCAGGTGGTCCCCAGGCGTATGGGATTGCCGCCGTTCTTCCAGCCGCACCACGAGAACACGTCGCCGCCGCTGGCGGCGCCTTCCTTGAAGTTGCGCTGCGCGTACCACAGCTCGACGAGGCTGCCGGGCGCCGCCAAACCCTCGACGACGTCGAGGTCGTTGTTGACGGCGGCGACCCGGTAGATCTCGGGCGCCGCCCCCACGGAATGCACGTGGACGGCCCGGCTCGCGAGCGCCGCCACCACGAGCGCCGGCGCGACGACGGGAACGACACGCAGCGCCATGGATTTCGTCTTGAACATCGGACCTCCTCGGGCGGGACGCGTTTGGCGGGCGGACGGGAGGTCACGGGTGCAGGTGGCGTGCCGCTCCGCCGCCGCCAGAGATCGGGCCGGCGAGCCGTTCGCGCGGTTCACCTGCGTCAGGTGGTTTCACCGGCCGCGTGCGCCAGCGGGTCGCGAATGCCGTGCCGGCCCATGCGGCGCCAGAGGGTGACGCGTGAGATGCCGAGCGCGGCGGCGGCTCGCTGGCGGTTCCACCGATGCTCCTCCAGCGTGCGCAGGATGCGGGCCCGTTCGTCCAGCCAGGTCGGCCCCCGGAGATCGCGGCGCGCGAGCAGATCACCGAGATCGTGTCCGTTGGCGCGTGCCGTGATGAGGATCGACTCGAGGGTGTTCTCCAACTCGCGGACGTTCCCGGGCCAGGCGTGCTCGAGCAGCGCGCGACAGCGCGCCGGCGGCGGCAGCCGGAAGCAGGTGCCCTCGCGGTGGTTGAAGCGGGTGATGAAGTGGTCGGCGAGGTCGAGGATGTCGTCGCGTCGCTCGCGCAGCGGCGGCAGCTCGATCGACAGGACGCGCAGGCGGTAGAAGAGGTCGCGGCGAAACGCGCCCCGCTCGACGAGGCCCCAGAGGGTGCGGTTCGACGCGGCGATCAGGCGTACCTGGACGCGCTGCGCGTGCGGCGCGCCGAGCGGCCGCACGTGCCCGTCCTGGACGACGCGCAGCAGCTTCGCCTGAATGGGGAGGGGGAGTTCCTCGATCTCGTCGAGGAAGAGCGTGCCGCCGTCGGCGAGCACGAGCGCCCCCGGACGGTCCTGCACGGCGCCCGTGAAGGCGCCGCGGCTGTGGCCGAAGAGTTCGCTCTCCGCGAGCGACTCCGGGATGGCAGCGCAGTTGATCGGCACGAGTGCGGCGCGCGCGCGCCGGCCGAGCGCATGGATGCTCTGGGCGACGATCTCCTTGCCGGTGCCCGTCTCCCCCTCGATCAGCACGGGCGCGTCGCTCTGGGCGGCGGTGCGGACGAGATCGCGTACCTGCTCCAGGGCACCGCTGCGTCCGATCAGACGCGGGCAGGGCGCGAGGGCGCCGCCGGCGTCCGGCCGGACCGGGGCCCGCGTGACGCCGCGGCGCTCCGCGGGCAGATCGCGCAGCAACGCCGGCAGGGCCTCGAGCACGCCGGGGCCGTCGACCCAGTCGGTGGCCCCGGCCTTCATCGCCGCGACGGCCCTGGTCGCGGTGGCGTCCGCGCTCACGGCCAGCACGGGCAAGGCCGGGTGCTGCGCGCGAATGGCCCGCAGCGTGGTCGCCCCGGCGCCGGCGTCGATCAGGCCCGGTCCGAGCAGCAGGACGTCGGGGCGGATCTCGTGGACGAGGCGGGCGGGCTCCCGGCCCGCCGGTAGGTGACGAACCTCCGCCGCCGGTGCGGCGCGCCGGATGCTGGCGGCGAGATCGCGACCGGGCGCGTCGTCGAGGATGAGAATGCGCACGATGCCTCGCATACCCCGACGCTACGGGTCCTCCCGGCCGTGACAACCCGTGCGGGTGCAATATGTCCGCGCCAGCGACGCCTGCCATCCGCCGCTCGCCTCTGCTATGCGACCCCCATGCGTTACGCCCGCCTCGGCCGCACGGCTCTGGAAGTCAGCCGCCTCTGCCTGGGGACGATGAACTTCGGCGGCCACACGCCCCCGGCCGACGCCGACGCCATCATGGATTGCGCCCTGGAGGCCGGCATCAACTTCTTCGACACCGCGAACGTCTACGGCGGCCGGGCCGGCCGCGGCGCCACCGAGGAGGTCGTCGGCCGCTGGCTGGCCCAGGGAGGCGGGCGCCGGGAGCGCGTCGTGCTCGCCACCAAGGTCTTTGGGCGCATGGGCGACGGACCGAACGAGCGGGGGCTCTCGGCTCGGCACGTGCGCTCCGCGTGTGAGGAGAGCCTGCGCCGCCTGCGGACCGATCGCATCGATCTCTACCAGATGCACCACGTCGACCGGGCGGCGCCGTGGGAGGAGATCTGGCAGGCGATGGAAGGCCTCGTGCGCGAGGGCAAGGTGCTCTACGTCGGCAGCAGTAACTTCGCCGGGTGGCAGATCGCCCGCGCCTGCGAGACGGCGGCGGCACGCCACTTCCTCGGGGTGGTGTCCGAGCAGAGTCTCTACAATCTGACGGCGCGCACGGTCGAGCTCGAAGTGCTGCCGGCCTGCCGCGCCTATGGCCTCGGCGTGCTGCCGTGGAGTCCGCTCGCCGCGGGCGTACTCGGCGGGACGGCGACGATCGGCAAGGAAGGGCGCCGCGCGGGCGATCTGCAGCGGCGCAAGCTCGCGCAGCACGGGCCGGCCCTGGAAGCGTACGAGCGCCTGTGCGGCGACCTGGGCGCCGCACCGGCGCAGGTCGCCCTGGCGTGGCTACTGCGCGACCCGGTGGTCACGGCGCCGATCATCGGGCCCCGTACCCTCGCGCAGTTCGAGTCGGCGCTGCCGGCCGCCGACCTCGAGCTGCCCGAGGCCGCCCTCACGCGACTCGACGAACTCTTTCCCGGTCCGGGCGGCGAGGCGCCGGAGGCGTACGCGTGGTGAGTCTCAGGTACGCCCGCACGGGCGGACCTGCGGCGGCACCCCTCACGGCGCGGGGGCGTCGCTCGGCGTGATCTCCACGAGCAGCGCGTCGCCGTCCACGGTGGCGCCCACGTCGACGTGCACGGCCGCGACCTCGCCGCTCACTTCGGCCACCAGCGTCGTCTCCATCTTCATGGCTTCCAGAACCGCGACGGGGTCGCCGGCCTCGACCCGTGCGCCGGGCGCGACGAGGACGGCGATCACCTTGCCCGGCATGGGGGCCACGACCCGCCCGGTGCCGGCCGTCCCGCCGCCGCCGGTGCGCTCGTCGGCCAGCTCGAAGACGTAGGTGTGCCCGCCGAGCGCCACGAGGATGCGCTCGCGGGTCTGGGCCACGACCGCTCGGTAGGCGCGTCCGCCCGCGGTGACGAGCATCTCGTGGACGGTGGCCCCGGCCACGCGTCGCGGCGCGCCGAGCGGTTCGGCCGCGAGGTGCAGCGCGGTCTCGCCGGCGGTGACGATCCAGCCCGCGTCGCCGGCCCGTACGGCGACTTCGTGGAGCGTGTCGCCGTGCCGCACGCGTAGGAGCCCGCTCATCCTCCGAGCCTCCAGGCGCCGAGCCGCTCCCAGGGGGTGGGCTCGTGCGCCGGGCCCGCGCCGGCCGAGCCGCCGTCCGGACGCGGCGCCTGGCGGGCGAGCGCTGCCGCGGCCAAGGCGAGCGCCGGTTCGGGCCCCTCGGGGGCCCAGTGCGGCAGGTGATCGTCCAGAAAGCCCGTGTGTGTCTCGCCCCGCCGGAAGGCGGGATGCGAGAGCACGGCCTGGAGGAACTCGACGTTGGTGGAGGGGCCGAGGAGGACCGTCTCGGCGAGTGCCTCGCGGAGACGGTCGACGGCGTCGGCGCGTGCCGGCCCCCACGCGGAGATCTTGCTCAGCATCGGGTCGTAGTCGACGGGCACCACGTACCCTTCGGCGATGCCGGAATCGACGCGGACGTGCGGCCCGGCCGGCTCGCGGAGCGCCAGGATCGGGCCGGCGCTGGGCAGGAAGCCGCGGCCGGGATCCTCGGCGTAGACGCGGACCTCGATGGCGTGCCCGCGCGGGCGGACGTCCTCCTGCCGCAGCCCCAGCGGCAGGCCGCGCGCCACGTCGAGTTGGGCGACGACCAGGTCGAGGCCCGTCACGAGCTCCGTCACCGGGTGCTCGACCTGCAGGCGCGTGTTCATCTCGAGGAAGTAGAAGTGGCCGTCCGCGTCCAGCAGGAACTCGACCGTTCCCGTGCTCACGTACCCGACGGCGCGCGCCACGCCGATGGCCGCCGCGGTCATCGCGTCGCGCAGCGAGGCCGTGACCGCGGTGCACGGAGTCTCCTCGACGATCTTCTGGTGCCGGCGCTGAATCGAGCACTCTCGCTCGCCGAGGTGCAGCACGGTGCCGTGCCCGTCCGCGAGGATCTGCACCTCGACGTGGCGGGGTCGCACGGCCAGCTTCTCGAGATACACGCGCCCGTCGCCGAAGGCCCCGCTCGCCTCGCGGGCTGCCGCGGCCAGGGCGCCCGCCAGGTCGGATTCCGAGACGACGGTGCGCATGCCCTTGCCGCCGCCCCCGGCCGCGGCCTTGACGAGCACGGGGTAGCCGAGCGCGGCGGCCTGCCGGTGCGCCTCGTCGGGGTCGTCCTCGGCGACCGCGGTGCCCGGGAGCAGGGGAACGCCGGCCGCGCGGGCGGTCTCGCGGGCGGCGAGCTTGTCGCCCATGAGGGCGATGACCTCGGCCGGCGGCCCGATCCACACCAGGCCGGCGTCGCGTACCGCGCGGGCGAAGTCGGCGTTCTCGGCCAGGAACCCGTAGCCGGGATGGACCGCGCCGGCGCCCTGCGCCTTGGCCGCGCCGAGCAGCGCCTCGATGCAGAGGTAGGACTCGCGAGCGGACGCCGGGCCGATGGACACCACGCGATCGGCGGCGGCCGCGTGCGGCGCCAGGCGATCGGCGTCCGAGACCACGGCGACGCTCTCCAGGCCTCGCAGCCGGCAGGCGCGGGCGATGCGGATGGCCACTTCGCCGCGGTTGGCGATCAGGACGCGCCCGAACTCACATGCGGAAGACGCCATAGGTGGTCTCCGGAAGCGGCGCGCGGAGCGCCGCGGCCAGCCCGAGGCCGAGCACGTCACGTGTCTCGATCGGGTCGAGGATGCCGTCGTCCCAGAGGCGGGCGGTGGCGTAGTAGGGGCTTCCCTCGGTCTCGTACTTGGCGCGGATCGGGCGCAGCAGGTCGTCCTCCTGCTCGGCGCTGAGCGACTCGTGGCGCGCGGCGAGTTGGGCCTGCTTCACGGCGAGGAGCGTCTGGGCCGCCTGCTCGCCGCCCATCACGGAGATGCGGCTGTTCGGCCAGCTGAAGAGCAGGCGGGGCGCATAGGCGCGCCCGCACATGGCGTAGTTGCCGGCGCCGTGCGAGGCGCCCACCAGCACCGTGAACTTCGGCACGGCGGCGTTCGCCACCGCGTTCACCATCTTGGCGCCGTCCTTCGCGATGCCGCCGTGCTCGTACTGCTTGCCGACGATGAAGCCGGTGATGTTCTGCAGAAAGACGAGGGGGATGCGCCGCGCGCAGGCCAGCTCGATGAAGTGCGTGCCCTTGAGGGCCGATTCCGAGAAGAGCACGCCGTGGTTGGCGAGGATGCCGACCGGATAGCCGTGCACGTGGGCGAACCCGGTGATCAACGTCGGGCCGTAGCGTGCCTTGAACTCGTGAAAGCGGCTGCCGTCGACGAGGCGGGCGATCACCTCGCGGGCGTCGGTGGGCTTGCGCGGGTCCCGGGAGACGACGCCGTAGAGCTCGTCCGGCGGGTAGGCGGGATCCTCGGGCGGCTGCCGCGCCAGCTCGGTCTCGGCCGGGCTCGGCAGGGCGGCGAGCGCCGCGCGAGCCAGGCGCAGCGCCTCCGCGTCGTCCTGCGCCAGATGATCTGCGACGCCGGAGATCCGGGTGTGGACGTCGCCGCCGCCCAGCTCCTCGGCCGTCACCTCCTCGCCGGTCGCGGCCCGCACCAGCGGCGGGCCGGCCAGGAAGATGGTGCCCTGCTGGCCCACGATCACGGCTTCGTCGCACATCGCCGGGACGTAGGCGCCGCCGGCGGTGCACGAGCCCAGAACCACCGCCACCTGCGGGATGCCGGCGGCCGACATGCGCGCCTGGTTGAAGAAGATGCGGCCGAAGTGGTCGCGGTCGGGGAACACCTCGTCCTGCTTGGGGAGAAAGGCGCCGCCCGAGTCGACCAGATAGACGCACGGCAGCCGGTTCTCGAAGGCGATGTCCTGCGCGCGCAGGTGCTTCTTCACCGTGAGGGGGTAGTAGGTGCCGCCCTTCACGGTGGCGTCGTTCGCCACCACCACGGCGGTCTGCCCGCCGATCACGCCCAGGCCCGTCACGATGCCGGCGCCGGGGGCGTCGTCCCCGTAACAGCCCGTCGCCGCCAGCGGGGAGAGCTCGAGAAAGGGCGTGCCGGGATCGAGCAGCGTCTCGATGCGCTCGCGCACCAGCAGCTTGCCGCGGGCCGTATGGCGGGCGCGCGACTCGGCCGATCCGCCGGCCGCTGCCTGCGTGCGGCGGGCGCGTAGGTCGCGCACGAGCGCCTCCATGTGCGAGCGATTGGCCTGGAACTCGGGATCCGCGGCGCGGACGCGCGTCTCGAGGCGCATCGACTACCAGAAGATGCCGCGCCGGGTCGCGAGGCCCTGCGCGAACATGGCGGCGATGCTCCCCTTCACCTCGTCCACCTTCTCGGCGATCACCTCGTCCTCGTCGTTGGCGTTGCCGGTGAAGCGCAGCGGCTCGCCGAAGTGAATGTGGTACTTGACCGGCAGCGGGATCATCCCGAGCGGGCCCAGCCACGGCCACGTGAGCGTGATCGGGAAGGCCGGCATGCCCAGGAGATTGCCGAGCGACTCGAGATTCGCGAGGCCCGGCGCCTGCTCCTCGGAGCCGATGACGGCGATGGGGACGATCGGGGTGTCGGTGGCGAGGGCGAGGCGCATGAAGCCGTGCCCGAACTCCTTGAGCTGGTAGGCGTCGCGATAGAGCTTGTTCATGCCGCGCACGCCCTCGGGGAAGGCGATCACCGCTTCGTCGGCGTCGAGCAGGTCGATGCAGTTCTTGCGCGTGCCGACCACCGAGCCGGTGCGCACCATGAAGAGGTTCACCCACGGCAGGGTGGGGAGCCAGAACTCGCCCATGCCGCGGATGGCGCGCGGCGGGGTGCCCTCGAGCAGCATCGCCGTACCGATCATGACGGCATCGAGCGCCACCTGTCCGGCGTGATTCGAGATCAGCAGCACCCGGCCCTTCGGCACTCGCTCGATCCCGTACGTCTCGACGCGGAACCAGTAGTCGTAGAGGAGCGCGCCGAAGAGCATCACGTCTTCGAGGGTCTCGGGATGGAGGCCGAAGGGATCGTAGCCGTACTCGTTCACCTCCGTCGGGATGTGGCGCAGGCGGTCGCGAATCTCGCGGCGCCGGTCGGCGAACGGATCCGGGAGGATCGAGGACATCAGGTTCGGCATCGGCTCAGCGCCTCACGGCGGCAAAGGTCTCGCGCAACGAGTGCTGCGGGGCGAATCCCGTCACGCGCCGGAAGCGGCGTCCGTCCAGGGTGCAGACGTACTTGAGGAAGTCGATGGCGCCGGCGGGCGTGTGGTAGAGGCCGAAGCGGAAGAGCTGCTCGAAGAGGAGGCGTGCGAGCGGCTCGGGGAAGGGGATGGCGATGCCCCCCGTCTCGCGGATGGCCACGCTGAGTGGGACGGCGCCGGCTCCGGTGACGTTGAAGACGCCGTGCGTGCCGGCGTCGATCGCCCGTATCACGGCCCGGGCCACGTCCCCCTCGTGGATGAACTGCATCATCGGGTCGAAGCCCATCATCATCGGCACGAGGGGCGCTCGCAGGAAACGCGCGATGGCGCTGTGTGAGGTGGAGCCCAGGACGTTCACCGGGCGCAGGATCGTCGTGGCGATCTCGGGATGCTGCCAGAGGAAGGTCGTCACCAGATGATCGACCTCGGCGAGGTCGCGCACCTCCGGATAGGTGCGGCTCACGTTGAGCGGCGATTCCTCGTCGATGAAGGTCGGGTTCTCGGCGAGCGCGCCGTACACGTAGCCGCTCGAGAGCACCACGATGCGCTTCACGCCCGAGGCGGCCGCGAATTCGAGCAGGCGCTGCGTGCCGAGGACGTTCACCTCGTGCCGGAGTTCCGGCTCGCCGCGGAAGTGCCGGACGAAGGCGTGATGGACGACGGTGTCGGGTCGCACGGTGCGGAAGATGTCCTCGAACTTGCGCTTGCGCAGGTCGAGGAGGTGCAGGTCGATCTCGCGGGGATGGCCGGGCCAGGGATCGCGGTCGACGCCGGTCACGGCGAAGCGCCCGAGGAGCTCGTTGGCGATCAGGCGGCCCTGCCCGCCGGCGATGCCGGTGATCAGGACCCGTTCCCCGGCCCGCGCGCCGCCGCGCGGATGCAGGAATGGCGTGGGCGCCGGCCGGTCGGTGCCGGGGTCGCCGAGGTGGCCGCCGAAGTGGAACAGCCGCTCGGGATCGGGAACGGAGAGGTTCGCCATGCGAATCTCCGTTTATGCGGTGCCGCCCGCCGGAGCTCAAGCGCCCGGGCCGCGCGGCGGTCGAGGCCCGACCTGGCGGAGGCAGTAGGCGGCCACGACCACGAAGCCGCCGAGGACGCTGGCGAGCGTCCAGCCGGCGCAGGCGATCACGCCCAACGACGCGGCGGTCAACGTCAGGAGGCCCGCCCGGATCGGCAGGAGCACGCTGGCCACGGCGGTCAGCTCGAAGGTGAGTCCGATGCGTGCCAGCCAGCGCGACAAGTGGAGCTGCTCGGGGGCCGACAGGTGGTCGCGGACCCAGGGAAAGAACCAGTAGGTACGCTCGTCGACCAGCACGTGCGCGATCACTTCGCCGTTCCACCAGGCCGCGTGCAGCTTCCCCACGACGCCGCCCAGGAACAGGAACGAGCCGATGCACACGAGCAGACCCGCCGCGTCTTCCACCGTCTCGGCGTCGGCGCGCGCGGCCCGTCCACTGAGCCACAGGAGCCAGAGGCCCAGCCAGAAGCCGACCAGAAAGGTGGCGTCGTTGTACGAGTCCACGTGTAGCAGCATCACCGTGGCGCAGCCGACGAAGAGCAGCGCGACGAGCCGCATGGCGGCAGCCGTCGGCCGGAGCAGCGCGCCCAGCGTTCCGAGCGGCGCGAGATAGCAGAAGGCCGCGATCCGCGGCGTGGTGAAGAGGCCGGGAAAGTCCGGGAACTCCAGCGGCATGTGCTGCGCGAAGGTCAGGTACAAGGGGGCAAGCACGTGCAGCAGTGCGTACCATCCGAACAGCCAGGCGAGGGCGCCGACCCGCAGCAGGCGCAGGGCGGGGGGCACCGCGCCGGAACTCACGGCTCGTCCTCGCAGTGCACGGCGATCGCGCCCCGATGCGGCGTCGTCCGGCACGTGGTGACGACGCGGGCGGTGCCGAAGCGCGTCTCGACGCGGAGCCACGCTGGGTGCGCGGCGAGCTGGCGGCGGTGCGTGTAGGTGATCGCTCGCAGCGGATAGTGGTTCAGCCAGATCGTGTCGTCGGTGGGATCGCCGCTGGGCACGTGGACCTGCACCACGTTGACGAAGTTGTACATCGAGGGCAGCACCTGCAGGAGCGCCCAGCGCGCTCGCCCGCCTCGGAGATGGAAGCGCTCCATCATGGTGCGGGCGACCCCGGGGTGCAGCGGCACGAGGGCCAGCCACAGCGCGCCGCCCGCCAGGAGGCCGACGAGCAGGCGGCCCAGACCGCCGCGGGCCCAGACTCGTCTCGCAATGGAGAGCGTCGTGCGTCCGCCCATGCCGGCAGGGAGCGGGCGTCCGCTCAGACGGGCAGCCGCAGCACGCGGTGGGCGTCGAGCATGGTCTCGCGAATCGGCACGCCGTGCGGACAGGCGCCGCGGCAGGGGGCCGGGCACGAGACGCAAGCGCTCGCATCGCGCTCCAGGGCTGCGTAGAGGCGCATGCCTTCACGCTCCCAACCGTAGTCCTTGGCGTACATGCGGTGGCGTAGGATGTCGTTGATCGGCAGGGCCACCGGGCAGGCGTCGAGGCACAGGCCGCAGTGCGGCTGGCAGTAGTCGCCTTTGACGAGCTGATCGTAGCGTTCCAGACGCCGCACGTCGGCGGTCGTCACTTCGGTCCCGGACGCGGCCAGGTACTCGTCCACGTGCTGCGGCTTCGAGAACGACACGACCAGGCACGCCACGGCGGGGTTCGTCAGCACCCAGCGAAAGGCCGCCTGCGCGTAGGAGCCGGCGTCGCGCCGAAACGCCGACAGGTTCGTGTGCTTCGCGCCCTTGAGCGTCTTCATGGCCACGACGCCGACGTCGTGCTCGCGGGCGCGCTCGAGAATGTGGCCGAAGGTGGGCCACATGCCGAAGTGATAGGCCAGCATCATCACGTCGAAGCGCCCGGAGTCGATGGCGGCGTTGGCCACGGCTTCGAGGTTCGGCGTGTGCGTGCTGACGCCCAGGAAGCGCGCCTTGCCCTGCTCCTTGAGGCGGTCGAAGGCCTCGTGAATGTTCTCGGCCATCAGCCGCTCGACGCGATCGCAGGAATGGATGTGGATGAGGTCGACGTAGTCCGTGCCGAGCCGCTGCAGGCTGCCCTCCACGGCCTCGATGATCTTCGGCACCGGCGTGTCGTCGAGCAGGTGGCCGTCCGCGTGGCAGAACTTGGTCGCCAGGAAGAGGTCCTGGCGCCGTCCCTCGATGGCCTTGCCGAGCGCGTACTCGGAGTGGAAGTGGGAATAGTCCGGTGCCGTGTCGAAGTAGGTGACACCGCGCTCGAGTGCGTCCCGGGCGACGGCGGCGTCCTTGAGCTGTCCGCAGCCGACGGACACGTCCGAGACCATGACGTCGGTACGCCCGAGCCGCCGGTAGCGCCGGATGCGCGCCTCCTCCCACGCGGTCTCGGGATGGGCGGCCTGCGTTTCGACGTGCTCCGAGAAGAAGTCGTTGGCCACCGGGAGCCAGGCGCGGTTGCGGCCGATCGCGGCGGCCAGCGTCCCGACCGTTCCGGTGGCGGCCACGAGGCCCGTGCGCAGCAACGCCCGGCGGACGGCGGGGTCGGGCGCCGGGCGCGCCAGCACCGAGCCCGTGCCGCACCGATCGCACACGGGCCGCCAGCGGCGTGTCGCGGCGAAGATCGCGGTGGCGGCGACGAGCAACAGCGGTGCGAGGACCTTCCAGAACGGGAGCTGCTGGCGGTCGAGCCCTTCGGCGAGGTCGTGGAGGAACGGGCCCGTCAGCAACCAGCCGAGCGCGAAGACGCCGGCCAGCAGGGCGAGGAGCGCGGTCCACGAGGCCCACACGGGTCGTATTCGGACGGCCCCACCGCAACGTCGGCACTGCATGCGCACCTCCTGGCGTTCGACCCCTAGTGCCGGGGACTCGCGTCGTCAAACGGTAGTGACGCAGTTTGCCGCGTGAGGCACGGGAGGGTACGCGCCGCCGGCTCCCGGGCGTCGCACACCCCCGCCCCACC
>Ga0299906_10000587_pt1 | contig 33021 bp, 27 predicted proteins | sample RVTome_14_FD_200259 | JGI IMG/M metagenome (GOLD analysis project Ga0299906, IMG submission 200259) | Soil microbial communities from uranium-contaminated site in the Upper Colorado River Basin, Wyoming, United States - RVT145D125 (version 2) ...
CAGAGCGGACCCAGCGCCAGCTCCACGGCGTCGAAGGGCTCGGCGCGCACACGTGCCGTCGCCTCGTGGGTCGCCACGAGCAGCCAGCGCCCCTCTGCCAGCCGATACACCTCCTGCGTCCGGGCGAGCGGGTTCACGAGCCAGACGTGCGCGACGCGCTCGCGGGCATACGCCGGCAGCTTCCTCGCACGGTCCAGGCGCTCGGTGCTCGGCGACACGACCTCGCACACCCAGTCGGGCGCCTGAGTGAAGGCGGGTGTGTCGGGAAACTCCGGCATCCGCTCACGCCGCCACCAGGCGAGGTCGGGCACCACCACGTCCTCACCGAGGTGCAGCTCGGGCTCGAACAGGATCCACCAGCCGCCCGGGCCGCCGTGCCCGTCGTGGAACGGCGGTCCCAGCGCCCTGTCGAGACCCGCCGAGGCCAGCGCGTGACGGGAGGCCGGTCTCGGCGAGACGTGCATCTCCCCGCCGACGATCTCGGCGACCTGGTGCTCCGGCACCTGCAAGAGGTCCTCGTAGGTCGCGCGGCGCTTGACAGGCGCGGCCATTGAGGAAGCCTATCACCGGCGGAGGATGGCCGTTCCGCCTCGCGGGCGCGGGGAAGCGCTTCACGGAAGCCTCGCCCTCGAACGCCGCCGCGATCTTTGACCTCCTATCCGGCCACCACCCGGACGGCCGTCCCCTCGACCGGCCCCACACCGCCTTCCTCGCGCATCCCGGTGTCGGCGCGCGAGCAACGAGTGGCGCCATCCTCGGCGTCGCCGTCGTCCTCCCCCGCGATGTCACCGCCGACGATCGCCAGGCCGTGCTGCTCGCCGCCGGCCGCTGGGAGCGCAGCGGCCTGCGCCTGCTGATGGGCCGAGACGGAGCCGCCCAGCTCGAGCCCGCGCCCGACGCCGCGCCCGCGCCACCCCTGGCGCCCGCGACCTGGACGGTACCGGCGCAGCGCTGGGCATCGGTGGCGCCGGTCGGCCTGGATCGAAACCCCGGCGATGAAGAGCCTTCCATGTCAGCGCTGACCGACGACGTGCTTCACCATGCCGTGGACGGCACCGCCGCCGGCCTGCGGGCCGTCACCCGGCTCGAGCGCCTGGGCCGCCCCGGCGACCCGCTCCTCCCGCCCACGAGTCTTCGGGCTCGGCCCGGGCCGCGCAGGCGCCGAAGCGTTCGACCGGTTGGCTCGAACGTGGGGCGCCTCGCCTCGTCAGCGAACGCGGTCGCGCCGCGCAGAGCGCAAACGCACCGTTCGGCGTCGACTGCCCGCCGCAATCACCCGGCCGTTTGCGTCGATCAGTCCCTGAGCCACGAGATCCTCGAACACCTTCAGCGGCGGCCGCCGTCCCGCACGCTTCAATGCGTCGCGTGTGATCTTCGCGAGGTTCCTTGGGTCATCGTGAAGCATGGGGCGACACCATCGTCACCCGAGGTTAGGCCGGAACACCCCGAGAATGCAAGACGGATCCCGGACAGCGATCTGGACGTGGGACTCCTTCCGAATCATCGCGTCTGGATAGGCAGGATCGCCCTCCAGGAACACGCCGCGAACCGTCTGGTAGAGAACTGGCGACTGGGAGCACAAGTAGTTGAGCACGAGGCAGTCAAGCTCTCGGCGCTTCAAGTCGGGCATGGATCCCCTGTTGCGTGGCAGCTCCCGCCCCGCAGCTTCATAGGCAGCGCGCACCTGCTGATAGGCGATCGCCAGGCTCTCGGTGTTGGCGATGTCGGTCAGGTCGAGACAGCGGCCCAGTTGCACCACAGCGCCGACCACAGAGGGCGCGCCACCGGTACGACGGGCCTTCGCCTCTGCCCAGCGCAGGGCCCGCGACGGCGCGTACTCCCAGAAGTAGATCCCGTGCCCGAGCCAATCCCACTGGTTGCGGCTCCATGGCCACGCTGTCATGGACACGCGCCCGGCGAGCAGGCGTGCCCCGAGCGGCTCCGCGCAGCCGTGGTAGGCGAGAACAACCCGGGCGAACTCGTGCACGAGACAGATCCTACTCCGGATCCACGTCACATTCAAGATTACTGGTACGTTGCTGTTGACAGACCATATTATTCCGTTCAGAATCGCGCCGATGGGCTGGTCCAGCTACCTGTCCTGTGCGGAGGCCCCATTGAAGCCTGGTCCGTTGATGTTGGCTGGGTTCTGGGCAGAGTCCAGTTCTCCCCCCGGCCGCACCCGGGGGGGCCTGATGTCTCTACGGAGCGGCCGTCGGCGGCCCCGAAAGAAGCGCGATCGTTTGGCTAAGCCTCGCGGAGGACCCTGTGATGCCCGAGTTGACCTATGACACTCTGCTCGAAGCGGTCGATGGAACAGCGGCGGGGTTGCGGGCCGTCACCCGCCTCGAACCGCTCGGCGGCCCCAGCGACAAGCTGTTCCCGCCCACGTTCGGCGACTCCGTGCGGCTGCCCGTCCCGATCGGCGGCGCGGCGCCGGCCGACGGCCACCGCACGAAGTACGCCGTCGAGTGGCGCCGCATCGGCGGCGTCTCGCGGCTGAGCGTTCTCCTCGACTCGGTCGCCTCGCAGGCGAACCGGATGGAGCTGGCGCTCCTCGACGGGTGCGAGCGTGGGGAGCTGAAGTTCCCGTACGTACGAGTCGACTTCACCGGCGAGACCGACGACAACCCGGCCCTCGACCTCTCCGCCATGTGCGGCGACGGCTTCGTGACCACGCTCGAGGCGCCGCACCGCCTGGCCGACGCGCTGCTGCGCGACAGCCTCGACGACGGCGGCCGGCCGTTCCGCCTGTCCGACGCGGGCCGGCGCTTCACCGAAGCCTCACCCTCGAACGCCGCCGCGCTCTTCGACCTCGACCCCGTGTCCCTCGTCTTCGGCGCCTGGGACTCGACCGGTCCCAAGGGAGGCCTGGGCTCGAAGTTCCAGCGCGCCCTGGTCAGCGAGATCGTGGGTATCGGCGCCGAGCTGGGCACGAAGACCGCGAGCCGGATCGACCCCGCCGGGATCGAGAAGACCGAGGTCTACGAGGCCAAGGACGCCGAGCAAGTCTGGACCATCGACCCAGCCGACGCTAAGGGAGGCCCGGGCAAGCCCGTCCTGCTCAAGCGCGGGGGCGAGAAGGCCGGCTCGCCCGCCGTCATCAACCACGGCAACATCAAGCCCTCGACCGACCCCGAGGCCGGCGGCGTGACGATCGACCACGCCGAGCAGGTGACCGTGCTATCGCTGCCCGCGCTGCGCCGGCTGCGCTTTTCCCAGAAGCCCGACGGGACGCGGATCGAGGGCGACGATCGCCGCGTGGCCGAGACCGCCGCGCGCACCGCCCTCGCCGCGCTCGGCTTGGCGGCTGTCGCGTACCAACGCGAGAACGGCTACGACCTGCGGTCGCGCTGCGCCCTTCGGCCCCTGGGTCCCCTCGCCCTGGAGTTGATCCCTGGCGACGGCGGCCCGCCGCAGTCCTTCTCGCTGGGCCGCCGCGGCGCTGCCGCCCTCCTCGCGGAGGCCGCGCGCGCCGCCGCGGACGCCGGATTCCCATGGCGATCCGAGCCCACGACCCTGAAGCCGGCGCCGAAGCTCGTCGCCCTGATCCGCAAGAGCCGGCAGCTCACCGTGAGCGAGGCCCCGGAGCCGTGATCGCGATCGAGGTGTCCTTCCTCACCGGCCGCTACGTCGCCAGCCGCTTCGACGACCGCGCGGTCCACGAATGGCCGCCGCACCCGGCGCGGCTGTTCTCTGCCCTGGTCGCCACGCTGCACGAGCACGAGGATGTCCACGCCGGGACCCGTCCTGCCCTGGAGCGGCTGGAGCGGGCGGGCGCCCCCCGGATCCTGGCGAGCGATGCCGCTCCCCGCACCCTCGTCACGCGGTACGTTCCGGAGAACGACACGCGCGTCCTGCCGGACTGGTCGCAGCACGAGACGAAGCTCGCCACCTGCCTCGCCGACCTCGCCCAGGCCGAGCAGGAGGGCGACGCCGCGTCGATCCGCCGCGCGCGGAAAGCCGTCGGCGCCGCCGAGCGCAAGCTGGCCGAGCGGGTCCGCCAGGCGGTCGCCGACGACGGCCGCCACAGCGCGGCGGCGGGCAAGACCGCACTCGAGATGCTGCCGGAGCATCGTGGCAAGCAGCCACGCCCCTTCCCCGGGGTGACCCCCGAGCGCCCGCTGGTCCGCTACGTCTGGCCCGATGCCGCGCTCGAAGGCGACGCCCGCCAGGCCCTCGAGGAGCTGACCCGGCGCGTCGTGCGGCTCGGACACTCCTCCACGCTCGTCGCGTGCCGCCTCGCGTCCGCTTTCGAAGCCAGCGCCCCCGCCGACGGCCTCAACGCCTGGATGCCCGCCGACACCGGGGACCTCACCCTCCGGACCATTGCGGAGGGGCAGCTCGCCCGGCTCGAGCACGCCCACGCGCGCCACCAGGGCGTCGAGCCGCGCACGCTGCCGGCCGAGCACCAGCCCTACCAGCGGGTTGAGGAAGGCCCCGCGAAGGGGCCTGCGCGCAGCGTCTTCGGGGAGTGGCTCGTCCTGCGCGAGGTCGCGCCCGAGGGCGGCCGGCGCCTGGGCCTGAAGCTCACCCGCACCGAGGACGTCACGCGCGCCCTGCGTGGCGCCCTCCTGCACCACGCCGACGACCCGCCGCCCGCGGTGCTCTCCGGCCACACCCCCGACGGCAAGCCGCTCGAACACCCCCACGTCGCCTTTCTCCCGCTCGCCGACCTCGGCTCCCGTTACGCGACCGGCTCCCTGCTCGGCGCCGCCATCCTGCTGCCGCGCGATATCGATCCCGGCGAGCGTCGCGCCGTGCTCCGCGCCCTCGGCCGCTGGGAGCAGGCCGGCCTGCGCCTCACGCTCGGCCGGGCCGGCGCCCTCCACCTGGAGCGCGTCGTCGACGCCGACCCGCGGAAGACCCTCCAGCCCGAGACGTGGACGCGACCCTCCCGACGCTGGGCGACGGCGACCCCGGTGGCGCTGGACGAGAACCCCGGCGACCTCGCCTCGCGCGATCCACAGGAAGCGGCCCGCGCCGCGGAGCGGGCCGAGGAGATCGTCGAGCGCGCGTGCGAGCGGATCGGCCTGCCGCGCCCGCTCTGGGTGCAGGTCATGCGGCGCTCGCTCTTCGACGCGGCGCCGAAGGCCGCGGCGTTCATGCCGTATCCGTCGAAGGGCGGGGGGTTCGAGCGGGTGTGTGTGCATGCCGAGCTGCGGTTTGCGGAGCCCGTGGCGGGGCCTGTCGTACTCGGCGCGGGACGCTACTTTGGCATGGGGCTGTCTCGGCCGAGAAGCGAGGCGGAGCTATGAGGGCCACCAGCGGACACCAACGAAACGGCTGATCGCACACCCGGACCCCGTCGCGTGCTTCGCTAGAGAGAGCGAGCAACGGACTGTGGTGCGGACGCGCTGAGCCCGGGTGGGAGTTGGTGCACGCTCGGCGAAGGATGGAGGGTTGGCGATGAAGGTTCACATCGAGCTCCAGCGCGTACAGGCGTGGCTTTTCTCCGTTCCGCGGCTGCGCGCGATGGTGGGTGCCAATGCGTTGCTCGGCGAGACCTTGCGCGTCGGGCTGCCAAACCTGGCGCGCCAGTCTGGACAGTGGTCCCTGGCGCCCGCCACGGAAGCCTACCCCGCTGCGGACCAGCAAGACCCGCTGAAGGCGCACGACGACCCTGCTGCCGATGCCAAGGACGGCATCCTCGCACGCGACGGTGGTCACTTCGAAGCGCAGTTCACGAGCGGCGCCGAGGCGTTCGTTGATGCGGCCGGGCGGCTCTTGCGGTCGAGCCTGCCGGGCCTCCGCTTCCGCATCTCCATCGACGGCGAGCCGCTGAGCAAGGGCCAAGCGCATTGCTCGACCAAGCTTCCGGTGCTCGCACCCTGCGAGTGGACTGGGCGCGGGCTCGCGTCGGCGCTCGTCGAGCAAGGTGACGAACGCCCCGCCGTGTCGCTCGACGTCGCGCACCGGCATGAGGCTGCAAGGCGCACCGAAGACGGTACGGCGGTCGACGTCGCGAGCCTGCTCGGCGCCACGACGAAACTCAACAGGCTCGAACGCGCGAAGGAGCTAAGGGAGCTGGTTGGCAGTGGCTATCTCGCGCTCATCCACGCCGATGGCAACGGCGTCGGCAGCGGCGCGGGCAAGAGCGACAGCGAACGAGCGCGCTTCTTTCATCGTAACCGCGTGCTCCTGCGGGGCGCCGTGCAAGAGGCCATCGACAAGCACTGCCCAGACGCAGGGCACGCGCCACTCATCCCGCTGATGCTCGGTGGCGACGATCTCTTGCTCGTCTGCCGTGCCGAGATCGCGCTGCCCTTCGTCGTCACCCTGTGCGCGGCGCTCGATGGGCTTCAGACCAACAACGACGGCTTCAAGCTCACACTCGGCGTGGGCGTGGTGTTCGCGAAGCACAGCATCCCGATCCATCGGCTGCACGAGGTGGCCGAGCAGCTCGCCAGCTCCGCGAAGCGCCGCTTCCGTGGCCTCAAGGACAGCGACGCGAAGCGCTCCGTCGTCGACTGGGCGGTCTTCAGTACCGCGTGGGTCGATGACCCCGAGGATGTTCGTCGGCGCGACTGGCTGCGCGGCGACGGCAACGACCTGCGCGTGCTCTCGCAGCGGCCGGTCGATGTGGTCGGCCAGGACCTCGACTCGTTGCAGGGCCTCGTGCGTGGAGCAGAGCAGCTCGCACGCGCGCCGCGCTCGCAGCTTCGCTACCTCGTAGACCAGCTCCCTCGCGGTCGCACGCTCTCGGAGCTCGCGTTCGTCGAGCTATCAAAAGAGGCGAAGGGCGCACTCGATGAAGCAGGCCTGAAGTCCCTCTGGCGACAGGCCGCGAATAACGGCCCCTGGCTGACCGCGCTGCTCGACCTCGTCGAGGTCGCCGAGATCGAACGTCTCGGTCGCAGCTCCGAAGGCGCGCTCGCCGACAGGGAGGACGCCCATGTCTAAGAAACACAAGGCCCACTTCCCAAAGCGACCGTCCGCTTCGGAGCCCCGCCGTTCCGACGTGGGAACAGCGAGCCAGAGCAACATCTGGGTGCGTCACATGCTAACCGCCGAGTTCCTCACCGATGCGCATCTCGGCTCGGGCTCCGGTGGCGGTGGCATCGACGCGCTCATCGCGCGCGATCGACATGGGCGGCCCGTCATCTGGGCCTCGCACGTCGAGGGCGTGTTGCGCGACGCCGCCCGCAGGCTTCGTGGCGACCAACAAGCCGAGGCGTTCTTCGGACGCGCTGGTGGCGACTACACGCGTGGAGATCGCCAACGCGCGGTGTTCACCTCGCTGTACGCGAAGGACAACTCCGAGAGCCACATCTGGCGCTCGACCGCGCGCGAGGCGTTCGACAACCGCGCGCCACAGGACGACACTCTGCGCGTTGTCGAGTACGTACCGAGGGGCACGAAGCTCGTGGGCGAGGTCGAGCTGCCCGCGAGCGAGCTGCCTGTACTGCAACGGCTGGTGCAAGAGGTCGACGCACTGGGTGGTGGTCGCTCCACCGGCGCGGGACGCGTGAAGCTCTCGCTCGGAGAGGTCCCGCCGGCGAGGCGCACGACCGGCACGCCGACGGGGCGTCTCACGCTCCTGCTGAAGAATCGCGATCCGCTCTGCATCACCGCGACGGCGACACCCGACAACTTGATCCCGAGCCTGGCGTTCGTGCCGGGTCGGACGCTGCTCGGTGCGGTCGCGGCGTGGCTCATCGCCGAGGGCGATCGTGACACGGCCTCGCTCCTGACTGCGGGCCGAGTCTCGGTGAGCGACGCGCTGCCGCTGCCGCACGCGCCGACGAAGGTCGAGGGCGTCGAGGTGCTGCCGGCGCCGCTCTCGCTGCAGAGCGAGAAGCCAAAGGGCGCGGCGGGTGACGTGCCTTGGTGGGCGCATCCGACGACGCCGACGCGGCGACTCGATGCGTGGAACGCGACGGAGAAGCTCAAGCGGCCCGAAGACGATCTCTTCATCTACCGCACGAGTGCGAGCCAAGCTTGGACGCCCTTCCGCCCTGCGCACCGCGTGCGGCTACGCAACGGGCGACCCGATCCGAAGCAGCTCGACGCGTCGCTCTTCGCCATCGAGCAGATCGTCGAGGAGACCCACTTCCTCGCCAAGCTTCAGGGGACGCCCGAAGACTTGAAGAAGGTCGCCGACAAGCTCGGTCCCATCCTCGAGGGATCGCGCTGGCTGCGTGTCGGTCGCGCGGGCGCACCTGTCGAGGTGGCGCAGCTCGCGTGGGCTGGTGCTCCTGCGGCGACGAGGATGACGGAGAAGGCGCGGCTCACGCTCACATCTGACCTGCTCGTGCGCGATGAGCATCTGCGCTGGCGTACGGCGCTCGACGAGGCTGCGCTGTGCGACTTGCTCGGCGCCGAAGTCCAGCTCGGCAAGGCGCTGCAAGACAGCGTGATGGTCAACGGCTTCAACGGTACCTCGCGCTTGTGGCGGATGCCGGCGGCGGCGATCAGACGCGGTTCGGTCTTCGAGATCTCCGGAGCAGGCGTTGCAGAGTTCGTGCAGCGGGCCGCGAACGGACAGTGGCTCGGCGAGCGGACGCACGAGGGCTTCGGCCGGTTCCGGCTCGACGCTGTGCTTCCCGGCGCGACAGGCGACGCGCGTACGACGAGCGCTCAGGCACCTGGCACCGACGTCAAGGAGGAGACCATCGCCGCGGAGACGCAGGAGTGGTTCAAGGCGCACAAGTCGCTGGCCAAGCCTGGCGGCGCCAACGATCGCAAGCCGAGCCTGTCGCAGTGGCTCGACCTCGTGGCCGCTCTCGAGAGCAGCAACAACACGAATGCCATTGACGAACGCCTCGACCCGAAGACGGCTGGCGCCACGAGCTGGAAGGACAAAGACGCGAAGGCGGTGCTGGAGAAGCTCAAGACGCTCCGACCCGAACAACGCAAGCTCTACGCGCGCTTCTTCGTGCGCTGGCTGCGCGCCAATCTGCGCAAGGGGACTCCATGACCACGAAACTCACGCTCTTCACCGCCACGCTCGTGCAGGACTCGGCGCTCTCGGTGTCGGGCCTCGATCGCGAGAGCAGCGCCGACCAGCCCTTCGCGCTCGTCGACGGCGTGCCGACGCTCGTCGGGCGCGGCCTCAAAGGCGCGGTCGTCGCGATGGCCAAGCGCTTCTTCGACCCGCTGCCACGCGCGGTCTCCGACGACATCAAACACGGGGCACTGCGCCGCTCGGCGTGGGAGTTCGCCGACGCGACGACGAAGGGCGTTGCGCGCATCCGCGCGGGCGTCGGCATTCGCCACAAGACCGGCGCGCGCGCAGGCGGCGTCCTCTACGACCGGGAGGTCATCCCCGCAAGCACGAAATGGCGGCTCAGCTTCCGCGTCGACCGCTCCTATGCGCTCGATGACGCCGAGTTCACCGAAGCCGAGGGCATCCTCGGCTACGTGCTCGCCGAGCACTGGGCCAAGGGGCGCTGCTGGCTCGGCGGCGGTGCCGCGCGTGGGCTCGGCTGGTGCCACCTCTATGATCTGAAGGCGCACCGCTTCGACGAGGCGGCCTACGAGGCGTGGGTGAGGTCGGAGCGAAAGACGTTGCCGACTGCGCTCGGTGCCGTGCCGGTCGTCTCGCCGACGCGCTCGTGGTGCTTCCGCACGCTCGACGTGAATGTCTCGTTCGGTGAGTACAAACCCGACCCGAGCGAGGCGGCGTGGGGCCTCGACATGTTCGCCGTCGGTCCGCACGACACCGAGCGCGCCGTGCAGTCGACGGGTGATGGTAAGTGGGCCAAGCCCGGGTGGGCGACGAACACGCCGACGCCCGACGCGCTGAGCACCGATCGCGCGTTGCTGATGGAAGGCGGTCGGCCGCTGCTCCCCGGCGCGAGCGTGCGCGGGCCGATTCGTCATGCCTTCTCGCGTAGGGAGCGCGCGGCAGGCCACGACGTGAAGGACCCGCACCTCGTGCAAGGCGATGTCGGAGCGGACGATGTCGCAGGCAAGGCGTTCGGCACCGTCAGCAAGAGCAGCCGCATCCTCATTCGCGACGCGCGCGCCGAGGGCGAGTGGGCGGCCGCGAAGCTGCACATGCACGCCGAGGACGAGTTCTCGGCGGGCTCCTACGGCAGCGCCAAGCGAGACGCGGTGCGTGTGCTTCGGGGCACGTTCCCGGTGCGCATCATCATCGAGGGCGATGGCAGCAAGCCGGAGGAAGTCGAGCAGCTCGCCAAACTCATTGATCGACAGGTCGCGCTTGGTGCACTCGGGCATCTGCCGACCGGCGGTCACAAGACGCGCGGTGCGGGCGCGGGCTACTGGCAGGCGCAGCCGTGGGTCAACGATGACGTGACGGAGTCCTCGAGAACGTGGGTGCAGCCGAAGGACTCCCAGTCAGCGGCTGTGAACGCCTCGAAGGCGAAGCGCACCTTCCTTGACGGCCCCGCCGCTGCCAACGCCTGGGTGCGGACGACGACCGGGACGATCGCGGAGCCCCTCACGCTCGGAGCAGCCGCGAAGCTCGCGAAGGCGGCACTTGGTGAGAAGCTCGTCGCGTGGTGGTGCGATCCGACCATCGACCTCGCGCTGACGTCGCCGCCTGCAACGTTCGGGCGCGCATGGCCTACCGAAGACGACAAGCCCCAGGTCGACGAGATCGCGTTCTACGCCGAGCGTGCGGTCTGGAGGTCGGTGCGCACGTCGAATGGTGCACGCTTCGTGTTCATCGAGGAATTGACGGCGAAGACAGACGACGCGAAGCAGACCCGCGTGGTCCACACGCCCGCACGCCTCCACGGTTTTTCCGAGGGCCAGCGCCCGCGTTTTTCCTCGGCCAAGACCGGCGAGGGCAACGTGCTCCTGCGCGAGTGGCACGTCGGCGACGAAATCCTCGGCTTCACTCTCACCAAGGAGCAGCGCTGATGCCCGGCAAGCCCAACAAGGTCTATCGCATCCGCGTTCGTACGCTCGACGGCAAGCCGCGTGATGCCAAAGACATCAACAAGCTGAAGAGCAACCAGCTTGGGATGCCCCACCTCGATATAGTAGGCACCAGCGTGGCCAGCGAGTTCATCATCTGCGCCTCGAAGGGCACGCACATCGAGCAGGTGCGCGCGAAGCTCAGCGGCGCTGGTCTCGAAGCGATCGGTGGCGGCGACACGGCCATCGCGGCGACGGCTGCGCCGAGACCTGCGCAGCAGCAACCTCGGCAGGGCGGGTTCCAGCCGCAGCGAGGTGGCGAGCACCAACGCGGTGGAGGGCAGCAGCGCCCACAGGGACGCCCCCAGACTCCCGCAAACAACGCGCAGCCGCTTCCCGGAAAACCCTACGGCTTCGTCGGGCTCCCAAACGACCTGACCACCTCTCCACCCATCTGGCACGACGGCACGAGCAGCCAGGGGCAGCTCTCGGGTGAGATCCGGCTCGAGCTCGAGACGCTCACGCCGCTCCTCGTCGGCTGGGAGCGCGGGCAGGTTGGCGACACCGAGAGCGACTGGCCTGTCCCGGCGAACCTCGCAGGCACGCAGCTCGCCAACAAGAAGTCCGTGCTCTGCCCGCTGCGCGCGCCGTGGGGCAAGCGGCCCGTCGTCATCCCCGGTGATTCGCTGAAGGGCCTGTTGCGCCACGAGCTGGGCGCACTGCTCGGCGCGCCGATGGAGCGCGTCGCCGAGCGTTCGTACTCGTACCGCCCGAACCAGAAGTTTCCCTATGACCAACGCAACCAGCGGTATCGACAGGGAACGGCTTCGCTCGAACCTCGACTCGCGCGTGTACGCACAAGCACAACCGCTGAGATCGGCGGCAGGGCGTGGCCAGTCCCTGAGCAGGTCGATGTTTTCTCGATGGCAATGAGAGATCAGCAAGCGTACTTCCCTCGACGCGAGGGCCGGGGACGAGATGCTGTGACCATTCCTCCGACACGCGAGGCAGAGCCCTATCGCGGTGGTCTTGGAGGCGGACAAGCGCTGCCCGACCAGATTTTGGCCGAGGATGCGCGTCGCAAAATGATCCACACGCACGTCGACGTCACTCAACTTCGCGTTGAGCACGAGGCTGTCAGCCCTTCGGCTCCAGTGATTGCCCAATACACTGCGACGCTCACTCACTTGCTTGATGTGAATGAGGGGCACTTCAGCGCTCGGCATCCGCACATCGGCACGGATCAGCAGAAGCAACACATGGGGCGAGAGGCCATTGAGGGCGGAGCTGCGCGCGCGTTCCAGCCCGGCGATCTCGTCTGGGTCGAGTGGGATACCGAGAAGAAGTGTATCGTCTCGCTCGGCTGGCACTACTACTACCGCTGGGCCTACACCGACTCGGTTCGCAAGACGGGTGGCAAGCTCGAACGGCACGGACTCATCCCGCTCGACAAGGAGCGCGAGAAGGACGGAGATGGCGCACCGAAGGAGCTGTCAGCGGTACGGCGGCTCCTCGGCTACACCGGCGACAACGAGGGCAGCGCGGGCATCGGCGAGAACGATCACGCGCAGCTCATGGGCCGCGTATTCGTCAATGCTGGCCTCGAGGTCGTCGACGAGAACGACGGTGATGACGACCGCTTCCTGAAGCCGACCTTCCTCAAAGAACTCGGCACGCCCCGACCCAGCGCGGTCGAGCACTACCTGAAACAGCCGCACCACCCATGCGCGCGTCCGGCGGACAACGCCACGCTCGTGACCTATGGGGATGCTTCTGGCTACGACGTGCCCGGGGAGCTGGCTGGCCGCAAGTTCTACCTCGACCGCCCGAATGCCGTCGCCGAAGACAGCTCTGACACCAACAAGCAGAACGACCGCAGCACGCTCGCGCTCGAGGCGTCGAAGCCGAACCGCAAGTTCCGCTTCACCGTGCGCTTCCGCGGCCTGGACGCCGCCGAGCTGGCGGCGATCCTCGTCGCCTTCAGCCCCAACGAGTTCAAGTCCGTGCTCGGAGACACGAGTGCCGACGACTACTGTTCGAAGCTCGGCTACGCTCGCCCGCTTGGCTGGGGCAGCGTGCGCATCGAGGCGAAGGCGCTCCTACTGCTCGATGAGGCTGGCGACGCGCCGACGCTCAAGTCCGAGACCGACCTCGTGGGCTGGGTGACGACGCACCACCAGACGACCGCGACGCAGGACGAATGGCTCGCCATCCATCGTCGCAACCACCCGAACGCGGCGGACTACCCGCGTCCGCAACAGGCCGACAGAAACGGCGAGAGGAACATCTACACCTTCCATACCACGCTGCGCGCCGAGCACTCGCGCAACCGTCGCTACAACAACGGCGGGTCGCCATGACGACGCTGCTCGTGATGACGACGGGGCAGAGCGACGTGCAGCTCGTCATCGACGGCGTGCGCCACGAGCTCGATCCAAAGATGTGCGGCGTGCTGCACGACGAGATCGAGCGCCGCGGCTACCGGCTTGTGGATGTGCCGGCCCGCAAGGACCGGGAGCGCAAGGAGGTGCTCCCCGAGGGCGAGCTGACACTGTGCACGCCGAAGCTCGACGCCGCGCTCCGGTACTTTGATGGGAACTCTCCGCCGGCGGCCGCGCTCATCTTCGACACGCGTCGAAAGCTCCCCAGCGACCCACGCTTCGCCGGCGCTGTGCTGGAGCGCCGCCTCAACGAGCATGGGGTCCCAGTCGCGCGCCGGCACGCGCTCCTGACGGGCGAAGAGCTACTGGAGGACCCGAACGATCCGCAGGACGCCGTAGTGCGCCGTGCAGTGGCAGAGGGTGTCGCTCAGGTGCTCGGCAGGGAGTTCGTCGCGGTCAAGCCGGACAACGTCGTGGCGGCGACGACGGGCGGACTCGCCGCAGCAAATGCCGTGATCGAAGAACTCGTCCGCCTGCATGCGGTTGGGACCGCCTCGGTCCAGGTCGTGGAGGTCCCCGACGGCGCGTTCAGCGCTCAGCACGATCGGGCCGTGCCGGAGAAGTTCCACCCGGCCGCCAGCTTCCGGGCGCGTTGGCAGGCGCTGTCGCTGATTGAAGGCGGCAGTCTACTCGGCGCCTGGGGTGCGGTCAGTCACCTTGCGGGCGAGCCGGGTCAGGAGTGGACGAAGATTATCGACTGGCTGCGGTGCTTCGCCTCCTCCTTGCCCATGCCCGACGACTGCGACATCTCCGTGCTCAGGCATCCGCGCATGGCCGGGCGCGCCGCGCTGCGCGTCGAGTTGGCGCTGCGTGCGGGAGACATCCCCAGGGCGGTCCACGGCACCGTCGCGTTCTTCGAGGCCGCCCTGTGGGACCATCTCTGGCCTCGCCTGACGCGCCATGATGCTCCGGGGAAGCATCGGCTGTACAAGTTGGACCCCGCCCCAGACGACGACCTCGTTCGACGAGGGGATGGAAGGTCTGACGACCGCGGCCGGCCGTTCGAAGTCGCCGAGGAGATCGACGGCGTCCGCTGGTACAAGGTGTTTGACGACGATGTCTGCGGAATCCGGCTCGCAAAGCACTACTTGAGACAGGAGTGCCTCCAGAAGCTTGGTCGGGCGGTGTCAGCCGTGCGTGAGCTGAGGAACGATGTCGCGCACACCGAGCCCACTCCCGGGCTGATGGACGACGCGCGCCACAGGATGGAGGATGCATTGCTGTGGTCGACCAGCGGGGCCTTCCTGGTGCAACCCCTGGTGAATGACGTATTGCGTGACCTTGGATATGAAGGAGCCGGGTCCATCTGCACCGATCTCCTGAAGAGCGTCAGCAGCCGCCTTCAGTGTCCGAACGGATACGGCGATACCATGCAACGATGACATCGTGACCCCACTCTCGCCCGCTGACTTCCCCGCGCTCTTCGCCGCTCTCTGGGGTCACCCGCCCTTCGCCTGGCAGACGCGGCTGCTCGAACGCGTCCGCTCCGAGGGTTGGCCGTCCACTCTCGACCTGCCGACGGGCTCGGGCAAGACGGCGGCCCTCGACATCGCGCTCTTCGCGCTGGCGTTGGACGCCTACGAGAAGCCGGAGGACCGGCGTCAGGCGCGGCGGATCGTGCTCGTCGTCGATCGCCGGGTGGTGGTTGACCAGGCATACGAGCGAGCGGTTTCGATTGCTCAGGCGCTGGCGGAAGCGAGGGACGGGGTCCTCTCCGACGTCGCACAGGCACTGCGGTCGCTCCAGGGCGACCCGGGCGCGCCTCCGGTCATGCCCGCCATCCTGCGCGGCGGGATGCCGCGCGAGTCGGAGTGGGCGCGCTCGCCGGACCAGCCGGTGCTCCTGGTCTCCACGGTGGACCAGGTCGGCTCGCGGCTGCTGTTCCGGGGATACGGGGTGACTGATCGGATGAAGCCGGTCCACGCGGGCCTGCTGGGCCGCGACACGTTGTACCTCCTGGACGAGGTCCACCTTTCGCGGCCCTTCGAGGAGACGCTGGCGGCGGTGGCCCGCTACGGACGCTCGGGAGGCGCCGGGGAGCGGCTGCCGCGCCCGCTCAGCTTCGTGCGGATGTCGGCCACGGTGGCGGCTCGGCCCGCGGACACGTTCGCGCTCGGCGAGGCGGAGCGCGCCGAGCCGGCGCTGGCCGTGCGCCTGCGCGCGGCGAAGCGTGCCCGACTGGTTGAGGTGAGGTCGCCTCGTGATCCGGAACGCGCCCGCGAGGCGGTCGCGCGGCGCTGTGTCCAGGAGGCGGAGCGGCTGGCGGCGGCGGGCTCGGCTCGCGTGATCGCGGTGATCGTCAACCGCGTGGACACGGCGCGCCGCGCCGCGGCGCTCGCCCAGGGCAGGGCGTGGGAAGGGTGGGACGTGCGCCTGATGACGGGCCGGATGCGGCCGCTCGACCGCGCAGACCTCCAGGCCGCGCTCCTGGACCGGATCCGCGCGGGGCGCGAGCGCGGCGACGATCGCGTGCTGCTGGTGTCGACGCAGGCGGTGGAGGCGGGCGCGGACTTCGACTTCGACGCGCTGGTGAGCGAGTGCGCCAGCCTCGACGCGCTGCGCCAGCGATTCGGCCGGCTCGATCGGCTGGGCGCGCTGGGGGCCACGGATGCCGTCGTGGTCGCGGCCTCCGGAGACGTGGACGAGTCCGCGCCGCCCGATCCCATCTACGGCCCGGCGCTGCGCGCGACCTGGGGTTGGCTCCAGGAGTCGGCGGCGGCGTCCGACGGCGCCAAGGGGGGCGCGGTCGACTTCGGAGCCGATGCGCTCGAGGCGCAGATCGAGAGCCTGGACGGTGAGGCGCTGACGGCGCTGCTGGCGCCGCGGTCGGTCGCTCCCATCCTCACGCAGAGCCATCTGGACCGGTGGGCACAGACCTCGCCGATCCCGTCGGCCGACCCGGACGTCGCTCCCTTCCTGCACGGGGCGGAGCGCGGGTCGCCGGACGTGCAGTTCGTCTGGCGCGCGGACATCGCCGAGGCCCTCGCGGAGGGCGACGTGGCGTTCCTGCGAGGTGCATTGGCGGCCGTGCCGCCGGGCGCGCTCGAAGCGTTGTCGGTCCCGATCTGGGCGGCGCGCCGCTGGCTGCCGGCGGTGAGGGCGCGACAGCGCGGCGAGGCGGCCGAGACGCCACCGCCGGTGACCGACGTGGAGGGAGAGACGCCGCCGCCGGGAGACGAGCCGGGCGAGATGGCGCCCGTTTTCGCGTGGCGCGGCGACGACAGCGCGATCCTCTCTTCACCCGATGAGGTGCGGCCGGGGAACACGCTGGTCGTCCCTTCGCACTACGGCGGACTTGCGACGGAGTTCCACTGCTGGGATCCGGATTCCACCGATCCTGTCCACGATCGGGGTGACGAGTCGCATCTTCTGCAGCGCGGGCGCGCAGCGGTCCGCTGGAGCCCGGCCGTGCTGGCGGGTCACGGCCTCCCCGAGGCGCTGGCCCGCGGGCCGCGAATCGATCCCGACGAGTTCGAGGACGACGGGGCCGCCGCGGAGCGCCGGGCGTTCGAGGCGTGGCGGTCCGCCGTGCTGGCGGCGGAGGCCACGCCCGCCTGGGCGAGGCTCGCGCTCGGAGAGCTGGGTCCCGGCCGGCGGCTGGTGCGCCTGGGAGATGCGGCCGAGGCCTGGCGTGCGTGCTGGCAGCCGCGCCGGGTGCCCGCGGCGGCGCTGCGGCGTCTGGCCGGCCTGCCTTTCCTCGGCGCGGGGCCGGCCGAGTCGCCGGCCACCGAGGACGAGGGCGGCAGCTTCACCGGCGTCCAGGGGGGCGTATCTCTCGACCGGCACCTGTCGGGCGTCGAGGGTTTCGCCCGCCGCTTCGCCGAGGCGTTGGCGCTGCCCGCGAGCGTGGCGGGCGACGTCGCCCTCGCCGGGCGGCTCCACGATCTGGGCAAGGCGGACCCGCGCTTCCAGCTCATGCTGCACGGCGGCGACCCGGTGGCCCACGCGATGGCGAGCGAGCCGCTGGCCAAGTCGGCGGTCCCGATGAGCGACCGCGCGGCGCGCGAGCGCGCCCGCCGGCGCGCGGGATACCCGGCCGGTGCGCGCCACGAGGTGACCTCGGTGGCGCTCGTCGCGGGCAGCAGCGACCTCCGCGCGCGGGCGCACGACTGGGAACTGGTCCTGTACCTGATCGCCTCGCACCACGGTTGGTGCCGGCCTTTCGCGCCGCCCGTTCCCGATCCGGAGGCCGTCGAGGTGGCGGTCGCGCTGGAGGGGATCCCGCTCGCGTCGTCGAGCGACCACGGCCTGGCACGGATCGACTCGGGGATGGCCGAGCGGTTCTGGTCGCTGGTGCGTGGCTACGGATGGTGGGGACTCGCGTGGCTCGAAGCGGTTCTGCGGCTCGCCGATCACCGGGAGAGCGAATGGGAGACGAGGCATGCCTGAGCCAGCCGCGGTTCGCGGCGGAGTCGCCGGGGCGACGGCCGCCAGCGAGCCGGTCGTCCTCGAAGGGCTTGACGGCGGGACGCCGCTGGGCTTCCTCGCCGGCCTCGGCACGCAGCGCGTCCTGGCAGATCGCGCTGCGGCGGCCGGCGCGGCGCCACCCGGCCTGTCGTGGCGCTCGCTCGACGCGTGGCGGCCCGTGCTCCACGGCCCGCCGTCCGTCGATGCCGTGGTCGGGGCCGTGCACGACGACGCCACCACCTGGAAGGACGCTCCGATCCTGACCTTCCGGTACCTCAAGGTCGAGAAGAAGGGGGCCAGGCCCGTGGGTGGCCTGCGGGCTCCTGTCGCCGTCCTCCGCAGTTGGCTCACGCGGATGCGCGCCGCCAGTGACGAGGTCTCGCTCGCCTACGCTAGCGCGCTAGTGTGCGAGACCGCCACGGAGATCATCGACGAACCGGCCGCTCCCGAGCAGCTCGCGGAGGACGGGATCGAGGCGGACCCGGGCGCGCCGTTGGACCGGTCTGCCCTGCCCACGTTCTTCGATTTCACCAGCCGGAACGCGCAGTTCCTCGAGCAGGTGGAAGAGATACGAGCGCACCTGGGCTACGATGCCATCAAGGCGGGCCTCACGACGGGTGAAGGCGACCCCACCGCGCAACGCAGCATGGACTGGGACCCGGGCGCCGACACGCCGGGTGCGATCTATACCGGGTACTCTCGCGGGTTCCTGCCGGTCGCGGAGTGGCTTGCGTTCCGCGGCCTCGTTTGCCTCCCGGTGACCGGGGTGGGTGGCCAACTCACCACGACGGGCTGTATGGGCAGGCGCAAGAACGGCACCTTCGTGTGGCCGCTATGGCGAGATCCGGCGGGCCCCGAGACGGTGCGGTCCCTCGTGGCATGGCCCCGTCTCGACGGTCTCGACGCAGCGAGGCGCCGCGCGTTGGGGATCGCGACCGTCCTGGCCGCGGATCTGACGAAGAAGGCGGACGGATACGCCGGAATGTTCTCGCCAACCCGGCCCGTTTGAGCGAGGTACCTGGCGCGCTGGGACCGGAGCTTCGAAACCCACGAGCTGGGGGGCCCCGAGCTGACGGCGCTGCTGCTCGGCACCAGGCGCTTCGAACACGACAAGGTCAACGACGCGTTCTGGTCTGGGGCGACTACCGCGGACACCGGACGCTCTGGTACGAGGGCGGCGATTCAGGCTTCAGCAGCTACATGGTGCGTCTGCCGGACGTCCGGCTTACGGTGATCGTGCTGTCGAACCTGGGCACGGGCCGCGCCGCCGATCATGCGGGGCGGGTGCTCGAGGCCCTCTTCGACGAACCGTGAGCGGAATCTCCGGAATCCGCTGACGGCGTACGGGCTCCGGACGCCGGGATGCCTACTCGTGGTCCGCCTCGCCCCAGAGTGGGCCGAGGGCCAGCTCCACGGCGTCGAACGGCTCGGCGCGCACGCGCGCGGTCCCCTCGTGTGTCGCCAGTAGCAGCCAGCGTGCTTCCGCCAGCCGGTAGAGCTCCAGCGTCCGCACCAATGGATTCAGGAGCCAAACATAGCCGACACCCTGGCGGGCGTAGGCCGGCATCTTGCGAGCCCGGTCCACGTTCTCGGTGCTCGCACAGACGACCTCGCACACCCAGTCCGGCGCGAGCGTGAACGCAGGAGTGTCGGGGAACTCCGGCATGCGTTCACGCCGCCACGCGGCGAGGTCCGGCACGAGCACTTCCGAATCGAGGTGCAGCTCTGGCTCGTCGAGGATCCACCACCCTCCCGGGCCACCGCGGCCCCGGTCGAAGGGATCGCCCAAGGCGAAGCCGAGCCTGGAACTCGCGAGCGCGTGCCGCGACGACGGCCGAGGGGCAGCGTGCAACTCACCGTCGACGATCTCGGCGACCTGATGGTCCGGGACCTGGATCAGATCCGCGTAAGTTGCGGGCGTCTTCACCGGCGAAGGCACCGATGAAGCATAGCACCCCTGGTGGCGCGTCGACCGCGACGGTCGGCCCGCCACTACCGCGGCGACCGGCGCGCCCGTTCAGCGAGCACCTCCGCCGATCTCGGCAAGGCGGACCGCCTCAGGACTTATACTCGCTTCCGTGCCACCGGATCCGCGCGTCGTCGCTGCTCTGCGTTCGGTCTTCGAACGGCATCCCGAAAGTCGAGATCGCGCTGCTGTTCGGTTCTCGCGCGCGGGGGAGCGGACAGCCCGGCAGCGACGTCGACGTCGCCGTGGGCGGGACGGGGATCGATCGGCTCGAGCTGGCTCGCGAGCTGTCGCAGGCAGCCGGAGCCGAGGCAGACGTGGTCGACCTGCGGGCGGCGGGCTACGCGCTTCTGAGGTCGTTGTTGCGCGAGGGCGTCACCGTACACGAGGGGAGCCGGCACGCGGACGCCCGGTTCCGTACGCGCGCGATCCTCCAGACGGAGAGCGACCGTCCCGGGTTCGAGCGGATGCGAAACGCCTATCTCGCCAAGCTCGCGGACGATGCCGATGGTCGACGCCGACGTCGTCGCAGCGAAGCACGCCGAGGCGGAGCGGCGGATCGGGCGCGTCCGCACGCACCGAACGGGCAGTGCGCAGGCGCTGGCGGCTGATGCCGACGCGCTGGACCTCGTCTCCTTCAATCTGATGCTCGCCGTCCAGTGCTGCCTGGACGTGGCCAGCCACGTCATCTCCGACGAAGGGTGGCCACCCGCTCCCGACATCGCCGGCTCCTTCGCACGCCTTCACGAGCGCGGCGTGCTGACTGCCGCGACGGCGGCAGCGCTCGGCCGGGCGGCTGGCCTGCGCAACGTGGTCGCCCACGTCGACGCGCCGGCCGATCCCGCGCTCGTGCACGCGGCCACGACCACGGGCCTGGACGACCTCGAGCGCTTCGCCGCCGAGGTCGCCGCCTGGGGCCGGTCGCGGGTGGACGCAGCGGCCCCGGACTGACGGGCGGGCCGGTGTGGTCCGCAGGGCGAGCTCTCGAGGGCGGCGCAGCCGCGACAGCGCGACGGCAACGCCGCGCTGTCGGCTTGGTACTAGAATCAAGCTCGTTCGGCGGCTGCCGCTCCGGCGGCCGCGCGCCCCAGGAGGACGTAATGCGCCTCTCCCTGCGGCCCTCGCCGACGCGCGACCAGGAGCCGGTGAGCGGGTCCCGGCTGCGCCGCGGCTGTCTCGCCGTCGCTCTCGCCGTCGCCACGGCCGGCTGCGGGGCGGAACGCAAGGCCGTCCAGCTACTGGAGCTGGGCAGCGCGCTCGTCGTTCCAGTGGCGTCGCTCGGCTCGGAGGTGGACCCGGGCTCCGCTGGCAGCCCCGGCGCGGACCGGATGGAGCTCGAGTACCGGACCCGCCCCGTCGCCAGCGAGGCCGGGGAGCTGACGGCCCTCGTCGCCTACACGACGCCGCAACTGCTCCAGCCGGGCTCGCCGTTCCGGACCATGAGCGTCACCCAGACCCTGGAGCTCGTCCGCGACGACCCGGAGATCCAGGCGATCGTTCTCAACCCCGAGTCGCACCCGGCGGGCGTCCCGTTCCTCGACGAGGCGGGGATCGCCCGCTACCTGGAGAGCCACCCCCGGCAGGGAGACCTGCCCTGGGCGATCGAGGTGCGGCAGTAGATGGCCGCGACGTCGCCCCCTTCTCGGATGGCGCAAGAAGCGCGGTATCACCGCGGAATAGGAGCCTGGCGCCCGGGGGGTGGCCGGCGTCGCGGGGCAGCGACCGCGGACAGGACCCCGAGGCGTACGATCTCCCGGGCCTCGCTCTCCTCGACGCGCAGGTCGGGCGGCCGGCCCTCGACGAAGGCCCGCACCCGGCGCACGATGTAGGCGGGCTCGAAGGGCTCGCCGTCGTAAGGCGTCAGCACGTGCTCGACCGAGTAGCCGGTCTCGGCGCGCAGGTGGCGGGCGAACTGGCCGCTGAAGTTGTTCTCGACGACGATGGTGCGCTCGCATCCCTTCAGGATCTCGAGCGCCTCCTCGGCGTGGAAGGGGTGGAGCCATTTGAAGTGGAGCTGGTTCGTCGCGATGCCGTCGCGGCTGAGCTGCGCAGCGGCTTCCTGGATCACGCTCCAGGTGGAGCCCCAGCCGATCAGTGTCACCCTCGCCTTCGCGGGGCCCTCGAGCGCGGGCGGCTTCAGCCGCGCCTTTACCCCTTCCATCTTGCGCATCCGCTTCTCGTGCATCTTGCGCCGGATGGCCGGGTTCGTGTGCTCGTCGCTGATCAGGATCCCCTTCTCGTCGTGGTCGTCGGTGCCTGCGACGAACGCGGCACCCGGCGTGCCGGGCCGAGCCCGGGGCGAGATCCCGGAGGGCGTGAGGGCGTAGCGCTTGTAGCCGGAAGAGTCCGTACCACGAGGCTCGTCGCGGCCATACAGCCTCCTCGTGTATGACTCAGGATGTGCGGGTCCAGTGTGGGAGAAAAGATGCTTCCACGTCGCAGGCAGTCAAAGGGGGTTTCTGCCCCGGCGTCCGGTCCCACCGGCGGAGGGCCTGTGCAGCTCGTGACCTGTACCCGCAGCCCGTGACCTCTACCTGCGGCTCGTGACCTGCACCCGCAGCTCGTGCTACAACCTCCGCGAATGGAGAGCCTGAGCGACCGCATCGCGCTCCATCTCTCCCGGGACCGGCGGCGCGTCGTCGACCCGGCGGACATCTACCTCCTCGAGGCGGTCGGCGCGACCACGCGGGTCCGGCTGCGCGGCGCCGGGGCGCTCCGCGACGTGCGCCGCCTGGCGGAGCTGCTCAGGCTGTTGCCGGCCCCCGGCTTCCTGCGCGTCCATCGCAACCACGCCGTGAACCTGCGCCGCATCCGCGAGCTGCGGCGGCGACGCGGCAGCGACGACTGGGAGCTGAAGCTGGAGCCGCCCCTCAACCGCGTTCTGCCGGTGAGCCGCGGCGAGCTGGATGGGCTGCTGGCCGCGCTGGGCGACGACCACTGAAGCTGCCGTGCCGCGACGCTCGCTCGGATTGCGGCGCGCGTCAGCCGTGGACGAGTCGCCCGCCCTCCACGACGCCTCGCCCGTCCTTCACGACGCACCGGATCGCCGGCACCCCGACCCTCTCGGAGTAGCGCGGGACGGTTGACACGAGCTCCAGCCGTCCTATATAAAGGTATCCTATATAAGTGATGCCGCGCAGCGCCGTCGACTCCGCGAAGAAGGGCAGCGCCGAGCTGCTGATCCTGAGCCTGCTGGACGAGCAGGCGCGGCACGGCTACGACATCGCCCGCCGCATCGAGCAGCGCTCGGGTGGCACGCTGCACTTCACGCTCGCCTCCCTGTACGCGACGCTCTACCGCCTCGAGGAGCAGGGGTTTCTCCGGGGGCGGTGGGTGGAGAAGATCGGCCAGCGCCGCCGCCGCTACTACCGCATCACCGAGCCGGGGCGGCGCGTGCTTGCGGCCCAGCGCGAGGACTGGAGCCGCTTCATCGCCGCCCTCGCCGAGGTGGCGGGGCTGCGGCCGAGCGAGGGGTGAGATGGGCCGCCCGTCCGCTCCGCGACGCGACTGGCGGGGCGACGTGCGGCGCCGGGCGGTGCGCGCAGGCGTGGAGCTGCCGCAGTCGACGCTGGAGGAGCTGGCCCAGCACCTCGAGGACCTCGAGCTCGCGGCGCGGGCCGACGGGGCGAGCGAGGCCGAGGCGCGCGCGTCGGCCTCTCGCTTCCTGGAAGAGTCGTCCCTCGACGTGCTGCGGCGCCATGCCTCGCGCGACCCCCGGCGCACGCGGGCGCGGCAGGCGGACGACGCGGCCCGCGCGGCCGCGACCGCGGGGGGTTTCGGCGTGACGAGCGCGATGCGCATGGCGTTGCGCCAGTTCCGGCTGCACCCCGCCCTCTCGCTCGTCACGGTGGCCGTGCTCGGCCTGGGCACCGGCGCCGCGGCGACGATCTTCAGCGTGGTGGACGCGGTGGTGCTGCGCCCGCTTCCCTACGAGGACGCCGAGCGTCTGGTGACGATCTGGGACACGAACGTCGCGGAGGGCATCCATCACGACCCTGTCTCGCCCGTGAACTTCATGGACCAGCGCGAGCTGCCGGTGTTGGAGGACGCGGCCGCGTGGTGGCGCCCGCCGGTGAACCTGGTCGACACGGGCATGGACCCGGTGCGGGTCTCCACGATCGAGGTGAGCGGGAACCTGTTCGAGGTGCTGGGCCTGAAGCCGCAGATCGGCCCCGGTTTCCCGGTCGGCGGCCCGCTCCACGACTACGACGAGCTGATCGCGGTGATCAGCGACCGGCTCTGGCGGTCGCGCTACGGCGCCGACCCGGGCATCGTCGGACGGCAGCTCGACCTCAACGACACGCCCTACACCGTGGTGGGCGTGATGCCGCCCCGCTTCCACTACCCCGACGACGTCGACGTCTGGCAGCGGCTGAACTGGGACATGACCCGGCACAGCCGTTCCGCCCACTTCATGGAGGCGGTGGCGCGGCTGTCGCAGGGGACCGAGCTCGAGGAGGCGCAGGCCGCGATCGACACCCTGGCGGTGCACCTCGCGCGGGAGCACGCCGGTACGCACGACAGTCCCGACAAGGGGTGGGGGTCGCGGCTGATCCCGCTGCTCGACGACCAGCTCGGCTACTACCAGCCGGGGCTCCTGGTGCTGTTGGGCGCTGTGGGGCTGCTGCTGACGATCGGCATCCTGAACGTGGCGACGCTGCTGCTGGCGCGCGCGTTGACCCGCGAGCGCGAGATGGCGCTGCGCGCGGCGCTGGGTGCCTCGCCGCGCCAGCTCGTCACCCAGCTCCTCACCGAGAGCCTGGTGCTGTCGGGGGCGGGCGCGCTCGCGGGCTTCGGGCTGGCGGCTGCGGCGCTGCCGCTCCTGACGCACCTGGCGCCAGTGGCGATCCCCCGCCTCGAGGAGGCGGGAGTGGACCTCCGCGCCCTCGCGCTCTGCGCGGCCGTGGCGGGTGCGGCGACCGTGCTCTTCGGCCTGCTGCCGGCGCTCGTTCTCGTACGGGGGAGCCTCACCACGGAGCTGGAGTCGGGCGAGCGCAGCTCGCGCGCGTCGCGGCGTCTCTACTCCGGCCTCGTGACGGCCGAGGTGGCGCTGGCCTGCGCGCTGCTCGTCAGCTCGGGGCTACTGGTGCGGACGGTGCGGCAGATGATGTCGACGCCGCTCGGCGTCGACGCCGACGAGGTCGTGACCACGCGCGTGCAGCTCGGCAGCGAGGAGTACTCGGACTGGGAGCGCGCCGGCGAGACCCACTCGCGGACCCTCGAGGAGATCCGCCGGCAGCCCGGCGTCCTCGCGGCGGGCGGAGGGAATTTCCTCCCGCTCGAGGTGGGCTGGCGCTTCCCCTTCGGCGTCGAGGGGGTGCCGTCGCCCGAGCGGACCGACGACATGCCCCAGGCGCAGTACCACTCGGTGAGCGAGGGCTACTTCGAGACGCTCGGCGCCGATCTGGCGCAGGGGCGCGGCTTCACCGCCTTCGACGGGCCGGACGCCGCACCCGTGGTGGTCGTCAACGAGGCGTTCGCCTCCCGCTACCTCGAGGCGGGGCGCGCCATCGGCAGCGTGGTCCACGTGTACGCCTTCGGCGTCGGGCCGCTCGGCCGCAACCTGATGGTCGCGAGCGGGGACGAGGTACCGTCCCGCTTCGAGGTCGCCGGCGTGGTGCGCGACGTGCGGAACGCGCCCCTCGGCCAGGACGTGGAGCCGGCGATCTACTTCACGACCCGCCAGTTCCCGTTCCGCGAGCTGGTGCTCGCCGTGCGCGGGGCCGACCGCGGCGCCGCTGTGGCCGGCGTGCGCGCCGCCCTGGGCGCCGTCGCGCCGAGCGTGCCGATGGCGGAGGTGCAGACGTGGGGCGAGCGGTTCGCCGCGCGCTCGGCCGTGCCCCGGCTGCTGATGACGATCCTCATCTTCTTCGGCGCGCTCGCCGCGCTGCTCGCTGCCCTCGGCGTGTACGGGCTGCTGTCGTGGTCGGTGGCGCTGCGCACGCGCGAGCTGGCGGTGCGGCTCGCGCTCGGGGCGCGGCCGGCGGTGCTGGCACGCCTGGTCGTGCGGCAGAGCGCGGTGTTGGTGCTGGCGGGGCTGGCGATCGGCGTGGTCGTGGTCCGCTCCGCCGAGGGCGCGCTCTCCCGCGTCCTGTACGAGGTCTCCCCGAGCGACCCGGGCTCGATCCTCGCGGCGGCCGGCCTGCTGCTCGCCGCCGCCCTGGCCGCCTGCGCGCTGCCCGCACGCCGCGCGACCCGTGTGGACCCGGTCGTCGGTCTGCGCGTCGAGTAGCAGAGCCGAGCGTGCAGACGCCGTTTTCCGGCGCGGTCGAACGCGAGGGAGCTGTCGGCCACCTCGACGACGAGGCGCAGGTCCTCGGCTGAGGGATGCCGGGACAGGTAGTCGGCGGGCTGACCGGCCACGATCGCGACGTCGGGCTCGGGTGCATCGCGGGTCGAAAGGGCGACCGGAAGCTGGCTCTGCAGGCGCACTCCCAGGGGTTCGAGATGCGGGCCCAGCCGCTCGAGACACCTGACCACATAGGCGTGGCGGACGCCGTGGACCATGGGGTCGTCTGCCGGGTTTGAACAGTCCTTGCGGACGATGATTCCGCCGATGACTCGACGGGACTGCCCTCGCGCAGGATCCCGGTCTCGACCATCCGGTGGTACCGATCGACCGTGATCGGCCAGAGAGCGGGAGCCCGTCCCGCGACGACGTCTTCGAGGATGGTAGCGGCCACTCGCGGTTCCTCGACGACCGTGTAGCACCGGGCGCCTGCGACCCCATCGGCCGGGAGTCGGGCGCAGCGCGCGCTCGGCGCCGATGGAGCGAGCTCTGGTGAGTGTGGTATAGATCGCGAACAGACAGGAAGCGCCAGCCGATGACCATGAAGCCACCCGCGAAGGACCGGCCGCTGCTGGTGACGACGACGAGCGAGCCGTTCCAGCCGGTTCGGCTCTACTACCGCACCCCGGGGCACCCAGGTGTCGTCAGGAAGCTCCGTCGGCTCGAATGCATGCGGGAAGATCGACGGGAGAGGTGCTGGCGGTGGCTCTTCCACGCCGAAGCCGCGTCGCTGCGCTTCGTGGGCGGGTACGAAGACGTGCCGGAGGCGATGCGCCCGATCGTGCTCGGCACGATCCGCTTTCCCCGCAGCCGCGCCATGACCGTGGAGACCAACTCGATCCCGCGGGCGATAGAGGGCGCGCGGTTCCTGGGCCCGCGCCTCGGCCTGGGCACCGTGGCGACGAGGGTCCGTCTCGTCAACCGGTTCTTCGCCGCGGACGAAGGTCCGCTGCTCGAGCTGACGAAGACGATCGACCGGGACGTGACGGTCATCGACACGCGGGAGGCCGAGGCCGAGCTGACCGCCGCGCTGGCCGGGGCGCGCTCGATCGAGGACGCCGAGCGCACGGCCCGCGAGCTGCTCCGGCGAAGGCCCGCCCACCAGCCGGACGTCCCGGAGGTGGAGGACTTCCCGCTGGCGCCCGAAGAAGAGACGCCCGACTTCCAGCGCCTGGCGACGGCCTTGCAGTTCCGCCTCACGAGGGCCGTGGAGCACTGGAACGGAAACACGCACGTCACCCTCACCTCGCTCATCCAGAACGCCGTGCAGCAGGCCCGATCGGGCGGCGGGCCTCGGTCCTGAGGCGGCCGGGTGTGGGGCCGGAGGTGCGCTCAGCCCCGGGCCGCGTGGTCGCGGAGGCGCGCGAGGCAGGCGCGCAGGTCGGGGGGACCGCTGCGAGCTGCAGCGTGAATGCGGGTCATGTCGAGAGAACCGTAGGCGTGGACGACGACGTTTCGGAAACCCGCGGCGCGCTGCAAGCGTTCCGCAAGATCCGCCTCGAGAACGCCGGCCTCCGCCAGCCTGCCGAATGACTCGCGATACGTGCTCGGCGTCCCCAGCTTCAGCGCCAGGCACGCGGCGAGCGCCACGTCGATCACGATCTGGACGGCCTGCCACAAGTTGAGGACGACGACATCCGCGGTATCGCTGCCCGGGCGCAGCTCGTCCGGATCCGCCGGCAGCCGCTCGGTCACCCGGGCGAGGTGCCTTTCGAGAGCCGCGGCCTTCTCGGCGAGGAGGGCGCGATCCAGCGTCACGGGCCGAGGTCCGCGAGGACGGACTCGTACCCCGCCGCGAGGATCGGTTCGGCGTCGCACCAGAAGGACACGGCCTCGAACCAGAACCGATCGAAGGTGCCGGGCTCCGCCTCGTGGATGCGGATTCCGTCGCGAGCGGCCCGGTGGCGGAAGAGCCCGCTGGCGCGGGCCAGGTCTGCGAGGTCGATCTGGTCCGAACCGCAGGCCGCGGCCAGGTCCGCCAGGAGCGCCATCCCGTCGAGCGCTGGACGGGCCAGATAGGCGAAATCCCAGTCCGACCGGGGGGTCTCGTCGCCCCGCCCTCTGGAGCCGACGAGGAGCAGCAGTCGGAGGTCCGGGTGGGCGCCGGCGGCCCGAGCCGCGGCCGCGACGGCCTCCGCCGTTTCCGCTTCCATGGCGCGCATCTTACCCTCGACAGCTCCGCGCTCGACCCTGGGCCCGTGGGTCGGCCGACGGTCAGGCCGACTCCGGCCGGAACGCCACTGACAGCTTCACAGCCGCGGCCGACAGCGCCCTGTCGGTCGACCACAACCTCGCCGGTGACGTCAGGGCGCTCGCCAGCAGATGCGCGTCCACCCAGCCGATCCCGCGCCGCGCCAGACCGCGCGTCCGGGCGAAGGCGAGGACGTCGCCGTGTGGCACGAGGCTGGCGCCCGGCAATCGGGAGAACAGGGCCTCTTCCCGAGGCGACAAGCCTCCGAGGACCAGCTCTCCCACGACGAACGGGTGGACGAGCACGTCTGTCTCCTCCCCCTCCAGGAGAGCCGCCAGGCCTTGGACGGCGACCGCACCGGCGAAGAACTTCCGCCAGACCGAGGTGTCGACCAGCACGGCCGTCACTGCCGTCGCCGCCTCACAGGCTGGAGCCGCGGCCCCTTTCCGAAGAGGGCCCCCAGGCGCCTGCGGGCCGCCTGCTCGAGCAGGGCCCGCAGCCCCATCTCGACGACCTGCGTCTTGGTACGGGCTCCGGTCTCCTCGAGGGCCTGCTCGAGGAGATCAGGGTCGATGTCGAGTGTCGTTCTCATGCATACAATTATGCACGATCGATATGCGCCGTTCGTTCTTTCCGGGACACGAACCAGACGTTCATCGGGTCGTGCTCCAGCACGGTCCGCTGGACGGAGTCGAAGCCCGTGTTCCTGCTGGGGGACCGCAGCGAGGGCCAGCGTCCTTACACGGCGATGACGGCGCTGCGGCCGGTGGAGGACGCGGCCGTCGCTTGCTCCCAGGCCTGGATCGCGGAGAACCACACCACGCCGAACCCGGTGGGACAGATGGCGCAGCTCTCGGGGCTGCCGGAGCGGACCTTCAAACGGCGCTTTCGTGCTGCCACGGGCTACACCCCGGTCGCGTACGTGCAGGCCCTGAGGGTGGAGGAGGCGAAGCGGCTGCTCGAGGCGAGCGACCTGCCCGCGGACGAGATCGGTGCGCGCGTCGGATACGAAGACCCGACGTCCTTTCGGCGGCTCTTCGAGCGCAGCGTCGGGCTCACCCCGCGCGCTACCGGCGGCGCTTCCGCCGGCTCGGGCTGGCGGACGGGCCGGAGCCAGGCGGTCTCCGGAGGCGGTGATAGGCTCGACCTGATGGCAACACCGGTCAAGCGTCCCGCCAACTACGAGGACTTGCGGCAGGTTCCCCCGCACCGCGTGGCCGAGCTGGTCGGGGGGGAGCTGCACGCCTCGCCACGGCCGGCGTTTCGCCACGCGCTCGCGGCGTCGCGACTCGGTACGGAGCTGGGAGGGCCCTTCGATCGGGGGCGCGGCGGCCCGGGCGGCTGGTGGCTTCTCTTCGAGCCCGAGCTTCACCTCGGCGAGGACGTGCTGGTGCCGGATCTGGCAGGGTGGCGCAGAGAGCGGATGCCCGAACTCCCTGACGTCGCCGCCTGCACCCTCGCGCCCGACTGGATCTGCGAGGTGGTCTCTCCGAGCACCGAGCGACTGGACCGGGCGAAGAAGATGCAGGCGTACGCCCGGGAGAACGTCGCTTTCCTGTGGCTCCTGAACCCCGGGACTCGCACTCTGGAGGTCTACCGTCTCTCCGAGGGACGATGGCTGCTGCTGGCGACGCACGAGGGTGGGGAGGTGGTGCGGGCCGAGCCCTTCGAGGCTGTGGGGTTGGAGCTGGGGCCTCTTTGGGGTGAGGCGGATCAGCCGTAGAGCGCGACGGCCGCGCGGACGTCGGCGGCCACGGCTCGCGGTACTGGGCCAGGAGCTTCTCGGCGAAGTAAATCGCGATCAGCCCACCCTCGGTGAGCACGAAGGGCGGGAGCGCGGCCGTGGCCGCGGTGAGGCGCGACGAGGCCCGGGCGCGGTCGTACTCCAATGGCAGGCGCCACTGGTCCCGGTGAAGTCCAGGTCGCGGTAGGCCGTGCGGACTCCCACCCCGAAGCGCGCGGCGATGTCGGGGGCCTCGAGCGGTTGCCCGGCGCGAAGCTGGCCGAGTGTCCAGACCATCCGGTGCAACGGGGGGCGCGTCGAGGGCGTGCGCGGAGCCGCTCTCGTGGATCGGAGGAGCTTCCTTGGCCTGGTTTGCATGCCCTCAAAACGTCGCTTCCCCGCTCTTTTTATGTTGCCTTTCGTCTTTTCTTCGCCTATCTTATTGCGAGGAGGCCAGCCGTGCTCCCGAGCCGTACAGCTCGAGAACCAGGAGGAGCCGGGAGCGGGCCGGGGGACTGGCCGCGCGACGTCGACGACCCCCGGCGCCTGGACGATCGACTCGTGGCGCTGTGCCGAGAGCGGGGACCGCTCCGGGTCGTCCTGGCTCGGCTCGCGGCCGGGCTCGTCGAGATTCGGGCCTGGGAGCGCCTCGGGTTCGCGCGGCTCTCCGACTATGCCGTGGAGTGCCTCGGCCTCTCGGGGCGCTCGGTGCAGAGCCTGGCCCGGGTAGGGGCGAAGCTCAGGAGGGCGCCCCGGCTTCAGAACGCGCTCGTCACGGGCGCCCTCGGCTGGACGAAGGTCCGGCTCCTGGCTCAGCTACCCGACGAGGAGGACCTCGGGCGCTGGATCGAGTACGCCGGGGGGGTCACTGCGGACCGGCTTGCCAAGGAGGTGCGCGCCGTGGACCGCGCCGCGATCGAGGCCGGGGCCCTGGACGACGCCGAGCCCAGCCGGCTGTTCGAGGTGCGCTGCACGCCCGAGGTGCGCTGGAAATGGGCGGCGGCGCGGGGCGCCGCGTCGCGGGCCGCCGGCGGCTCGCTCAGCACCGCAAAGGCGGCCGAGCTGGTCGCTGCGGAGGTGCTCTCGGCCCTCCCGATCGACCAGGAGTCCGAGGACGAGCCCTGCCAGGAGGAGGGCGTTTCGTGGAGTAGTGCGACCGAGGCGGCGGACGACGCAGCGCGCGACACGAGCGTGAGGGACGACGGTCGAGACACTGGCGTGAAGCGAGCTCCCTGGAGGGAGCGGGCGGGGGACGCCGGCCGGGTGGCGACGGAGGCTCCGCGTACCCGGCTCCCTCAGCCCTTGGAGTCGCTGCTCGACGGGATCGGGGAGGCCGACGCGTTCGAGCTGGACGAGCGCTTCAGGCGGGCCCACGAGATGGAGCGCCGGCTCGACGCCCGCGTCGGGCCGTTGCTGGTCCGGGTCTGGGAGCGCTGGGCGCACCGGGCTCTGGGCTACGCGACTCGAGAGGCGTACGCCCGCGAGCGTCTCGGCATGGACCCAACCCGCGCGCGGGCCCTGGTGCGTCTCGAGCGAACGGCCGGGGTGAGCCCGGCCTTCGCCTCGGCCGTTCGCTCGGGTGTGCTCTCGTGCGTGAAGGCGAGTGCGCTCGAACCGCTGGTCTTCGCCGATCCCCTCGGGCGCTTCGTCGAGCAGTGGATCGACTGGGCGGGTCGGATCACCGTGCGGCGGCTTCGCGACGATGTGGAGCGGGCCCTGGCGCTGTGGGAGACGGACCTGCCGGCGTTTCGCCAGGACGGCGGTCTTCCCAGCGATGCCCGCGAGGAACGGGAAATCCGTGCGACCCCGAAGGGCGCGGAAAGGATCGTCGCCCAGGCCGACCGGGTCCTCCCCTGGGTGGTCTCGGAGGAGGCCGACTCTCTGGGCCGCATTCAGGCTCCGCCGAAGAGCGCTCCGCTCGAGACCTGCTGGGCCCGCTTCATCGGACCTGCCGAGACGGTCCATCTGCTCCGGGCCGTGCTGAGCACGGTTCGGCGCCGGCTGGAGCGCGAGACCGGACGCCTTCCCACGGCGGGGGAGGCCCTCGGCGTCATGCTCGACCATGCCTTGTCGTCCTGGGGCGAGCTGGACGCCAAGGTGCGCGCGAGCCACGCGGTCTTCGCCCGGGACGGCTGGCGCTGTGCGGCCCCCGGCTGCTCGTCGATGCAGAACCTGCACGACCACCACATCCGCTTCCGCTCGGCTGGGGGCACGGACGAGCTGACCAACCGGGTGACCCTGTGTGCCTGCCATCACCTGCGGGGCGTTCACGCGGGGCTGCTGCGCTGCGCGGGGCAGGCGCCCGAGGGCCTGAGGTGGGAGTTGGGGATTCGGTCCGGCGCGGCGCCCCGCCTCGTCTACCGCTCCGGCGATGTTCGCGTCGGAGCGATGGCCCGGCTCTGAGCCGCGCCGCTGGCGCCGGCCCGGTCGAGTCGTTACGCTAGCGTCGGGAGGAGCACTCCGATGCAGAAGATCCTGGCCGTGTCACTACTGGGTTTCGCGTTGGCCGCCTGCGACGCGGGGGGCGGATCGCAGGAGGCCGGGGACGACGACATCGGCGCCCAGACCGGGCGCATTGGGAACGACAACGACGTGATGCGGGAGGCGAACGCCGCCGCGGGCGACGTGATCCGGGCGGCCGGCGACTGCGAGGCAGTGAAGGCCGCGCTGCCCGAGGCGAGGCGGAAGCTGGACGAGCTGGCGGCGAAGATCCAGACCGAGACCGGCAAGGCTTCCCTCGGAGCGCTCCGCACGCGCGTCGACCAGGTTGCCGAGCTCTGCCCCTGAGGAGACTGTGCTCTGGGGAGACTCTGCCCCTGAGGAGCGGGTTGCGCCCTCGGCTCAGCGCCGCGGGTAGACGGGCGAGACGAGGTTCGGCGTCGCCTCGTGCCGGCTCTCGGCGGCCCAGAGCATACCGCGCTGCATGATGGTCAGGGCCTCCGGGGTGTCCCACACGTCCACGGTGTGGCCCATGGAGGTGTAGAAGACCCGGCCCTTGCCGTAGACCTTCTTCCAGGCCACGGGCATCGTGCAGCCGTCGATCCAGTCGTCGTGCTCCGCGCTGAAGGTCGTGGTGGCCAGAACCTTGTTGTTGGGGTTGACGTGCATGAAGTACTGCTCGGTGTGGAGGCCGAAGTCGGATATCCCGGCCGTGATGGGATCCTCGTGGTCGAC
>Ga0299906_10000588_pt1 | contig 33016 bp, 26 predicted proteins | sample RVTome_14_FD_200259 | JGI IMG/M metagenome (GOLD analysis project Ga0299906, IMG submission 200259) | Soil microbial communities from uranium-contaminated site in the Upper Colorado River Basin, Wyoming, United States - RVT145D125 (version 2) ...
CGTTCGCCTGGAAGTTCACGCGCCGAGACCTCCACCGCCTCATGGAACGCTGGCGCCTCACGGCACCGATGCCGCTCCGGGCAGCCGCATGAGAATACGTCATCGAACTTCTGAACCGGTGTACTAGCGGCCAAGAAACGTCCTGGCGGCCGCCGGCTCGGGGCGCGAAGCGTCCGCCTGCGCCATCAGCTCCAGCAGCGTTTCGTAGTGCTTCCGCGCCGACTCGCGATCCCCGGCCCGCTCGGCGGCCCGGGCGGCGCCGTACAAGGCGCGGGCCCGCCGAGGCTCGCGGGTGAGCGTCGCCTCGTAGGCCCGCTGCGCCTCCGCCGCCCGGCCCAGTTCCAGCAGCAGATCGCCCTCCAGCTCCCGCGCCGGAAGCAGAGGTCCCGGCGTGACCGGGTGCTTCTCCACCGTGGCTTCCAGCGCTGCGGCCTGCCGCGCGAGCCCGAGCGCCTCGTCATCCCGGCCGTCCGCGCGCGCGACCCAGGCCTGGGCGGCGAGCCGTTGCGCCTCGACGATCGTCGCCCAGTAGGCATCGCGATGGGCCCGAAGCGTGTCGCGCAGGTCGGCCAAGGCGCGCAGCTCGGCCCCGGCACCCGCCGGATCCCCGCCCCGAGCCGCTCCCACCGCGCGGGCAAACCGCGCGATGGCCGTGACGAAGGCCGCGCTTCCCCGGGGTAGCGGCAGCGCGGCAGCCTCCTGCCATGCGGAGCGCTCCAGCGCGTAGCGTGCCGGCATCGCCACCGCGTTGAATCCCAGGATCGCGCCGTAGTAGCGGTCGGCCGCGTCCCGGCCGTGGCGCACAACCGCCAGCGCGTCGGCATCGCGGCCCTGCTGGAGGTAGGCGTAGACCATGTAGTCATTGGGATGCACGGCCGTGTTGGAGTCCGGTTCGGCGGCCGCCGAGCGCCGGTTGGTCTCGATCGACTCGTCCCAGAGGCCGAGCCGGGTGAATATGTGCGAGGGCATGTGCAGCGCATGCGGCGCCGCGGGCGCGATCGCGGCGTAGCGCCGGGCCGCGTCCAGCCCATGCACCGCTAGCCCGGGCGAATCGAAGGTGTGGATGATGTAGTGCGCCACCCCCGGGTGGTCAGGCTGCCGCTCGAAGATCGGCGCCAGCAGCGTGGCCGCGTGCCGCTGCCGCTTGAACTCCAGATCCTCCGGCGGGGCGTTGGCGATGATCGCCCGCCCGTGGAAGAGGGTCGCCTCGGGGTCTTCCGGGTGCGCCTGGGCCAGACGCTGCATCGCCACTTCATGACGTGCCGCGCGCTCCACGTGATCCAGCGAATCGGCATTGGCCCAGAGCGCGAGGGCGGCCTCGGCGTACATCCGCTCCCGGTGGGAGGCCCGGGCCGCGAGGGCCACGGCCCGCTCAGCCGCGGCGAGGCCGGCCCGGACCCGTTCGGCCGGGATCGGCTGCCGGACGAACGGGTTGCCCCAGAACGTCATCGCCACTCCCCAGGGCGCGACGGCACAGGTCGGGTCGGTTGCGGCGACCTGCTCGAAGGTCTGGCGTGCCTCTTCGAACCAGAAGGAATGGAGCATCGCGACCGCGCGGTCGATCGCGGGTTGCACCGCCGCGGCACAGGTCGTCGGGAACGAGACCCTGCCGACCGCGGCGTGGCCGCCGGCAGGGTGGTCGTGCTGGGCCAGGACAGGCGAGGCGGCGACCGCGGCCGCAAGACTCAACAGGGCGAGACGGGGCATGGAACCCTCCTAGTGTCGCAGAGCGGACCCTTCCAACTTCCCCAAGTGGGGCGTTCCGCGCAATCGTCCCGGGCGACAAGAAGCCGCGATCCGTGTGGCGGGCGAGGGCGAGACGGAGTAGGCACCTGGCAGACGCAGGGGCGCAGTTCGCTCGCGGGGAAGACCGCGAACCGCGAGGCGACCTTCGCCCAGTTCGGCAAGTCTGTTGGAGGGACGGGCGGGACTTTCAAGGCCACTCTGAAGTACGAACTCCGGAGCGCGGCCGGCCGAGCGGTGGGCGTTCGCCGCAACACGGCGATGCGGAACGGCAAGCAGTTGGATACCGATTGCTGCATTGAGTTCGCGTTCAAGGACGGCCAGATCCTCAGCGGCCGGGAGCACTTCCTCGACCCTTACAACTGGGACCAGTTCTGGTCGTAGTCCCCCCGAGGCTGGCGGAGCTCTACCCTCCAGGTCCCCGACCAGTGGCTCGCGCGAATCGTCCGCGGCCCCTGGCCATCCCGGAACGCGCCCGCCCTCCTCCGCCCGCAGCGCCTCGATGGGATCCAGTCGAGCGGCCCATCTCGCGGGAATCAGCGTCGCCACTAGCGCCACCCCCAGGAGCAAGAGCGCCGCCGCCGGCGGTCGGCATCGCGATCGTCGGTTTGTACGGGTTGGTGGCCTTGTAGTGCCGGCGCGGCAGCGCTTAGCGCGCCGGCGCGGGCTGGGCCGCTCCCAGCCGCTTGAGGACCGCCACCCCGTTCTCGTTGTCCGGATTGAGCTCAACGGATTTCCGGTAGTTCGTGATGGCGGCGGCGGTATCACCGCGCACAAGGAGGGCCTCGCCCAGGCTGTCGTAGGTATTGAATCCGCCCGGGTAGGCCTCGACGTTGAGCTCGAAGACGGCGATGGCGTCATTGACGCGCTTTTCGTTGAGCAGCGCGTATCCCAGGCTGTTGAGCTGGGGCTCCCGGAAATCATACTCGTCCGCGCGCTCGGCCTTGAGGCGCCGGTAGATCCCCGCCGCGTCCCGCACTCCGGCCCGCCCGAGGGTTGACGCCAGGACGGCGCCGATGCCCTTGGGGCAGCGAGGGTTCTCGCCGAGCAGCGCGCGTCGCCAGGCGCAGAAGATCTGGTTGTGGACCTCGAAGCCGAGGCTCGCGTTGGTCATCACGATGAGGCCGTCCCCCGACTCGGGGAGCACCAGAAACCGCGCCTGCCAGCCGGCATTCGCGCCGCCGTGGCCTACGAGTCGGCCGGCCCGGTCCACGCCATACCCCAGGCCGTAGTCGGATGAGGGGGCCACCGGCTCCTGCATGGCGTTGACAGTGGCAGGGGGCAGCACGGTCGTCGCGAATTCCGGCCGCGCCGACGACATGCTCGCCTGGGCGAAGCGGATGAAGTCCTCCAGACTGGTCTGGAGCGACGCCGCGGCCTGGGCCGTGAACCGCGGGCCGGAGATCGCCGTCAGCGCGCCGTAGGGCTGTGCGGCGCGCGCGTCCACCATGGTGTCCCACACATAGGAGGAAGAAGTCATCCCGAGCGGCGTGAATACCGCCTGCCGCATGAAGTCGTTGAACCGGCTGCCGGTCACCTCTTCCGCCAGCAGCTGGGCGATGGTGTAGCCACCGCCGGAGTACTGCCACCTGGTGCCGGGCGCCATGATCACCCGGACGTCCCCCGAGCCGTTGGTCTTGCCTGAGAGGGACTCCTCGATGGTCGGCAGCGGCTCGCTCGGGTCGAACCCCGGGTAGCCGTGCAGTCGGAGGCCCGCCGTGTGGCTCAGGAGCCGGCGAAGCGTGACCCCGTCATGATTGAATTCGGATGGCGGCAAGTGCCACCGGGTCAGGTACCGTTCCACCGGCGCGTCGAGGTCGAGCTTGCCGTCCGCCACGAGACGTAACAGCCCCCATGACGCCACGGTCTTCGAGATCGACCCGATGTTGAACAGCGTTCGGGTCGTGACGGGCTCTCGCTTTTCGCGGTTGGCCCAGCCGTAGCCCTTGGCGAGGGCGACCTTGCCGTCGCGAAGCAGGGCGACGGCCGCTCCCGGCGTGGCCAGCTCGTTCAGCAGGGCCGGTACCAGAGAGTCCAGGCTGGCCTGGAACCGGTCAACCTTCTGGGCCCGATCGGCCTGAGCGGCGATGGGCGCGGCCGTGGTGGCCCACCATGAGAGGAGAAAGACAGCGCTGAACGGACGCGTTAGGAGCACTCCAGGGACGCTGGGGTGGGGACGGGTCAAGGTCCTACCGTGTCATCCTCTCGAACCTCGGATTCCCCTTGAGCCCCCGCCAGGCTGTAGACGTCCGAGGGCGGACCGATGGTGGACTCCCCCGTGGCCTGCTCGGGGCTCATGTAGAGCGGCGTGCCGATCGAGGTGCCGGTCCGGGTCAGCCGCCGGTCGGGTGCCGCGTCGCCCGCCGCGTGCGCGATGCCAAAGTCGGCCAGCATGGCGTGGCCTCGGCTCAGCATGATGTTTTCGGGCTTGAGGTCGCGGTGCAGAATCCCCTGGCTGTGGGCGTAGTCGAGGGCGTCGGCCACCTCGCGCACCAGCCGCACGGCCTCGTCCACCGGCAGGGGCCCCTCCCGTTCAAGCCGGCTGCGGAGCGTCTCGCCCTCCAGCAGGGGCATGACGAAGAAGAGCTGACCGTCGGCTTCGCCCGAGTCAAACACCGGAACGATATGCGGGTGCTGCAGCCGGGCCGCGATGGTGATCTCGCGCAGGAAGCGCTCGGATCCCACTTCGACGGCCACGTTGGGGAGCATGATCTTGACCGCAACCTCACGGCCGTGGCGCAGGTCGCGGGCCCGGTGCACCACGGCCATGCCGCCGCGGCCAAGTTCGCCGGTCAGCTCGTAACGTCCACCCAGCCCGGCATTCACGCGTTCAGTCACGGGGCTTGATGTGCGGGCCAATCCCGCGCCGGGATGACGCTGAACAGGTGATCATGGTGAGCTGCCTCACGGAGATCTGGAGGTTTCTGCGCGCCGGGGCGGGCGTGCTACCGGGCGCCGAGGGCCTTCGCCGCCCGGACATAGTCGCGCGGCTTGACCCAGAGCAGCATCCCGTAGCGCTGCTTCCCCGCCGCGACGGCGTCGGCGGCCGTCACGCTGATCCGGGCTTTGGCGAGCTTCGCGAGGTGCCGGTACACGGCGCCCACGGTGTCGTTCCCCTGCACCACGAAGCAACGCTTGACCGCGCTCATCCGCCAGCCGTGGCGCCGCGCGACTCGGCTGATGGGGGCGGCGCGCCGGGCGACGAAATCGAGCTGGGCCTTGCCGCCGCCCGCCGGGAACCCTGAGTAGGCGAGCAGGCTGACGCCTGCTTCCGCCAGGGCCCCGAGCACCGCGGCTCCCTGGCCCGCGCGGTGGGGGACCTTCACGTAGCAGTACCGGGCCTTGAGCACTCTGTCCGCCATCGGTTCTCCTTGGGAGGGACGCTCCGAACTTACCACGAGGCCGCTCAACCGCCAGCCGCCCGGATCAGGCTGCGGCGGCCCCTCCCATCCTGGCGCCCACCACCGCGATCACCGCCCCGACGATGCCGCCGTGCACGGCGCTCAGGATGGGATCGACCAGCGCCGACGTCGTGGTGTGGAGATTGGTCGCGCCGAGCTGGATGAACCCGATGTTGAGCGACACCAGCAAGCCCACCAGCGCCCCGATCTTCGCCCCGGCGCCCGCGTCCGACGCCTTGCTCCACGTCCCGATGATGAAGGTCAGGAGGACCGCGCCGAAGAGGGTCCCGACGAAAACGATGGGGAGGTTCAACGGCTCCCTCATCACCCCGGTCGCCGTGCCCGCGTTGTTCGCGAAGAAGTCTGCGAAGAGCATGCCCCAGATCAGGTAGCCGATCAGGAACGACACGATCCCTCCGACCATCGTCGCGCCAACGAATGCCTTGCCCGACATGGGTGCCTCCTTTGGGAGTACGGCAGGTGTGGGAGTGGAGCAGGGACCGAGAACGTCCCCGGCAACAATACCCCGCGTGGCAAACTCGGCTAGGGGGGGCGCGCGAACTCGGCGGAGAGGTCGATCGCCGCTTCGGAGGCTTCACGAAGTTCGCCCGGGAGCGTTGCGGGGTACGCCGGTTGCGGGCTAGGTTAGCACTCCCATGACGGCCGGCTTCCGCCAAACATTGATGCGGGTCCTCGCCATCCAGGTGCTGGCCCTCCTCCTGCTCTGGTGGCTCCAGCACCGCTACGCCGGGTGACGCGCTGATGCATCCGCTCAACTGGGCCATCGTCATCGCGTACCTCGCCTACGTGGTGACCGACGGCATCAAGCGCTCCAAGGGCACCCACGAGATCGAGGGATACTTCCTGGCCAACCGCAGCCTGCCCTGGTGGGCGGTCGGGCTTTCCGTGATGGCCACTCAGCTCAGCGCCGTCACCATGATCGGCACCACCGGGCAGGGGGCCACCGACGGGCTCCGCTTCGTGCAGTTCTACTTCGGGCTGCCCATCGCCATGGTGATCCTGGGCGTCACCATTGTGCCGTTTCTGCACGGCGCCCGGGTCTTCACCGCGTACGAGTTCCTGGAAAAGCGTTTCAACCCGCAGACCCGCTCGCTGACGGCGTTCCTCTTCCTGCTCTCCCGCGGGATGTCCTGCGGGACGATCGTGGCCGCGCCCGCGGTGGTCTTCAGCGCGGTGTTCGGCTGGGACCTGCTCTGGTCGGTGGCCCTGATCGGCATCCCCACCGTGATCTACACCATGATCGGCGGCGTCCAGGCGGTCACCTGGGCCGACGTGAAGCAGATGGTGCTGATCGTGGCCGCGCTGCTCGCGATCGTGGTGGTGCTGATCGTGCGGATGCCGATTCCCGCGGACGACGCGCTCCGCATCGCGGGGGCCACCGGCCGGCTCCGGGTCTTCGACTTCTCGTTCACGCTGAACGAGACCTATACCTTCTGGTCGGGGATCCTGGGCGGGACCTTCCTGATGCTCAGCTACTTCGGAACCGACCAGAGCCAGGTGCAGCGCTATCTCACGGCGCGCTCGGTCGACGAGGCGCGCAGCTCGCTGCTGATGAGCGCCTACTGGAAGATCCCGCTCCAGTCGCTGGTGCTGCTGGTGGGCGTGCTGGTGTTCCTCTTCTACCTGTTCCAGGCGCCGCCGCTGCTCTTCAACCCCGCCGAAGAGCGCGCGGTGCGCGCCGCCCAGCCCGCGGCCTACGCGGAACTGGAGGGCCGCTTCGGCGCCGCCCACGGGGCCCGGGAAGCCGCGGCGCGGGCGGTGGCGGATGCCCGCGATACCGGCGGCGACGTGGCCGCCGCGCTCCAGAGCTTCCGCGCGCGCGAGGCCGAGGTCGGCGCGGTGCGGAGCGAGGCGATGGCCCTGACCGAGCGGGTGACCGGCGCCGAGGTGCGCGACGTCAACTACATCATTCCCCGCTTTGTCCTCGACCACCTGCCGCTGGGACTCGCCGGGATCTTCATCGCCGCGGTCATGGCGGCCGCCATGTCGAGCATCGCGGCTGAGCTCAACTCCCTCAGTACCGCGACGGTGATCGACTTCTACCGGCGCTGGGTGCGGCCGGAGGCCCCGGATGCCCACTTCCTGACCGTCTCCAAGATCGCGACGGGTTTCTGGGGCCTCTTCGCGTGCATCGTCGCCACGTTCGCCGCCACCCTGGGCTCGTTGATCGAGGTGGTGAACCGCTTCGGCTCCTTCTTCTACGGCTCCATCCTCGGCGTGTTCCTGCTGGCCATGATCCCCCGTTCCGGGGGGGTCGGGGCGTTCGTGGGTCTGCTCGCGGGCATGGGCGTGGTGGCCGCCGTGACGTTGGGGGCGCCGGAGGTGTCCTTCCTCTGGCACAACGTGATCGGTGCGGTCACCGTGGTGACGGTCGGCGTGCTGCTGAGTCCGGCGAGAGGCTCCGCCAAACCGGCCTAGGCACGGGGCGCGAGCGAAACCCGACGCCTTCGGAGCCGCCCCGCCGGGGGCTCTGTTGATCCAAGCCCGTGGGGCTCTTCCAGGCCTATATTCCGGGAGTAACTCCCGCAGGAGCCCGGTCGTGAGGCAGCCCCGCTTGCTTACCGTCGCGGCGCTCACCGCCTCGGCGCTCGCCTGCGGTGGGGACCGGGCCACCGGTCCGGTCGACATCCCGTTCGGCCAGACCACCGTCGTCGTCATCGCCAACCCGTTTCTCAACACCTTCAACCAGGGGCAGTTCCCCGACCCCGGCAGCGCCCGGATCGGCATCACCGTCTTCGCCGCCCAGGGGCCCACCGCGCTCACCGATGCCTCGGGCGTCGCGGTCCTCGGCCCCCTCGCGTCGAATGAGGCCAGGTTGTCCTTCCGCGGCGGCGGGACCACCGGGCAGGTCACGGTCGACATGCTCCCCATGGACCTCAAGGAAGTCGCGGTCGCCTTGAGCCCGAGTACCGCCGCGATCATGACCGAGGTCGCCTACCGTTTCGGCGGCCAGGTGGTCGAGATCACTCCCGCCATGCCCGTCGACGAGGTCAACGCCGAGCTCGCCCGGAGCAACATCATTGTCCTGCTCCGGAGTGGCCGTTACGACGGCGACCTGCGGTTCACCGGCAGCAACGTCACGCTCTTCGGCGAAGGGCCCCGTGGCGGCGCCGTGACCCTCAACGGGAACGTCACCGTGCCCGGTTCGCGGAACCGGATCCGGGGCGCCCGGATCACCGGGAGCCTTGTGGTCCAAGGCAGCGACTTCGGGATGTCGTTCAGCCGCGTGGATGGGTCGTTCACCCTCTCGGGCAGCGGTGCGGTGCTGCTGCTGAACCGGCTGTGCGGCGCTTCCCAGGTCACCGGCAGCACCCCGACCCTGCTGGGCAACCAGGGCCTCGCGCCGCTCGTGGCCTCCTGCTGAGGCCGGGGATCGATTCTGACGATCGCCGCATCGGTCCGGTTACCCCGCGGCGCGGATCGGGATGTAGTTCTGGGGCATGGCCCCTTGTTCCACGCCTCGCGCCGAGCGTACCGTATGGTCATGCCTGACGTGCTCCGCCGCTGGACCCGCGACGAGGTCCTGGCCCTCCCCGAGGACGGCAACCGCTACGAGCTACTGGACGGCGTCCTGCTGGTGAGCCCGAGTCCGCGTGGGCCGCATCAGCGGGCGGTGGCCGAGCTGTACCGGAGGGTCGATCCCTACGTGCGGCAGCATCGGGTGGGCTACACCTGCTTCTCCCCGGCCGACCTGGACTTCGGCACCGGCGACGTGGTTCAACCCGACCTCTTCGTGTCACGCCTGATCGACGGGCGCGAGCCGGTCGAGTGGCGCGAGTTCGGCGTCCCGATCCTCGTCGTCGAGGTGCTCTCGCCCTCCACGGCGCGCCACGACCGGGTCACCAAGCGCAGCTTCTTCCAGCGCCGCCAGGTGACCGACTACTGGATCGTGGACATCGACGCCCGGCTGGTCGAGCACTGGCGCCCGGGCGAGGAGCGACCCGCCGTACTGGACCGCCGCCTGGAGTGGCGCCCCGATCGGCGCCTGCCCCCGCTGGTCGTGGACCTGGTGGAGTACTTCCGGGAAGTCTGGGCCGAGGGGGAGCGACAGAAGGCCGGCGGCTAGGGAGCCTCTCCGCGCGCCACACGCTCCGCGTCGGATGGCGCGCGAGCACCTTGCGGGACGGGCGTGGGGTCCTCCGTTCCGGCCTGCCCGATCCGGCGCACGCGCTGCTCCAGGGCCAGCCGCTCGAGTTTCTCGAAGGGGAGGCTCAGGAACAGGTCCAACCGGCGGCTGATCAGCAGCAGCGCGTCGACGAAGGCGCGCCACCTCGCCTCCTCGGTCCCTTCCACTGCCGCCGGGTCGGGCATGCCCCAGTGGGCAAGCACGGGCTGGCCGGGGAAAATCGGGCAGGATTCCCGGGCCCGGTCGCACACCGTGATGACGAAGTCCCACGCCTCGCGCTCCAGGCCGTCCAGGCTCCGCGGAGCGTGGCCGGTCCAGGGCAAGCCGTGCGATTCCAGGGCCTTGATGGCCAGCGGATTCACGCGCGGGGCGGGGTGCAATCCCGCGCTCTCGGCAAGGAACCGGCCCCGGCCCTTGTGATTGAGAATGGTCTCGGCGATCTGGCTGCGGGCGCTGTTCCCGGTGCACAGGAAGAGCACCCGCAGGGGACGCTGGGCCGCCGGCGCAGGGGTCGTCATGGGCGGGAGCGGTTTTCGGGCAAGCGGTGCAGCATGGCTGGAAGGCTCGCATCCGTGTGGACGGACGCAATCTGGCCAGGGGGAGGCGACCGAGCAATCGCCGGCTCGGGGTTGTGGCCTTTGGGCCGTTCGAAGGTATCCTTAGGGGCACGACGTCATCGCCGCCATGCTACCTCTCGCCCGGAGCTGCCGATGAGACGCGGTGGCCTGCTTTCCTTCGCCGCGGTGGCCATCATGGCCTGGGGCGGGCCCGGCGCCCATGCCCAGGCCCCCGCCGGCCCCAGCAACGCCCTTCCCAACCCCTTCCGGACCGTGAGCGGCTGGGCCCGGTTGCCCCAGGGCCGCACCTGGGGCTCCACCAGCGCCGTCGACATCGCCAGGGACGGGACCGGGATCTGGGTCGCGGAGCGCTGCGGCGCCAACAGCTGCGCCGGCGCCGACCTGGACCCGGTGCTGCTCTTCGACGCCTCGGGCCGGCTGGTGCGGAGCTTCGGCGCGGGCCTGCTGCTCTCGCCCCATGGCATCGCGGTCGATCCGGAAGGCAACGTCTGGGTCACCGACTGCGCCTGCACCGGCAGCCAGGAGCAGCGCAACACGCCCGGCAAGGGACATCAGGTGTTCAAGTTCAGCCCCGAAGGCCAGGTGCTGATGGTGCTGGGGAAGGCGGGCGGCGGGCGCGGGCCGGAGCACTTCTGGCAGCCCAACGACGTGCTCGTCGCGCCCAACGGCGACATCTTCGTGGCCGAGGGTCACTCCTCGGCGGAGGGGGCCAACGCGCGGATCCTCAAGTTCGACCGGAGCGGCGGATTCGTGAAGGAATGGGGCGGCAAGGGCACGGGCCTCGGGGAGTTCGACCAGCCCCACGCCCTGGCCATGGACTCCCAGGGCCTGCTCTACGTCGGGGACCGGAGCAACAATCGCATCCAGGTCTTCGACCAGAGCGGCACCTATATAAGGGAGATGTCGCAGTTCAGCCGGCCCAGCGGGCTCTTCATCGACCGGGACGACGTGCTGTACGTTGCGGACTCGGAGTCGGGCTCGGTGGCCCCCGCACACCGCGACTGGAAGCGGGGGATCCGCATCGGGAGCGCGCGGGACGGCATCGTGCGGTTTCTGATCCCCGACCCGGTCGATAGCACCCGGGGCACCAGCGCGGCGGAAGGCGTCGCGGTGGACGCCAACGGGGTCATCTACGGCGCCGAAGTCGGCCGCCGCGCCCTCCGGAGGTACGTCAAGCCATGACAGTCTCGTTCAAGGTCAACGGGAAGCCGGCCAGCGTGGAGGTGCCGGCGGACATGCCACTGCTGTGGGTGCTGCGGGATCGGCTCGACCTGAAGGGCACCAAGTTCGGCTGCGGGATCGCCCAGTGCGGCGCCTGCACCGTGCACCTGAACGGCAACCCGGTCCGCTCCTGCCAGCTCCCCGCCTCCACGCTCGAAGGGGCGGAGATCACGACGATCGAAGGGCTCTCCCCCGCCGGCTCGCATCCGTTGCAGCGGGCCTGGGAGGAGCTGGACGTGCCGCAGTGCGGCTACTGCCAGGCGGGCCAGTTGATGTCCGCCGCGGCGCTGCTGGCCGACAAGCCCAATCCGACGGATGCCGAGATCGACGCGGCGATGAACGGCAACCTCTGCCGCTGCGCCACCTACCTTCGCATTCGCCAGGCGATCCACCGCGCGGCGGCCATGCCGGCCACCGGCGCTGCCAGGGGGGCGCCATGACCACCACGGTCCAGGTCACTCGGCGACGCTTTCTTCAGGTCTCCGCCGTCGCGGGCGGGGGCCTGCTCTTCGGGGCGGCCTTCGAACGGGCCGGGGCGCTGACGGCGGGGCCGGAGGCCGCGGGCGGCGCGGCGGACTTCACGCCCAACGCGTTCATCCGGATCATGCCGGACGGCTCGGTCAGTATCATCGCGCAGAATCCCGAGATCGGGCAGGGTGTCAAGACCATGCTCCCGATGATCATCGCGGACGAGCTGGACGTGGACTGGGAGCAGGTGCGGGTGGAGCAGGCCCCGCTCGACACCGAGCGCTTCCGGCGCCAGTCGGCGGGCGGCAGTACGGCCACCCCCACGCACTGGCTACCGATGCGCCAGGTCGGCGCCGCCGCGCGCGCGATGCTCATCGCAGCCGCCGCGGCCGATTGGGGCGTGCCGGCCGCCGAATGCTCGACCGCCTCGGGCGTGGTGCACCACCGCGGGAGCGGGCGGAGCCTGCGCTACGGGCAGCTGCTCGACGCGGCGGCGGGCGTGCCCGCTCCCGCCCTGGAGTCGGTGCCGCTCAAGGACCCGAAGGACTTTCGCATCATCGGCAGGCGGATCCCGGGCGTGGACAACCACGCCATCGTCACCGGACAGCCGCTCTACGGCATTGACGTGACGCTGCCGGGCATGCTCAGCGCCGTCTACGAAAAGTGTCCGGTGTTCGCGGGTTCGGTGCGGAGCGCCAATCTGGACGAGATCCGCGCGCAGCCCGGCGTGCGCCACGCCTTCGTGGTGGAGGGCGGCACCGCGCTGAGCGGACTGCTGGGCGGGGTGGCCATCGTCGCGGACGACTGGTGGGCGGCGCGCTCGGCCCGGCAGAAGCTCCGGGTGCAATGGGACGAGGGCGTCACCGCCGAGCAGAGCAGCGAGGGCTTCGCGCGCCGCGCCGCCGAGTTGGCCCAGCAGCCGCCCCAGCGCTCGATCCGGCGGGACGGCGACGTCGACGCCGCGCTCGGAGCCGCGGCGACGACCGTGCGCGCGGAATACGCCTATCCGTTCCTGGCCCACGCGCCACTCGAGCCGATGAACTGCAGCGCCCACTTCCAGAACGGCAAGCTCGAGATCTGGGCGCCCACCCAGACGCCCGAGGGCGGGCGGCGGCTGCTGGCCCGGACGCTCGGCATGGAAGAGGGCGACATCGCGATCCACATCACCCGGAGCGGCGGGGGCTTCGGCCGGCGGCTCAACAACGACTATATGGTCGAGGCGGCCGCGATCGCCAGGCAGGTGCCGGCGCCGGTCAAACTGCTCTGGACGCGCGAGGACGACATCCGGCACGACTTCTATCGGCCGGCCGGGTTCCATTTCCTGACGGGTGGGGTGGACGCCGCCGGGCGGGTGGTCGCCTGGAAGAATCACTTCGTCTCGTTCGGCGAGGGTGAACGCTTTGCCCCGGCTGCGGCCCTCGGCGCCACCGAGTTTCCCCAGCGCTTCGTGCCGAACTACGCGCTCGATGCCTCCGTGATTCCCTTCGGAGTCCCCACGGGCTTTCTCCGCGCCCCGACCAGCAACGGGGTCGCGTTCGTGATCCAGTCGTTCATCGACGAGCTGGCCCACGCGGCCGGGAGGGATCCGGTGCAATTCCGGCTGGATCTGCTCCAGGCGGGCGGGGAGGACGGGCAGGGCTTCAACGCGGCGCGCATGCGCGCGGTGCTGGAACTGGTGGCCGAGCGGTCGGGCTGGGCGGCCCGGCGGCTGCCGCGCGGGACCGGCATGGGAGTGGCGTTTCACTTCAGCCACCGCGGGTACTTCGCCGAGGTGGTCCGCGCCGCGGTCAGCCGGCAGGGCGAGGTCAGGGTGGAGCAGGTCTGGGCCGCCGGCGACATCGGCAGCGAGGTGATCAACCCCGGCAACGCGGAAAACCAGGTGCAGGGCTCGGTGCTGGACGGGATCGCCGAGGCGCTGGGACAGGAGATCACCATCGAGCGCGGCCGCACGGTGCAGAGCAACTTCCACGACTTTCCGCTGCTGCGCCTGACCCAGGCCGCGCCGGTGGAGGTGCACTGGGTGAAGTCGGCGTTTCCACCCACCGGCCTTGGCGAGCCGGCCCTGCCGCCGGTGGTGCCCGCGCTCTGCAACGCGATCTTCGCCGCGACCGGCAAACGGGTTCGCTCGCTCCCGCTCAGCAGGCACGACCTGTCCTGGGCCTGAGGAGGCCCGTCATGCTGCGCGCCACGCGGTTCGTGCTTCTGTTCTGCCTCTCGGCGCCCGCCATGCCCTTGGCGGCGCAACACGACGAGCCCGGCGGCCGGCATGCGCACGCGCCGACACTCGGTACGGTGGTGTTCCCCAACTCCGGGAACGCCACGGCGCAGCCGTCGTTTCTCCGGGGCATCGCCTTGCTGCACAGCTTCGAATACGAGGAATCCGCCGAGGCCCTGCGCCAGGCGCAGGAGGCCGATCCCGCCTTCGCGCTCGCGTACTGGGGGGAGGCGCTGACCTACAGCCACGTGCTCTGGCGCACCGAGGACCTCGAAGCCTCGCGCGCCGCGCTCCGGCGCCTGGCTCCGACCGGGCCGGAACGGCTGGCCAAGGCGGGTACGGCGCGGGAGCGTTCCTTCGGAGAAGCGGTCGAGGCGTTCTATGCCGAGGGCACCCTCGCCGATCGGATACAGGCCTACGCGGCGGCGATGCGGCGGCACGCCGACGGCGCCGAGCAGGATCACGAGGCCGCCGCCTTCGCCGCCCACGCGTTGCTGCTCAATGCGTACGTCGGCGATCGCGGAAACGCCGAGTCCCTGACCCGCGAGGCGATCGCGCTCGCCCAGCGGGTGGCCCAGGCCAATCCCAACCACCCCGGGGCCGCGCACTATCTCATCCACGCCTACGATACGCCGGGCATGGCCGCCGAGGGGCTCCCCTTCGCGCGGGCTTACGACCAGATCGCGCCCGACGCCGAGCACGCCCTGCACATGCCGTCTCACATCTATCTCCAACTGGGGCTGTGGCAAGACGTGGTGCGCTCCAACGAGCGGGCCTGGGCCGCGTCGCGCGCCGCGAGCAGCCCCGACTGGCACGCCTTCGCCTGGTTGCAGTACGGCTACCTGCAGCAGGGGCGCTGGGCGGCGGCCCGCGGGCTGATCGATACCGTGGCGGTCGTGCTGGATGGACGCGCGGGCTACGCCGACGCGGCCTTCGTGCTCCCGCGCCTGGAGTTCCAGTACGCCGCCGAGACCGGGAAGTGGCAGCGGCCGGTGACGCCGCCGCGCCCGGCCTCGGCCGAGCCCGCGTCCGACCGCGAGCGCGCCTTCCGGGCGAGCGCCCGCTACTGGCTGGCCGTGGACGCGGTGCAGCGAAAGACGCCGGACATGGAGACCCTCGCGGCGCCGTTCGTCGCGAGCGCCGATTCGGTGCGGGCGGGCGGCGCCGGCCCGGCGCCCGGCCCAGCGGCCAACGCGCTGACGATCGCGGCCCTTGCAGCCGGGGCCCGCGGCGACACCGCGGCCCGGCGCCGGGCCTTGCAGGCCGCGACGGAGCAGGAGCGCCGGCTCACCGCGTTCGTGGGCCCGCCCGAGCGGGTGTTCGCGCTGGAGCTGCTCGGCGCGGAATTGCACGCGGAGGGTGAGTATGCCGAGGCCGCGCGGGCCTTCGAGGCGGTGCTCCAGGTCTGTCCCAACCGTTCCCAGTCCCTGTTCGGTCTGGCGCGCGCCCACGTCGCCGCGGGGAACCGGGTGAGGGCGGCCGGGGTCCTGGGGACCCTCAGGGAGAACTGGGCCCGTGCCGACCCGGAGGTCCTTGCGCTGCTGGAATCGAAGAGCCGATAGCGAAGGGCGCGCCACCATCTCACCGGAACCTCAGTCATGACTGTGCGATCGGTCGTTTCGCGGCTTCTCCGGACGGCCATCGCCGTCGCGGGCCTTGGCCTGCTTTCCGGCGCCCTGCACGCGCAGGTCGGGCTCGAGCAGACCAGGGACCCCGCCCAGCGGCAGGATACCTCGTTTGCGCGCGCCTACCGCGAGTGGCTGCCGAATCCCAGGCTCGGCAGCCCACTGGTGGATCATCTGCCCCTTGTTCCGGGGATTCCCACCCCAAAGGACGTGCTGGGCTACCATATCGGCGCGCCGAAGACGCTCACCTACTACGCCGACCAGTTGCGCTACTATCGCGCGCTGGCCGCCGCCACGCCGCGGGTGCGGGTCGAGAGCGTCGGGCACTCCGATGAGGGACGGGAGCTGGTCGTGGTCTGGGTCTCCTCGGACGCCAACATGGCCCGGCTGGACGCCAACCGCGCCAACCTGGCCGCGATCGCCGATCCGCGCGGCACGAGCGAAGCGCAAATCGCGGAGCTGATCGGCGCCACCCGGCCGCACTACCACTTCTTCGGCGGCCTGCACAGCGGCGAGACCGGGCCCTCGGAGATGCTGATGGAGCTGGTCTACCGGCTGGCCACCGAGACCTCGCCGATCATCGGCCGTATCCGCGAGAACCTGTACGTGTCGGTGACGCCGGTGGCCGACGCCGACGGGCGGGACCGCAACGTGGACTGGTTCTACCGCAACCTGGAGCTGGGCCTGGAGGATCCGCCCCCCGCGGCGCGGGGCCGGGACAGCGCGGCGGCGGGGGACAGCACGGCCGCGCGGCGCAATCGCACCATTCCCAGGGTGCCCTACTGGGGCAAGTACGCCTACCACGACAACAACCGCGACATCAACCTGGTGCTGGTGCAGATGCGGGCCATCGCGGACTGGTACTTCACCGCGTACCCGCCGATCATGCACGACCTACACGAGTCGCTGCCGCTGCTCTACACCTACAGCGGCGGCCCGCCCCAGAATCCGAACCTCGACCCGCTGCTCTTCGCCGAGCTGCCGTGGTTCTCGAACTGGGAGCTGTCCCAGATGACGCGCTACGGGATGCCGGGGGTGTACACCCACGCGTTCATGGACGGGTGGTCACCGGGATACCTCGGCTCGATCTCGTACAACCACAACGGCATGATGAAGATGTACGAGACCAACTCGGGCCGGGACCTCGATTCCGCCCGGGTGGCGGAGGTGCTGGGCTGGGGGGCCCGTGGCGACACCAGCCGGAGCGGCGCGGGGCAGCGCGGCGGCGGCGCGGGGGGAGGCGGGGGCCGCGGCGGCGCGCTCCCCACCGGACGGGGCGGCGGCCAGGACCGCGAGTGGTATCGCGGCATCCCGATCGGTCCGCGGGACTCGGCCCTCTTCACCCGCCGCGCCAACACCAACTACATGCAGACCGGCGTGCTCTCCGCGCTGCAGCTCGCGTCGATGTTCCCGGCGACCCTGCTGGAGAACTTCTACACCCGCACCCGGAACTCCATCGCCGCGGGCCGGAGCGACGCGCCCTTCGGCTACCTCATCCCGGTACAGCGCGACATGACGCGGGTCGCCGAGCTGGTCAACATCCTCCGGACCCAGCGGATCGAGGTGGGTCTGGCGACGCGGCCGGCCACTGTCGGCGACACGACCTACCCCGCGGGGTCCTACGTCGTCAAGCGCGACCAGCCTTACGGGCGGCTGGCCAAGAACCTGCTCGAGGTCCAGAGCTATCCGGACGCGCGGCTCAACACCTACGACGACAGCGGCTGGACCATGGGCCTGGCAATGAACGTGGGCGTGGTCGAGGTGGCGGACTCGAGCATCCTCGCCGCGCCCACCACACCGGTGGACAGGGCCGGGGCGCCGGGGAGCGTCGTGGGGAAGGGAGGCGCGGGGCTGGCCGTGGCGCACCTCGGCTCCAACAACATGATCAGCTTCCGCTACCGGTTGCGCGATGTGCCGATGCAGATCGCGGAAGCGGCGTTCAGCGCGGAGGGCATCGAGTTCCCGGCGGGCTCGTTTGTGATCCGCGACACGGCCGGCGCCGCGGCGGTGCGGGCGGCCGTGGAAGAGCTGGGGCTCACCGCCGCGGCTCTGGGGCAGCTGCCGGCGGTCGCGCTGCACGACGCCGAGCTGCCCCGCATCGCCATCTACTCGCAGTGGTCGGGGACGCAGAGCCTGGGCTGGTACCGGCTCACCTTCGACGCGTTCGGCGTGCCCTACGATCTGATCTACAAGGAGCAGGTCGTCGAGGGGAATCTGCGCTCGCGGTACGACGTGATCCTCACCGCCGAGCAGAACCTGAGCCGCCAGACCGTGCTCCAGGAGCCCAACGAGAAGCCGGTGCCCTATCAGCGGAGCGACAAGTACCGGTTCCTCGGCATGTACGGCGAGACCGCGGACATGACCGGCGGCTTCGGGCAGGAGGGCGCGGACGCGTTCGCGAGCTTCCTGGAGGCCGGCGGGACCCTGATCGCGACCGGCGATGCCGCGCGGCTGCCGATCGAGTTTGGATGGGCCGGCACCGTCGAGAAGACCCAGGTGCCCGGACTGCGGGCCCAGCGTCCCCTGATCCAGGGGGAGATCGTGCGGCCCGAGCATCCGGTCTTCTACGGATTCGCCGAGAAGACGCTCCCGATCAAATACGTGGGCGGGCAGCCGTTCCGGGTGGGCGTGGCCGACGAAAAGAACGTCCTGGCCCGCTACGTGGGCGGGGAGAAGTCGGTGCTCTCGGGGTTGATGGTCGGGGCGGACTCGCTCAAGCAGCGGCCCTTCGCGGTGGACATTCCCGAGGCGTACCGGGGGAAGGGCCGGGTGATCCTCTTCTCCAACAACCCGATCTACCGCTGGCAGAACCACGGCGAGTTCAACATGGTCTTCAACGCCATCCTCAACTGGAACGACGTCCCGGCCGCGAAGCCGGCCGCCAGGGTGGCGGAGGCCGCCGGCGAACGGCCCTAGCGCCGAGCCGGTCCGGCGCCGCGGCCGGAGCCGTTACCGCGCCAGCGGGTCGGGCCGCAGCTGGAACTTCGCCACCTTGCTGCTGGTGCCCTTGCCGCCCTCCATATGGAAGGGCGCCCGGGTGCTGACCGTGGCCCAGAGCCCACGGCCCTTCCAGCCCGCGCCGGGGTCGTCGATCCGGCCGTCCAGCCACTTGGTGTAGAACCCCATCGGATAGGGCACCCGCAGCACGATCCACTCGCCGTGGCGGAAAACGAGCAGCCCCTCCGCCGCGTTGCCGGTGTTGATCGGCAGGTTGGCGCCCAGGCCCAGGACGTTGTGCTGGTCCACCCAGGTGTAGTAGCTGGCCTCGGCGCTGCCGTCGGTCGTCACGCCCTGCATCTGCGGCAAGGGCTCGCGGTGGAAGGTCCATCCCTCGGGGCAGTGCTGCCCGGTCGCGCTGGGTCCGTTGAGCGGGCCGCGGCACTTGCGGCGGTCGAAACTCGCCAGATGCCCGCTGGCCAGCGCCACCCAGGCCACGCCGTCGCGGCCGATGTCCATGCCGCGGGGCGAGAAGCCGCGTACCGGGGCGCCCGAGGGGTCGAGCGGCAGCTGGTACAGCTCCGCGAGCGCGGTGGCCGCCGGATCGGGACCGGGCACCAGCCGAACCACCGCGCCCGGGAAGCCGAGCGAGGACCCCCACACCGAGCCGTCGGGCGCCGGCGACACGGCGTAGAGTCCGCTGGCGATCCGCTTGTCTTTGGTGGGATCGACCGGCTGGTTGGGCTCGACGTAGTCGTCGCGGCGGCCGTTGCCGTTGGCATCGAGGATCAGCGCGGTCCAGCCCTGCGCCGCCTCCTCGTCCCCCGTCTCGTCGAAGAGCTTCGTATTGAGCCAGCCGACCACCTGGCCGCCGCCGCTGGTCCACAAGGTACGATTCGCGTCCTCCGCGAACATGAGATGATGCGTGCTGAAGCAGGTCCCGATGTGCGTGAGCTTGCCGGTCGCCGGGTCGTAGACCGCCAAATGCCTGCCGGCGCGGTTGACCGGGAAGCGCCTGGCCGAGGGATGGGTCGAGCCTTCGCGGCAGACCGGTGGGTTGTCGGGGGGCCTGACGGCCGCCGTGATCCAGACCCGGCCCCGCTCGTCGAACATCGGGTTGTGCGCGTTGGCCTTGCTGGTCCAGATCGGCTCGTCGCCCCAGTAGGGGGACGGCTGGGGCATGTTGGGCGAGGGCTGCCGCGTGGCCGGGTCGCGAACGGTGAGTGGCACCTTGCTCGCCGTATGCGTCATCGGGTCCAGCACCGGCAGGTAATCCGCGCTGGCTTCGAGCACGCCGTAGAGCTTGCCGTTGGGGTTGACGGTGGGGTCGCGCCGGTCGGTCGAGACCAGGTCGTGCAGATACGCCTTGGGGTCGGCCCAGTCCCAGATCGTGATCACCACGTTGCGCTCGATGCCGCTGGGCCGCGCGGGCGCGGGGGGCACCTCGCCCGCCGCGATCCGGTCGGTCCAGTCGGCGAACATCGCTACGGCGCGCGCGCGCCCGAGCTGGTTCAGCCCCCCGCCCATGGCGTTGCCCGCCTGACCCGAGAGGATGCGGCGCTCCCACGCGGCGTGAGACGACTCGAAGCTGCCGAGCGCGGTGGGGAGCTCGCGGGTCCCGATGGTGCCGAGCTGATGGCAGGCGGTGCAGCCGCCGGACTTGATGACGCGAAGCCACATCGCCTGGTTGCGCAGGTTGGGCGAGATGCCGTTGCCCTCGGGGCCGGTCCCGGGGAACTCGCCCGAGGCGGGCACCCGGAGCAGGGAATACCAGTGCCCCGAGGGGTAGTACCGCGCGGCCGCCTGCTCATTGGGGGCGGGCACCGCGGTCAGGTTGCGGATGCTTCCCGGCGCGCTCCGCACTTTCGGCCCGTCGACCAGGCCGTAGCCCCGCGACCACACCGAGTACGTCGCCCGCGGCAGGTCGGGCAGCAGATAGCGCCCGCGGTCGTCGGTCACCACGATCCGGATGAAGGGGGTGGGCAGGTCCGCCGTCTCCGCGATCACCCACACCCCCGCCTCGGGGCCGTTGGGTCCGCTCACCACGCCGGCGATGTCATCGGCGTCGATCGCGATGGCCTGGCCTTGCGCGGGCCACCAGGCGGCGGCCGAGAGGACGGCCACCGCCGCGCACAGGGCGGCCGCGGTCGCGAGAGGTATGCGTTTCATGGGGTCTCCTTCTTCTCGGTGCGGGCCTTTCGCTCCGCCACCAGACGGTCGAACTCGCCCTGCTCAAGGTAGGTGACGTCCACCCAGGCGTGCGCCATCTCGTCCACCGTCCGGTCGCCCCAGCCGACCCACTGGTCGGGGTCGGGGTTGGCGGGATTGCCGGGCGTGTTGTCGTGCCACGCGGTGAGGACCAGCACGGTCCCCCTGGGCAGCAGGGGCGCGGCCTGGTCGGCGAAGATGTAGTTCACATGCCAGCGCCACTGAAAATGGCTCACCATGCTGAGCAGCTCGCGGCGGCCGTCGGGGTAGACCGCCTCCATGGACATCGCCTTGCCGCGCATGTGCATGTGGGGCTGGAAATTCTCCAGCCGAGCCGGCGCGGGCAGGGTGTAGAAGTTCTGGGTTATGCTCTGCCGCCGCGGGGGGATGTCCAGCTCCGAGCCCGGCGCGGCGTTGAACATCCGCAGAATCGTCCGGTTCCGCGGAACGGTGTGCCTGGGGTAGAACCACACGCCCATCTCGACCACGTCGTCGGGGATGGTCTCGCCGACGGCGTAGTAGTGCACCTCCCAGCGGATCCGCGAGCCCGGTAGCATCAGCTTGCCGGCGCCCTCCGGGAACACCTCGCCGACCTTTCCCACGGCCCATTCCATGAACAGCCCCGCGCTCATCCGCTGCCCACTCTCCCTGGCGGTGCTCGCGAGGCCGGTGATGCCGTCCTCCTCCTGCTCCAGCAGCGTGAGCACGTGGTGCACGCTTTTCCGGCCCAGGGGGAAGGAGGGCTTGACCTCGATCGCGCGGACCCAGCGGGGTTCCGTGAGTCCGGTCTCGACCGAGGGGCGCCACCACTTGTCCTGGCCCTCGGGCCGCACGGTGTAGGGCCTGGAGCGGATGACCAGGTCCGGTTGGCCGAAGCTCTCCGCCAGTTGCCACGCGGCCGGATCGGGCCAGACCACCGGCGGCGGCAGGTCGGCCGGATCGCCCTCCGGAGCGCCGGCGTCCACCCACCGCACGATGGCTTCCAGCTGCGCGTCGCTCAGGGAGCGGTCGTTCTTGAATTCCCGGATGCCCACCGACCGATCGATGTGCCAGGGCGGCATGATGCGCGCCTGCACCCGCTGCTTGATCAGCGCGGCGAAGGGCCGCACCTCGTCGTAGGTGCGGAGGGACATCGGCGCGATCGAACCGGGGCGGTGGCAGACCTGGCACTTCTGCTGGAGAATCGGCGCGACGTGTCTGGAGTAGGTGATGGTGTCGAGGGAGAACGAGGCCGGAGGAAGCAGCCCGAGCGGGGACGAGGCGCGCGGGGCAACCGTCACCCTCACGAACCCGTTGGTCCAGCAGCACTGGGCGTGGCCCGCCCCGGTCACGCCGGAGGCATCGTTGGCGCGCACCCGGAGCAGGTAGCTCCCCGCTGCGTCGAACGTCGCCGTGGTCGTCGCCTTCCCGTCCATCGGATCGACGGAAGGGGAAGCGGGAGCGAAACGGACCGCGCCGGGTCCCCGATGCTTGACCCAGGTCAGTGTCACCGGCACGCCCTCCCGTCCCGCCGTGACGATGCTGGTCGCGGCCCGCCCGTCGTCGGCGGCCCAGACCGTGAGGGCGAGCGGCTCCCCGACCCGCGCGGCCAGCGGGCCGGCGGTGACGCCCGCCGGGCCCCGCCCGGTGGCGCCCCCCGGTTCCAACCGGAGCACCGGCGGCGTGTTGCCCGATCCCGCCTCGCCCGCCAGCGCGTCGATCTCCCAGCCCCGCTTGAGACTCCCCGGCACCGACAGGGTGTCGCCGCGGACCACCAGCGTCCAGCGAATCGTCTGGTGCCCGAAGTCGGCCGGGACACGCACCGCAAAGACGCCCCAATGCCTGCGTGGCTGGAAGTGGGTCGGCTGGCCGCGATCGGCCTCGCCGGGCTCCATGCGATTGTGGGGCCCGACCGGAAGCTCGACGACCTCCTCGGTGTTCCGGTTGAAGTACCCGAAGGAAAGGCTGTACGTGCCGTCGGGATTGCGATACCACCCTTCGAAGGCCGGCGTCACGGTCTGACCGGCCGCGCGTGCGGGAGCCAGCGGGGCCTGCTGAGCCGGCAGCGGGACCTGCGCCGGGATCAGCAGCGCCACGCCGAGCCACACCCGGGCGGGCCCCGCGGCCGGACCCGGACGCGCGGCCGCCGCGTTCGCAGACGGGCGGGGTGAGGGGAAGGGCATGGCGCCGTGGAGCATCGGCCCGGCACGGAAGAGGATTCAGCGAAGCTAGCCCCTGCGCCAGTAGGGGGCCAGCCCGGGCTCAGCGGCAGCCGCTCACCCCCGGATCGCGGTCCCGCGGGTCGCGCGCCGGCAGGGTCCCGTCCAGCCGCAGCGCGTAGCTGTCCTGCACCTGGTTGCCGTCGTAACGGATCGACTGCCGGATCATGACCGGCCTGGTGCCCGCGCTGGTCAGCCGGTACCAGTTGTTGGTCGACTCGGTGTAGACCGGGCCGCAGCGCACCAGTTGCACCGCGATCCCCTTCTCGTAAACCACCCCGAGCACGTGCTCACCGCGGGGATGCAGGCCGCCCTCGTCCAGGTAGACCACCTTCACCTGCTCAGCGGTCCCGGCGGCGACCGCGCTGAAGGGCCGCTCCGCCAGCGTCGCCGAACCGGTCTGGATCATCGGATTGGCATCGTTCAGATGGGTCAGGTTGCCCGGCTTGGGCCCGTCGGCGCTCCAGGCGATGCCGGATGCCACCGCGGCCAATGCCGGCCAGGCGGGCAGGGCAGGGCCGGAGGCCGGCGGCAGCAGCGCGACGATGGTCTGGGCCAGCAGCTCGTGGGGCTTGAGGGTGGAGACCGGTTGCTGCACCGCGTCGGCCGCGCACTGCTCGCTGTAGAGGCTGACCTGGTTGGGCTGGAGCTTCGGCAGCGCCTCGCCCTGGGAGAGCACGAAGCCCTCGCACGGCCGGCCGTTGCAGACGGTCTGGACCGAGAGCACGCCCGGGCTCAGCCCCTCGCCCGTGAGCCGGTACCAGTTGGTACCGCCGGTGCCGCCCCGGACCGGACAGCGGGCCAACTCCGGCTGGATGCCGGCCTGCCTCAGGGCCTCCAGGACGGCGGCCTCGCCCAGCGGCGCGGAGCCGTTCCTCATATAGATGTAGCTGACGATGGTCCGCGCCCCGGTGACGACCACGGCCAGGTTCCGGCCGCACGGCGAGGCCGTGCCTTGCCGGGTATAGCACCCGCCGTCCGGGAGGCAGTTCTGGAGCGAGGTGGGAGCGGGCGCCGCCCAGCGGATGGAGGGGAGCGCCTCGAGCCCGCTCCAGTCGGTCACCATCGCCGGGCTCAGGAACGCCTTGACGATGGCGGCGAAGTCGCCCTCCGGACTGGTGGCCGCCCGGGCGGCGGACAACAGGGCGACAGCGGCAAGGGCTGGCGCGATGATCCGGCCCGCGAACCTGGCTCTCATGGTGGTTCCTCTGGAATTGTGCGCTACCTGCATTGCGGCAAACCGACCCGCAACCGATCATTCAGACGTTGAACCGGATGTGCAGGATGTCGCCGTCCTGGACCAGGTAATCCTTCCCCTCGATCTGGAGCCTCCCGGCGTCCTTCACCGCCTGCTCCGAGCCGTACTGCTGAAAAACCTCGTAGGGGATTACCTCGGCGCGGATGAACCCGCGCTCCAGGTCGGAGTGGATCCGGCCCGCGGCCTGCCGAGCGGGGGTTCCGCGGCGGATCGGCCAGGCGCGGACCTCGTCAGGGCCCACGGTGAAGAACGAGATCAGATCGAGCAGCCCGTAGGCCGTGTTGATGAAGCGGGCGAGCGCGGATTCCGTCAGGCCGAGGTCCTCCAGAAAGGCGCCGCGGTCGGCGGGGTCCATCGAGGCGATCTCGGCCTCGACGCTGGCGGAGAGCGCCAGGCCGGCGGCGCCCAGCTCGCCGAGCCGCGTCCGCAAGGATCCGGGCAGCGGCATCGAGGCGCGGTCTTCGCTTCGGTTGAGGGCGATCATCAGCGGCCGGTCGGTCAGCAGCGCGTACCCGCGCAGGTAGTCGCGGCTGAGCACGTTCCCGGACATGAGTCGGACCGGCCTGCCGTCCTCCAGCGTCGCCTTCATCGCCTGGAAGCCGGCTAGTTCCATCGCGTCCGGCTTGTCCTTCTTCGCCCGGTCGAGCCGGCGCTCGACCAGTTCCAGGTCGGCCAGCACGCACTCGGTGTGAAAGGCTTCGAGATCGGCGCTGGGATCGGGATCGCTTTCGAGGACGGGATTGGGAAAGTCGCGCAGCACCAGGCAGAGCACTTCCTGGTCGCGGATCTGTTGCAGGGCCTTGCGGGAGAGCCCGGTGCGGTCGGCGCCGTGCTCGCCGGGGACGTCGCAGAAGACGATCTCGGCGTACGTGGTTTTCCGGGGGGAGTAGATCCGGCTCAGGGCATCGATCCGCGCATCGGGGACCTTGACGGTGCCGAGGCGGACCTCGCCCCCGTAGCCGGCGGGGACGGCGAGGCCGGTCATGGTATTGAAGACGGTCGTTTTCCCGGAGCCGGCGAAGCCGACCAGTCCGACTTTCAAGGCATCTCTCTCAGTCGCGTCCGCCTTCCGCCAGGGCTTTGATGCGATCGGGGATGCCCTCGCCCTCGACGTACTCGGTGGCTGTGCTGCGCTGGATGATCCGCTGGGTACCGGCGCCGTTGAGAAACTCCAGCTCGATGTTCTTCCAGCGGCAGCCTTCGAAACTGAACTGGGCGTTTTTCCAGTGCTGGCAGGTCTTGCCGGCGACGTCCTTGTCGCCGATGCGCTCGTACCCGACGGTCGTCAGGCCGCTCTCGGGGGCGGTCGCGAACGAGGTCGGCTCGGAGCTCTTCATCCGGAGCGGGCTGGAGGAGGACTGTCCGTCGGGCAGGTCCTTCATGTACCCCCGCTCGCCGTCCCAGTAGTAGAGCCGGTGCTGTTGCTGGTTGTAGATAGCGAGATCGTCCTCCATGCCCACCCGCGCGCCATACTCCTCCACCCACATGGTGCGTGTGCCCGTTTCCTGACCCTCCAGGTCGTAGACGAGCTTGAAGCGTTCGACGCCGAACTGATCGGCCCGCGGCACGAAGGCCTGGGCGATCTCGGTGGCCGCCTGCCGGGCGCCCTCGGCGCCACCCTCGGCGCCGCCCTCTCCTGGTCCGCCGCAGGCGATCGTGAGCGCGGCGAGGGCCATGGCGAGTAGAGTGAGCAGGGGGCGTCTCATGGGAATCTCCCGCGCTGATGAGGGTCGGGGCCGCCGGCCCCCGCAGAGCAATCGCTCTGGTGGAGAGCTATCGCCGAGCGGCCCCGGATGCAAGCATGAAATCAGCGGGAGCGCCCGCGGTCGTCCGCCAGCTCGATGGCGGCCTGCTCCAGCAGGTCCAGCCCCTCCTGCATGCCGCCCTCCATGCCGGAGTCGATGATGGCGTCCCGGACATCCCTGCTCGGGGCGTCCACCAGCACCGTCAGGGTGGTCCGGCCGCCCGCCTCTCGGAAGGTCACCGTGTTGAGCGCGGCCCCGGTGGGCGCGCCTTCGAACGCCTCTGTCAACGGGACGCGCCGGGCGGCGAGAGCAGCTCAGCGCGCGACTCTGGTGACCGTATCCCAGGTGCGGGTGGTGACGTCCTTGCCGAAGGTCTTCTCGATCAGGGTCATGAAGACCGGACCCCTGGGGTTGGGCAGGTAGGCGCTGTAGACCTCGGTGCCCTCGATCGCGAGAATGCGCGCGCCTTCCCGCTCGATGGGCAGCGTCAGCGTCGGCGCGGGTGGCTCACGCAGGAAGGTGACGATGCGCTTGGCATTCGAGCTGAGCCGAAACGCCCGGTAGGGATCCGACGCGAGCAGGGCGCGCAGCGCGTCCACCGGTCTCATGATGGTGAGGAACGCCTGGCCGAGCTGTGCCTGCATGGCGGCCTCGGCCCGGCGTTGCAGCGTCGTCGTCGCCGCCGCGCGGGCGCTGAAGACGACGTTGCCGCTCGAGAGCACGGTTGTGACGTCGGTGAAGCCGGCGGCCTCGAAGGCGCGCTTGAGCTCGGGCATTTTGGCGTTCATCGGGCTCACGCCCCGGAGGAACGCGGCATAGCGTGCCATACCCAACCAAAGTAGCGGGTGCTGTCCTGGGCCGGTCCGCCCGTCGCCTCGGAGGTCCGGCGTGAGGCCATCCTGTTGCCCGGTACCTGGCCACCCCGTACCTTCGCGGGCATGCGAACTGTAACGGGGGTATTGAGCGCGCTGGCACTGTTGGCGCCGGCGCGGGGCGCGGCGCAGTCCGACACCGTGGTAACGCCGGGCGCGCGGTACGAGGCCGGGGGGTTCAGGAGCTTCTTCGCGGGCGCGGGGTACCGGGCGCTCTGGGCCACGCCGATCCGGGTTCCCCTGGCGGACCTGGACAGGCTGGGCGGCGGGCTCACGCCGCTCCGGCTGGGCGGCGGCATGACCACCGAGACGTTGCACCTCATGGGGCGCGACGGCCGCCGCTACGTGCTCCGCTCGGTCGACAAGAGCGTGGGGCTCGGTCTGTCGGAGGAACTTCGTGGCACACTGTTCGAGGCCCTGCTTCAGGATCAGGTCAGCTCGTTTCTTCCGACCGGCGCCCTGGTGCTGCCGCCGCTGCTCGAGGCCGTGGGGTTGCTGCACGCGGCGCCCCGGCTGGTGCTGGTGCCCGACTCGCCCCGGCTGGAGGAGTTTCGCGAGCAGTTTGCCGGCCGGCTGGCGCTGTTCGAGGAGCGGCCCGACGACCGGGAAGGTCCCAACCCCGGGTTCCAGGGGGCCCAGCGCGTGGCGTCCACCCCGCGGCTGATCGAGCATCTGCGCGAATCGTCCGCCAGCAGGGTGGATGCGCGCGAGTTCCTCAGCGCCAGACTGGTGGACCTGCTGGTGGGCGATCGCGATCGGAGCGTCAACAACTGGCTCTGGGCCCGCTTCGACACCGCGGGCGGGCAGCGCTACCGGCCGATCCCGCGAGACCGGGACCAGGCGTTCATCCGTCTCGATGGCGCGCTCAAGTGGTACCTGCGCTTCTACGACCCGCGGCTGGTGAGGTACTCCGCGGCCTGGCCGTCGGTGACCGGGCTCACGCGCAACGCCTGGGACATGGACCGTCCGTTTCTGGTCGCCCTGGCGCGGGACGAGTGGGACCGCGCGGTCGCCGAGACCGAGGCCGCCCTCTCCGATGCGGTGCTGGAGGCCGCCGTCGCGCGGCTTCCAGCCGAGCACCACGCGCGGCTCGGCGCCCGCCTGGAGCACGAGCTGAAGACCCGACGCGACGCGCTGGCGGAGGCCGCGGACGAGCTGTATCGCATCGTGAACCAGGCCGCGGACATTCACGCCACCGACGAGGCCGAGGTCGCCCGCGTGGTCCACGAGGCCGACGGGACGCTCAGTGTCACGCTCGCGCCGGCGCGGACCCCCGGGGCCCCGTACTTCCGTCGGTCCTTCGATCCGGCGGTGACCCACGAGGTCCGGCTGTACCTGCTGGGCGGTGACGACAGCGTCACGGTGTCGGGGACGGGCGCGGCACGGATCGCCGTGCGGGTGGTGGGCGGCGACGGCCACGACCGGTTCGTGGATCTGTCCTCCGGCGGGTCGCCGCCGCGGTTCTACGACGGCGCCGCCGGCTCGATCTTCGTCACCGGCCGGCGGACCCGCGTGCGCCACGAGAGCTTCGAGCCGCCGGTCTCGTGGGGGAACCTCACCGCCCATCCGCCGGACTGGGGATCCACCACGCAGCCGCTTCCCGGGCTGCCGTTCCGGGGCGACCTGGGCTTCTTTCCGAAATTCGGGATCAGCGTCGAACGGTACGGCTTCCGGAAGGAGCCGTACGCGGCGCGGCATCAACTCGAGGCCGGCTGGGCGGCGGCGCAGTCCCGATTCCGCGTTGCCTACCGGCTCGACCGGGTGGTGACCACGGAGCGGACGCGGGTCTCGCTCGTAGCGTACTGGTCCCAGGTCGAGCTGAGCCGGTACTACGGCCTGGGCAACGACACCGAGGCCGACGGTCCCCGGGGGCGCTTCCGGGCCCACCACGACCAGGCGGCCCTCAACCCCTCGGCGACGTTTACCCGGGGAGCGGTCGCCCTCCGGGTCGGCGCGCACGTCAAACGCTCCGTCACCGATACGACCGGCGGCTCCCTGCTGGCGGAGGAGAAACCCTACGGCACGGGAACCTTCACTCAGGTGGGTGGCGGAGTCACGGTGTTGGTCGACACGCGGGACGACGCCACGGCGCCAAGCCGGGGGATCCGGGCCTCGACAGGGGTCAGCTACACGCCGGGCATCCTGAGCGTGGACAGCGGTGGATACTTCGGGGTCGAGGCCGCGGCGGCGGCGTATCTCTCGGCGTTCGGGGAGCGCCACACCCTGGCGCTGCGGGCGAGCGGGCGCAAGCTGTTCGGCGACGTCCCGATCCACGACGCCGCGTTCCTTGGCGGTTCGGAGTCGCTGCGAGGCTTCCGGACCCACCGGTTCGCCGGCGACGCGTTCGCCCTGGGGAGTGTCGAACTCCGCTCCCGGGTCGGGCATTTCCGCGTTCTCTTCCCGAACGATTTCGGCCTGGTCGCCTTCGGCGACGGGGGTCGGGTCTTCGTGGACGGGCAGAGTCCGGGCGGGTGGCACACCGCGCTCGGGGGCGGCCTCTGGATCGCGCCGGTGTCGCGGAGCCACAGCTTCAGCATGACGCTCGCGCGAAGCCGGGAATACACCGCGTTCAACCTGACCACCGGGTTCGCCTTCTGATCGGCTGGGCCGGCATGAAGTACGACGCGACGAATATTCCCGAGGTTTACGACGCTGGCCGCAGCCTGGCGGAGCAGGTCATGACTCGGTGGATGGCGGTGGTGGCGGCCCGTCTGGAGGGAGCCACGGTCGGGGCGGTCCTGGACCTGGGCTGCGGCACCGGGCGGTTTTCCGCCGCGCTCGCCACCCAGTGCAGGGCGCCGGTCATCGGCGTGGACCCTTCGCGGCGGATGCTGGCCCGTGCCCGGGCCAAGCGGCGCGCCGACGGGATGGTGCAGTGCGCCGCGGGCAGCGGCGAGAGCCTGCCGCTTCGCGCGGAGTCGGTGGACGTCGTCTTCATGTCGATGGTCTTCCATCACTTCGAGGATCCCCATCGTGTGGCGCGGGAGTGCCACCGCGTGCTGCGAGGCGGGGGATGGGCGCTGGTGCGCACCGGGATTCGCGAGCGGATCGCCCGCTACGCCTACGTGCCCTTCTTTCCCGCGAGCGTGGAGCTGCTGCGCGAGCGCCTGCCCAGCAGGGCGGAGGTCGCCGCCCCGTTCGAGGCGGCGGGCTTCCGGGCCGCCGGCGGGGACGTCGTCACCCAGGAGATCGCGCCGAGCTACTCGGCGTACGCCGAGAAGATCGCGCTTGGCGGCGACTCGGTCCTGGCCGATCTCGGTGCCGAGGCCTTTGCGGCGGGTCTCGACGCGCTGCGGCGCCACGCCGCCGGCTCGCGCGGCGCGGTGACGGAGCCGATCGACCTGTTCAGCTTCCGAAAAGGCCGCACGAGTCGGTCCACCGTGAAGAACGCGGGGTGAAGCGGCTCGATCCGGGCCGCCGCGCCAGCCTGGTTCCCCGCCGGGCCGCCGTGCTCCGCCGGCCTGCCGTTCTCCCCCGGCCTGCCGTTCTCCCCCGGCCTGCCGTTCTCCGCCAGCCTGCCGTTCTCCGCGGCGCGCCCGGTCCGTGACCGCACCGGCACGGTAATCAGCCGGCAGTTGCGCCAGCCGGCCATGAGGTACACGTCGTCGCCGAAGCGATAGTGCACCAGGCCATCGAGCACCTTCACCTGGCGCAGGATCTCGCTGCTGCCATGCCGGAGGCCGCCCGTCGCGCCGACCTGGGTCTGGTGGCCGGCCATGCCCGCCTCGACCGCGGCTTCGAGCCGCGCGACGGCGCGCCCGAGGTCGTCGAGCAAACGGTGTGACAGCCCCGCGGCCTCCAGCCATTGGCGATGCTCCAGCGCCTTGTCCAGCATTCTGCGGGTGGCCATGAGAAAGGTCGTCTCGGGGACCTTGAGCCCGGGCAGCCTGAACTCGTGCTGGAGGTCGGGCGTCTCGCCGGCGGCGCTGTTTGCGACGGCCACCAGGTAGCGGAGCAGCTTGTTCTGGATCTCGCGCCGGAGCCGCTCGCGGTCCTTGGTGGACCTGAGCCCGGCGATGTGGGCCTTGTCCTGTCTGGTGCCGCGGGCCTCGACCTCGTCGACCAGGCGTTCGAAGTTGGCGATCGCGGCGCGCTCGCCGGGGTCCTCCACCTGGACGGCCCGGAAGAAGCTGCGGACCCGGAGCGCCATATCGAGTCGAGCGGATACCACCTTGTTCATACGTCCTCCGTTCCGGCCACGCCGCGCGCCGGGAGTCGATCGGCGCGCCTGACTGACGCTTGCGAGCCGCTTCCGGCGTCTCCCCAACGCCGCCGCCGAGGCTCACCTATGCCAGAAATGGACCAGCGCGCGGGGCCAGGCGCGGTGACACGCCGCGCGCGGTCGGCGCCGCGCCGAGGGCGCCGGCGCGAACTGCTTGTGCGCCAACGAGAAAGCGGGGTGGGCCGCGGTGAAAAGGGAGTCACGATGTGACGCTGGAGGAACGAAAAACGGGGTCCTGCGGCGTCACCGCCGATCGGAGAAAGTGTTCACGTTTGGGGACAGTGGTGACACTTTTTCTCCGGGGTCGGCCCCTGCGGATCCGGGGGCGGGCTCGCATGCGGATCCCCGCGCCGAGGCGGCCAGGCGCCGTGGCGATCGGGGCTGCCCGGTTGGTCACCGCCGGGACGGCAATCCATCATCCCGCCGGGGGGCAGCACACACGGGCCGGGGGAACACACGCACGGGCCGGGGGGACACACGCACGGGTCGGGGGAGCACACGCACGGGCCGGGGGAGCGGGTGCACGGGTCGGGGGAGCACGGGCACGGGCAGCGCCCGCTCGTCCCCCGCGAGGGGGCGACCGTCGATCGGATGGGGCCTTTGGCAGCTTGGCGACCCGGTCCTCTCACCGGGTGCCCCCGCTGGCCCAGGGTTGGGCGGCGCATGTCCGCCGTGGCGGGGCGCGAGCAGTTGGTATCGCGCCGATAGACGGCGGCGGCGGCGGCGCGGTGCTCAACGTGGGGGCGGGAACCGAGGTCGGCAGGAAGGGGCAGCCATTTCGAGGCCCTTCGTCCCGGTTCCAGGACGGTCCGTGCTCGATGTGCCGGGAGCCGCGCGTGGCGTGAGGGGCGGGGAGCTGGGGAGGTGGGGGAAGGAGGGGAGGGGGCAGACCTTTCGCGGTGGTCCCGTGGGGCGCGGTGCGTGAAAGGGCGCCGCCGTGCGCGGAGGTGGTGGGGAGGGTCGCGGCTGTGCCCGACAGATTCGGGCATGCCCACTTCGCGCGCGTCCCCGCCGTCCAATCCGAAACAGCTGACCCTGATGCGGTCGAAGCTCCGGCTCGGGCACTATAGCCGGCGCACCGAGCAGGCTTACATCGGGTGGGTGATCCGGTTCGTGCGCTACCAGCGACTGCGGCATCCGGCGGGACTGGGCGAGGCCGAGGTGACGGGGTTTCTGCGCTACCTGGCGGAGCAGCGCGGCGTTGCGGCGGCGACCCAGGGGCAGGCGTTGGCGGCGCTTCTGTTCCTGTACCGGCAGGTCCTGGGCCGGCCGCTCCGGTTGGAGGGCCACCTGCCGCGGGCGCGGACGCCGACGCGGGTGCCGGTGGTGTTGACGCGATCGGAAGTGGCGAGGGTGTTGGGACAGCTTGAGGGAGGGTACCGGCTGGTGGGGACGCTGCTGTATGGGAGCGGGATGCGTCTGCTCGAGTGCCTGAGCCTCCGGGTCAAGGACGTGGACCTGGAGCGGGGGGAGGTCCGGGTCCGGCGCGGCAAGGGCGGTGTGGACCGGGTGACGGTGCTGCCGGAAGCCCTCAAGGGGAGCCTGGAGGGGCACCTGGCGCGGGTCCGGGCCCTGCATGGAGAGGACCTGCTCGCAGGGGGCGGCAGGGTGGAGTTGCCGGGGGCCCTGGGGCGCAAGCTCCCGAACGCTGCCATGGAGTGGGCGTGGCAATGGGTCTTCCCAGCCGCCCGGGCCTATCGGGACCGGGTCACTGGGGCCCGACGACGGCATCATTTGCACCCTTCGGCGATGCAGCGCGCGATGGTGGCGGCGGTGCGGCGGTCCGGGGTGGGGAAGCTGGCGAGTTGTCACACCCTGCGGCACAGCTTTGCGACCCATTTGCTGGAATCGGGGTATGACATTCGGACGGTCCAGGAGTTATTGGGGCATCGCGACGTGAGCACGACCATGGTGTACACGCATGTGCTCAACCGGGGGGGCTTCGGGGTGCGGAGTCCGGCGGATGTGCTGGGCGGGTTGGGTCTTGCAGGCTTTCCGGGCTCGGCAGCGGAGGGTACCATACAGGGTCCTGCCCAGCCATCGAAGTGATAGTTAGGGCGCCCGCGAACCAAACCGATGTAGTGTGGGGGCCGCCCCACCCCTCCCGATCCAGATTGTCCGCCGCCGACGATCTCGTCGCTTGGGCTCGCCGCGCATCGCTGGATCATCTTGCGCGTG
>Ga0299906_10000589_pt1 | contig 32996 bp, 35 predicted proteins | sample RVTome_14_FD_200259 | JGI IMG/M metagenome (GOLD analysis project Ga0299906, IMG submission 200259) | Soil microbial communities from uranium-contaminated site in the Upper Colorado River Basin, Wyoming, United States - RVT145D125 (version 2) ...
TCGGCACCCGCTGCTTCGGCGCGCCGCGGCCCGGGCTGGAGCTGCGCATCGTGGACGAGCGCGAGGGTGACGTCCCCGACGGCGAGCCGGGAGAGTTGCTGGTGCGCCGCACCGGGCCCGACCCGCGGCGCGGTTTCTTCTCCGGCTATCTCAAGGACCCCGACGCGACCGAGCAGGCGTGGCGGGGTGGGTGGTTCCACACCGGCGACGCGGTGCGCCGCGGGCCGGACGGCATGCTGCACTTCGTCGACCGGCGCAAGAACATCATCCGGCGCTCGGGCGAGAACATCGCCGCGCTGGAGGTCGAGGCGGCGCTCGCGGGCCACCCGGCGGTCGGCCAGGTCGCCGTCATCGCCGCGCCCGACCCGGTGCGCGACGAGGAGGTCATGGCCTGCGTCGTGCCCGCCGCGGGCGCGTCGCGCACCCGCGACACCGCGGTCGCGATCCAGGACTGGTGCCTGGAGCGGCTCGCCTACTTCAAGGCGCCGGGCTACGTCGCCTTCATCGACCAGCTCCCGACGACGTCGACCAACAAGGTCCAGAAGGCGCGCCTCGCGGACTTCGGGGCCAACCCGCTCGCGAGCCCGGAGTGCTTCGATCTGCGCCAGCGGAAGAAGCGCGACCGTCCCGGCGCATGAGCCCGCCGGGCCGCCCCAAGGGCGAATCCCGAGCGCGGGGCGCGAGGGTAGTCCAATGAGCGCGCGACGCGGCTACGAAGGCGTCGCGGTCGCGGTCCCGGTCACGGTGCCGTACGTACGCTACTCGGTGCGCTCCGCGCACTGGTGGCTCGCACGCGCGCTCGGCGAGGCTCTGAAGCGTTCGGGCTTGAAGAAGACGGACGTGGACGGGCTCACCGTGTCGAGCTTCACGCTCGCCCCCGACACCGCCATCGGGCTCACGCAGCACCTCGGCGTGTCGCCGCGGTGGCTGGACCACGTGCCGCTCGGCGGCGCGAGCGGTGTCGTCGCCTTGCGGCGCGCGGCGCGCGCGGTGCAGGCGGGCGACGCCGACATCGTCGCCTGCATCGCAGGCGACACCAACCACGTCGACTCGTTTCGCCTCACGCTCGCCAACTTCAGCCAGTTCGCGCGCGACGCGGTCTACCCCTACGGCGCGGGCGGGCCGAACGCGAGCTTCGCGTTCCTCACCGCCCATTACATGCGCGCCTACGGCGCGACCCGCGAGGACTTCGGCAAGCTGTGCGTGGCGCAGCGCGCCAACGCGCTGAAGTACCCGCACGCGCTGTTCAAGAAACCGCTCGCGCTCGAGGAGTACCTCTCGGCGCGGCCGATCGCGGAGCCGTTGCGCCTCTTCGACTGCGTGATGCCGTGCGCCGGCGCGGAAGCCTTCCTCGTGCTGTCGGAGGACCGGGCACGAACGCTGAACGTGCCCTACGCGCGCCTGCTCGGCGCCGTCGAGCGCCACAACGCGTTCCCGTCGGATCCGATCCAGATTCGCGCCGGCTGGGCGCTCGAGCGCGAGGCACTCTACGCGCAAGCCGGCGTCGGGACCGGCGACATCGACTTCGTCGAGACCTACGACGACTACCCGGTGATCTCGATGATGCAGTTCGAGGATCTCGGCTTCTGCGGTAAGGGTGAGGGGCCCGCGTTCGTCCGCGCCAACACGTTCACGCACGACGGCAGCTTTCCGCACAACACCTCGGGCGGGCAGCTCTCGGTCGGACAGGCGGGCGCGGCGGGCGGCTTCCTCGGCCTGGTCGAGGCGCTCCGCCAGCTCACCGGCGAGGCCGGCGGCCGGCAGGTCGCTGGCGCAAAGGTGGGCCTCGCGAGCGGGTTCGGCATGATCAACTTCGATCGCGGACTCGGCTCGGGCGCGGCGATCCTGGCGGCGCCATGACGCAGCCGCTGATCCGCCCGAAGCGCAAGAACCCGGTGCTGCGCACGCGGCTGCCGACGCTGCCGCCGGGCACGCGGAGCCGCGTCGCCCTCGGGCTGACGGCGGCCGCCGCGGAAGGCCGGTTCGCGCTGCAGGTGTGTCGGGACTGCGGCGCGGTCCAGTACCCGCCGCGCGAGGCTTGCCAGGCCTGCCTCTCGGTGCGGCTCGACTGGCGCGCGCAGGACGGTGCCGGCGCGCTGCTCGCCGACACGGTGCTCCACCACAGCAACGACCTCTTCTTCCGCGAGCGGCTGCCCTGGCGCCTGGGCCTCGTCCGGCTCGACGTCGGGGCGGCGGTCGTCGCGCATCTCCACGGCGACGTCCCGCCCGCGCCCGCGCGCGTGCGCATCACCGCGCGCCTCGACCGCGCGGGCCAGGCCGTCCTCGTCGCACTCCCCGAGAAGGAAACCCCCCACATGGCCGACGATCGCCAGCTTCGCGAGTTCACCTGCGACCCGAAGTTCCGCAAGATCCTCGTCACCGATGGCAAGACCGCGGTCGGCCAGGCGCTCGTCACGGCGCTCGCTGCGGCCGGCGCCGACCTGATCTGGGTCGGCCACACCGAACCGTGGAAGAAGTTCGCCGGGTTCGACGAGCTCGCCGCCCTCCCGCAGGTGACCCTGCTGCCGCTCGACGTCACCGACTCGAAGAGCGTGCGCGAGATCGCTGCCGAGATCGGGGGCAAGGTCGACATCCTGGTGAACACCGCCGAATACCACCGCACGTTCGGCATCGGCAACCGCCCAGGCGTCGAGACCGCGCGCGCCGAGATGGACGTGAACTACTTCGGGTTGCTCCGCCTCGCGCAGGAGTTCGGGCCGGCGATGCGCTCGCGCGGTGGCGACGGCCAGTCGAGCGCCGTGGCGTGGGTGAACCTGCTGTCGATCTACGCGCTCGCGAACTTCCCGCTGCACGGCACGTTCTCGGCGTCGAAGGCCGCGGCACACTCCCTCGCGCAGTGCCTGCGCGCCGAGTTGCGGCCGGCGGGCGTGCGGGTGGTCAACGTCTTCCCGGGGCCGATCGACGACGAGTGGAACCAGCTGCTGCTGCCGCCCAAGGTCGCGCCGGAGGCCCTGGCGCGCGCGATCGTGCAGGCGCTGCGCGACGGCATCGAGGACGTCTATCCCGGCGACGTAGCGCAGGAGTGGCTCGAGCGCTGGCGCGAGAACCCCAAGGCCCTCGAACGGGAGCTCTCCGCATGAGCACGGCGACCCTCACGAAGCTCGTGTCCGACCTCGCCGCGGGGCGGGTCCGGATCGTCGACCTCACGCAGACGCTCTCGCCCGAGTTCCCGCAGATCTCGCTGCCGCCCGAGATGGGTCAATGCTGGCCATTCCGGATCGAGGAGGTGTCGCGCTACGACGAGCGCGGGCCGGCGTGGTACTGGAACAACTTCTCCTGCGGCGAGCACACCGGGACCCACTTCGACGCGCCGATCCACTGGGTCTCGGGCAAGGACCTGCCGGGGAACGCCGTCGACACCATTCCGCCGGAGAACTTCGTCGGCCCGGCGTGCGTGCTCGACTGCGCGAAGGAATCGGCCGCCGATCCCGATTTTCTGCTGACCGTTCCGTGGATCAAGAAGTGGGAGAAGAAGCACAGCCGCATCCCGCCCCGCGCCTGGGTGCTGATGCGCACCGACTGGTCGAAGCGCGCGGACCCGGTCGAGTTCCAGAACTACGACGATACCGGGCAGCACACGCCCGGGCCGGACGTCGACACGGTGAAGTTCCTGGTCGCGGAGCGCGACGTGCTCGGATTCGGGACCGAATCGATCGGCACCGACGCCGGGCAGGCGTACCACCTGCGCCCGCCGTACCCTTGCCACTACTACATGCACGGCGCCGGCCGCTACGGGCTGCAGTGCCTGACCAACCTCGACCGGCTGCCGGCGACCGGGGCGGTAGTGTTCGCAGCGCCGCTCAAGATCCGGAACGGCAGCGGAAGCCCGTTGCGGGTGCTCGCCCTGGTGCCAGCGTGAAACAGGATCTGCAGCGTTGGATCACGCCTTCTCGACGGGAAACTGCATCTCCACCACCGAATCCTGCATGCGGTCGGGCGACGGGCGCTGCAGGAAGACCTCCCGGTTCGGCCCGCTGATCCGGTAGCCGCTCGATTCGATGAACTGACCGATGCGCACGGTGGTCAGGTGGGCATCCTCGGGCGGTCCGATGCGCACGCAGGCCGCGAGACGCTCGACGGCCGGCAGGTCGCGAACGGTGAGCGCGCGGCCGTCGGCAAGCCGAACCGGGCCGCCGACCTCCGACTGCAGGAAGAACCCGAACTCCACGTCGATGTTCTCGGGCTCGAAATCCGGCGCGTGCGCGATGGCGACGACTTGACCGAGGGCGCTGTGATTCATTGCCCTGGGAACGGTCTCGACCAACTCCCGGATCAGACGCACGCCGTCGGCGAAGGAAGCAACTGTCTGCCGAATCGAGAGCAGTCTTCGCGCGGGTTCCCGCCTGAGGACCACATCGTCGGCGGCGAGCCGCCCTTCGGCTTCGATCTGCGCGATGCGGCTTTCGATGTGGTGCAGGCGCTGCGACTCGGCCTCGATCGTCTGTTCCACCTCGGCACGGCGCATGAGAAGCATCCCGCGCAGCTCGGAGGCAGGCAAATCGTCGCGGAGCACGTGCGCGATCTGCTCCAGGCTCAGCCCGAGGTCGCGGAGCACGAGGATGCGATTCAACCGCGGCAACTGCGAAGCGCTGTAATAGCGGTAGCCCGTGTCGTGATCGATGCGCAGGGGCTTGAGCAGGCCGAGTTCGTCATAGTAGCGAAGCAGCCTGCAGGACACGCGCGCGATGCGCGAGAACTCGCCGATGCGGAACATGCCGTCTCAATAGCCGAGTCTGCGCAGAAGCGAAAGATCCAGCGTGTCGATCTGCGTCGCCGCCGGAACCTCGGCTTCGAACGCCGTGCGAAAACTTTCGCGCCTCAGCGCCCGCTCGAGGAAGCTCACCAGGCGGGGGTAGCGGCGCGCCTCCAACTGCTCCCCGGCATAGTGGTAGTTGATTAGGATCGAAGCCACGGCGGCATCGCCGATCGTGAACACCTCTCCCGCGAACCACCTCTCCGACAGGGACTTCTCGAGATAGTCGAACCTCGGCGGAATCATCTCGTTCAGCGACTTGTCGATCAAGGCATGGTCCGGCGCCTGACCGAGGAACTTCGGCGCGAATACCTTCTGCATGAGAAGTCCGCGCAGGACGTGCTGCGCGAGCCCGCCGTCCACGAACTCTTCGATCCACAGCGCTCGGCCGAGCGCGGCGGGGTCAGCGGGGTAGAAGGGCCGCTGAGGATACTTTCTTTCCAGGTACAAACCAATGACCGACGAATCGGCCAGCGTCGTTTCCCCGTCCTGAATCACCGGAATCAGGCCAAGCGGGCTCAGTTCGCCCCACCCCGGCGGAGGATTCAAGGGTACGGCTGGCGCCAGCTCATAGGCGATGCCCTTTTCCAATGCGGTGACGATGACTTTGCGAGTGTGCGCCGAAAACGGAACGCCGTGGATCTTCAGCATGGCATCCCCCTACCGCTTCTCGACGACGTCCGACCGGAAGCGTTTGGCGAAGACCTCCAGGAATTCCCTCTTCTCGGCGTCGCCAAATTTCCGCTCGTTCGCTGCGGTTGAGATGATGCCCATGAACGTCTCCCACTGCGCACCCGTGATTCCCAAGCCGGCGTGCACCGGCTTCATTGGGCGACCGTTGTAGATGCATGGGCCGCCGGTGGCCTGACACAGCGCATCAACGATCAATTGGCGCTGGCGCAACTGGCTGTCCCGGGCATGCCCGCGGAACAAATGAGCCAGCTCCGGATGCGCGGCGACGCGCGGAAACGCGGTATCGACGAATCCCGCGATTGCGTCGTAGCCGCCCATGCGCTTGTACAGCGTGTCGGCCCCCAACGAGGGACTCAGCGCAATGCCCAGCAACAGAATCGCGGCGACGAGTGCGGGGACGACCTTGTGGTACACAGACTCTCTGATCATGACCTCTCCTTTGCGTGGGTCCAGGCGGACCGCAACGTAGGGCTTGACGTAACGTGAGAGTCAAGATCGCCGGCCAAGGCCGTAGCGGCCGCCCAGTGCGCGCGGCCGCGCACGTCGTGGGCCCATCCACGCCATACTTCGAGCACGTCGTACGATTGAGAGCTGCCGCATGACCGAACCCAACGCCAAGTTCCGGATTTGGTTCCAGGGCGCGACCGACCGGGTGCAGCACAGCGCCTACATCTCGAAGCTCGAGCCGCACCTCAAGGCGGTCGCCGACCCGGAGTTCGAGGTCGAGTTCCACACCGTCACGCCGCCGGCCACCACCACCCACGCAATCACCGAGTTCCGCATCGCGCGCGCCATCATCCGCAACGTCGTCGAGGCCGAGCGGCGCGGCTACGACGCGGTCGCGATCACACACTTCCAGGATGCCGGCCTGCACGAGGCGAAGTCGGTGGTCGACATCCCGGTCCTGGGGCTCGGCGAAACGACGCTCTTCCACGCCTGCACCCTCGGGCGGAAGCTCGGGCTGGTCACGATCAACCCGGCGTTCGTCCCCTGGCACGAGGACCAGGTGATCCGCTACGGCCTCCGGGAACGCGTGGTCGGGGTGCGTGCCGTCGACGCCAAGGTGAGCGACTTCATGCACGCCTTTGCAGCCGAGGAGGGCTATCGCGCCCTCTGCCCCAAATGGGAGCGCGAGGTGCGGGTGCTGCTCGACGCCGGCGCCGACGTCATCGTGCCGGCGGGCGGCCTGCCGATGCTGTTGTTCGGCGCGCACCACGGCGCCGCCATCGACGGGGCGCCGATCGTGAACGGCCTGACCGTGCTGGCGAAGGCGGCCGAAACGGCGATCAAGCTGCGGCGCCTCGCCGGGCTCTCGGTCAGCCGCCGCTCGAACTACGCGAAGCCGCCGGCGCAGGCGTTGAGCGAGTTCCTCGAGCAGGGCTGATGCCGCAGTGCCTTCTCGGCGGGAGGATCTGACCGCCGCTCGCCGGGCGAGCAACGCGTCGGTTCTTGACGTATGTCGTCCAAGGTACTAGTGTGACATACATGGAAAAGACGCAAATCTACCTGCCCAAGCAAGAACTCGACGCGCTGCGGAAGGCCGCAGCGCGCTCGGGGCGCAGCGTCGCGGCGCTTGTCCGCGAGGCAATCCGCAAGGTCGTGCTCAAGCCGCCGGCCACCGGCCCGGTGGCGATCTGGGACGGCAAGCCGCGGCGGACGTCAATCGAGCACGACAGCGTCCACGACGAGCCCTGATGCGGCAGGGCGAGGCCGCCTTCGTCGATAGCGGAGCGTGGATCGCCCTGGCACTTTCACGTGATCCGCTGCACGCCCAGGCCCGGGAGCAGTGGGACGCCCTCCAGGCGGCCGGCGCAAGGCTGCATACGTCCATCCCCGTCGTCATCGAGACGTTCACCTTCCTCGATCGCAACGCCAACCGGGACGTAGCGCTGACGTGGAAGGAATCAATCTATAAGCGCGGCACCGTGAAGGTCCTGCCGTGCGAGCCGCGCGATCTCGAGCAGTCGTGGGAATACTTTCGGCGCAAGGAGCTGCACAAGCTCTCGGCCGTCGACGCAACGAGCTTTGTCATCATGAAGCGCGCGCGCATTCGGCTCGCCTTCGCTTTCGATCACCACTTCTCGGTCGTCGGCTTCAGACTGGTCGCGTGATTGCCGGGGCGCGGCACCGCCGACGGACCTTTCGGCTCACCCGAGAATGATCCGCCGCGCTTTTCAGGACACGCCGGAGGGCGCGATTCACTACGCCACCGCGGGCGAAGGGCCGCCGGTGCTGCTGCTGCACCAGACCCCGCGCTCCTGGGACGAGTACCGCGACGCGATCCCGATCCTCGCGCGCGAGCGGCGGGTGATCGCGATGGACACGATCGGCTACGGGGACTCCTACAAGCCCGCGCGCCGCTGCGGCATCGAGGACTACGCGCGCGGCGCGATCGCGCTCCTCGATGCGCTGGGGATCGGGACGACCGCGGTCGTCGGCCACCATACCGGCGCGGTGATCGCCATGGAGCTCGCCGCCGCGTGCCCGGAGCGCGTCGAGCGCCTGGTCCTGTCGGCGAGCCCGTGGCTCGACGCCGCTGCGCGGGAGGCGCGGCAGGGCAGGGTGATCGTGGACCACGTGGAGGAGAAGCCCGACGGCACGCACGTCGCCGAGCTCTGGCAGCAGCGCCGACGCTTTTATCCGAAGGACCGGCCCGACCTGCTCCACCGCTTCGTGGCCGACGCGCTGAAGGCCGGCGGGAAGCTGAAGGAGGGACACGAGGCCTGCAGCAACTACCGGATGGAGGAGCGGATCGGCCGCGTCCGCTGCGCGACGCTCGTCACCTGCGGGACCGAAGATCCGTTCTCGTACCCGAACATGGAGATCGTGGCGCGTCACATCCAGGGCAGCCTCGTCGAGCCGGTTCGCGGCGGCTCGGTCGCGGTCGTGGACGAGATGCCCGAGGCGTTCGCCGGGCTCGTCCTCCGCTTCCTGAAGGAGGGCTGCTAATCTCCGTCATGCCGATGCAGACCCTCGCGCAGAAACTGGTCGCCCGCGCCGCCGGCCGCGCTTCGGTGACGCCCGGCGAGATCGTCACCTGCAAGGTGGACCTCGCGATGTTCCACGACTCGAGCGGCCCGCGGCGCCTGCAGCCGATGCTCGAGCGGCTCGGCGCGAAGGTCTGGGACCCGGAGCGCATCGTCCTGGTGACGGATCACTATCTGCCCGCCGCCGACGACGAGAGCCGCGAGATCCTGCGCATCACGCGCGACTGGGCGCGCCAGGCCGGGGTGCGTCGCTTCCACGACGGGGTGGGCATCTGCCACGTCGTGCTGGCCGAGAACGGCTATCTGCGGCCGGGCATGTTCGCCGTGGGCGGCGACAGCCATTCACCGACGGGCGGTGCGTTCGGCGCCTACATGTTCGGCATCGGGGCGACCGAGATGCTCGGCGTCGTGGTCACCGGCGAGATCTGGCTGCGGGTGCCGGACACGATCCTCATGCAATGGAACGGCCGCTTCCACGACGGGGTGAGCGCCAAGGACGTCATGCTGTTCCTGTGCGGCCGCTTCGGGCTGGACGGCGGGCGCTACCAGGCGGTGGAGTACGCCGGCGACGCGATCCGCGCGCTGCCGATGCAGGAGCGGATGACGCTCGCCAACATGACCGCCGAGCTCGGCGGCCAGGCGGGGCTCATCGCACCCGATGAAACGACGGCCGGCTATCTCGCGGCCTTGGGCATCGGGAACGTGGACGGGGCACCCTGGCGCACCGACGACGGTGCCGAGCTCGCGGAGCGGCATGAGTTCGACGCCGGCGCGCTCGCGCCGCAGGTCGCCGCGCCCTACAGCCCGGCGAACGCGCGCGCGGCCGCGGAGTATCGCGGGACGAAGCTGGACATCGCCTACATCGGCGCCTGCACCGGCGCCAAGCTCGAGGACCTGCGGATGGCGGCACGCGTGCTGAAGGGGAAGCGGTCGGCGGTGGAGCTGCTGGTCGCCCCCGCGTCGCTCCGCGACCAGGAGCAGGCGCGGGCCGAGGGGACGCTCGGGGTACTCGAGGCGGCCGGCGCGCAGCTCCTCGCCAACGCCTGCGGGGTGTGCGCCGGCTACGGCTCGCGCTTCGCCCCCGGAGCCAAGGTCATCTCGACGACCGCCCGGAACTTCAAGGGCCGCATGGGTGATCCGAGCGTCGCGGCCTATCTCGCTTCGCCGTACACCGTCGCGGCAAGTGCCGTGGCCGGCCACATCGTCGATCCCAGGGAGTATCTGCAATGAGCGGGCGCGCCTGGGTGCTCGGCGACAACGTGGACACCGACGTGCTCGCGCCGGGCAAGTACATGAAGTTCGGCATCGAGGAGATCGCAAGACACTGCCTGGAAGCGGTCGACCCCGGCTTCGCCGCCGGCGTGCGGCCGGGCGACGTGGTCGTGGGCGGGCGCAACTTCGGCGCCGGCTCGTCGCGCGAGCAGGCGCCGCAGGCGCTCAAGCACCTCGGCGTCGCGGCGCTCGTCGCCGAGTCGTTCGCGGGCCTCTTCTACCGCAACGCGCTCAACCTCGGCCTGCCCGCGCTCGCCTGCCGCGACGCGAAGCGCATCCGGCCCGGCGACCGGCTGCGGGTGCATCCCGAGGCCGGGAGGATCGAGAACGAAACGACCGGCGAAGCGCTCACCTGTGAGCCGATCCCGCCGCACCTCATGCAGATGGTCCGCGACGGCGGCCTGCTCCCGCATCTGGAAAAACGCCTGGGGAAACACCAATGACGCTGCGTGAACGCCTGAAACAGCCACGGATCCTGCCCGCGCCCGGGGTGTACGACGCGCTCTCGGCGCTCCTCGCCGAGCAGGCGGGGTTCGAGGCGGTCTACCTGTCCGGTGCGAGCCTCGCACACACCCGGCTCGGCCGGCCGGACATCGGCCTCGTGACCGGGAGCGAGGTCGAGAACACCGTCGCCAACATCCGCGAGCGGATCGCGTTGCCGGTCATCGTGGATGCCGACACCGGCTACGGCAACGCGCTGAACGTCATGCGCACGGTCAAGCAGCTCGAGCGCGCCGGCGCTTCCGCGATCCAGCTCGAGGACCAGACGACCCCGAAGCGCTGCGGCCATCTCGACGGGAAGAGCGTGATCTCCACCGCGGAGATGGTCGGCAAGCTCAAGGCGGCGCTCGACGCGCGCTCGTCTCCGGAGACCCTGATTGTCGCCCGCACCGATGTCGCCGCGGTCGAGGGGTTTGACGCGGCGCTCGAGCGCGCCGAGCGCTTCCTGGAGGCAGGCGCCGACGTGCTGTTCGTCGAGGCGCCGCGCTCAGTCGAGGACATGAAAGCGACGACCGCGAGGTTCAAGGGGCGCGTGCCGCTCCTCGCCAACATGGTCGAAGGCGGCAAGACGCCGATCCTGCCGGCGGCCGAGCTCGAGGCGCTCGGCTTCTCGATCGTGATCTTCGCGGCCGGGCTGGTGCGCGCGTTCGCGTTCATGGCGCGCGAGTACCTCGCGGGGATCAAGCGGGACGGCTCGACCGCGGCGTTCCGCGACCGGATGCTCGACTTCAAGGGCCTGAACGCCGTCGTCGGCACCCCGCAGATGTTCGAACTCGGAAGGCGCTACGACGCCGACGCCAAATGAAGCGACCGTACGACCTGGTCATCAAGGACGTGCGCGTGGTGCGCCCGCGGGGCAACGCCGTGCACGAGGCCGACATCGCCGTTCGCGACGGGCAGTTCGCGAGGATCGCGCCGGGGATCGACGCGGCGGACGCGAAGGAGGTGTACGACGGCGAGGGCCGGCTCGCCTTCCCCGGCGTCGTGGACGCGCACATGCACGTCGGGATCTACTCGCCGCTCGCCGAGGACGCGGTCAGCGAGAGCCGCGCGGCGGCGCAGGGCGGCGTCACGACCTGCCTGACCTATTTCCGCACCGGCCAGTACTACCTTAACAAGGGCGGACCTTATCGACGGTTCTTCCCGGAGGTGCTGAGGCTCTCGAAGGGCCGGTATCACGTCGACTACGGTTACCACCTTGCGCCGATGGACTCGGGGCACCTCCGCGAGATCCCCGCGCTCGTCGCCGAGCACGGCGTGTCGTCGTTCAAGATCTTCATGTTCTACGGGTCGCACGGCCTGCACGGGCGCTCGGACGCCCAGCGCGACTTCCTGATGATCGGGCCGAAGGAGCGCTACGACTACGCGCACTTCGAGTTCGTGATGCGGGGAGTGCAGGCGGCGCGCGAGCGCTTTCCGAGGAAGGCCGGTCAGATCAGCCTGTCGCTGCACTGCGAGACGGCCGAGATCATGACGGCGTACACCAGGATGGTGGAAACCGAGGGCAGGCTGAAGGGTCTTGCGGCTTACCACGCCGCCCGGCCGGCGCACTCGGAAGGTCTCGCGGTGTTCATTGCGGCCTACCTCGCCGATGAGACCGCGCTGACGAATGTCAACCTGCTGCACCTGTCCTCCCGCAAGGCGCTCGGCGCGGCGCTGCAGATGGCGGCGGTCTTCCCGCACATCGATTTCCGCCGCGAGGTGACGATCGGCCACCTGATGCTCGACATCAAGGCGAAGAGCGGCGTGCTGGCGAAGGTCAATCCGCCAATCCGGCCGCGAGAGGACGTCGAGTACCTGTGGGAGAAGGTGCTCGAGGGCAAGGTCGACTGGGTGGTGAGCGACCACGCCTGCTGCCGGCACGAGTTGAAGGTCGCCAAGCGTTACTTCGGCAACATCTGGCTGGCGAAGTCGGGCTTCGGCGGCACCGAGTACCTGCTGCCGGCGCTCGTCTCCGAGGGCTCGAAGCGGGGGCTCTCGTACAACCACATGGCGCGCCTGACGAGCTGGAACCCGGCGCGCCGGTTCGGGCTGAACTCCAAGGGCGACATCGCCGAGGGGCTGGACGCCGACCTCGCGCTCGTCGATCCGCGCGAGAGCTGGACGATCCGCGCGCGCGACTCCGAGTCGACACAGGGCTACACGCCGTTCGAGGGAATCGAGCTCGGCGCGCGCGTCAAGGCGACTTTTCTGCGGGGGGAGCTCGTGTGCGAGAACGGCAACGTCACCGGCTCACCGCACGGACGTTACCTGCACCGGCCGACGTAGGACTCAGGCCGCCCGGCGCGACCCGGCGACGCGCTGGTGGGCCGGCGCCGGACGCGGCTGCAGGATGAAGGCTGATCCACGACCCAAGTCTTTGCTAGAGTCGACCTGGTGGACCTGAAGCCCAAGCGCGCCATGCTCCTGATCGTCGCCCTGTTCGTCATCCCGCTTGCCATCAGCGTTGCGACGCACACGCCCGCGGCCGCAACCTGGTCGACCGCCTCGCGCGAGCCGACCGGGCTCGCCCCCGACCCCGCGATCTACCGCGGTCCGGTGATCCAGGTGTACGCCGCGCGCACGTTCGGCTGGCGCGGCGCGTTGGCGGTCCATTCCTGGATCGCGGTCAAGCGCGAAGACGCCGCTGCATACACGCGCTACGACGTCGTCTTCTGGGGCGGTCCGCCGTTCGTGCGCCGGGACTTCGCCGCCCCCGATGCCCAGTGGTTTAGCAGCCGGCCCGACCTCCTGGTCGACCGGCGCGGCGACGGCGTCGAGGCGCTGATCGACCGGGTCGAAGCCGCCGTGGCGAGCTACCCGCACAACGACACGTACCGGACCTGGCCGGGCCCGAACAGCAACACCTTCGTTGCCCACATCGGCCGCAACGTGCCGGAGCTGCGGCTCGACCTGCCGTCGAACGCGATCGGCAAGGACTACCAGCCGCTCTCCTCCGCGATCGGCCGCGCGCCGAGCGGAACCGGGGTCCAGGCATCGCTCTTCGGCCTGCTCGGCGTCATCGTTGCCCCGGAAGAGGGTCTGGAGATCAACGTGCTCGGGCTCTCGCTCGGCGTCGACGTCGCGGATCCCGCGTTGCGGCTTCCCGGGCTGGGACGCGTCGGCGCGGAGGAGCCGCCGCACTGAGCGCGATGCGCGCCGCGGCCGCCCTACACTTGCACATGGTCCGATCGTTAACCTTCGCGCTCCTCCTCTTCGGGCTCACCGCGGCGTCGCCCGCCGTCGAGGTGTCGCCGGAGGACGCAACGGCGATCCGCGCGGTCATCGCCGAGCAGCTGGACGCGTTTGCGCGCGACGACGCGCGACGCGCGTTCTCGTTGGCGACGATCGGAATCCGCGAGCGATTCGGTACCCCCGATCTCTTCATGGACATGGTCCGCACCGGCTACCCGGTCGTGTACCGGCCGCAGTCCGTGCAGTTCGAGAAGCCGGCGGTCGTCGTCGGCGAGGTCATCCAGCCGGTGAGGATGACCGACGCCGAGGGCAACGCGTGGATCGCGCTCTACCCGATGCAGCGCCAGGCCGACGGCGTCTGGCGGATCAACGGGTGCCAGCTGGCGCGGTTGCAGGGCGAGCGCGCCTAACGGACTTCCTGGAGCCAGCATGCTGTCGTCGAATCCAGGGTTGATCCCGGACAGGCTTCCCGCCGTAGCGGCGCAGCTGACCTATCTCGCACCGGGCGAGGGGCCGGTCGAGGTCCGCGTCTATCCGCCCGCGAGCGGGCTCGCCACGGTGCGCCCCGCGTCGGTCCAGCACGTCGTGTCGATCCGCGACGCGCGTCCGATCGCCGATCGCCTGCGGCTCGACGAGCACGGCTTCGAGCTGCATTCGCGGCGCACGGCATTCGCCGACTTCTACGACGAAGCGGCGGTGCGAGAGCGCTACTACCCTGAAGTGCAAAGCGTGGTGCAGGCGATCATGGGCGCGCTCGCCGTCGTCGTGTTCGACCACAACGTACGGAGCGCGGCGCGCGCGGCCCGCGGCGAGCACGGCGTGCGGACGCCGGTCGATCAGGTGCACAACGATTACACCGAGCAGTCCGGTCCGAAGCGCAAGCGGGAGATCCTGGATGCGGCCGGCCGCTCCGATCTGGCGGACCGGCATGTCGCCTTCGTCAATCTGTGGCGGCCGATCGTCGGTCCGGTACTCGACAACCCCCTCACGGTGTGCGACGCACGCAGCGTCCCGCCCGAGGACCTTGTTGCGACCGAAATCCATCACTTCGGCGAGGACGACTTGACGGTGCCGCGCCATAGCGGCCAGATCCAGTCGGTGCGCTACAACCCTGGGCACCGGTGGTTCTACGTGTCCGAGATGCGACCCGACGAGTTCCTCCTGCTAAAGTGCTACGACTCGCGCGCGGACGGGCGCGCGCGGTTCATGCCGCACACCGGCTTCCGGAACCCTGCCTGCCCGCGCGACTTCGTGCCGCGCGAAAGCATCGAAGCGCGGACGCTGGTCGTCTTCGACGAGCGCCTTTGAGGTCGCGCCGCGACTGGCTAGCGGCCCAGGGTCACCACCACCAGGCCCACGGTCAGCAGCGCGATGCCCGAAAGCTCCAGCGCGCTGAGCTGCTCGCGGAAGATGCGGCGGGATACCACGTAAGCGAACAGCAGCTCGACCAGGCCGAGCGTGCGCACGTGCGCCGCCGGCTCGATGGCAAAGGCGGTGAACCAGCCGGCGGAGGCGGCCGCGCCCATGAATCCGGCGAACAGCGACGGCCGCCATAGCCGCAGCGTCGCGCGGACCACGGCCGGGTTGCGCCAGGCGAGCCAGCCGCCGAGCAGCAGCGTCTGGATGAGCTGCGCGATCGCCAGCGTCACCGCGGCCGCAACCAGAAAGGACGAGCCCTCCAGCGACAGCGCAGCGGCGCGGTAGCCGATGACCGAGAGCGCGAAGCTCGTGCCCGACGCGAGCCCGACCAACGCCGGCCGGGCGGCCCAGCCGGTGACGAGCGCGCGCAGCGGCCGCCGCTTGTCGGCGGGCGAAAGCAGCAGCACGCCGAGCGTGCCACAGGCGACCGCGAACGCGGTTGCGGCGCTCACCCGGTCGCCGAGCACGAGGAGCCCGAACACCGCGATCTGGATCAGCTCGGTCTTCGAGTACGCCACCCCGAGGGCGAAGTTGCGCTCCTGCATGACGCGCAGCAGGAACGCGGTCGCTGCGATCTGACTCACCGCGCCGAGCGTCACCCAGGCGTAGAAACCGGTCGGCGGCAGCGGCAGCGGCTCGCCGCGCCAGGCCTCCACCGCGGCGAGCCACGCCACCGCGAACGGCAGGCCGTAGAGAAAGCGCACCAGGGTCGCACCCAGCGTGCCGAGCTCGCCGGTGAGGTGGCGCTGGGCGGTGTTGCGCAGCGTCTGCGCGAGCGCCGCCCACAGGGTGACCGGGATCCACAGCCAGGAGACGTGCTCCATCGTGGCCGGATTCGACCACGAAGCGCGCGGCGCGCCTAGTGTGCCGGCGGGTCAGCGGCGCCGGCGAGGCGCGCTCACGCCGGCATCGCGCAAGGACTGTTACTTCCGTTCGGTCGTGTCGCCCGCCTGGACGGCGTGCAGCGTCGTGCCGTTGCTCTGGGTGGGGAGCAGGTAGAACGGGCTGGTCGGGTCGTTGGTGCTGGCGAACGCGGGGGCGAACGCCGCCGCGCCGAGGAGCGCGGCCAGAACGAGGGCGGTGCGTTTCATTTCGAATTCTCCAGGGGTTGATCGTGCAGGCGTTGGTCGTGGCGTCAGCCGGCGACCTTACGCCCCGGCGCCGCCCGCGCAGCGCCGGCCCCCCGCTTTGCGCCTCAGTCCACGACGGCGACGGCCTCGATCTCGACCATCATGTCGGGATGCGCGAGGCGGCTCACCTCCACGGTGGTGCTGGTCGGCCAGCCCGGTCCGAAGTACTCCTGCCGGATGTCGACGCACTTGAAGAACTCGTCCATGTTGGTGACGTAGGTGTTGGTCTTGACGATGTCCTCCAGCCCCGCGCCGGCGGCGGCGAGCGCCTCCTTGATGTTCTCGCACACCTGGCGGAACTGCGCGCGCATGTCGCCCTTGCCGACGGTGTTGCCGTCCTTGTCCCACGCCAGCTGCCCGGACACGCAGATCAGCCGCTTGCCCTCGACGGCGACGGCGTGCGGGAACAGCGACTTGCCGTCGCGGATCCGCGAATGGAGCTTGTCCGAAACGACGTTCTGCCGCCTGGCTTTGGGCATGGCTCGACCTCCGACCGTGGTGAGGATCAGTTCTCCGGCTTGTAGGCGCTGACACCGCCGATCGCGGACAGATCCTCCTCGCGTCCCCGCAGCTCGACGACGGTCAGATCCGGATCCCGCACGAACACCGACACGTGCCCGTCCCGGCCGAACGAGACCGGGCCCTGGGTGATCCGGATACCGTTCTCCCGCAAGGCCTCGATCGTGGCCCTGATCGAGTCGACGCGGAGCGCGACGTGGGTGTAGCCGGGATACTTCTCGCCGACGTCCATGAGGATGTTCCTGCCGCCGGCGTCGTCGCGGGCGTTGTAGACGAGGTTGAGCTCGACGTCGCGTTCGTTCCTGATGATCGCCACGGCGTCGGTGGCGTCCTTCCAGTGCAGCTCGAAGCCGAGCACGCGGTAGAACGCGAGCGCGCGGTCCAGGTCGCTCACCCGGATGCCGATGTGGTCCACGCGGCTGATGTCGATCGTCGATCGCGCCATTGGCTCGCTCCGCGGGCAGGTCGAACGAGCCGCTAGCCTAAGGCGTTCCCCGACGACGGTAAAGCGCGCTACGGTTTCGGCTGCGACGGGCGCCTGACCGGACAGTCGTGCAGCTCGGTCGTGGTCGGCTGGTAGTAGCTCATTCCCGGCGGGAGCGGGGCAAGCTTCGGCTCGACCTCCTGCCATTTGGCGTGTCCTTTCGCCCGCAGGGCGGAGATGTCCCGGCAGAGCGAGCGGCCGAGCAGGATCAGCCGATGCTCGGTGGCGTGGTCGCGGAAATCCTGGGTGACGAGGTACACCCTCACGGCGAGCGTCGGCAGGTCCTGGGCAAGGAGCGCCGGATAGCTCCCCGCGCGCACGGTGGCGGGGAGGTGGCGCCGCGCAGCCGCCCGGCCCGCCGCGCTCGCGGGATCCAGCTTGAGCAGCTTGATGTACTGCCGCGCTTCGGGCTTCATGTTCGCGAGCAGCTGCGCGGGCTGACCGGCGACGATCGCGACGACGTCGACCGTCCGATCGGTCACGAGTCGCACGAGCGCTTCCTCGTGCGACAGGTAGCTCGCCTGGGCGTCGGTGAGGGGCTTGCCGAACAGCGCCGGATAGAGGCTGGCGATCGTCGCGGCGGTGTCGCCGCGGCGCGGACCGACGTTGATTCTCGCGTCCTTGATCTCGTGCGCCGCGTTGAACGGCGCGTCGGCGCGGGCCACGAGGTGGAGCTCCTCGCGGTACAGCGGCACCACCACCCGCAGCGGCCGCACCAGGTCCCCGGCGGCGGCGCTGCCGCGCGCGGCCTGCTCCACGACCGCCTGGTAGACGTCCGCCTGCACGGTGGCGAGCTTGACGCCGGGCTCCGAGCGCAGACGGCGGAGGGTCTCCGCCGAGCTCCCGGACGCGAGCACGTCCAGCTGGACATCGGCGGCCGGCGCGACGAAGCGGGCGAGGTCGCGCCCGATCTGGAAGTCCGCCCCTTCGGTCGCCGTGACCATCTTGAACTGCGCCGCGGCGCGGACCGTCGCGCCGTGCCCGGCGAGTGAGGCCGCGACGCAGGCCGCGAGCAGGACCCTACTGCCGGTTCGCACGGTCGAACCACTCGCACAAGGTCATCGCCTCGACCGCAGGCGGACAGCGCGGTTCGGGCGCCGCCGCCGCGGGCACCGCAGGCGCTTCGCCGGCGTCGCTTGCGACGCGCCGCTCGATCGGCGCGTCGACCGCTTTCGGCCCGGGTTCGGCCGCCGGGGTTGCCGCAGGCGCCTCGCCGACATCGCGTACCGCGCGCGGCACCGTCGATGGGTCGGCTGGCATTTCGGGTCGCGGGGTAGCGGATGCCACGGTGTCGGGGGATGCGCCGTCGCGATCCTGGAGATACGCGCCGACCGCGATTGCCGACCCGAGCACCACGACGAACGCGGCCACCACGACCCTGCGCCACCGGCCGCGCGGCGCGTCCTCCGCCCGGACGAACAGCGACCTCGGTGCGGGGATGTTCGAGTCCCGGAATGCCGGCTCGACCCTCCGGGGTCGCGGGTCGGCGCCCTTGAGCCCGGGGGTGCCTGCGCCCCGGGGCGCCTGCTCGACCGACGAGGGGCGCCCCTCGGCGGACCCGGGTGCCCGCTCCAGCGCCTGGACTTCCTGCTCGAGCGCCACGAGCTCCTGCTCGAGCTCCTCCTCGGTGGGCAGCTGCTGGGGGGGCAGCAGCTCGATGGGCAGCTGCTCGGGCACCGCGGGCTTGCGCTCGACACGCGCGACCGGCACGGGCGAATCCAGCGGCACGAGCAGACCGCCGCATCGCCAGCAGTGCGTGTCCGCCACGCTGTTCACCGCCCCGCAATCGCCGCAGGGCGTCAGATGCAGCGGCGATCCGCATTCATTGCAGAACTTGGCGCTCGCGGGGTTCTGGTGCTCGCAGAACGGGCAATCAGGAGGTGGCATTCGAACGACCTGCACCGACCAAAGCAACCGACAAACCGTTTCTATACCACGGTTGCCGCCGTTTCGATATGCCGTCTGCATGTCGTCGCCCGCCGACATGGTCCCCGCCGGCCGCCGCGTTCGGGAATCGACGGTGTCGACCGGATGACCGCGCGGCCGGCCCGCTGTCGAGCGTTCTTACACACGGGGTCAGCCGAGGAAGTGGAGCACCGCCGGCACCTGCCGGCGCACGAGCGCGTTGCGCGCGCTCCACTCCGCTTCGGGCGCGAGCGCCTCGAGGAAGCGCGCCTCACCGCCGGCGAGCAGCGCGATCGGCACGCCGTCGCGGTACAGCACGCGGTTGCCGGTGAGCGCCGGCAGGCGCGCGCCCGGCGTCAGGATGCCGACGAGATTCAGCGGGTCGGCGCCGCTCAGGGAGACGAGCGCGCCGGTGCGCTCGGCGCGCCGCGCGTCGCGGAGGCTGCCGATCGCCTCCGGGAGGGCGAACTGCTCTCCCGATACGCCGGCCACGAACCGCCCGCCCCGGATCTCGCCGCGCGCTTCGAGCCGCCGGTAGCAGCGCAGGAGCGCCCGCCATGGCGGCAGCCATTCGGCCTCGCGCGCGATCAGGCGCCAGAACACGACGCCGTAGCGCTTGAGGAGCGTGCGCGCGACGTGATCGACGATCTCGGGATCGTCGTGCGGCGCGCGCCGGTCGGCGGAGGGCCCGGCCGGCCGGCGGACCAGCGCCCACCGCCCGGCGTCCTCGATGCCGAAGAGCGCCGTGCGTCGGCGACGTTTGTGCGGCCGCTGGGCGGGGGAGGGGCCCCGCCCTCCCCAGTCGGGGCGGCGGTCGCCGGGCACGAGCAGCGCGCGCAGGCCGCCGAAGCTGTCGGCGTTGACCAAGCCGAGCGCGGTGAGCTCACCGAGCGCCTCCTCGACCTGCGTGCGCAGCAGCCCCGTGCTCGCCACGATCTCGTCGAAGAAGGACGCGCCATGCGCGCCGATGAAGTCGACAATCTGGCGGGCCCGGGCCGTGGGCGGCGCGCCGTCGCCCGCATCCGCGAGCGCCGTCCAGACGCCGAGATGGCGCCGGGCGAGCAGGGCGATCGGCGTCGTGCGGACCGGGCTCGGCGCGCGCTCGCCGTTCGGGCGCGCCGCCGACAGGCGCGTCCATACGACGCGGCCGGCGAGGCTCAGCTCGTCGAGCCACGCCGGGTCGTACTCGTTCACGCGCGCCGGCAGGATCTCGGTCTCCCAGGCGGCGGCGGGCGCCTCGAAGCCCGCGAGCTGCGAGACGATCGCGGCCACGGCGTCCGCGCCCTCGACGCGGGCCTCCGGCGCGACGCGCTGCCAGCGGAACAGGAACCGCAGGAAGTCGCGCGGCTCCACCGGCTCGATCTCGGCCCGGAGCCGGTTCACCGTGTAGCGGTGGATGCGCGCGAGCAGCCGCCGCTCGCACCACTCGAGATCGGCCGCCTCCGGAGTGAAGCGGCCGCGCATGACCGAGCCCTCCGCTTCGAGCCTCGCCAGCGCGGCGTCGATTTCCGCCGGCGGGAGCGCGAGCGGCTCGGCGAGCGCCGGTGCCGTCACGGGACCGAGGCCCTGCAGGCGATCCCGCACGATCTCGACGAGCGCCGCGTCGCGCGTCCAGGGCTTGCGGTACTCGGCCGGCGGCTCGATCTCGGGACGCCGTGCCGCGTGCGGGAACACCGCATCGAATTCGGCCAGGCGCTCGGCCGCGACGTAGACCGGGCGTGGTCCCGGCGCGAGGCACGTCGCCCGCCGCGCGCCGGCGAGCTCGTCCAGGAATCCCCGCCAGTCCGGCCTTGCGCTGACCTCATCGTCGGTCAGGAAGGCGAGCGTCCCGAGCGCGTCGGCGAGCTCGTCGGCATTGCGCGGGTCGGGCCAGATCTCCTCGCGGACCCGCTGGATGGCCTCCGCGTCCAGCTTGCCGAGGTCGGCCGCGGTCTCGGCGTCGAGCCAGCGACGTGCCATCACCGCTTGCGTGCGGCGCTCCTCGAGCGGCGCGTCGTCGAGGAAGGCATAAGGCCGCGCGGAGAGAATCTCGAGCGCGAGCGGCGACGGCTCGGTCAGGTCGCGCGCGATCACCCCGATCTCGCCGCGCTCGATCGCGGCGAGAACGCGCTCCAGGCCGTCGACGTCCATCGCCTCGTGCAGGCAGTCGGCGATGGTCTGGTTGACGAGCGGATGGTCGGGGATCTCGCGGTCACCGACCACGTTCTCGCCGCAGGCCACCTGGTCGGGAAAGACGGTCGCGAGCAGATCCTCGGCTGCCATGCGCTGGAGCTGCGGCGGGACCTTGCGGCCGCCGCGGAACCGCGGGAGCGCGAGCGCGACGGCAGCGTTCCAGCGCCACCGGGTGACGAACATCGGCGCGTCGAGCAGCGCCTGGACGAGCAGCGGGCGAACCGTCTTCGACGCGAGATACCGCCCGACCTCCGCGAGCGGGAAGCTGTGGCTGGTCGCGAGCGACAGCACGATCGCGTCTTCGGTCGCGGCGGCTTGCAGCTCGAAGTTGAACTGGCGGCAGAAGCGCTTGCGGAGCGCGAGCCCCCAGGCGCGATTGATGCGGCTGCCGAACGGCGCGTGCACGACGAGCTGCATGCCGCCCGACTCGTCGAAGAAGCGCTCGAGCGCGACGAGCTTCAGGGAGGGCAGCGCCCCGAGCGCGGCGTGGGCGGTGCCGAGATAGTCGACGATCTGCTCGGCGGCCACCGGGGCGATGCCGACCTCGTCCGTCAGCCAGGCGACCGCGGCCTGGTGTCCCCCGGCTTCGAGCCGCGCCTCGATCTCCTCGCGCAGTCGCGACACCGACTGCGACAGCTCCTCCGTCCGCCCCGGTGCCTCGCCGAACCAGAACGGGATCCCGGGGGGTGCGCCGCGCGCATCCTCGACCCGCACTGTCCCGCGCTCCACCCGGAGGATGCGATAGGAAGTGTTGCCGAGCTGGAAGACGTCGCCCGGCAGGCTCTCGATCGCGAAGTCCTCGTTCACGGAGCCGATCACCTGCGCCTGCGGCTCCAGCATCACCGTGTAGTCCGCGGTGTCGGGGATCGTGCCGCCCGAGGTCACTGCGGTGAGCGCGGCGCCGCGCCGGCCGCGCAGCACGCCGTTCACCGCGTCGCGGTGCAGGTGGGCGCTGCGCCGGCCGCGGCGCGTGTGGAACCCGTCGGCGAGCGTCTGCACGACCTGGCCGAATGCTTCGCGCTCGAGGTCACGGAACGGATAGGCGCGGCGGTAGCGGGCGAAGAGCGCCTCTTCCCGCCACTCCTGCGACGCGACCTCGGCGACGATCTGCTGGGCGAGGACGTCGAGCGGCTGCGCCGGGACGTCGATCCGGTCGAGCTCGCCGCGCCGCACGGCGTCGAGGAGCGCGGCGCACTCGCACAGGTCGTCGCGCGACAGCGGGAAGAGGCGTCCCTTCGGGACGCCGCCGACGGCGTGGCCCGAGCGCCCGACGCGCTGCAGGAGCGCGGCGATCCGGCGCGTGGAGCCGAGCTGGCAGACCAGGTCGACGTCGCCGATGTCGATCCCAAGCTCGAGCGATGCGGTGGCCACGAGCACTTTCAACTCGCCACGCCTGAGGCGCCGCTCGGCGTCGAGGCGCGTCTCGCGGGCGAGGCTGCCGTGGTGGGCGGCCACCTGGTCGGTGCCGAGGCGGTCCGAGAGATGGCGCGCCGCTCGCTCGGCGAGGCGCCGGGTATTGACGAAGACGAGCGTCGTGCGGTGCTCGTTCGCGAGCGCAGCCAGCCGGTCGTACACCTGCTGCCACGCGTCGCCGGACATCACCGCCTCGAGCGGTGCCGGCGGCAACTCGATCGCGAGGTCGCGCTTGCGGACGTGCCCGGTGTCGACAATGGCGCAGGCGGCGCCGCCGGTCAGGAAGCGTGCGATCTCCTCGACCGGCTTCTGGGTCGCGGAGAGGCCGATGCGGACGAGGCCGGGCCCGGCGAGCGCTCCGAGCCGCTCGAGGGAGAGTGCGAGGTGCGCGCCGCGCTTGTTCGGGGCGAGCGCGTGGATCTCGTCGACGATCACCGTGCGCGTGGTCGAGAGCATCTTCCGCCCCGACTGGCTCGTGAGCAGGATGTAGACCGACTCGGGCGTGGTGACCACGATGTGCGGCGGGCGCTTGCGCATGCTCTGGCGCTCGGCCTGGGGGGTGTCGCCGGTGCGCACCAGGGTGCGGATTTCGACGGCCGGGAGGCCGAGTGATTCGAGCTCGGCGGCAATGCCCGCGAGCGGCGCCTCGAGGTTGCGCTGGATGTCGTTCGACAGCGCTTTCAGCGGCGAGACGTAGACGACGTGCGTCTCGTCGGCGAGCCCGCGTTCGATGCCTTCGCGGACCAGCGCGTCGATCGCGGCGAGAAACGCGGCGAGCGTCTTGCCCGAGCCGGTCGGCGCCGCGACGAGCGCGTGCTGCCCCGACTTGATCGCCGGCCACGCCTCGACCTGCGGCGGCGTCGGCCCGGCGAAGGCCGAGCGGAACCACGCCTGGACGGCGGGATGGAAGAGCGAGAGAACGTGATCGGTCATGCGGTCATCCGGACGAACGCCGGCGGCAATGCCGGCGGCATCGCGGCAGTTCGGAGCCTACCGGACGCTACGGCTCGACCTTCACCCCGCGCCAGAAGGCGATGTAGCCCCTGACGTTCGCCGCCGCCGGCTTGGTCTCGGGGTAGTACCACGCGGCGTCCTTGTTCAGCTGGCCGTTCACGACGACATCGTAGTAGCTCGCCGTACCCTTCCACCCGCACACGGTGTGGGTCTCGCTCGGGCGCAGGTATTCGCGCTTCACCGCGTCGGGCGGGAAGTACCGGTTGCCTTCGACCGTCTCGCAGGTGTCGCTCTCGGCGATCACCGCGCCGTTCCAGATCGCGCGCGTCATGCCCGATTGTAGGGGGATGCGGGTGACTTATCTCCAGGCGCCCAGGATCGCCCCCATCAAGGTGAGCGACACCAGCTTGTAGGCGACCTGGATCGAGTACAGCCGCAGACTCCGGCCGCAGAAGAGGTAGTCCGAGGCGAGGCTCGTCGCGACCAGACCGACGCCGGCGACGAGACCGATCGCGGCCCCCTCGGCCCACGTGATGGCGCCGAACCGGACGACGAGCAGCGCGAGCACGGTCGCGGTGACGAGCGTGAGCAGGAGCTGGATCGTCATCGCCCGAACCGGGCTCCCCAGCTCCTCCTTCCGCTTGCCGAGGGCCCTGAGCCAGGCGTTGCCGAGCACCGGGGGCGCGTACCAGACGGCGCCGAGCGCGTACCCGGCCAGGAGGGCGGCGAGGATGGCCCAGCCGTTCAAGCTGCCGAGGTCAACGAGCATCGGCGGGGGGGCCGAAATAGGCCGAATGGCCTAGACCGAAAAGGCGATTTAAACCGCACGGCATTTCCTTATTAATTCCAGTAGTTGAGCCAGACATCGTCGAGCTGTTCGAGGATCTGGCGCAATCCCTGGAGTCCTATGGCGACCCTTTTCGGACGAGATCTCTCCGACGCCCCCGGGACCGGCGACTCGGCCGGCAGGGAGTACGACGAGGAGCGCAGCATCCGCGAAGCGCTGCGGATCACGTTGCTCTTCGTGGCGGTGGTCATTCTGCTGCTCTGGGCTGGCGTCGCCGACGCCGCGAGCGGCTCGGCCGCGAGCCCGGAGCGCTCAGCGATCACCTCCCGACCCTAGGGCAGTCAGCTCCTCTCTGCCCCGCGGTCGTTCTTGATCCCGGTGCCGCTCGACAAGGGCGGCCCCGGGGTTTTTTCGTTCCGAGGCCGCGCGGGGGATCCTTAGTGGCGCTGGTGCGTGCCGAGCCCGGCCGGCATCGCGCCCTCGAGCTGCAGGCCGAGCCGGCTCGCCTCGATCACGGCCTGTGTCCGCGTGCTGACGTTGAGCGCGCGCAGGATGGCGGCGACGTGGATCTTGACCGTGCCCTCAGCGAGCCCCAGCTCGCGGCAGATCACCTTGTTCGGCTTGCCCTGAAGAATCAGCGCCAGCACCTGCGCCTGGCGGGCGGTGAGCCCCAGCTCGCGCGGGGTGGTACGGGTCGCGCCCCCCTCGGCGGCACGTAGCAGCTCGGCGCCGGACGCCTCGCGCATCGCGAGCGCGACCGACGGCAGGTACACACCGCCCGAGAGCACGAGGCGCAGCGCGTGCAGCATCACCAAGTTCGACGAGCTCTTCGGGATGTAGCCCATCGCGCCGAGGTCGATCGCGCGCATGATGTCCTCGCGCTGGTCGGAGGCGGAGAGCACGACGACCGGGATGCTCGGGTACGCGCTGCGGAGCTCGTGGAGCAGGCTGAACCCGTCCGCGCCCGGGAGCGAGAGGTCGAGGATGAGGAGTCTCGCGTCCGGATGCTCGGCGACGAGCCGCCTGCCGTCCTCGGCGGTGCGGGCGTCGTGGATCGTGGCTCCACCGTCGAGCGCGCGCAGCACGTGCTGCAGCGCCTCGAGGATGAGCGGATGGTCATCCACGACCAGAATCTTCACGACACCCCTTCAACCAGTCTTGTTGGTATTGATTCCATGGTAGCACCCGGGTCATCGGCTGAGAATCACCCGCCCGTCGCAGACACCGGCGCACCGCCTGTGGCGGACGGATTAGCTCGGCGAGCCTAGGCCGCTCGGCACGCGGGGTACCGGCGCGGCGAGCACCGAAAACCCAGCATCCACGCGGGGTTCCACGGACCCGCATCGCGCGGGCTCCGCCTGCGGGCTAGGCGGACGAGCGGATACCGGGTTCGGGCGTCGGCTCCGATACTGCCGTCGCTCGGGGACGCATGGCGGCCGCGCCGCCGGAAAGTGCACCCCCGCCGCAGGAATCAACGGAGGCGAGCATGGCAAGCGACATCGAGGTCAAGGACGGCGACGCGCCCGACGCGGCGCAGGCAACGCGGATTCCGGACGCCGTGTGGGTCAACCGCCCGAGCTCGCCGCCCCGCGGCGCAAGGCTCGCGGTGAAGACGTTCGCCGCGGCAGTCGTCCTCGGCCTCGCCGCGCTGGCGGTGAAACCCACGACGACCGAATCGCTCGCGGTCGTTCCGAGCGCGATCGCCGGCCCGGACACCGGGGGCGCGGCGGGCAACGGCCCGACCGGGTACTTCCCCGATCAGTTCGCTCAACGCCGGCTCGCGCCGGCCGAGCAGCCGCCGACCTTCTAGGGCGCCCACGCATGGCTTCGGTCGCCGCGCCGGCTTCATCCTTACGTCTGATGACGGACGCTCTCTTGCACGGTTATGATCGGGCGACCGTCGTTCGAGCGGCGGCGACCGGGAGAACGGGCATGAAAGTACTGATCGTCGACGATCACCCGCTGATCCGCGAGGCGCTCGCCAACGTGCTGGCCGAGCTCGGCCAGCAGGTGGTCGTGCTGCAGGCGGAAAGCCTCAAGGGCGCGCTCGTCGAGCTCGCGGCGCACCCCGACACGACGCTGATCCTGCTCGACCTCATGCTGCCCGACGCCGAGGGAACGAGCGTCCTCGATCAGGTGCGACAGGCGCACCCCGACGTCCCGGTCGTCGTGCTGTCGGCGACGGACAACCGCGCCACCGTCCTCGCCGCCATCGACGGCGGAGCGATGGGGTTCATCTCCAAGCGCTCGAGCTCGCCGGTGCTCGTGAACGCGCTGCGGCTGGTGCTCGCCGGCGAGGTGTACATCCCGCCCGAGGTGCTGCGCGCCGAGACGCTGCCCCGGCCGGTGGCCGGAGCGACGCTCGCGCCCGCCGCCGGAACCCGGCGCACCGCCGAGGAGCTCGGTCTCACGCCGCGCCAGATGGACGTCCTCACGCTGCTCGTCCAGGGCAAGCCGAACAAGGTGATCTGCCGCGAGCTCGGCCTCGCCGAGGGCACCGTGAAGACGCACACCGCGGCGATCTTCCGCGCGCTCGGCGTGTCGAACCGCACGCAGGCGGTGTTCGCGGTGAGCCGGTTGGGGATCCAGCTCCCGTTCGTCCCGCCGCCGGGCGCGGCGGCCGAGGCCGCCCGGCGCGCGTAGCTTCAGCCCGGCGGACGCCGGCCGCTCGCCGCCAGCACCCCGGCGACCGCGCGGAGGAGGTCGACCGACGCGTCGATCTCGTCGCGATTGATCGACACGCTCTCCACGTTGACGCCGAGCGGCACGTCCTCGAAGCCGGGCTGCGCGAGGATCGCGCGCAGGTTGTCGAGGCAGACCTCCACCGAACGCGCGATCGGCGACGGCGCGGCGAGGATCGCCCGCGCGGTCGCCTCCGAGATCGAGATCCCCAGCCACTTCATGAATGCCATGGTCTTCTCGCGTCCGCAGGGCGTGAAGGTGAAGATCACGCGCGGCGGGCGCCGGCCGCGGTCGCGGCAGCCGCGCGCGTAGTCCCGGAGCAGGAGCACGGTCGCTTCCGGGTCGTAGATCGCCTGGGTCACGAAAAAGGCGCAGCCCTTGTCGGCCTTGACGAGCATGCGCGCGCTCTCGGAAGGGATGCTGGCGTGACGCTCGGCGATCGCGACGCCGCCGAGCGTGAACCCCGCCGGGTGGGCGGCGGCGATCTCGAACGCCCGCGTGAGCGGCATGGCCGGCGCACCGACCCCCGACGAGGGTCGCCCCACGATCGAGAGCGCGCGCACCGCCGCGTCGCGCGCCGTCGCGTCGAGCCAGGCCTGCCATCGCGGCTCGTCGAGCTCGCCTATGCACTTGTAGGTCACCGCCTGTCTGCCGGTGAGCCGGCCGAGCTCGGCGGCGTAGACGCGCGAGTCGATGGTGCGCGCGAACGGGAACGGCCGCGGGACCGCGGTCCGGCTGCTTTCGTCCTGCAGGTCGTAGACGATCAGGCCGTCGAGCGGCAGCCGGCCGATCCGCTCGGCGAGCTTGTGCGCGGCCGATTGCACGAGCGCCGCGGGCGAGCCTTCGCGCGGCGGCGTGGTCCCGTAGAGCAGGACCGTTCCGCGCGGGTCGGCGAGCTGCGACGCGAGATCCATGGCTCGGCCGGGCGGCCGGCGGCCGGCACGATCATCAGTAGCGATAGTGCTCCGACTTGTACGGGCCCGCCTTCGGGACGCCGATGTAGCTTGCCTGCTCGTCGGTGAGCTCGGTCAGCTCCGCCCCGAGCCGCTTCAGCTGCAGGCGCGCGACCTTCTCGTCGAGCGCCTTCGGCATGATGTAGACGCCGATCGGGAACTTCGCGGTATTGTTGAACAGCTCGATCTGCGCCATCACCTGGTTCGCGAACGACGAGCTCATCACGTAGCTCGGGTGGCCGGTCGCGCAGCCGAGGTTCACGAGCCGGCCCTCGGCGAGCAGGATGATGCGCTTGCCGTCGGGGAAGATGATGTGGTCGACCTGCGGCTTGATGTTCTCCCACTTGTAGGCCTTCAGGCCCGCGACGTCGATCTCGTTGTCGAAGTGGCCGATGTTGCACACGATCGCGTTGTGCCTCATCCGCTGCATGTGGTCGCGGGTGATGACGTTGAGATTGCCGGTCGCGCTCACGAAGATGTCGGCCTTGTCCGCGGCATAGTCCATGGTCACGACGCGGTAGCCCTCCATCGCCGCCTGCAGCGCGCAGATCGGGTCGATCTCCGTCACCCACACCTGGGCCTGCAGCCCGCGCAGCGCCTGGGCGCTGCCCTTGCCGACCTCGCCGTAGCCCGCCACCAGCGCGACCTTGCCGGCGATCATCACATCGGTCGCCCGCTTGATCCCGTCGACCAGCGACTCGCGGCAGCCGTAGATGTTGTCGAACTTCGACTTCGTGACCGAGTCGTTCACGTTGATCGCCGGGAACAGGAGGCGCCCTTCCTTGTGCATCTGGTAGAGCCGATGCACGCCGGTCGTGGTCTCCTCGGTGACGCCCTTGATCGCTTTCGCGCGCGTCGAGTACCAGCCGGGCTGGGCCGCGAGCCGCTGCTTGATCGCGGCGAAGAGCGAGCGCTCCTCGTCGCTCGTCGGCTTGTCGAGCACCTTCGGATCCTGCTCGGCGCGCGAGCCGAGGTGCAGCAGCAGCGTCGCGTCGCCGCCGTCGTCGAGGATCATGTTCGAATAGCCGCCGTCGGGCCACTCGAAGATCCGGTGGGTGAACTCCCAGTACTCGTCGAGGGACTCGCCCTTGTAGGCGAAGACCGCGATGCCTCCCGCCGCGATCGCCGCCGCCGCGTGGTCCTGGGTCGAGAAGATGTTGCACGAGGCCCAGCGGACCTGGGCGCCGAGCGCCTTCAGGGTCTCGATCAGCACCGCGGTCTGGATCGTCATGTGCAGCGATCCCGTGATCCGCGCGCCCTTCAGCGGCTGTTTGGCGGCGTATTCGTCCCGGATGGACATGAGACCGGGCATCTCGGTCTCGGCGATCGCCATTTCCTTCCGGCCCCAGTCGGCGAGCGCGAGGTCGGCGACCCGGTAGTCATGCCGGGAAGCAGCTTGTTTGGGGGTGGGTACGGCGCTCATTCACGCCCTCCTTTCCGTTAAGAAAAAAGTTCGTGAGCGCGGTTGCAGGTCTTGACAGCCTCGAGCCTGGCGGGCGGCGACGGCCCGTTGCAACGCTCCTCGAGGAGCGGGGGATTTTAACGGAAGTCCTTCGTCGCGACCACCTCCCGGAGCAGATCGGCTCACGGCCGAGAGCCGCATTTCCTAGTCGGATCAGAGGGTTTGCCCGCAGTCGCGGTATGCTGCCGAATCGCTCGGCGTCCGCCGAACTGTCGCAGCTCAGGGCTTCTTCTCCTCGAGCCCATCGAGCTCTGGCTGAAACGGCAGGTCAGGCGGCCCGATCGTCAGCGGCGGGTTTCCGAGCTTGCCGGACAGCTTGTGGAGGGTCTGATCGAAAGTGTCGAACTGCGACAGCCGCAGGCTCAATGCGGTCGCCAGGTGAATGGCATCTTTGGATTGAACATTCCGGCTCCAGATCAGCTCCCGGGCGTCCTCGGCGACGAATCGATCCACATCGCGCACCACGATCCAGTCGTGCTCGAAGAAGGCTCGAATCCGGTCCTCCTCTGTGCGGGGGAGCCGCGGCTTGCCTTTGAGCCGGATGACCTCGGTAAGCGTGAGTGCAGAGGTGACGATCTGGAGCTGCCCCGCCTCCGCTGCTTTAAGAACGCCCTCGCACTTCGGCGCCTTGTCCTGCTCGTTCAGGAGCCAGCCGAGGAACGCATCAGAGTCCCAATAGCGCCGATCAACACTCACGGGTGCCTAGGCGAGAATGCCTCGGACGTCTGCAGCGCTCGGGAGCTCTTTCTCTTCGCGTAGGACGCGGAATCGGTCGACCGTGATGCTCGCAGGTTGCCGATCTCGGCGATACATAATTTCCCCGTAGACGACGACTCGCTTGCGGAAGGCAGCGAGGATCGTCTCGGTGTCCTGCTCCTTGATGTAGCAGCGGACTTGGTTGTGCGTGATCGCGTCCTGAACTACGAAGTGCAGGCCGCCGCCTTCGCTTACCGTGCGAAGCCGCCCTTCGATGCTTCCCAGCGCACGGAGCTCGATGCCGATCAGAGAATCGACATTCGCGCTCGTGCGTCGGGTGATGACCTTCTGCGTCGAGTCGGCGCTGATACTCACGTGTTGAAGCGTGCCTGCCTTGCTGTCGAGGGCTTCGGCTAGTTCCTTCGCCTTCTTGAGCGCGGCGTCCGACCAGTACCGCGGCCGCTGCGGCTTTTTCTCGATGAGGTCGAGGCCGTCCCGTACAGCGCGGACCGACTCGGCGACGATGCTCGGGTCGACCTGGTCCGCGATCGCTTCGAACTGGACGATGACGCTGCCCGGTCGAACGCTCACGGCCCACTTCACCGCGCTGCGACCAGCCGCTACCGCGTCCGAAACCTCGTGGATCAGGCCGACGAACGAAGTAACACTCCTCACGAACCGCTCCGCCGTGATCTGCTGACCATCAAGCTTTAGGCTGAGCGTACGGGAGGCTCGGCTAGGCTTGGACTTAGCCATGTTCGACTCCGCGTGACCAGCGGTTACTGTAATCCGTGCACTTCGATATTGCCAGCGGAGATGGCTCAGGCGGTGACCATGACTCGGTCGAGGATGCGGCTGAGCCGCTTAAGCAGCGCGACGTCTTAGCGCGTCGTCGTAGCGGACACCATGACCGGGGAGATCCTCCGGCCGTCTGATCGGTTGGGCGACGGGGTGCGGCTACGCCATTGCTGGCGTCTTCTTGACGCCGGCCTCCGCGGCAAGTGCTTGGGCCCTGTCGGTCCGCTCCCAGGTGAACTCGGGCTCGTCGCGGCCGAAGTGCCCGTACGCCGCGGTCTTCTCGTAGATCGGCCGCAGCAGATCGAGCATCTGGACGATGCCCTTCGGCCGCAGATCGAAGTGCTTCTGCACCAGCTCGGCGATCCTCTCATCCGGCACCTTGCCGGTGCCGTAGGTGGTGACCCAGACGCTGGTCGGGCGCGCGATGCCGATCGCGTACGAGACCTGGATCAGGCACTTCGAGGCGAGGCCCGCGGCGACGACGTTCTTCGCCGCGTAGCGTGCCGCGTACGCTGCCGAACGGTCGACCTTCGAAGGGTCCTTGCCGGAGAAGGCGCCGCCGCCGTGGGGCGCGGCCCCGCCGTACGTGTCGACGATGATCTTGCGGCCCGTAAGCCCGCAGTCGCCGTGCGGCCCACCGACCACGAACCGGCCGGTCGGGTTGATGAGGTACTTGATCTCGCCCTTGACCAGCGGCTTCGCGAGCACCGGCTTGATGATCTCCTCGATCACCGACTCGGCGAGCTGCTTGTGCTCGACGCTCGGCAGATGCTGCGTCGACAGCACCACCGTGTCGATCGAATCGGGCTTGCCGTCGACGTAGCGCACCGTGACCTGGGACTTGGCGTCCGGGCCGATCCAGGGGAGCCGCCCGTCGCGGCGGACCTCCGATTGGCGCTCTACCAGCCGGTGCGCAAGATAGATCGGCAGCGGCATGAGCTGCGGGGTCTCGTCGCAGGCGTAGCCGAACATGAGCCCCTGGTCGCCGGCGCCCTGCTCGAGGTCTAGCCCCTTGCCCTCGTCGACGCCCTGGGCGATGTCGGGCGACTGCCGGTCGTAGTTGATCAGCACGCCGCACGCGCGGTAGTCCATGCCGTACTCGGCGTTGTCGTAGCCAATGCGTTTCACCACACCGCGCGCGACCTGTGCGTAATCGACGCTCGCGCGCGTGGTGATCTCGCCGGCAAGCACGATCAGCCCGGTGTTGCAGAGCGTCTCCGCGGCGACCCGCGACGTTTTATCCTGGGCGAGGATCGCATCCAGGATCGCGTCCGAGATCTGATCCGCGACCTTGTCGGGGTGGCCTTCCGAGACCGACTCGGAGGTGAAGAGGAAGCTTGACATGCGCGGGGGCTCCGGGCTGAGAGACGAAGGTCGCGAATTTTAGCAGAGCCCGCTCGCTGCTCGTACCCAAGTTGTGCCCAACCTGCCCACTCCCGGACGAAGGCGATTGGGATGGCCTCTGTGGGCCAACCGGTGGGATCCCCGGTGCCGGAAGTGGGACGCGTGCCGGCGACCGGGGTTTGCGACACAATGCAGGCCCATGACCCCGCTCCGCGCCGCGGTGATCGGCGTCGGCTACTTCGGCAGCCGGCACGCCGAGAAGCTCGCCCGGCTGCCGGGCGTCAAGCTCGAGTACGTCGTCGACACCGACCCGGCGCGCGCCGCGGCCATCGCGGCCCAGACCGGCGCGCGCGCGAGCACCAACTTCCGCGACGTGCTCGGCGCCGTCGACGTCGCGACCGTCGCCGTCCCGACGCAGGCGCACGCCGAAGTCGCCGAGGCGCTCCTCGGGGCCGGCATCCACGTGCTCATCGAGAAGCCGCTCACCGCGACGCTCGCCGAGGCCGACCGCGTGGTCGCCGCGGCGGCGAAGCACGGGGTGGTGCTCCGGGTGGGGCATCTCGAGCGGTTCAATCCGGCGCTCGCCGCGGTGCGCGACCGGATCTCGGGGCCGCGCTACATCAACTGCGAGCGCCTGGCACCATTCAAGCCGCGCAGCACCGACGTCGACGTGCTGCTCGACCTCATGATCCACGACCTCGACATCATCCTGTCGCTCGTGGACTCGCCGGTCGCCGAGGTCCGCGCGAACGGGGTGCCGGTGCTCACAAAGGGCATCGACATCGCCAACGCCCGCATCGAGTTCGCCAACGGCTGCGTGGCCAACGTCACGGCGAGCCGGGTGAGCGCAAGGTCGACGCGCAAGCTCCGGATGTTC
>Ga0299906_10000590_pt1 | contig 32985 bp, 30 predicted proteins | sample RVTome_14_FD_200259 | JGI IMG/M metagenome (GOLD analysis project Ga0299906, IMG submission 200259) | Soil microbial communities from uranium-contaminated site in the Upper Colorado River Basin, Wyoming, United States - RVT145D125 (version 2) ...
GCTGCCCACCGGACAATTGGTGGGGCTTGTGCCGGATGCGGTCGCCAAGGCCAACCGCCTCGAGCATCTCCGCGGCCTTCTTCCTCCGGCCCCGACCCCGTCCGTCGGCGCTGACGCGAAGGCCGAGTTCGACGTTTTGCACCGCGGTCAGGGCCTCCAGCAGGTTGTGCTGCTGGAAAATGAACCCGATCTGCTTGCGCACCCGTTCGAGTATGCGCGGTTTCGCTCCGCAGAGTTCCTCGCCGAGCACCCGCACGCTGCCCTGCTGGGCCGAGCGCAGTGCGCCGACCAGTGTCAGCAGCGTGGTCTTGCCGGAGCCGGATGGCCCGGTCACGATCACGATCTCGCCGCGCGGGATCTCGGTCGAGATGTCGAACAGAATCTGCTTGCGCAAGGCGCCTTTGCCAAAGGCATGGTTCAGACCTTCGACGACAATGGGAGCCGAACGCGCCATCGTCGTGCTCAGAACACTTCCGCCGGGTCGAGCCGGCGCACTTTGCGCACCGCGAGCAGCGCCGAGATTGCGCACATCGCAAGCGTCATGAGGAATACGGTGAAGGCGCGATCCGAGGTGAGGTAGAGCGGTAGATTGGTCGCCGCCGCTGCTTTGCCGTACAGCCAGGCAACCGCCGCCATCCCCGGCAGGAAGCCCAGAACGCCGAGGATGACGGCCTGTTGAACAACGATTCCGGAAACGAATCGATTGGGATAGCCCAGCGCCCGCAGCGTGGCGTATTCGTTGAGGTGCTCGGAGACGTCGGCGAACAGGATCTGGTAAACGATGATGGCGCCCACCACGAAACCCATGATGGCACCGAAGGCAAAGATATAGCCGATCGGCGTGGCGGAGTTCCAGTATTCCTTTTCGCGCGCGATGAAATCCGTCTTGGTCATGACCAGGATGTCCTTCGGCAAGTAGGCGCGCAGACGATCCCGCGTTGCTTCGACATTGGCGCCCTCATGCAGGCTGATCAAGCCCAACTGGATCTCTTCCCTGGGGCGATCCGGGAACAGTCGCAGCCAATTGTCCGAACTGGTCATGATGGAACCGTCGATCCCGAACGAGGTGCCCATGTCGTACAGACCGACGACCTCGATCTCGCGATCGTTGACCTCGGTCACCACCGGCTCGCCTGCGTGGATAGCGTCGGCGACGGGGCCGAATTCGGGTCGGGAGCGGGCGTCGAAAATCACTACGTCCTGCCGGCGCAGGCTTCGCCGGTGGTCTTCAAAGCCGGGCGTGTCGAGCACCGAATCCTCAGGGTTGAACCCATAAGCCGCGATGCTGCGACGGTCGTTGTTCCAGGGGTTTTTCCACACCGCCGGGAAAATATACAGGGGTGAAACTTCGGCCACCGCTTCATCGCCCAGGGCCTGGTAGAGGCGCCGTATGGAGAAGGGCTGGGGGCGGACGATGAACACGCTGTCGGTGCTGAAGAGCGCGATGTCGTAGTTCAAGCGCTCGTGGTAACGCACCGCGCTTTCGAACAGCGCCGATCGGAAGCCGAGCTGCATCATGATCAGCAAAACCGCAAAGCTGATACCGAGCACGGCCACCAACAGCCGCAGGGGCCGGTGCTGGAGCTGCAACCAGCCGATCGGGAGGTTCATGAAACCCACGCCATCGCCATTCAGCCTTCGATGACGACTTCTACCTGCAGATTGGTCAGTGCCGCCGCGGTTTCCGGGTCATCCAACAACACTTTCACCTCGATGATACGGGCATCCTTGCGCGCGGCCGGATCGGTGCCCATCTCGTCCTGCTTGGCAACCTTGTTGTGGATGAACTCAACATGCCCGGTCAGGGCCGCATCGAGGGCATCACTGGTCACGGTGGCCCGCTGCCCGATCCGCACCCGCCGGATGTCGGTCTCGTAGACCTCGGCGATGGCGTACATCCTGTCCACCCGGCCCATTTCCAGGAGCCCTTCAAGACCCACGAACTCACCCTCGTGTGTGATGATCTCCAGAATTCGCCCCGCGAAGGGCGCGTAAATGAACGCGCGTCGCAGCTCGGCCTCGTGCAGCGTCACATCGGCCTGGGCCACGGCGATCGTCGATTCCGCCACCCGGGCGTTTGCGCGCGCGGCGGTGCAGGAGGCGCGCCGAGCAGTGGCGTCCCCCTGGGCCTGCTCGGTTTCTTCCTGGGAACTCAGTTCCCGCTCGAGCAGGCTGGTGCGGCGTTCGGCTTCTCGCGCGGCCACGTCAGCCAGCACGCAGGCTTCATCGGCCCGGCTGTCGGCGGCCTCGGCCGCCTGGCGGGCAAGCTCCAGCTCCGTTTTCGCTTTTGCAAGCGCGGCCTCGTAAAGCGGCTTGATGTCGGTTACCGCCAGCAACTCGCCGGCCTCGACGTCATCGCCCTCGCTGACGTGGAGTTCGGCCACCACGGAGCCGGAAACGGACTGCGGCGTCGATGGCGCGGCGATCCGGATGATCCCGCCCGCAGGCTCCAACCGTCCGAGCGCCGATACGCGCCCCGGACTTTCCTGCTGGGCGGTGGCTGGAAGCACAAGCAGCAGTGCGCACGCGAGGGCGGCGTGGATCAAGGCAGGGTAGGGTTGCATGATCAGGGCTCCAGCAGTCTCATCATCTTTTCCAGCAAGCTCGGCAGGTTCACCGGCTTGGTGTCGTAGTCATCGCAACCGGCGGCAAGGCATCTTTCCCGATCGCCCGACATCGCGTGGGCCGTGAGCGCGACCACGGGAATGCCGGCGGTTTCGGGATTGGCCTTGATCTCGCGGGTCAGTTCGAAGCCGTCACGGCCGGGCAGGTTGATGTCCATCAGGATCAGGTCCGGACGCACCGACTTCAGGCGCTGCATGCAGTCGTCACCATCGACGGCGATGAGTACGTCAAATTCCCTTCGCTGAAGCCGGCGCGAAAGCATGTCCCGGTTCATTTCGTTATCTTCGACCAAAAGTATTGTCGGCATTCTTCCCTCTTCTGTAGGGGGGTGTCAGACGGTCTTGACGGCGCCGCCTCTTGCTTTCAAGTGACGGCCAATCTCCTGCACGATTTCCTCACCCGATCGCCGGGATTTGTGGATGATGCGTTCGACACCGCCGTTGAGTTGCCTGATCTCGTCCGCCGTCAGGTCCTTGGCGGTCACTACCACCACCTTGGTGCTGGCAGCCTCCGGCTTTTGCTGCAGGCTTTCCATGAACTCGAATCCGTCCATCTTGGGCATCATCAAATCAAGGATGACAAGCTCGGGACGTTGTTCATCCCACACCTCCAGAGCCTCTTTTCCGTTGCCCGCCGTTTTGACCTGCCATCCAGCGCCCTTCAACCACGAGGCAATCAGCTTGCAGGTGTCCGGGTCGTCTTCCACCACCAGCGCCTGGCTGTCACCGTCGCGTTGCAGGCGGCTGATCACGTCGATCACCCGCCCGCGGTCGATAGGCTTGGTGAGGTACTCGGAGGCACCCAGCATGAAGCCTCTCTTCGGTTCATCCAGGATGCTCTGCATCACCACCGGAATGTCGGCCAGTCGCGGGTCGGACTTCAGCCGGCTCAGCACCGACCAGCCATCCAGATCAGGCAACATGACGTCCAGGATGATGACCGCCGGCTTGAGCCTGGCGGCCAGGCTCAGCCCCTGCTCGCCGGATTCCGCCGCCACCACGGCGTAACCAGCCCGCTCCAGGGTGCGCGCCATCAGGTCACGGATGTTGGCGTCGTCGTCGATGACAAGGATGGTCGGGATCCTGGCCTTGAGCGTCGTTTCGGCCTGTGCGCGTGATTCGGCGGCGAGGGGAACGGCGCCGGCCTTGATCCCGGTGGCTTCCACGGGGAGCCTGACGATAAACGTCGATCCGACGTCCTTCTCGCTTTCGGCCGTCAAGGACCCGCCCATCAGTTCGCAGATCTGACGGCTGATGCTCAGCCCCAGTCCGGTTCCCCCGTATTCGCGGGTGGTCGAAGCATCGGCCTGCGCAAACGGCTCGAAGACATGTTCGAGCTGCGCCTCGGTCATCCCGATGCCGCTGTCCTTGACGCGGATGATCAGCCAGTCGAAATCGGATTCGCTGAGTCGCTCGACCGTGACTTCAATCGTCCCGCGGCGGGTGAACTTCGCCGCGTTGCTGAGCAGGTTGAGCACCACCTGGTGAAGCCTGATCCGGTCGAGGAATACGTCCCCGACTGGGGTGAGCTTGCGGACTTTCAGCGAGTTTCGGTTTTTGGCCATCATGGGCTCGACGTTGGACCTTGCCTCGTCAAGCAGTTCCTGCACGGACAGCCGTTCGGGATTCAACTCGATGCGGTCGGCCTCGATCTTCGAGAGGTCGAGCACGTCATTGATGAGCTTCAGAAGGTGCTGGCTTGCGCTGCGGATTTTTTGAAAATCAGGAATCATTTCGGTCAGCCCGCGGTCCTCGGCCTCTTCCTGGAGCATCTCGGTGTACCCGATCACGGCGTTCATGGGGGTGCGCAGCTCGTGGCTCATGTTGGCCAGGAACTGGCTCTTGGCAAGGTTGGCGGCATCGGCATGCGCCCGCGCATCCTGGATTGCCTGGTAGTTCCTCGCGTTGCGTATCGCGCTGACCACGTAAGTAACGTAACGGCCGATGTCCTTGATGTCATCCTCGTCAAGGTGAAAATAGTCGCGCGTGTTGGCGAACGCCAGCACGCCTTCCACCTCTCCCTCCCGGCGCAGGGGGAAGGTCAGCAATGATTTCGCCGGCACCACCTCATAGATGAGCCTGCTGATACCCTCGGACGCACCCTGATCCCTGGCAACATCCGGCAGGTAAATGGGCTTGGCTTCGGTGATGGTGCGGGTGAATGCGCTGTCCTGCTCGCTCAAGGGGATGTCGAGGCCCTCCAGGCTTTCCAGCAACCGCGGCGGAACGTCGCCCACCATGCGATCGAGTTCGAGTTGTTCGCGTTTTTCGTCCAGGAACAGGATGGCCATTTGAGTGAAGCTGAACACCTGGTTGAGGCTGCGCATCACCGTCATCATGACCTCGTCGAGGTCGAGGGTTGAATTGACGAGCTGCGCGACGTAACTGATCGAGGCAAGCTGTTCCGATTGCTCTCGTATCTTCTGGTTGCCTTCCTGGAGCTCATGTCGCGCACGCACGAAGTTGCGCGTGGTGCCGTTGACCAGCATGCCAATGTAGATCATGAAGGCCAGCGTCATCGACCATCCGAAAATCGCTTGCTCGGTCGTCAGCCGGGCGAACGGCTCGAAGGGCACGAAATACCGGCCGGCGATCAGTATGGCCAACATAATTGCCGCCGTCTGCAAGGCGCGCCAAATTCCCAGCATCAGCACCGAGGACACGAAGGCCAGCATCGGCGCCAGCAACATCAACACGATGGAGTAATGCAGGAAGACCACCGCGGCCGACCAGATGACCGCGTCGAGGTAATACCCCAGCATGCCGACAACCCGCGTGTCCCTGGCCCTGACACCGAGGTGATAGAAGAGGGTGGGGTAGATAAACCCGAAGAACAGCACGATGTACTGATCCCGCAAAGGCGCTCCCTGGATTTGCAACATCACCACCAGGCTCGCCGCCGCATAGCCGAAAGCCCGTGCCCAGTAGGACCGGGCCAGCAAGGGATGTACGTTGAATTGTTTAGCCTTGGAGGCGTTCATGAGTTGTTCTTGTGAATCCCGCTTTATAGCACAGCCCCCTCGGCGGCGCCCCGAAGAACAATCTTAAGGGGATGAAGTCCACATGCCTAGTGGCCCGGGTTATCGGCTGCTTGCCAGATTCCCTATACTATCGGACCCAATTTGCTCCCGGAACAGAATATGGACCCAAGCCAGGACGGAGCCGGTGCCGAAAAAATAGCTGCGATCATCCTCGTGGTCGACGACAACGAGCTGAACCGCGATCTGCTTTCGCGCCGTCTCGCAAAAAAAGGCTTCGAGGTCGCGCTGGCCGAGGACGCGTTCAAGGCGCTGGAATGGTTGGAAAACCACCACTGCGACCTGATCCTGCTCGACATCATGATGCCCGGCATGAGTGGCGTGGAGATGCTGGAACGGGTACGGCAATCGCGGGATGGCACGGAATTGCCCATCATCATGGCCACTGCCAAGGACGCTCCCGAGGACATCGTCGGCGCCCTACGTTCGGGCGCAAATGACTATGTCACCAAGCCGATCGATTTCCCGGTCGTCCTCGCTCGCGTCAACACGCAATTGGGGCTCAAGAAGGCGAACGACCGTGTCCGCGCGCTGGCCGCCGAGTTGGAAAAGCGAAACGAATTCATTCGCTCGGTGTTCGGCCGCTATCTCACCGATGAAATCGCTGAAACGCTACTCGATTCACCCGAGGGCCTGGCGCTGGGGGGCGCGCGGCGCGAGATGTCGATCCTGATGGCCGACATCCGGGGGTTTACGCAGATGTCGGCGCACCGCGACCCGGAAGAGGTCGTCAAGATCGTCAATAATTTCCTGACGCCGATGACCGAAGTCATCCTGCGATACGGCGGGACCATCGACGAGTTCATCGGTGATGCCATTCTCGTACTGTTCGGCGCGCCCCATGCCGTCGAGGACCATGCCCCGCGGGCAGTCGCCTGCGCCATCGAAATGCAGCTTGCGATGCCTCGAGTCAACGCGCTCAACAGGGAGGACGGACTGCCGGAGGTCACTACCGGGATCGCTGTCAACAGCGGCGAAGTCGTCGTCGGCAACATCGGTTCCGAGATGCGCGCCAAGTACGGGGTGGTGGGGCACAACGTGAATTTCACCGCGCGCATCGAATCGGTCACCGAGGGCGGGCAGATCCTGGTTTCGGACCGCACCCGTGAAATCATTGGCGATGGCCTGCAGACGCGGAGCGAGCAGTCCATCCTGCCCAAGGGTTTCGACGCAGAAGTGCGCGTGCACGAGGTCTGCGCAATCGGCGCGCCGTTCAACCTGAGGCTGCCTGATTAACTTTTTTGCCCGCTTCACCAGCAATTTCTGCACTTTTTTCTATACTGCAAATAGCGGCGCCGAGCCGCTTTCTTTTCCTATCCAACGTGAGGAGATTATTGAATGAAATTAACAACGTTTGTTTCCATTGTTCTGATTTGCCTTGTCGTGATGATCAGCGTGCCTGCTTTTGCCCAGGATCACACGCGTGGCTGGGAAAACGGCCCCGTGATGGTGGTTTCCGAGGTGCACACCAAACCCGGCATGTTCAATGCCTACATCAACGATCTGAACAACGTGTGGCGGAAGTTCCAGGAAGCGCAAAAAGCGGACGGCTACGTGCTGGATTACGGCGTGTTCGTGAATCCGTCGCCCAGGGAAGGGGAGCCCGACCTGTTCCTGACCGTGACTTACGCGAACTGGGCGGCTTTCGATGTGGGCACGGAGTACTTCGAAAAGCAGAGCGAAAAGCTTATGGGCTCACTGGAAGACATGCGTGATGCCACTATCAATCGCGCCGAGTTGAGGACGCTGGGTGGCTCCATGACCCTGCAGCAGATCACGTTTAAAGACTCAGAATAAGTTGTTGTTCTAAAACATGAAAAGCCCCTCAAACGAGGGGCTTTTTGTCTGTTAAATGATGGTTTTGCCCATGGCGCTGAGAATGAGCTGCAGGGTTCGTTCGGCACTGACGTTGCCGTGGTCGAGGAAGGGATTGAGCTCGACGACTTCCAGCGACGTCATGCGGCCATCATCGGCGCAGTATTCCATCATCAGGTGCGCCTCGCGGTAGTTGACGCCGCCGGGAACCAGGGTTCCCGATCCGGGAATCACCGACGGGTCGCAACCATCGACGTCAAAGCTGATGTGAAAACCCGCAGTGCCGTCGTTGACGAACTCCAGCGCCTCGCGGATCACCGCCGCCATGCCGCGCTCGTCGATTTCGCGCATGGAATAGGCGTGGATGCCGGAATCGCGGATGATCTGTCGCTCGCCGCCATCGAGGTCGCGAACGCCAATCAGGGCGACGTTGTTGGCCTCGACCTTGGGGCTGAAACCCTCGATATTCTTCAGTTCCTCGTCGCCTTGACCCAGCAGGTGCGCCAGCGGCATGCCGTGGATGTTGCCGCTCGGCGACACGCCTGGGATGTTCATATCGCCGTGCGCGTCAAACCAGATCAGGCCGATTTTCTCGCCACGATCGCGGTAGTAACTCGCCACGCCGGCGACCGTACCCATTGCTATGGAATGGTCGCCGCCGATAACGATCGAAAAATCATCATTTTGCAGGTGTTTCTTAACTAACTTTGCGAGCTCGGTACAAACCTGCAGGATCTGCGGCTTGTAGCGCGCCTTGAGGTCCTCGGTCGTGCGGGTCTCCATGGCGGGGGCTGCGATGTCGTCTTCGCGCGCTACCTCGTAGCCCATGTTGCGCAAGGCGGCCCCCAGGCCCGCGATGCGAAGCGCGGAAGGGCCCATGTCGGTGCCACGGCGGCTGGCGCCGAGGTCTAGGGGCACGCCAATGATCTGGATGGTCTTCTGGAAGGTCGCGCTCATTTCGCTATTTTGACCCATTATTTAACATAATATACATTATACGAACTTCACGATGACCCGTTGCGGGCAGTATATGCCTGCCCCGCCGTCCGAATCCAAGCCTGCCGGTCCGCGCATAAAAAAAACGCCGCCTCGAGGGCGGCGTTTGCAAGCAACGTTTAATTCAGTTCAGGACTTCGCCACCCAGGCGTTGCACCAGCCGCCGCCGGCCACCAGCCGGTTCTGGAAGATGCTGCACGCCGCCCACTCGTCTTCCTCGGTACCGGCAAAAAGCGCGCAGTTGTGACAGTACTGATTGGCACCGGACTCTCCGGCCCGCTTCGGGAACTTTTCAGTGTCTGTATCGGCCGCGACTTCGACGTAGCCCATGGCTTGGGCCAGAGGCTCATCGGGAGAAACCTTGTCGTCCTGCGCCAACAACGTGATCGGTATGGCACCCAGGACAATGGCACCGCTCCCGGCTTTCAGGCCGGCTTTGAGGAAATCCCTGCGACGATACTGCTTTTTCACGTCATGCTCCTGTGATATTGGACTGCAATCCATTGTGCCTATCCGTATTGGCCATCGCAAATCTGAAGCGACACAAAACCTTGAAACGTCTGAACGCATCTGGATCGTTTAGTTCGCGTGGAATCAGGACTCGAATCCTGGCCCCTGAAGGCGTATCGAGCGGCAGGACGATCAGCCAGGGCGATAGCCAGCACCGGCCGTCGCTGGAGGCCGGGACTTCGCTGCCGTCGTGCTCGATCAGCGCCAGCGAGAAGTCGCGATAGACCCGTAGGGCGGGGAAGCGGGCCCTGCCCTGTTCCTGCAGCATCGCCCGCCACAGGACCGTCCCCGCCCAAAGCAGGACGGCCACGGTCCAGGGCCAGCGCAAGGGCGTGATCAGCAGCGCGGCGATCAGGGTCAGGCACAGCGCCACGGTCGCCGGACGGTACCAGCGCGGCGTACCCGCCATCAGCTCAAGCACCGCGCCGCTTGATAGCACGGATGGCGCCAATCAACTCGTCGAGGGCGGGGTCCGGCGAGCGGCCGGGTCCGCGAAGACGGTTCCACAGGACATCGTCCTCGAGATCGAGCAGGCGCTCGAACTGCGGCCAGCGGCCGGCGCACAGCTCGTCTTCACTGGCTAAAAGGAACAGTTCCAGCAGGACGTCTAGTTCTTTCATGCCACGGCGGCACATCCAGCGCAGGCGGCGGATGCGCGCCTCGTCGTTCACGAAAAACTACAGTCCGCGACGGGCCATCAGCATCTTCTTGGTCTCGGCGATGGCCTTGGCCGGATTGAGGCCCTTGGGGCAGGTGTTGGTGCAGTTGAGGATGGTGTGGCAGCGGTACAGCCGGAATGGGTCTTCCAGTTCGTCCAGCCGCTCGCCGGTGGCTTCGTCGCGGGAATCGACCAGCCATCGGTAGGCCTGCAGCAGCGTGGCCGGGCCCAGGTAACGGTCGCCGTTCCACCAGTAGCTGGGACAGGAAGTGGAGCAACAGGCGCACAGGATGCACTCGTAGAGGCCGTCGAGCTTGTCTCGGGCTTCCGGCGACTGCCGCCGTTCGCGGTCCGGCGGGGGAACGCTCTGCGTGCGCAGCCACGGCCGGATGGCGGCGTACTGCGCGAAGAAATGCGTCATGTCGGGCACCAGGTCCTTGATGACCGGAAGGTGCGGCAAGGGGTAGATCTTCACGTCGCCCTGGATTTCGGCGATCGGCAGGGTGCACGCCAGCGTGTTGACGCCGTCGATGTTCATGGCGCAGGAGCCGCAGATGCCCTCGCGGCAGGAGCGGCGGAAGGTCAGCGTCGGGTCAATCTCGTTCTTGATCTTGATGACTGCGTCCAGAACCATGGGCCCGCAGCGGTCGAGGTCGACGTCGTAGCGGTCGATCGCAGGTCGGCCGCCCTCGTCCGGGTCCCAGCGGTAGACGCGGAAGGTCTTGACGTTCGCGGTATCCTCGGGCGCCACGAAGTGCCGCCCTTCGGCGGGCCTGGAATTCTTGGGTAAGCGGAATTCGGCCATCAGTACGTGCGATCCTTGGGCGCGATCGTCTCCACCTCGTCACTCATTGTATTGAGGTGTACGGGCCGGTAATCAATGCGTACCTTGCCGTCCGCATCCATCCACGACAGCGTGTGCTTCATCCAGTTGTCATCGTCGCGATCGGGGTAATCCTCGCGGGCATGCGCACCGCGGCTTTCCTTGCGGTTTTCGGCCGAAAACATCGTCGTCACCGAGTTGCCGAGCAGGTTACGCAGCTCGAGGGTTTCCACCAGGTCCGAATTCCAGATCATCGAGCGGTCGCTGACTTTGACGTCGCCAAAGCCGGCGTAGACCTCCTCGATTTTCCTGCAACCTTCTTCGAGCACTTCGCCGGTACGGAAGACGGCGGCGTATGCCTGCATGACCCGCTGCATTTCGTCTCGCAACTGCGCCGTCGAACGCTCGCCCGAGGCGTGACGCAGCGCATCGAAATCCGACACCATTGCGTCCACGCGCCCGCCGTCGGCATCGGGATGTCGCGCGCTGGGCTCGATAACGTCGGCGCAGCGGTGCGCCACCGCGCGGCCGAACACGATCAGGTCCAGCAACGAGTTCGAGCCCAGCCGGTTGGCGCCATGCACCGACACGCAGGCGGCTTCCCCGATAGCGCACAGTCCGGGCACCACGGTATCAGGATTGCCGTCGGCCAGCGTCAGCACTTCACCCATGAAATTCGTAGGAATTCCGCCCATGTTGTAGTGCGCCGTGGGCAGCACCGGGATCGGGGTCTTGGTGACATCGACGTTGGCGAAGATCCGCGCGCTCTCGGCGATGCCGGGCAGCCGCTTGTGAATGACATCGGAGCCGAGATGCTGCAGGTTCAGGTGGATGTGGTCCTGCTTCTCGCCAACACCCCTGCCCTCGCGGATCTCGATGGTCATCGAGCGGCTGACCACGTCACGCGAAGCGAGGTCCTTGGCGTTGGGGGCATAACGCTCCATGAAACGCTCACCCTCCGAGTTGGTGAGATAACCGCCCTCTCCTCGCACCCCCTCGGTGATCAGGCAGCCGGCGCCGTAAATGCCGGTCGGGTGAAACTGAACGAATTCCATATCCTGCAGCGGCAGGCCGGCGCGCAGCACCATGCCGTTGCCGTCGCCAGTGCAGGTGTGTGCGGAGGTACAGGAGAAATAGCTGCGCCCGTAACCCCCCGTCGCGAGTATCACGGCGTGTGCCTTGAACAGGTGCAGGCCGCCCTCTGAGAGGTCCCAGGCCAGCACGCCGCGGCAGACACCGTCGTCGTCCATCAAGAGGTCGAGGGCGAAGTATTCGATGTAGAAGGTCGCGTCGTGTTTCAGCGACTGCTGGTACAGCGTGTGAAGGATGGCGTGGCCGGTGCGGTCCGCCGCGGCACAGGTGCGCTGCGCCGTGCCCTCGCCGAAATGTGTCGTCATGCCCCCGAAGGGGCGCTGGTAGATTCGCCCGTCATCGGTGCGCGAAAACGGCACTCCGTAATGCTCCAGTTCGACCACCGCGGGCACCGCCTCGCGGCACATGTACTCGATGGCGTCCTGGTCGCCCAGCCAGTCGGAGCCTTTGACCGTGTCGTACATGTGCCAGCGCCAGTTGTCCTCACCCATGTTGCCAAGCGCCGCGGACATCCCGCCCTGCGCCGCCACCGTGTGGCTGCGGGTAGGAAAGACCTTGGTCAGGCAGGCCGTGCTGAGCCCGGCCGCCGCGACGCCCATGGTGGCCCTCAGCCCGGCGCCGCCGGCGCCAACCACGACGACGTCGTAATGGTGGGTCACCAGATCGTAGCCATTGCTCATGTGGGTGACCGCGCTGCGCCTCAGGCGATCGCCAGCCGGAAGATGTAGATCGCGCTGAACGCCATGCCGGCGTAACCCAGCGCCTTTACTGCTAACTGCAGCGTCACGTCGACAGATCGAGTGTGCACGTAATCCTCGATCACCACCTGCAGACCGAGCATGGCGTGATACAGCCCGGAGACCGCCAGCAGCACCGCGCAGGCGGCGTGGAAGGGCGACGACAGAAAGGCCATCGCTGCTTCGTAACCGGCCCCGGAAAGCCGCACCATGGCGTAGAGCAGCCAGGCGGTGAGCGGGATCAGCAGCAGCGCGGTGGCGCGCTGCAGGTACCAATGATGGACCCCCTGCTTGGCGCTACCCAGGCCGCGTGCGCGCGCCAGTGGGTTGAGCATGCTCACCTCGTCACCAGCCCGAGCGCGGCGGTGAGTGCGACCGCCGCGGCCACCACCGCCCAGCCGCTCGCGTAGACGGCCTTCAGCGCCAGCCAGTGCCCGCTGTCCCACACCAGGTGGCGGATGCCGTTGAGCAGGTGAAAACTCAGGCTGAAGTTGATCGCCAGTAAGGCGAGGCGACCGAACACACCCCCCAGGCATTGCTGCATGGTGGCGTAGGCCTCAGGCCCCTGCCCCAGCGCCACAAGCCACCATAGCAGCAACGGTATGCCGATGACCGACAGCGCGACACCGGTGGTGCGGTGGAGGATCGACAGCACCGAGGTCAGTTGAGGCCTGTAATACGGCCCCAACATGAAGGGTGACAAGGGTCGTTGCTTTGAAGTCATCGTGTCAGGGATTCAACGGCTGCCGGCCAGGCCAGGCAATCGTGCAAGCGTACTGAGTCGCTTGTCCTTATTCAAGGCCGGTCCCGTACAATGATGAGGCAAGCATGAACAGCATCGAGCTCCCATACCTTACGGCCGCAAGGGCCGCCGGCCCCGACGCGGCAAGCTTCCTGCAAGCACAGCTAACGGCCGACCTCAGCCGACTGGCCGACAGCGCCTCCGGTTTTTCCGCCTATTGCGATCCCAAGGGTAACGTCCTCGCGCTGCTGCGCGTGATCCGCCGGGGCGACGACTACCTGCTGATCGCGGCTCGGGATTTAATGGAATCTCTGCTGAGCACACTCGGGAAATTCGTCTTGCGCGCAAAGATACGCTTCGAGCCTGTCGAAGCCGTCGTGGTCGGAATCGGCGATAGGGAACGCCTCGATTATGCGCTCGAAGCGGGCGATTTCTGCGGCGAAGTGGAAGCGGTTTCGGACTGGCGGGTGCGGGAACTGCGCGCGGGCATCGCCTGGCTGGGCCCGCAGACGTCGGGACAGTTCCTGCCGCAGATGCTCGGCTTCGATCGGCTCGGCGCCGTGAGCTTCCGCAAGGGCTGTTTCCCGGGCCAGGAAGTAATCGCCCGGGTGCGTTATCTCGGCAAAATCAAACGCCTGCCGCTCATCGTAAGCTTCAAAGGGACAGCAGGCCTGGAGCCCGGAGCGGAAGTCGAATTGCACGGCGAGGATGGGCCGGCCGGCAGCGCCGTCGTGGTGGACAGCGCGGCGAGCGGCAACGAAACCGTTTGTTTCCTGTTGGCTCGCAACCTGGAAGACCGCCCGGTGATCGCGCTTGAGTCGGGCGGGAAACGTTTGGAGCTAAGCGAGCCGGCTCAGACCTGGGCAACGATGTAGCACACCCAGCCGGCGTCGGCGTCGGCCACCTCTGCCGGTTCGAAGATTCCGTCGCCCTCGCCTGTTTCCCCGTCGGTGCCTTCCCAGTAGACGTCCACCTGGCTGAAGCCGGCTTCCTCGAGGACTTCGCGGAGCTCCGGCAGGGTCCACAGCCGCCAGTGGTAGTCGAAAGCATTTTCGATCCTGGAGCCGTCGGGAAAGGTGAAATGGATGCGGCAGCGCATGACGGAATCGATAGGATTGAACTCCGCCTGGTCCCAGATGTAGGTGAAGCCATCGCATTCGCGCTCTTCTTCCAACACGCGCGGGGCGTCGTAGCCGCCGTAGGCGTCGAGGAAGAAGATGCCGTCGTCGACCAGGTTTTCGCGCACACTTTCGAAGTAATCCAACAGCTCCGCGCGCTCCTGGAACAGGTAGTAGCTGAAGTTCATCGCCAGCACGATGTCGGCGGGCTCGACTTCGGCATCAAGCACGTCGTCGTGGAGCAGCGTGATCCGCGCCTGCTGCTCGACGTCGAGCTGAGAGATGTTGTGCAGCTCACCCCAACGCAGCACGTTTTCGTTGACGTCGACACCGATCGCGTAATGGCTCTCATCGCGGCGCACCCACTCGCAGGCCGTGTTGGCGGTGCCGCAGAAATCCTCGCGCAGCAGTTCGGCCGGACGGCGGCGCAGCTCGCCCCACGTCTCTTCAACGAAATCGATCTCGGCCTCGACGTCCTGCACCGATTCCTGGTAGAGGACGTACGGGTCGGCTTGCTCGGCTTGGGTAGGCATTGCACTCAGCTCCCTGGCATCCGTGACGGGTATCGATCCTGCACGTATTTCTCGATGAGTTCCAGAAAATCGTGACTGAGCGTGTCCCCGCGCAGGGTGATGGCCTTCTCACCGTCGATGAACACCGGCGCAGCCGGGGCCTCGCCCGTCCCCGGCAGGCTGATGCCTATGTCGGCGTGGCGACTCTCGCCCGGCCCGTTGACGACGCAGCCCATGACCGCCAGCGTCAGGTTTTCGACGCCCTCGCGCTCGCGCTTCCACTGCGGCATACGCTCGCGCACGAAGGCCTCGACGTCGCTGGTGAGCGACTGGAAAAACGTGCTGGTGGTGCGACCACAGCCCGGGCAGGCGGTGACCATCGGCGCGAACGCGCGCAACCCCAAGCTCTGCAATAACTGCTGCGCGACCACCACTTCGTCGCCGCGCGGCTGCTCCGGTTCCGGCGTGAGGGACATGCGGATGGTGTCGCCAATGCCCTCCTGTAGCAGGACGGCCAGTGCCGCCGAGGATGACACGATGCCCCTGCTGCCCATGCCGGCCTCGGTGAGGCCGAGGTGAAGCGGGTAATCGCAGCGTGCAGCGAGGTCGCGGTAGACCGCGATCAGGTCCTGCACGGCGCTGACCTTGCAGGAAAGTATGATGCGGTCGTGCGGCATGCCGATTTTCTCTGCCTGCGCCGCGCTTTCCAGCGCCGAGACCACCAGCGCCTCGCGCATCACCTCGGCGGCGGCGCGGGGCTTCTCGCGTTCTGCATTGTCGTCCATCAGGCGGGACATCAGCGCCTGGTCGAGACTGCCCCAGTTGACCCCGATGCGCACCGGCTTGTCGTGTTTCAGAGCCAGTTCGATGATGGTTGTGAACTGGTCGTCCTTCCTGCGCCCGAAACCCACGTTGCCGGGGTTGATACGGTACTTGGCGAGGGCCTGGGCGCAGTCCGGCACTGTCTGCAGCAGGGTGTGCCCGTTGTAATGGAAATCGCCGATCAGGGGCACGTCGCAGGCCATCATTTCGAGCCGCTCGGCGATCCTTGGAACCGCCTCGGCCGCTTTCAGGGTATTGACCGTAATCCGCACCAGTTCCGATCCCGCGCGGGCGAGTTCGGCCACCTGGCGCACGCTGGCGGCGACGTCCTCGGTGTCGGTGTTGGTCATCGACTGGACGACGATCGGGTGGTCGCTACCCACCTTGACCCGAGCGATCCCGACGGTCGGCGTGGGCCGGCGCGGCGCGGTGCTGAGCGCCTCACTCATGTCGAAGGCCGCCTTCGGCATCGGTGGACGGCTCGTCCTCGCGCTCATGGGCATGTTGACTGCGGTGATAGCGCGAGTCACTGATCACGGGCCAGGCCGAGCGCAGGTAGCTCGCCATCGACCACAGCGTCAGCGCGGCCGCCGCATAGAGCAGCAGCTCGCCGATCAGGGCGATGGGCAGGCCCAGGAGGTCGTCGTGATAGAGCAGGAAACCGATCGAGGTCATCTGGAAGCCGGTCTTGACCTTGCCGACCCAGGAAACCTTGACACGCGCCCATTCGCCGATCTCGGACATCCACTCGCGCAAGGCCGAGATGGTGATCTCGCGGCCGACGATGACGGCAGCCGAGATCGTGAAGATGATCTCGTAACTGTCCTGGCGTTGCACCAGCATGATCAGCGCGGTGGCCACCATCAGCTTGTCGGCCAGCGGGTCGAGCACGGCGCCGAAGGTCGACATCTGCCCCATGCGCCGGGCGATAAAACCGTCTGCCCAGTCGGTGGCCGCGGCCAGCACGAAGACCGCCACGCAGGCAATGTTGGACCACCAGTAAGGCAGGTAGAAAAACAACACCAGCACCGGGATAAGCGCGATGCGGATCAGCGTCAGCAGTGTCGGCGTGGTCATCGTCATGGGCGTCAAACATTATTACGCATCAGTGCAGCGCCCGATAGACTTCTTTCGCGAGCACCTCATTGAAGCCGGGCACGCTGGAGAGTTCCTCGACCCCAGCCTTGCGAACGCCCTGCAGCCCGCCGAAATGCGTCAGCAGCGCCCGGCGGCGCTTGGGACCGATGCCCGGAATGTCCTCCAGGCTCGACTTGAGGGTAGCCTGCTGACGACGGCCTTTGTGGCCGGTGATAGCGAAGCGGTGCGCCTCGTCGCGAATCGCCTGGGCCAGGTGCGAGGCCGGCGCTTCGGGGCCGGGGTGGATCGCCCGCCCGTCGGGCAGGACCCAATCCTCGTAACCGGGCCGCCGTGATGCCCCTTTGGCTATCGCCAACAGTGGCACGCCCGTGATCCCAAGTTCGGCCAGCACGTCGATGGCCTGTTTCAACTGGCCCTTGCCGCCGTCGATCATGACCAGGTCGGGCAGGCCTGCGCCTTCCTCGCCGAGGCGGCCGTAGCGCCGCGCCAGCACCTGGTGAAGGGCCGCGTAATCGTCGCCCGGCGTGATACCGCGCAGGTTGTAACGCCGGTAGCGCGACTTGACCGGCCCGTTGGCGTCAAACACAACACAGGCCCCGACGGTCTGATTGCCGGCCGTGTGTGAAATATCGAAGCACTCGATGACTTCGGGCTGCTGTTCCAGGCCCAGCGTCTCCGCCAGAGACTCGAGCTGAGCCGCGGCATTGCTGCTGCTCGCGAGCGCCATCTGCAGCGCCTGGCGCGCATTGCGGCCCGCCATCTCAAGAATCTTGCGGCGATCGCCGCGGGGATGGGGCTGGATTCCCACGCGCTTGCCGGCTGCCTCCGAGAACACCTCCTCCATCAGCGAGCGGCCCTCGAAGTCATGGGAGACCACCAACTGGGAAGGCGGCTGGCGCCCGCGGTAGTAAAGCCCGAAGAAGGCCTCGATGACCTCCTCATCAAGACGGCCCTCGGCCTGGCTGGGGAAATAACTGCGCTGGCCAAGATTGCGCCCGCCGCGGAATGAGACCACCTGCACGCAGGACCTGCCCTGCTCGGTCGCAACGGCGACGAAATCGATGTCGCCGCGCCCCTCGGAGACGAACTGCTGCGCCTGCACCTGCTTGAGGGCGTTGATCTGGTCGCGGAAAATGGCCGCGGACTCGTAATCCTGTCGCAACGAGGCGTGCTCCATGCGGCGAATCAGCCGTTCGAAGACCGAGCGGCTCTTGCCCTGCAGGAACAGCCGGGCGTCCCCCACCTGGGAGGCGTATTCCTCGCAGCTGACAAACCCGACGCAGGGCGCCGTACAGCGGCGGATCTGGTATTGCAGGCAGGGCCGGCTGCGGTGCGCGAAGTAGCTGTCCCGACAGTTGCGGATGCGAAACAGCTTATGGATCAAATTGATCGACTCGCGGGTCGAGCCGGCCGAGGGAAACGGACCGAAATACTGGCGCCTGGGATCGCGCGCGCCTCGGTGGAAGCCGATCGCGGGGTACTCATGCTCGGTCGTAAGCATGATCCACGGGTAGGACTTGTCGTCGCGCAGCAGGATGTTGTAGCGCGGCTTGAGCGACTTGATCCACTCGTTCTCCAGCAGCAGCGCCTCGCCCTCGGTGCGCGTCAGGCTCACCTCGATGTCGGCGATCTGCGCCACCATGCGCATGATGCGGTCGATCTTGGGGCGGGCGTCGAAATAGCTCGCCACGCGCTTGCGCAGGTTGCGCGCCTTGCCGACGTAAAGCGCCTTGCCCGCCGCATCGCGCATGATGTACACGCCGGGCCGCGTCGGCAGGCCGGCCGCGAAGGCCTTGCCGTCGAACCGCGTGGCATTTTTCCTTTCGCTCATTGAAAAGCGCGGCGCACCCGATCCAGGTCTGCCGGGGTGTCGACACCCGCCGGCACTGGACGCACGGCCTGCGCCATCGCGATGGCGCCGCCGGATTCCAGGATGCGCAGCTGCTCGAGCCGCTCCATGCGCTCCAGCCGCGTGGGCTGGAGGGCGGCCATACGCTTGAGGGCGCCGGCGCGGTAGGCGTACAAGCCGACGTGGCGCTTCCAGGCGCAGCCATCCGCCAGCGCCGCGTCGAGCGTGGCCCACGGCCGGTGCGAGGGGATCACCGAGCGGCTGAAATATAGCGCCCTGCCCCGCCCGTCGATCACCACCTTGACGGCGTTCGGGTTGCTGATTTCATCCGCATCATCGATTACGTGGTACAGGCTGGCGGCCATCGCTCCGGTATCGCGATCGAGCAAAGTCGCCACCTGGTCAAGGCATTCCGACGGCATCAGCGGCTCGTCGCCCTGCAGGTTGACCACGACAGTCTCATCGGGCCAAACGAGCTGATCGACACATTCGGCGATGCGGTCGCTGCCGCTGGCGTGGTCCGACCTCGTCATCAGACAGCGGGCGCCGAATTCCGTGGCCGCCTCGAGGATTGCCTCGTTATCGGTGGCGATCACCACCTCCGCCGCGGCCGCGCAGTTGGCGCAGTCCCATACGCGCTGGATCAACGACTTTCCCGCAATGGCCAGCAGCGGTTTCCCCGGCAGGCGCTCGGAGGCCATACGGGCGGGAATCACGATTCGGTATTCAATGTTCATCGATGAATTCCAAGACTTCTCCGAGAAGTTTCTGTTCCCATTCCGAAGGCAGGTGCGCGTCGACGCTCAAATACCATGCGTTTTCGAGCGACAGCTCCTTGCACTTCACGGCGTCCTTTTCCGTCATGATGATGGGCAGGTCGCGGGGCAGGCCGCTGAAGTCCGCGCCAGTGAAAACGTGGTGGTCCGGAAATGGCTTTTCCACCGGATCAATGTTGGCGTGACGCAGCAGCGCGAAGAAGCGCCCGGGGTTGGCGATGCCGGCCACGGCGCTCACCCGGCAGCCGGCGAACTGCGCCAACCGCCAGTTCAACCTGCCGCTCAGCGAATGGACCTTGCGCGGCTGCAGCTCCATCCGCGCACAATTGATGCCGGCCAGCGCCGCGGCCCCCGGCAAGCGACCCGGCTCACCGCCATTGATCACCACGTGACGCACCGTTGCCAGGCGCGCCGGATCCTCGCGCAGCGGACCTGCCGGCAACAGGTAGCCGTTGCCGAACCCGCGCTCGCCGTCGATGACGCAGATCTCGACGGCGCGCGGCAGTCGGTGGTGCTGTAGACCATCGTCGGAAATCACCACGTCCACCCCGCGCTGGAAAAGCTCGCGGGCCGCCTCCCCCCGCCCGGGTCCGACCATGACGGCGGCGCCGGTGCGCCGGGCGATCAGCAGCGGCTCGTCGCCGACCAACACGGGATTGGAAGAGCTGATCACCAGCCTCTGCTTGTCGTCCTCGCGTCCGTAGCCGCGGCTGACGACGCCCGGGGTGAGACCGGCACTTTGAAGCAGCTCGCACAGGCGGATGACCAGCGGGGTCTTGCCACTACCGCCGACGGTGAGGTTGCCCACCACCACGATGCACTTCGATTCGAGGTCGTCGTCGCGCAGTCGCAGCTCCCGCCTGCGGTGAACGCCGTGCAGCGCCCGGTAGGCGGGGATCAACGCCCGCAGGTACCAGGGCGGTCGGGCTTGCCGGTACCAGATATCAACGAGTCGGGTTTCGAACGCGGCACGCACGGTCCTTATTCCGTTCGCTTGACGCCGGGGGCGAGCTCGCTCTGATAAAGGGTGGCGTACGCCTGCGCCTTTTCGATCAGCTCGGCGTGGGTGCCGACCTCCACCACCCTGCCCTGATCGAGCACCACCACCTGGTCGGCGCTCTCAATAGTCGAAAGACGATGGGCAATGACCAGCGTGGTGCGGTGTTTCATCACCTCCGACAGTGCCTCCTGGATCACCCGTTCCGATTCGTTATCCAGCGCCGAGGTCGCCTCATCGAGGATCAGGATGGGTGCGTCCTTGAGCAGCGCCCGCGCGATCGCCAGGCGCTGGCGCTGGCCGCCCGACAGCAGCGTGCCGTTCTCTCCGACCAGGGTGTCGAGGCCTTCCGGCATGCGCTCGATGAACTCCATGGCATGCGCCGCCTCGGCCGCCCGGATGACGTCTGCCTCGGGCGCGCCAGCCAAGGCGCCGTAGGCGATGTTGCCCCGCACGCTGTCGTTGAACAGCACCACGTCCTGGCTGACCAGCGAGATCTGGCTGCGCAGGTTGTCGAGCGCATAATCCTTCAGCTCGTGACCGTCGAGCAGGATGTGGCCTTCGTCGTAGGGATAAAAACGCGGTATCAGCCCGGCCAGCGTGGTCTTGCCGCTGCCCGAAGGGCCGACCAGGGCGGTCACGCTGCCGGCGGGCACCTTGAGGCTGACGTCGTCCAGCACCGGTGTCTCGCTGTTGCGGTACCGGAAGCTCACACGGTCGAACTCGAGGTCGCCGCGCACACGCTCCACCCTCAGCGTTCCACTGTCCTGCTCGCCCGGCGAGTCCAGCACCTGGAAGATGCTGTCGGCCGCGGCGATGCCTTTCTGGAGCTGTGACTGAACCGCGGTCAGGCGTTTCAAGGGCGGAATGGTGCCCACCATGGCCCAGAAAATCGAAGTGAAGGTGCCGGCCGATATCTCGTTGAGCAGGCTCGGCCTGGTCGCAATGACCATCAGCAGCACCAGCGCCACGCCGGCGGTGAGCTGCAGAACGGAGGAACTGGCAAGGTGGGTGGCCACCATGCGCATGTTGAGGCGCCGGGTCTTTTCGTTGATCTCGGCGAAGCGACTGCGCTCCCACGCCTGGCCCTGGAACACCTTGACCACGCGGTGGCCGACCACCGCCTCCTCGGTGATGTGCGAGACGTTGCCCATGGAGTCCTGGATGCGGTGCGAGATCTTGCGAAACCGCTTGCTGACCACGGACACCAACAGGCCGATCATCGGCACCAGCAGCAGCATCACCAGGGTGAGCATGACGTTGTTGCTGAGCATCACGCCGACCAGCAGGATCACCAGCATGACGTCGCGGAAGGCCGCCACAATGGCGGTGGAAGCGGCCTGCGCGACCTGCTCGGAGTTATAGGCCAGCTTGGAGATCAGCTGGCCCGAGCTGAAGCGGTCGTAGAACGAGGCCGGCAGGCGCAGGTAGCTGTCGAACAGGTCCTGGCGCAGATCGGCCACTACCTTGCGGCCGGTCCAGTCCATGCCGTAGACGCCGGCGAAATTTCCGATCACCCGGATGACGGCGATCGCGAAAATAACGCCCGCCAGCACCAGGCCGAAGTCGGCGTCCTTGCCCACGAACACCCGGTCGATCAGCGGCTCCATGAACTTTACGAAGGCCGCCTGCATGGCAGCATCGATGCTGACCCCGACGATGCCGATCAAGAACATCGCCCAGTACTTGCGCGTGTAGCCCCACAGCCGGTGGTAAACGGCCCTGGCGGTATGGCTGGTCGGATCAATCATGCTTCGGTGGCACCACGGCCAGGACGGGCGTCAGTCCTCGACGCCCGTCTCACTTGAATCATCATCGGCACGGTCATCTCTGCGATTGGCCGCGATGGAGAGATTGACAAAACCCAGTTCGGCGGCAACGTCCATCACGCTGACCACGAAATGGTGCGGCGTAAGGCGGTCCGCCCTGAGGATGATGGGCAGCGGGCGTTCCTCGCCAGCCGCCTCGAGGAAGGCGGCGCGAATGGTTCGCCTCTCGCTGTTCAGCAGCGCGTGGTCGTTGAGGTACATGCGGCCCTCCTCGTCGATGACGAATTCGACGTGCTCGGGCCGGTCCGCCGTCGACTGCGCCTCGCTGGCCTCGGGCAGGTCCACCCGCAAGGCGGCCTGCTGTTCGAAGGTGGTGCTGACCATGAAGAAAATCAAAAGCAGGAACACCACGTCGATCAACGATGTCAGGTTGATCTCCGGCTCTTCCTTGGCCTTGGGCTGGAGCCTCAAGCGCGCGCGCCTCCGCGCGGGGCCGCGCCGACTTGGCTGGCGTGGCCGCGATCGATGGCCTCGATGAGGTTGATGGCCTGGGCTTCCATGGAATACACGTAGCCTTCGACCAGGCCCTTGAAGTAACGGTAGAAGAAGAAGCTGGGAATCGCCACCGTCAACCCGGCAGCGGTCGTGATCAGCGCCTCGGAGATGCCGCCGGCGAGCTCGTTGGCGTCACCCACCCCGTAGGCAACGATCGCGGTGAAAACTTTGATCATGCCGATTACCGTGCCCAGCAACCCGAGCAGGGGTGAAATGCCGGCGATGGTCCCCAGCGTGTTGAGAAACCGTTCGAGCTCGTGCGCGACGTGGCGGCCGGTGTCCTCCACCGCTTCCTTGATCACATCGCGCGGTCGGTGGCGGTTGAGCAGCGCCGCCGCCAGCACCCTTCCCAGGGCCGAGCCGTCGCGGAGCTGGTCGAGGTGACGGCGGTCAAGCTCATGACGCGCGGCCCATTTCTCGACCTGTTCCCCGATGCCTTCCGGGACGATCTTGCGGCGCTGCAGGGCAACGAACCGCTCGACGATGATTGTGACGGACAGGATGGAGCACAGGATGATCGGCACCATCAACCAGCCGCCCGCCAGCATGATTTCCAGCACAGGGGCTTACCTCCTCGACTCTGGGCGCTCCAGATGATACATGGCAAGGTCCGAAGTGGCCATGCAAGGAGGCTCGGAACGCCACCGCCAGGGACCATCGCGCGCCGCCCTCGCCGGGATAAGAACGGCTTCGCCGTGGCGGCGGAACTCGGCCTTCAAGGCGCCACAGTCGATGGTGGAAAGCACCACCGTGCCCTGGCGGCGATACCGCGCCACCACTTCCACGCGCGGAAAGCCGAAGCGGTTGCCATAGGCGGCCGAGACCACGGCCCAGCGGGGTCGCGTCTCGGCGATCATGGTGGGGCCCGACGACGAGGCGCTGCCGTGGTGGGGTACGGTGATCAGATCATGCTCGCCGAGCCCCCTGGCGATGCGGTCTTCCACCACCGTGCTGATGTCGCCCGAGAGCAAGGTGCGGTGGCGGCCGTTGTCGATACTGATCACGCAGGAGCTGTCGTTGCCGAGATAGGGCAGGAAGCCGGACGGGTGCACCACCTGGAAATCCACGCCATCCCATGTCCAGGACCAGCCCCGGCTACAGTTTACGTTTTCGCCATCGCGTTCATTGATTCGCAGCTCGAGGTCACGGAAACGCGCAAGCAGATCCGGCAGGCCGCCCGCATGGTCCAGATCGGCATGGCTGACCGCCACCACGTCCGGCGGGCCCACCCCGTCCGCCGCCAGGGCCGGTGCGATCACCGGGTCGAACAGGCTCCAGCTCATGCCATTTTCCAGGCTGCCGCCCGGGCCGGTGTCGTACAGCAGGCTGTGGTTGCGCGTTTTGACCAGCACCGCCAGTCCTTGCCCCACGTCGAGGATTTCCACCGAGTATTCGCTCTCGGCCAGGTCCGCCGCCCGCGGCAGGAACAGGATCGCCAGCAGGCCCAGGCCGAGCCACCGAACCGCAAGGCCGCGCGGCAGCAGCAACAGCAGGCCGCCGCCGAGTCCCAGACCGGTGGCGATCTGTCCGACTCCCGGCGTCAACCAGCGCCGGCCCCCCTCGAGGCCGGCAAGCGCCTGCAGAAACTCGTGCAGGCTTGCGCAGGACCACCATGCCAGCTCCAGCAAGGCATTGGCCACCGCCGGCAGCGGCCAGGCCGCGACGCCCGCAAGCACCAGCGGCACGCAAAGGAAACTCACCCAAGGGATCGCCAGCAGGTTGGCGGGAAAGGCCAGCCAACTTCCAGACTGGAACCACAACGCGGCGAAGGGCAGCATCACCACCATCACCGCGACCTGTGCTCGCGGCAGCGCCGACCACCACGCAGACGACCGGCCGCGCGGCGCGAAGAACGCGATCAAGGCCAGCACTGCACCAAAGGAAAGCCAGAAGCCCGGCGTCAGAGGCGCGAAGGGATCGATCGCCAACACCGCCGCCAGCGCCAATAACCAGGCCCGGAACACGCCCGTGCCGCGGCGCGCGCCGATCACCCAGAGCGCCACCGCCAGCATGGCGAGGGCGCGCAGCGTGGAAACCGGGAAACCCGCAAGCGCGCCGTAGGTCAGCGCCGACAACAGGGCTCCGGCGCAGCCGGTGAGGAACACCGCGCGGCCAGCCCGGACCAGCGGGATGACAAAAAGCAAGCCGCGCGTGAGCCAGAACCCGACGACCGCGGCGAGGCCGATGTGCAGGCCGGAGATGGCCAGCAAGTGGCCGGTGCCCGTCGTTCTCAGCAGTGCCCAGTCCCCGTCATCCACTTCGCTGCGGTCGGCGATTGCAAGCGACAGGACCAGCGCGCGGCCAGGGCCGGGCGGCAGAGCTTCACGGATTCGCTCGCGAACGGCCGAGCGAACGCCGTCGGCGCCGCTCCGTCCCGACGCTTGAGCAGGCAGGCGCTCGCCCTCCAGCACGCTTGCCAAGGCGCCGATGCCGGCAGCGAACAGGCCCTGCTCGCGGTCGAAGCCCTGGAAGTTGACGAGGCCCCGCGGTGGACGCATGCGGAGCTTCAGTCGCCAACCCTCGCCCGCCCCAACCGCGGGGTGGTCTTCGTACCAGCGGACCTCGATCGTGCTCGGCAAGTCGGCAAGCGCGGCCTGCCGGGCACTCGGCCGAAACAGGAAGCGCAAGTGATCCGGCCCGCGTATGGGCAGGGAGGCGACCGTGCCGCGCACCCATAGCTCCGCGCCGGCAAGGGCCGGGTCGAGCCGGTCTTCGAGTTGGGCGTGGTAGCGCCAGACGCCGGCCAGCGCGACGGCGGCCAGGAGGACGAGGCTGCTTGCCCGGCTTATCGCGCCGCCAGCCGGCCGAGGTGCAATTCGAACTGCCGGTCCATTTTGGACGCGAGTCCCCGGTCGTGGGTCACCAGCAGAATCCCGGTCCCCAGCTCGCGGTTGAGTTCCAACATCAGGCCGTAGACGTGATCCGAGGTGCGCTCGTCGAGGTTACCGGTGGGCTCGTCGCACAGCACCAATCGCGGCTTCCCCGAAAGCGCGCGTGCGACGGCGGCGCGCTGACGCTCGCCGCCCGAGAGTTCGCCGGGTTTGTGACCGAGGCGCTCGCCCAGACCGACCCGCTCCAGAAGCCCCGCCGCGCGTTCCCGTGCTTCGGCCACGTTATCGCCGCGGATCAACAGCGGCATGGCGACGTTCTCCAGCGCGGTGAACTCCGGCAACAAGTGATGGAACTGGTAGACGAAGCCCATCGAGCGGTTGCGCATGGCGCCGCGCTCGGCGGCGGACATCGACCACAGCGAGGTGCCCTCGATCAACACTTCGCCCTCGTCGGGCTTGTCGAGGCCGCCGAGAATGTGCAGCAAGGTGCTCTTGCCGGCACCGGAAACACCCACGATGGCCAGCGACTCGCCGCGTGGCAACGCGAGGTCGATCTCCATGAGCACTTTCAGCTCGCGGCCACCCTGGTGGAAGGTTTTGCGGATGCCCCGCGCTTCCAGTACAGGCACATCATTCATAGCGCAGCGCCTCCGCGGGATGGGTTTTGGACGCGCGCCACGACGGGTACAAGGTGGCGATCAGCGACATGCCGAGCGACATCAGTGAGAAGAAGATCACGTCCTTGCTACGCAGCTCGGACGGCAGCTCGGTGATGTAATAAATGTCCGAAGGGAACAGGCTGAAGCCGAAAATGCGCTCGAGGAACGGCACCACGGTGCCGATGTTGCGTGCAAGAAGTACCCCGCCGACCACACCCAGCACGGTGCCGATCACGCCGATCAGGCTGCCCTGGATCATGAACACCCGCATGACGGTGCCGGAACTCGCGCCCATGGTTTTGAGGATGGCGATGTCGGACTGCTTGTCGGTCACCACCATCACCAGGGTCGAGATGATGTTGAAAGCCGCGACCGCGATGATCAGCGACAGGATCACCCACATCACCGTCTTCTCGGTGCGAACGGCCTGAAACAGGTTGCCGCGTTCCTGGCTCCAGTCGCGCACCTGGTAATGCCCCTCCAGCTCAGAGGAAATGTCGCGCGCCACCTGCCAGGCGCGGTCCATGTTGTCCAGTTTCAGGCGAACCCCGCCGATCGATCCGGGCGCCAGGCGCAGCAGCTTGGCGGCGTCCTCGATGTGCACGATCGCCAGCGACGAATCGTTCTCGAACTCACCGAACTCGAAGACGCCCACCACGGTGAAGCGCCGCATCAGCGGACTCGCACCCACCGGGCTGGCCTTGAGCCGCGGGGCAATCACCGTCACCGGCTCGCCGGGGCCGACGCGCAACCGCGAGGCGAGGCCGATGCCGAGCACGATGCCATATTCGCCTGGTACGAGATCACTGAGGCTGCCGGACAGCATGTGCGCCTCAACGTCGGACACGCGAATCTCGTAGTCCGGGTCAGCCCCTCGCATCAGGGCGCCCGAGGACTCCCTGCCCTGGATCCACACGCCCTCCGAGGTGTACGGCGCCGCGCCGACGACCTCGGGATGGGCTTCCACCCGCTCGATCAGCGACGGCCAATTCTCGAATTCACCTTCGAAGGGCTCGATGGTCGCATGGGAAATCGCGCCGAGGATCCTGGCGCGCAATTCCTTCTCGAAGCCGTTCATCACGGAGATCACTGTAATCAGCGTCGTCACCCCCAGGGCGATCCCCAACATTGAGGTTAAAGATATGAAGGAAATGAAATGGTTACGCCGCTTAGCTCGAAGATATCTCAAGCCAATGAAGGCTGCCAGGGGATGGTACATAGCGGGCATTAGATCATAGCGGCCCGGGCCTGCCCACCGGCGCGAGCCGCGGGTTTGTGTAGGAATCCGGACTGACGAAGCACTCAGAGGCTATCCAGGCAGAGCCGCAGTTCCGACGGCAGGGGCGCGCTGAAACTCATGCGCTCGCCCGAAGGCGCGGTGACCCCCAGCTCGGCGGCGTGCAGGAACATCCGCTTCAATCCTTTCTCGCGCCAATAACGGCTGTCCGCATCGGAGCCGTATTTCCGGTCGCCGGCGAGCGGCGCACCGATGTGGTGGGCATGGACCCGGATCTGGTGGGTGCGGCCGGTATCGATTTCCGCCTTGGCGTAACAGGCCCGCGGAAACTGTTCGAGCACCGTGAAGCGGGTGACCGCGTGCCGGCCCTCCCCATCAACCGTCATGTGTTTCTCGCCGCCCTTGCGTTCCGCTACGATGGCAGCGTCGACCTCCACCACTTGTTGATTCAGGGGCGGATCGAGGTGACCGCAGAGCAAACACAGGTAGCGCTTGGCCACCCGGCCTTCGCGGAACTGCTCGGAAAGCGTCCTCAGCGCCTCGCCGCTGCAGGCCAGCACCAGGCAGCCGCTGGTTTCGCGGTCGATGCGGTGGACGAGCTCGACGTTGCGATTCGGCCGGATCTGCCTGACGACGTCGATCAGCCCCCAGGCCAGCCCGCTGCCGGCATGCACGGCCATACCCGATGGCTTGTCGACCACCATGAGGTCGTCGTCCTCGTGGAGGATGGCGGCCTCGATCTGCCGGCACACCGGCTCCGAGACTTTGACGTCGCTCGCCTCGCGATGCCCGACCGGCGGAATGCGCACCACTTCGCCGGCCAGAAGCTTGCGATCCGGCTTGGCGCGGCCGCCGTCCACCCGTACCTGGCCGGTACGGATCAGGCGATACAGTGCGCCGCGCGGCAGTCCCTTGAGGTAGCGCGCCAGAAAGTTGTCAAGGCGCTGCCCGTCGCGGTCCGCGGGGACTTCGACCTGTCGGACGGCGGGTTTGAGCTGTGGCGCGCAAGTTTTTGGTTTGGAACCCATTTTTCTGCTATATTAGGTCACTTCGGATAATCCTAGAAACCAATCAATTGTTAGGCAATTTTAGGCGCAAGTCCGAGCGTGCCTGAATCGAGCCGGGCACCCCGGCCATCATATCGCCAAACCCGATTTTCTACTTGGCGACAAACAATCAAGCCGGCGGCCGACTCAGAGCTGAGCAATAGAATTCAGAATTGTACCGGCGCGGAGTGCGCGCCGGCCGAGAAACAGAACTGGCAATCCTGGCGTGCCTGTCAAGCGCAGGCCGGGAACACGAAGCGCAACGCGACTGCCACGAGACTCAAGTCCGGGCGGCGCGGCGGGCGTGTTCAGGCGGGATGCCTGAGGAATACCAATGAAAAGAATGCTGATCAACGCGACTCAGCCAGAGGAGTTGCGGGTGGCCATTGCTGAAGGCCAGGTACTGCTGGACCTCGATATCGAAGTACCCTCCCTCGAACAGAAGAAGTCCAACGTTTACAAAGGCAAGGTCACCCGGGTCGAGCCGTCCCTGGAAGCCTGTTTCGTAAACTTCGGCTCCGAACGTCATGGCTTCCTGCCGCTGAAGGAAATCCACCCGGGCTGTTACCAGGCTTCAGCCAAGGGCGACCAGAAAGTCACCATCAAGAACGCCATTCGCGAAGGTCAGGAGCTGATCGTCCAGGTCGAGAAGGAGGAACGCGGCAACAAAGGCGCGGCGCTGACCACCTACATCTCGCTGGCCGGGCGTTACCTCGTCCTGATGCCCACCAACCCCAAGGCCGGTGGCGTTTCGCGGCGAATCAGCGGCGACGAGCGCGATGAGCTTCGCGAGCAGCTCCAAAACGTGATCGCTCCCGACAACGTGGGCATTATCGTTCGCACCGCGGGCGTAGGCCGCGAGGCCGAAGAACTGCAGTGGGACCTCGATTACCTGGTCCAATTGTGGGACGCCATCGAGAAAGCAGCCGCCTCCCGCGTCGCGCCGTTCCTGGTCTACCAGGAAAGCAACCTCTTCATCCGTGCGCTGCGCGATCACTTGCGCAACGACGTCGGTGAGATCCTGGTCGACGACCCCGCCGTCTACGAGGACGCGCGCAAGTTTGTCGAGCAGGTAATGCCCCACAACCTGCGCAAGCTCAAGCTCTACGACGACCCGGTCCCGCTGTTCAACCGCTTCCAGATCGAATCGCAGATCGAATCGGCGTTTTCGCGCACGGTGGAACTGCCTTCCGGAGGCCTGGTAGCCATCGACCACACCGAGGCCATGATCTCGATCGACATCAATTCGGCACGCGCCACCAAGGGTGCCGACATCGAAGAGACGGCGCTGCACACCAACCTGGAGGCGGCGGACGAGATTGCGCGCCAGTTGCGTTTGCGAGACCTGGGCGGCCTGATCGTTATCGACTTCATTGACATGATGGACCGCAAGAACCAGCGCGCCGTGGAAGAGCGCCTGCGCAAGGCCTTGCAGCTCGACAAGGCGCGCGTTCAGACGGGGCGGATCTCGCGCTTCGGCCTGCTCGAAATGTCGCGTCAGCGGTTGCGGCCCTCGCTGGGTGAGTCCAGCCACGAGCCCTGCCCGCGCTGCGAGGGGCACGGCACGGTGCGCAGCATCGAATCGGCGGCGCTTTCCATCCTCCGCCTTGTTGAAGAAGAATGCATGAAGGAATTTACCGGGCAAGTGATCGTGCAGGCGCCGCCGGCGGTGGCCAATTTCCTGCTCAACGAGAAGCGCAAGACCCTCAGCGGCATCGAGTCCCGCCACGACGTGCCCATCATGTTGCTCGCCAACGAGTACATGGAGCACCCCCGCTTTGAAATCCAGCGGGTACGCAAGTCCGAAGTCACTGAGGAAGCGAGCTACGAGCGCGTCGAGAAGCCGCTCGTTGAAACGGCAGAGGACGACCGCGCCCGGCCGCCCGCGGCGGTGGCCGCGGCGGCCGTCAGCGGCGTGATGCGGGAACGGCCAGCCCCGGTGCGCCCCGAACGCAGCAAAACAGGCTTCTTCAGCCATTTCTTCAACAACTTTTTCGGCGCCAAGCGCGGCGAGGATGGCGCCGGAAAATCGGGCAAAGAGGTACCTGAAAAACCGAAATCACGGCCGCAGCAGCAAGCGCAGCAAAAAACCGCCGAACAGAAAAGCGAGGTCCAGGGCGCCGCGGGCAAGGACGACGCCCGGCACGGCCAGGACAAGCAACGCGGCCAGCGCGGCCGCGGTCGCCGCCGCAGCAAGAAGACGGCCAAGAAAGCCGCCGCAGCCCCGGTCGGCACCGAGGCGCCGAGAAAGAAAAAGGCAAAACGCGCTCGCCCGCGCAAGGGCAAAAAGGGCGCCGGCAAACAGGACGTGGGAGGCCTGCCGCAGACAACCCAACCGGACCAGAATCTTCAGCAGGACCAGCAGCAGCCAGAGCCCAAGCAGGACAACCAGCAGTCCCACCAGGACAACCAGCAGTCCCACCAGGACAAGGACCAGCAGGACCAGGCGTCCGGGGACAACGGCAAGGGCCGCGGCCGACGCCGCCGCTCGCCCTACCAGACGGCGGGCGCCGACAAGCGCGAGTCGGCAGAACCGACGCCCTCCGCGGACAACGGCTCCCGCGAGACCCAAGTCACACAGGACAGCAAGGGCATTTACACCCTCAAGCCCTCCGGTGAAAGTTCGCAGGCCTCTGCCGACAACGATTGATCAAGCGGCGGCCACCAGGCCGTAGCGCATCGCCATACGCGTGACGTCGACGTCGTTGCGCGTCTCCAGCTTGTCGTAGATGCGGTATTTGTACGTCGCCACGGTTTTCGGGCTGAGATGCATCACGTCGGCGATGTCCGCGATGCGCCGGCCTTCGGCGACCATCAGCAGCACCTCCATTTCGCGCGCAGACAATTCGTCGAACGGCGAACCCCCTGAACCGCTTGTCACCTTCAGGGCGAGGCGCTGCGCGATATCGGAACTGATGTAGCGCTGGCCTCGCATCACCGTGCGAATCGCCCGCACCAGCTCCACCCCCGCGCATCCCTTGGTGAGGTATCCGGAAGCGCCCGCGTCGAGCAACTTCTCCGGAAAAGGTGAGTGGGTCTGGAGCGAAAGCGCGATGACGTGCAGCCTTGGCGAGGCCTTCTTCAGACGCCCGGTGATTTCGAAACCTGACAGCCCGGGCAGTTCCACGTCAAGCAGAGCGACATCCGGCTGACACGTGTGGTTGAGCCGCAAGGCCATCTCCCCATTGCTGGCCTCGCCAGCGACTTCGAAATCCGCATACTCTCCCAAAATGTAGCGCAGACCGACTCGGACGAACTCTTGGCCGTCCACGATCATGATACGGATCATTGTTCCCCCTCTTCAGAACGTACCGATTTCCCCTCTTTTCGATTGACCCGCGTCCAATATAGAACTCCGTCGGCGCCCAGTCCAGCCGAATGGGCCGAACGGCGAATGTCCGGGCAAATTTCCTACAAGGAACTGCGGCAAAGCGCCAAAGTCGATGCTAGGGCACGCCGTTCTGTGCCTCGCACAGCCCCACGTTGTCCAGCGTCAGGCGTTCGATCGGCACCGTGCCCGACAGCCCCAGCGATGGAATCTCGAAGTGCACGAGGCCGGTCACGCAATCGAGGAATTCCAGCGTGATCGTGCCGTCGATGGTCTGACTGGTCTGCGGCGGAACCATGTTGAACACCCCGCCCTCGGTGAACTCAATGTCCAGCACCGCGGTGTTACCGCCGAAGTCTCCGAAGGCGGTGAGCCAGCGGTGGCCGGAGTCGCCCAGGATGGCCTGAACGTTGGCCGGGGGGCGCTGGGTGTCGTAGGTGAACCACGCCATGAAGATCTTGCCAATCTCGGGAAAAACGATGATGAAAAAGCCCTGGCCGGGCGTAGCGGAGTTGAACCAGGCGTCGCTGATGCCCTGGTTGATCTCGAAGGTGGTCTCCCCATCGTCGTCCTCGATCAGGATGGTGATGCGCTCATGCTGGAAGCTGATCACGTAATCCGTGTCCTCCAGCAGGGTGATCATTACCGTCTCGGTCCCTTCGAGCAGGCCGTCGTTGATGACTTCGATATCCACCTTCACCTCCGCCGAGCCCTCGGGGATGAACACCGAGACAGTCAGCGTCACGTAATCGCTGCCGGGCGACGCCGTGCCGCCGAATGCCATATTGATCGTGACCCCGCCATCGGGCGCGGGCGCCTCGAGGGCCACGCTGAAACGCCCGTCGGTGACCGGCTCTGCCGCATCGCGGATCTTGAAGAGGCCGACTTCCGGCAGGCCGCCGCCCGCAACCTCGATTACTTCGACAGTGAGGGTCTCGTCCGTGCAGATCACGGCGCCCTCCCCCTCTGGTTTCTCGCAGTGTTCGAAGAAAATCTCGGCCTCCTCGGTGTCTTCGGGGGTGAAGTCCTCGATCATGGCGATCGTGTAAGGGGTGATCAGCTCTTCGTCGCTGTCGCTGCAGATGCTGGTCAGCACACCACCGGAAAATGGAGAAGACAGATCGAGGCCCCATTCGGCCGAGCCGTCCACCAGGATGCCGTCGAGCTGGAACTCGAAATCCCATACCGCGTCATTACACAAGGTGCCCGCCGGCGCCCAGTCCTCCACGGCAACCACGATGTCGAAATCGACGCTTTGGCTCTCGGTTCCGGTGAGCGAGGTGGGAAGGATCTCCCAGGCCTGAAGGGGCAAAGTGATCGAAAGCGTGGAAATCAGCAGGAGTACAGCGGCAA
>Ga0299906_10000591_pt1 | contig 32981 bp, 28 predicted proteins | sample RVTome_14_FD_200259 | JGI IMG/M metagenome (GOLD analysis project Ga0299906, IMG submission 200259) | Soil microbial communities from uranium-contaminated site in the Upper Colorado River Basin, Wyoming, United States - RVT145D125 (version 2) ...
AGGATGATGATTCAGATCAGCGAAGGCGCAGCGCAGAAGATCCAGTCGCTGATGGCCAGGCAGGGCATCAGCGAGGGTGGCCTGCGCGTGGGCATCAAGGGCGGCGGCTGCTCGGGCCTGAGCTACACGTTCGCGTGGGAGAAGGAGCCGCGGACGGGAGACGAGGTCTTCGAGGGTCACGGCGCCAGGATCTTCGTGGACCGGAAGAGCTACATGTTCCTGAAGGGCACGACGCTCGACTACGACACCGCGCTCCTGACCCAGGGCTTCGTGTTCCACAACCCGAACGCCAAGCAGACCTGCGGTTGCGGCAGTTCCTTCGGCGCGTGACGGCCCGGCCCCGGGCCGCGGCCCGGGCCGGCACCTGAGCTCATGACACCTGATCCGATTCCCGTCCAGGCCGTGTCGGCAGTCGAGTGCCGCAGTTGTGGGGCCGGAGCGCCCGTCGACGAGCACTTCTGTCCGCAGTGCAGCCGGATCCTGGCGCTCGGTCGCCACGGCGACTACTTCACCTTCTTCGGCCTGCCTCGCAAGCTGACGATCGCGCGGGCGGATCTCGAGCACCGCTTCCGGGAGCTGAGCCGCCAGTTCCACCCGGACTTCTACTACAACGCACCGCCGGCCGAACGGCTCGCCAGCCTCGAGCGGTCGTCGTATCTGAACGACGCCTATCGCGCGCTCGGCAATCCCGTCTCGCGCGTCGAGCACCTGCTGGCGATCGAGGGTGTGACTCCTCCGGGCGGAACCGAGCCCGGCGCCGCCCAGGTGCCGCCAGCCCTGCTCGAGGAGGTCTTCGCGCTCAACGAGGAGCTCGACGAGATCCGCGAGCTGCGCGAATCGGGAGGCGATCGCGCCGAGCTCCGCGCGAGGCTCGAGACCGCCCGGAGGCCGATCGAGCTCAAGCGGGAAGGGCACGAGCGGACGGTCGAGTCGCTCGGTGCCCGCTGGGACAGCGCCCTGGACGAGGGGAGCGCAGGGGAGAAGCGGACGGTGCTCGAGGCGCTCCGGGATCGCCTGCTCGAGCGCAACTACATCACCAACCTGCTGGCCACCATCGAGCGCGAGATGGCCGGCCTGGAGCGGTAGAGCACAGATCATGGGCAAGGTCGTCGGCATCGACCTCGGCACGACGAACAGCCTGGTGGCCGTCTCGCGCGACGGCGTCCCGGAGGTGATCCGCGACGCGTCGGGTGACGCGCTCGTGCCGTCGGTCGTCTCGATCGCCGAGGACGGCACGGTCTTCGTCGGCCGTGAGGCCCAGCGGCGGCTGCTGACCGCGCCCGTCCGTACGGTCTACTCGGTGAAGCGCTTCATGGGGCGCGGCGTCGACGACGTGCGCGACGAGGCGGCGCTGCTGCCGTTCGGCATCACGGGGGCGCCCGGCGGCGTCGTGCGAATCGTGCTGGGCGACCGCGAGCTGACGCCCCCGGAGATTTCGGCCGCGATCCTTCGCGAGCTGAAGCAGCGCGCCGAGGAATGGTTCCGGGGGCAAGGCGAATTCGACTTCGAGGTCGACCGCGCCGTCATCACGGTGCCGGCCTACTTCAACGACGCGCAGCGCACCGCCACGCGCGACGCCGGGCGACTGGCGGGCCTCGAGGTCCTGCGCATCGTCAACGAGCCCACGGCGGCCTCGCTCGCCTACGGGCTCGACCAGCGGGATCGCGGCCTCGTCGCCGTCTACGACCTGGGCGGCGGCACGTTCGACATCTCGATCCTGAGGGTCGAGGACGGCGTCTTCCAGGTGCTGGCCACCAACGGCAACACGCACCTCGGTGGCGACGACCTCGACCGTCGGCTCATGGAGACAGTGCTCGGCGAGATCGGCGCCGCGCTGCCGCCAGAAGCCGTACAGGCCGTGCGCAAGGCCGTCATACACGCGAAGCGGGATCTCTCGGAGGCCGACCAGGCCGAGATCCGTGTGCCGTCCTCGCCCGGCCTCCCGAACGGGTTCGAGCGGACGATGACCCGCGCGGATTTCGAGGCGCTCGTCCGCCCGCTGATCGAGCAGACGACGGAGCCGGTGCGGCAGGCGCTGGCCGACGCGGGCCTCGAGCCCGGCGAGATCGACGAGGTCGTGCTCGTCGGCGGCTCCACCCGCGTGCCGCTCGTGCGCCGCCTGGTGGCCGAGCTTTTCGGCCGGACGCCGCACAGCGAGCTCAACCCGGACGAGGTGGTCGCGCTCGGCGCCGCCGTTCAGGCGGACATCCTGGTGAGCGGCAGACGCGAGATGCTGCTGCTCGACGTCACCCCGCTCGGCCTCGGCATCGAGACGATGGGCGGCGTCGTGCAGAAGATCATCGTGCGCAACTCCACGATTCCCGCGAGCGGACGCGAGATGTTCACCACGGGCGTGGACAACCAGACCTCGGTCGACATCCACGTGCTCCAGGGGGAGCGCGAGCTGGCCGCCGACTGCCGGTCGCTGGCCCGCTTCCGGCTCAGGGGCATTCCCCCGATGCCGGCCGGTCTGCCCCGCATCGAGGTCCGTTTCCAGATCGACGCCAACGGCATTCTCGGCGTGGCGGCCAGCGAGCTGCGCACCGGCATCGCCCAGGCCGTCGAGGTGAAGCCCTCCTACGGTCTGACCGACGAGGAAGTCGAGCGGATGCTCATCGAGTCGTTCGAGCACGCGCAGGCCGACATCGACGCGCGCCTGCTCATCGAGGCGCGGAACGAGGCGGAGTCGGTGATCCACGCCACCGAGAAGTCGCTGCACCGGCCGGACTTCGCCGAGATCGCTGCCGCGGAGCTCAAGCCCGGCGAGCGGGAGCGCATCGAGGCGGTGCTGGCGGAGCTCAAGCAGGTCATGGGCTCGGAGAGCCGCGAGGCGATCCAGGAAGGGACGCACGCGCTCAACCACGCGACCCACCACCTGGCGGAGGTGATGATGAATCGCAGCGTCCGCGCGGCGCTGGCCGGCCGCAACGTGGAAGAGGTCTGATGCCCAAGGTCACGTTCATCAAGGACGGCAAGGAGACGACGGTCGAGTTCGAGCACGGCAAGCTCGAGTACTCGCATCACGGCCTGCCCGAGTCGTTCCTCGACGTCGCCATGAGCTTCGGCATCCCGCTCGAGCATGCCTGCGGCGGCAGTTGCGCGTGCACGACGTGCCACCTGATCATCCGGAAGGGCAAGGAGAACCTGAGCCCCGAGGAGGACGACGAGCTCGATCGTCTCGACACGGCCTGGGATCTGACACCGGACTCCCGGCTGGGCTGCCAGGCGGTGATCAAGGGGGACGTGGTGGCCGAGTTCCCGATGTACACGCGGAACTACGTGCAGGAAGGCGGCGCCATCCAGCTCGGCAAGTCGACGGCGTCGCGCGACGAGCGCGACGAGCCGGCCGGCCAGGCCGTCGGCCAGAAGTGACCTGGGACGGCGGGAGGGGGAAGCACTCGTGAAGTGGACCGACGCCGAGGACATCGGCATGGCCCTGTGCGAGAAGTACTCCGGCGAGGATCCGCTCACGATCCGCTTCACGGACCTGCGCGACCGTGTGGTGGGGCTCGACGGCTTCGACGACGATCCCAAGGGATCCAACGAGCCGAAGCTCGAGGCCATCCAGATGGCGTGGTACGAGGAATGGCAGGAAAACCAGTAAACTGAACCCGTCGTCTGAACGCCAATGACCCACGCCCGATCCGGACTGCTCGTGCTCCTCGTGGTGGGACTGCTGCCGGCGCCGACAAGCGCCGGACAGCGGGACCGGGCTCCCCGCGAGCCGGACCGCGAGGATCGCGTGGAGGTCGACGTCGGCCGGCTGCCACTCGATCTCGATCGGGTGAGCCGCCGCCTGAAGCAGCAGGCGACCCGCGAGTCGGTCAATCCGCTCAACCTGCAGATCTTCGTCGGCGTGTTCGCCGAGGCGCCGCGACTCGAGTACTTCGATCCGGACGCCGACCTGCGCTTCGGCCCCGTGCCGCGCAGCGCACCCACGCACCGCGACCTGCTGCGCCAGATGACACCCCGCCACATCAGCTCGCCCGGCGGCGGCGGCATCACGCTCTTCAGCTGGTAAGGGCCCTAAGGGCAGCGAGGTATCGACCAGTTCCGTGAAGATCACAGTTGCCCACAGTCCCGATTCCGACGACGCATTCATGTTCTACGGCCTTGCCAGCGGCAAGGTCCCGACCGACGGCATCGAGGTCGGTCATCTCCTCTGTGACATCGAGACGCTGAACCGGCGAGCCTTCGACGGCACCTACGAGGTGTCGGCCGTCTCGTTCAACGCCTACGCGCACCTCACGGACCGCTACCTCCTGCTGCCGCATGGCTCGAGCATGGGCGACAAGTACGGGCCGACCCTGGTGACACGCGCCGACGGGCCCTCGTCGACCTCTGGTGTCACCGTGGCGGTGGCCGGCACGCTCACCACGTCGTATCTCGCGCTGAAGCTCTACGACACGAACGTCGAGACGGTCGTGATGCCGTTCGATCGCATCCAGGACGCCGTGCGCGACGGCGAGGTGGCTGCCGGGCTCCTGATTCACGAGGGGCAGCTCACCTACGCGGACGAGGGGCTGAAGAAGATCGTGGATCTCGGGGAGTGGTGGGCCGCTCGCACGGGCGGCCTGCCGCTGCCGCTCGGCGGCAACGTCATCCGCCGCGACCTCGGACAGCAGACGATCGCCACCGTGTCGCGCATGCTGCACGACAGCATCGCCTACGCCCTGGAGCACCGGCAGGAGGCGCTCGACTACGCGCTCCAGTTCGGCCGTGGCCTCGATCGCTCGAAGGCGGACCGCTTCGTCGGCATGTACGTGAACGAGCTGACCCTCGACTACGGCGACCGCGGGCGGGCCGCCGTACAGCGCCTGATGGACGAGGCGTGGGAGAAGCGTCTGATCCCGAAGCCGGTGACCGTCGAATTCAGCGCGTAGTGCCTGCTTCGTCCCTCCACTGACCCGTCTTCGCCAAGGGACGCCCCGCAACCGTCGAGATTCCGGCCGAATATCGTCGGGTCATCGTTTCTCATACTTTCTCACGCCAGTCTCAGGACACGCACCAGTCCCCGGTCGCACGATGCCTCCAGGCACAGGAGGCCTTTATGACTGACCGACTGAGGCGTCGTTCATCGCGCGGCAGCGTCGCCGCTCTCGTTGCCGTTCTGTCTCTCGCCGGCTCGGCGGCCGCAGACGCCGCCGGCTCGCTGACCCCGAAGGGTTCCGGGCACGGGCCGGCCGAGCTGCGCGACCATCACGTCACCATCGTCATCAACAACGGCTTTGCGAAGACCGAGGTGGAACAGACGTTCTTCAACCCGAACGACGTGGACATCGAGGCCGTCTACGCCTTCCCGCTGCCGAAGTCTGCCAGCCTGTCGGAGCTGACGATCTTCGCGGGCGAGCGTGAGATTCACGGCGAAGTGCTCGAACGGCAGCACGCGGTGGCCGCCTACCAGGACGAGCGCAGCCACGGGAACGACGCGGGTCTCTCCACCCAGAACGGCTACCAGACGTTCGAGTTCGCCGTCTCGCCCGTCCGGGCCCGCGAGCAGGTGCGAATCCGGTTCGTCTACTACCAACCGGTGTCGATCGACGCTGGCATCGGGCGCTACGTGTATCCGCTGGAAGACGGCGGCACCGACGAGGCCGCCGCGAGCTTCTGGACACGTACCGAGCAGCTCAACGGCCGCTTCTCGGCAGACATCGAGCTCAAGTCGGCCTGGCCGATCGCCGACGTGCGCGTGCCGGCCTTCGGTGCCGACGCCGCCGTCGAGGTGCTCGGTGATGGACACCATCGCGTGCGGATCGCGCGCGAGGACGCGAGCCTCGCGCAGGATCTGGTCGTCTACTACCGGCTCGCCGACAACCTGCCCGGACGGGTCGAACTGCTGACCTATCGTCCGGATACCAAGCGGCCGGGGACGTTCATGATGGTCGTCACGCCGGGCACCGACCTGCAGCCGATCACGGGCGGCGCCGACTACGTCTTTGTCCTGGACCTGTCGGGCAGCATGGATGCCAAGGTCCAGACGATGGTCCGAGGCGTCATCGCGGCGCTCGAGCAGATGTCGCCCGACGACCGTTTCCGCATCGTCACGTTCGACTCGCGCGCGCGGCAACTGACGCCAGACTGGGTCGCCGCGACGTCCGACACCGTCGCGCGCCTGACGCCGCAGCTCGAGCAGCTTCGCGCCAATGGCAGCACGAACCTGTACGAAGGGCTCGAGCTCGGTCTGCGTCAGCTCGACGACGACCGTGCCACGAGCATCCTGCTGGTGACCGACGCGGTCGCCAACACGGGCGTGGTGGACCCGAAGGCCTTCCACGAGCTGACGCGGACGCACGACGTGCGCGTCTTCTCGTTCCTGATGGGCAACAATGCCAACTGGCCGCTCATGCAGACGCTCACGCAGGGCAGCGGCGGGTTCTGGACGGCCGTATCGAACGCGGATGACGTCGTGGGGCAGCTGCTCCTGGCGCGCAGCAAGATCACGTACGAGGCGATGCACGATGTCGCCTTGCGGATCCGCGGCGTCGAGACGTTCGACACGACCGACGAGGCGATCGGCAAGGTCTACCGCGGTCAGCAGATCGTGGCGTTCGGCCGGTACGACAAGGGCGGTCCTGCCTCGGTCGAGCTCCAGGCGCGTATGACCGGGACCGACCGGACGTACCGCACGACGTTCGACTTCCCGGAGACGTCAACCGACCATCCGGAGATCGAGCGGCTCTGGGCGCTCAACCGGATCGAATCCATTCAGGCGCGGCAACTGATCGGCGACCTGCCGCCGACCGAAGCGCGCGAGGCCGTCGTCGCTCTCGCGGTGGAGTACCAGCTCGTCACCGAAGAGACGGCGATGGTGGCGCTGGCCGACGAGGCCTTCGAGCGTCGCGGCATCGATCGCCGCAACCAGCGCCGCGTCGCCACCGAGCAACAGGCGCAAGCGGCCCGCGCGGGCCAGGCCGCGCCCGTCACGCGCGTGGACCAGGGGTCGCCGATGTTCCAGCACCAGGCGCCGTCGGTGAGCCCGCCGAGTGGCGGCGGGTCTGGCGCCATCGATCCGTTGACGGGCGTGCTCGTCATCGGATCTGGGCTGTGGGGGCTGGCGGAACGCCGGCGCCGCACGAGGGCCGCGCAGGAGCGGTAGATGTTCGCACGAACCATCACGGCAGCGAGGCGCGCCCCGCGCGCCCCGCTGCTCGGGCTCGTGGCGGCGGTCGTCGTCTGTGCGAGCCCGTGGCTGACGGACCTGCTGCAGTTCGACCGGACGCGCGTCGCGTCGGGCGAGTGGTGGCGCCTCGTCACGGGACATTGGACGCACTGGACGCTCGACCACCTGTGGTGGGACGGAGCCGTCTTCTTCGTCCTGGCCGCTGTGTGCGAACGACTCGATCGCACGCTGCTGCTCCGGGCCGTCGTGCTATCGGTCCCGACGTGCAGCGCGGCGGTCTGGTGGCTGGCCCCAGAGCTCGACACGTACCGCGGCCTGTCGGGCATCGACTCGGCCCTCCTCGGTGCGATCGGCGCGAAGGTCGTCGTCGATGCGCTGTCGAACGGCGACTGGCGACGGTCGGTGCTGCCGATGGGTCTCGTTCTCGCCTTCGCGGCCAAGACCGCGTGTGAAGTGGCGACGGGGACGACGATCTTCGTCGACAGCGTCGCAGCGGGAACCGTGGCAGTGCCCGTCGCGCATGTGGCTGGACTGCTCGCAGGAGTGGCAGTGGGCCTCGCCGAAGGGCGAGTCTGACTGGGTCGGTGCGTCCTGCTGCGCGCGCAGGGGGACCGGATCCATGATTGGGGCGTGATGAGCCACGAGGTCCCGATCGGGGAGGTCATCGACCTCCACACCTTCGATCCCCGCGACATCGCCTCCGTCGTCGCCGAGTACGTCACCGCCGCGCACGCAGCCGGCCTGCGGGTCGTGCGCCTGATTCACGGTCGCGGCAAGGGCGTACAGCGGCTCAACGTGCAGCGCACGCTCGACGCGCACCCGCTGGTCGCCGAGTTCTGGGACGCCACGGAGACCCACCTGGGCGCCACCGTGGCCAGGCTGGTGGACTGACATGGTGCCCACGACGTCCTTCTCGCTGGACGCCTACTGCGCCCGCATCGGGTACGCGGGACCATTGCGGCCGACCGTCGAGGTCCTCGACGCCGTCCAGCAGGCGCAGCTCGAAGCCATCCCGTTCGAGAACTTCGACATCCTGCTCGGGCGCGGCATCTCGCTCGAACCCGACGCGGTCTGCCGGAAGCTGCTGCACGCCAGGCGCGGCGGCTACTGCTTCGAGCTGAACGCCGTCTTCCTCATGGCGCTCCAGGCGGTCGGCTTCGAGGCACGTTCCCTGCTGGCCCGGGTGCACCTGCGCGGCGAGCCGTCGGGACGGACTCACCAGCTCATCCTCGTGTCGGTGGACGGAAAGCCATGGATCGCCGACACCGGCTTCGGCGGTCCCGGGCTGCGCGCGCCCGTTCCCCTCGAGCTGAACGTCGAGCGCGCCCGGCTGGGAGATCGCTACCGGCTCGCCGACGCCGGCCCGTTCGGCACGATGCTGCAGCGCCACATGGACGGCGCGTGGTGCGACATCTACAGCTTCGACCTCGGCCATGTCGGGACGGCGGATATCGCGCTCGGGAACCACTTCACGTCGACGCACCCGAGCTCGTTCTTCACGTTCTCGCGGGTAGCGGCCCGTCAGACCCCTGGTGGACGGATCGCCCTGATGAACCAGACGCTCAGACGCGTGGAGCAGGGCGTCGAGACGGTCGAGGAGATCGAAGACGGGCCGGCGTTCCTGATGGCCCTCGCGACCGTGTTCGGCATCGAGCTCGACGCGCCATACGAGGCGATCCCGCCGCTGTCCACGGCGGCATCCCGCCCCTGACCGGCGTTCCCCTCGGCTATGCTGATGACTGGCCGCGGCTCCGGAGTGGCCGGCGGGAAGGAGGGTGTGGTGACCGCGCGACTGGCATGTCTGGCGACGCTCGTCGTGCTGGCGGGCCACCTGCAGGTGATCCGGGCGCAGGACGTTCCGCCCCCCCCGCAGCTCGAGTTCGCGTTCGAGGTCCGGGCACAGGTGGCCGACCCGACCGTGGTGGGCGAGGTGCCGGCAGGCACGCGACGCATCATCGACATCACCGGCGGCACCTTCGAGGGGCCGCGGCTCAGGGGCGTGCTGATGCCCGGCGGAGCGGACTGGCAGATCATCCGGGAAGACGGCTTCACGGAAGTGGACGCGCGGTACACACTGCGCACCGACGACGGGCACTTGATCTATGTCTCGAACGTCGGGATCCGCCACGCGCCCCCGGACGTGCTCCGTCGGTTGAACGCCGGCGAGGCCGTCGACCAGTCGCAGGTCTACTTCCGGACCGTGCCGCGCTTCGAGGTCGCGGCTCCGGAGCTGCAGTGGCTCATGCGGTCGATCTTCATCGCCACCGGCGAGCGATATCCGAACGGCGTCATCATCCGGTACTGGCGAGTGTCCTGACCCGCCGGTAGTGCCTTCGCATGTCCTGAAGGCCGTGGCTCCGCTTCGCCGGGAGTTCGGTCTCTTCCGCGACGAGGCGAACCACGCGCCGCCCAGGGGCGTGATAATCCCCGAATCGGGCCCGGCCTGACACTGGCCCCATGCTACCGTGTGCTGTCGGCTCCTGGGGAGCCCGCACGGATGGGAGGCACTGATGAAGAGGGTCGTGCTGCTGGTTGCCGGCCTTGCCGTTGCCAGTCTGGCCGGTGCGGAGGTCGCCGCGGCCCAGAGCGCGGACGACTACCGTGGCGGCTGGAGAACCGACGGCGGCGAGGCGCACACCTACCAGTTCTCGATCCGGGGGACGACCGTCCGGGGCATCTACTGCACCTATTGCGCCGACGCGACGACGCTGGCGTTCGTCGACGGCACGTTCGGCCCGGACGGGCTGACCTTCGAGGTTACGCACGTGAACGCGGACGGCAGCACGGCGTACATCGACAGGGCGCGCGGGCGGTTCGAGAACGGCTCGCTGACCGTCACGGGGGCGAGCGGTGCGCCGGGCGGCGGGACCTTCGAGCGGGTCCTCGTCAAGGATCCTCGCGGGCCGGACCCCCTCCCCGTGCAGGTGACGACGATCCCGAGGGAGCGCTCCACGCCGCCCACGCGGATCAACCCGTCGGCCGGCGTCGGCCCTGGCGCGCTCGCGGGCACGCCGTACATTCAGCCCGGACCCTGGAAGTCGCCGCTGAGGGAGGACGACGTGGTCGGTGTGTGGCTCGGGTTCGGCGTCGGCGCCCCGAAGCAGTACTTCATCATCCGGAAGGTCGGCGACCGGCTCCGCGGCATGGTGTGCGGGACCTGCGACAACACCTACACGATGGCGGCGCTCGACGACTTCGTCATCGAGGGGGACACGCTGCGGTTCGACATCCTGCACGAGGACTGGGGCGACGGCGAGATCCCCACCTTCGACAAGCACGTCACCGCGCATGTCGGGTGGAACGAGATGCGGTTCACCACCGCGGCCGATCACCAGCCGCGTCCGCCGCGACCGGCGCGCCCTGGCTTCGTCCCGGGGTCCTCGCTCGTGGGGCCGATTCCGATCGAGGCGACGGCCGGCAACGTGTGGCCCGAGTGGCCACCGCAGGGAACGTCGCTACCCTGACCGGCGCCTCACGAGAGAACGGCATGCAAAGAGAGGCCCGACGTCGATCGTCCGCCGCGCGAATTGGTGAGGTGTCGTGTCACTGATCGCGGGTACCCGTGTCGGCGCCTATGAAGTGCTGTCTGAGCTCGGGGCCGGCGGGATGGGGGTCGTCTACCGCGCGCGGGACACGAAGCTCGGACGCGAGGTGGCGCTGAAGACGCTGCCCGCGGAGTTCGCGTCGGACCCGGACCGGCTGGCACGTTTCGAACGCGAGGCCCGACTGCTCGCCTCGTTGAACCACCCCAACATCGCGACCGTTCACGGTCTGGAGCGCCTTGGCGACACGCAGGTGCTCGTGCTGGAGCTGGTCGAGGGGGACACCCTCGCCGACCGCCTCGTGCATGGGGCGATTCCAGAAGAGGAAGCGGTCACGCTGGCGCTTCAGCTTGCCGCGGCGCTCGAGGCTGCCCACGAGAACGGCGTGATCCATCGCGACTTGAAGCCCGGGAACATCAAGGTCACACCCACGGGCCACCTGAAAGTCCTCGACTTCGGGCTGGCGAAGGCGTTCGGCGTGCAGGCGGTCGGTGTGGACGCCACGAACTCACCCACGCTCAGCATGGCGGCCACGCAGCAGGGCTTCATCCTGGGAACGGCGGCGTACATGTCGCCGGAACAGGCGCGCGGGCGAGTCACGGACAAGCGGACGGACATCTGGGCGTTCGGATGCGTGCTCTACGAGATGGTGACCGGCCGGCGGCTGTTCGGGGGCGAGGACACGTCCGAGATCCTGGCCTCGGTGATCAAGGACCAGCCGGACTGGGCACCGGTCCCCGGACGGTTCCGGCGCGTGCTGGAGAAGTGTCTCGAGCGTGATCCGCAACGCCGTCTGCGCGACATCAGCGGCGTGCCGCTCCTCCTGGAGCTCGAGGCCGGTCACGTCCTGCCGTCCGCTGCCCCCGGCCTTGGCCGTTCAGGCCGAGTGGCCGTCGGGCTGGGCGTGCTTGCGCTGGTCGTTGCCTCTCTGGCGCTCTGGAGACCGGGGGACCGGTCGCCGGCCCGCGAGGCCGTTCGCTTCGATCTGCCGTTCCCCGATCGCCCCAGCATCGACTCGACCTTCGAGCTGTCCCCCGATGGTCGCCATCTGGTGATATCTGGCCTCGGCAGCGAGCGGCGACTCTGGGTCCGGACGCTGGCCTCGTTCGAGGCCCGGCCTCTGGCCGGAACAGAGGGCGGTGAGTTCCCGTTCTGGTCGCCAGACAGCAGCGAGGTCGGCTTCTTCGCCGCAGGCGAGCTGAGGAAGGTGGATCTGGAGGCGGGAACGCCCCGGTCTGTCGTGCGGGCCGGCAACGCCTTCGGCGGTGGGACCTGGTCGCGCGACGGAGTCATCGTCTTCTCCGAAAGCGGAATGCTGCGGCGCGTGCCGGCATCGGGTGGCCAGGCTCTTCCGTTGGAGGGCTTCCCCGATGGATTGTTCGTGGCGCCGCGATTCCTGCCAGATGGCCGGCGCTTGCTCGTCACTCAAATCAGCGGGGCAGTTGAAGAGCAGGGGGTGTACGTCGCGTCGATTGATGGCGGGACACCGGTTCGCGTACTTTCCAACGCGCAGTCGGCAGCAACCTTCGAGCCGTCGAGCACGGCAGCGGGGTCCGGCTTCCTGCTGGTACGCGAGGGGACGTCCCTCCTCGCGTATCCCTTCGATCCAGACACGCTGGGGCTCGTGGGAGAGCCGGCGAGGCTCGTCGACGGCGTGGCCGTGCACGCCAGATTCAACTTCTACACGAGGAGCTCTGGCTCCGCCCGTGCGATGGCCTACATGACGGGCGGAGGAACGGGCGAGATCCTGGCGTGGGTGGATCGCTCCGGCACCGTCCAGGAGGTGGCGAGCAGCTCGGCTGGCGGGGATTTCCGGCTGTCGCCCGACCACACACGGCTCGTCATGATCAGAGCAGAGACCGGACTGCGCCCAGACATCTTCACGGTCGATCTTCCGGATGGTGAGCCCCAGCGCCTGACGTTCGATCCTGCGGTCGACAACCTGCCGATCTGGGCTCCGGACGGCGAGCGGGTCGTCTTCCCGTCCAACCGTGGTGGCGCGTTCGACCTGTACGAGAAGGCCGCCTCGGGTGAAGGCGAGGAACGGGTGCTCGTCGAGATGGGCACGCCGACCGGATGGGCGACGGACTGGTCGCGCGACGGGCGCTACATCCTGTATCAACGACCAGGTTCCGGGACCGGGCAGGACTTGTGGATAGCTCCGCAGGTCGATGGCGAGTCGCCACGTCCATACCTGGATACCGAGTTCGACGAACGCGACGGAAGCTTCTCGCCTGATGGAAGCTGGATCGCATACGTGTCGAACGAAGACGGGCGGGACGATGTCTTCGTCGAGCCTTTTCCGAGGACCGGTGCCAAGTTCGCGATCTCACGGGGCGGCGGCATGGCGCCTGCGTGGAGACAGGACGCGCAGGAGCTCTTCTACGTCTCCAGGGACGGGCACCTCATGGCGGTCCCGCTCACGGTCACGGCGTCGGCCGTTCGTGGGGACACGCCGGTGCCCCTGTTCGCGGTCCCGCTCAGCCGCTATGTCCGTCGCGGCTACGAAGTGTCGCAAGATGGCCAGCGGTTCCTGATCGCGATGCCGCTCGAGGAAGACGAAGCCGGCGACGCCACGATCTCCATCGTGCTGAACTGGCAGGCGGAGCTCGAGCCGTAGCCTCTTCCGTGCCTTGACGCTCGCGCTGCCGTCGTGCAATTCTGCAGGCCGTCGATGAAGCACCTGCTCCGTCCGCTCGTCGGAGGGCTCGCCATCGGCCTCGCGCTGGGGCTGGCGGCCTCGCCGCTCGACGCGCACCACTCGGTCGTGTCGCAGTTCGACCGCGACGACCCGGTGACGCTCACCGGCATCGTCACCAGGGTCGAGTGGCAGAACCCGCACATCTGGGTCTACCTCGACGTGGCAGGTCCGGACGGCGAGATCACGAAGTGGGAGTGCGAAGGCGCGGGACCCATCACACTCCGGCGGCAGGGCTGGACGCGAGACACGATCACGGTCGGCGCCGAGGTCACGGTGGAGGGCATGCGCGCTCGTGACGGGTCCAACCGCTGCAACTCGCGGAACTGGACGCTCGCCGACGGCACCCGCGTGTTCGCCGGCTCACCCACCGACGGCCTGCCGCAGCGTCCTCCGCAGGAGCCTCGCTGAGGCGTAGAGCCTAACGGCGCCGTTGCGCGGGGGGCGCGACCGCCGTGCCGTCCCGCGTCGACCCGTCGAGCGGGCCCGGTTGCAGCAGGCCGTCCTCCAGGTCCTTGTTGTTCTCGGTGCACGCGTACTCCAGCAGCCGCCACTCCGGTGGCGCCAGCGGAAACGTGAGCTCGGGCGCCGTCCACGGCTTCGTGTAGAAGGTCGGGTCGTCGATCGTGACTTCGTACGCCAGCTCGTCGTGGCTCGTCCGCCGGAAGCGCTCGATCACGTGCAGCGCGTCGCTGTGGACGTTGCCGTGCGCGTCGAGCCAGGTCCGCCCGGTGTAGCCGATCGAATCGACGACCAGCGTGTCCCCCTCCCACCGTCCGACCGCGTGCCCCATGAACGCCGGGTCGTAGTCCTCGTCATGCTCCCGCCCGTCGGTCGGGACGACGCGGAAGTTGTGCATGAACTCGTAGAGGAAGATGACCTTTCCGGGAAGCTGCACGATCTGCATCGGATGCGGCTCGATGTGGACGCGCGGCACGCCGGGAAACAGGCAGAACGCGGTCGGATCGATCTGGTTGACCACGTCGTTGAACGCTCGCAGACCCTCGGGTGTGAACGGCAGCGGCTCGATACCGCGGGCCAGGTTGGTGCGGAGGGGCTTGTGCCAGAGGCCGGAGAGATCGGGTCGGCCGTCGGCCGCCCGCGGCGCCGGCCGCGGAGCGTCCTGTTCGTCCTGTGCGTGCAGCGTGAGCGCCGTCAGGGCCACTGCGCAGACGGCCGCGGCCAGGGAGATGTCGAGTCGGTGACGGCGCATCGTCGGTGCTCCTTCCAGCGGATCCTGCCGCGGTCTTCGCCTCGCCGCGGATCGATTATAGGGCTGGCACGCTCGTCGAGCTCCGTCAGGAACCGACCCGATTCACCGCGTCCGCGAGATCCCGAATGGATTGATAGCGAGCGGCCGGGTCCTTCGCGAGCGCCTTCACCACGACGGGATCCCAGGCAGAGCTGACGCCCCTCGAAGGGTCGGCGGTCGAGGGCGCCGGAGGGTCGTCCCGGACGACCGCGAGCAGGATCTCCGACGGATTCGAGCCCCTGAACGGACGCATGCCCGTGAGCAGCTCGAACAGGACCACCCCGAGCGAGTACACGTCGGCACGAGCGTCGATCTTCAGTCCGCTCACCATTTCCGGTGCCATGTAGGCCGGCGTGCCCATGACGCTGCCGGTCATCGTCATGCTCGACTCGGCCACGTGGGCGATGCCGAAGTCCATGACCTTCACGACGCCGGTCTTCGGCGAGATCATGATGTTGTCCGGCTTGACGTCGCGATGGAAGATGCCGTGCTCGTGGGCGAACTGCAGGCCCTTTGCGGCGCTCGCGATCACGTGCTTGATCTGCGGGACCGAGAGCCCGCCCCCCTTCATGAAGCTCTTGAGCGTTCCGCCCTCGACGAACTCCATCACGATGTAGGCCACCCCGTCGTCGCTCTCGAAGCTGTCGTAGATCGTCACGACGTTCGGGTGCGTGAGCCTGCCGGCGGTCCTGGCCTCCCGCACGAACCGGTGACGCATCTCGATGGCCACCTTCGGCGGCAGATCCACGTCGGCGCGCATCATCTTGACGGCCACGTCCCGGCCGAGCTTCGTGTCGTGCATGAGCAGCACCTCGCCCATGGCGCCCTTGCCCAGGGTGCCGCCCAGCCGGTACCGGCTGCCCGGACTGCCGGGCTGAGGCTCGAGGCCGGCCGCCGGAGCCGCCGCCATCGTTCGATCCGACAGGCCTTCCCAGGCAGGTTGCCGCGCCGCCTGTGTCATGGCGGTCCGGGCGTCGTCGTCCATCGGAGACGCGGGGCTCGAGACGACTGTCGCGGCCTGGTCGTCGAGCGGCGATGGCGGCACGAAGGCCGACGGCCCCGGGGCCGCATCCGGCATCGCCAGCGGCGCGACCGTCCGGGACGCGAACCGCGTGCCGACGCCGCCGCTGCGGAGCCCCTCGAGACGCTGCTTGACGTCCTCGAAGTCGGGGTCGAGGTCGAAGACCCGCTTGTAGCAATGGAACGCCTTGTCCGGACGGCCGCGATTCTCGAAGTCGATGCCGAGGTTGAGATAGACGCTCTTCATCGTCTCGCTCATCGGCAGCTTCGCGAAGGTGGCGCTCGCCAGGTCGAGACTGCCCTTCTCCTGGAAGGCGAGCCCTTTCTCGAGCACGGCCTCGGCCACCTCGGTCTCGGCCTCGCGGACCCTGGCCTGCTCGATCTTCTTCTCCCTTTCCGCCGTCCGCAGCTTGAACACCACGGTCGTGGCGAAGGGCAGGGCGACACCCAGCGCGGGGTAGAGGGGCGGCCACCAGACGCGCTCGATGACGAACAGGTACAGCGAGAGGCCCAGCACGCCGACGAGCAGGACCGGTGCGGCCCCGAAGAGGACCGGCGTCGGCAGGCGAGGGAAGCCGGCGATCCCCGCTGCCGCCAGCGTCAGGAACAGGCCCCACTGGAGCCCGATGCCCCAGCCCGGGGTTCGCAGGAAGCTCAGCGTGAAGAAGTTGTCGAGGAACGCCGCATGGACGATCACGCCCGGCAGCGTCTGTCCGAACGGAAACTCCCGGTCGTCGAGCCCCTCGGCGGTCATGCCGATGAGGACGGCCTTGCCGCCGAGCTCCCGCTCGCCGACTTCTCCGCGAAGCACCGCCGCCGCCGAATACGTTGGATACGCCGCGCTCAGATCACGGCCCGGCCAGTTGATCCACGCCTGCCCGCTCGGCGAGATCGGGATGTCGGCATAGCGCACGCGGACCCGACCGTCGGTCACCTCGATCTCCTCCGGTGAGGCATCGGCGTACATGCGCGCCACCTGGAGCGCCAGCGACGGGTAGACCCGATCCCCGTGCCGGATGAGCGTCGGCACCCGCCGCATCGTCCCGTCCGAGGCGGGCAGCAGGACGACGTGTCCCAGCGCGGCTGCCGCCGCCGCGAGCTCGGGAGCGGGTGGCTCCACTCCGGGGGCTGGCACCAGTGGCTGAGACGCCCCCGCGGACGCTGGGACCGCCTGCGACTCGACCGTGTGTGGGGCGCTCTGACTGGGCGGGCTGGGGTCGCCCGCGTTGTTGAAGACCATCCCGAAGACGACGTTCCCGGAGTCGCGCATCGCGTGCGCGAAGGCGTCGTCCTGCTCGGTGGGGCTCGAGAACGTGATGTCGAAGCCGACGACCTTGGCTCCGGCTCGCCTCAGGTTCTCGAGCAGCGGGACGTACTCGTCGCGGGGCCAGGGCCAGCGCTCGTCCACGACGTTGAGCGAGGCGCCATCGATGGCGACGATGGCGACCTGCGGGCTCGGCCTCGGGCTCCGCTCCCCCCGGACGGCGTACCAGACGTCCTGGACGCGAAGCTGGACCGACTCGCCGACGCCCAGCAGCAGGCCGAGTGCCGCCAGGACGCACGCGCCCAGGGCGACCTGCGACAGCAGTCGCCCGGATCGCGCCTGGTCGCTGAACAGGAGTGCGGCCCGGTCAGCCATCGAACATGACTATACCGGGCCGGCCCCTACGCGCGGAAGATCAGTCGACGCTCAGTCCAGGTGATCCTCCCGCACGAGCGTGCAGTCATACGGCACGCCCTGCCCGGGCGGAAACGTGTCGCCGAGCTGGACGCTCTCCGGGAGCACGCACGAGTGGATCTGCACGTACGCCGCTGTTGTCGCGGCGTTGAAGTCGTTGCCGTCCGGGTAGAGGCCGAAGGGGTTGTAGTCGTAGTGGATGAAGCCCCCCCCTCCCGGTGGTCCGGCGCACGCGTCGGTGGCACACTCCTGTGTCTCGAACGTCCCGATCAAGCTCCGCACCAGAATATCGTTCTGCAGTTCCCAGTTGGGGTTGACGCACAGCACGTTGGGGTCCGGGAGGTTCAGCTCGTCCTTCGTCGTAGCGACTGGGATCGTGACTGTAACCCTCCCGTTCTTGTCGGGATCGCCTGAGGCGCTGATCGGCATGGGATCCGACGTCACGAAGTTCTGCAGCGCCGCCTCTCCGGTGACAATCATCCCCGCCGGGTTTCTACACTCCGTCTCGATCAGCGTCCAGATCCCCTGCGCGAAGACCACGGCTTCGTCACCGAAGTTCTTCACGTTGATGTCGATGATGGCTTGGTAGCTGCTCGTGTGTACCCAGGTCCCGAGGATGTTCTTGTACCCCGCCAGGTGGGCGTAGACGCCGACCCCGAGCCCGGCCACCAGGAATGCCGTCAGCACGCTTACACGAACGATTCTCTTGGACATACAGGTATACCTCGTCGAAGGAGTGTGGCCCTTCCCTGGTGGGAACGACCGATGTGATCAGGGCACGGCAATCGTGAATCTCGCGAAGACGCTCCTCGACGGCAGGATCGTCGGGTTGTTGAAATCGACCTCGAAGTAGTCGAACTCCTCGTCGAACAGGTTCGAGACCCCGAAGGAGAGGAAGCCGTGCCGTCGGGGCAGCCGGTAGTTGAACGCCAGGTCGACCAGCCAGAAGTCGGATTCACCGGGCGTGAACACCGGAAGGAAGAGGTTCTCGAAGTCGCCCGTCTGACGTCGATACGTCGCCGACAGGGAGGCGCTCACGCCGGACGGATGAAAGTAGCCGATCCCCAGCGGGACACGATGCGTGTCGAGCTCGGTGAACCCGAGTGTCAGGACGTCGTCATGCGTGAAGCGCTCGAAGATGTACTGGCCGCGGACCGCTACGTGCGGGTGCGGTGTCACGAAGACGTACGTGCGGGCCATGTACTCGCGCCAGGCCGCGTCCACGACTGCGAAGTCGAGATCGAGCGAGGGCACGTCCAGGTCGCGGGTGGAGCCCTCGACTCCCGCGAACACGTGACCGCCAATCTTCTGGTCTACCGCTCCGCCGTAGCGCCACGAGTCCGTCATGTTGGCGTCGTCGAAGAACTGATTGAAGCCCGCCACCTGCGTGGGCTCGAGCGTCTGGTCCGTGATCAGCGTCCGCTTCAGCCCCCGGAACGCCGCGGCGCGAACGGTCGTGCCCGGCACCGGCGTCCAGGTGACGCCCACCTTGGGATTGAACTGGTCGCCCTCGTCGCCGATGAGGAGGTCACCCGTGAGGCGATCGAAGCTGCCGCCGAGCGTCACCACGACGTCCGTATGCGGCTTCACGTTCGCATACCCATACAGGTTCAGGTGATCGAACTGGCTCTCGATGAGCGGCAGCTCCTCGACGAACGGTCCGAAGACGATCGAGTTCGCGATGTTGGTCTGGATGTCGAAGAACCCCACGCCGGCGGTGACGTCGACATGGTCGGTACGAGCCAGGTACTGGCTTTCGAATCCGTACGATTGCGCGTCGGCGAGGGTGTCGAGGGAGGTGTCGGGGCCGGCGAACTCCCCGAGGATGTCGACGACGTCGGCATCCGAGTAGGTGAACGACGCAAGGACGATGGAGCCAGGCGAGAACGAATGTCGGCCCCCGACCCTGAACGTGTTCCGCTCCTCCTCGTTGAGGATTCCCGGCAGGAAGGCGTCCTGGAAGAAGCGCTGCTGCAGGTCGCCGCGGCTCCCGTCTCGGTACCGGTACTCGGCCTGCACGCTTGTCTCGGCCGACAGCTCGGCCTGGAAGAAGACGTTCGCGATGTCGTCGTCCTGGAACGCCCTGTCGCGCCATCCGTCGGTCTCGAAATGGCTGTAGCCCACCGAGAACGAGGCCCGGTCGAAGATCCCGGAGACGATGGCCTCGCTGCTCCCGAGCTCCTCGTTGCCGAACACGCCTGCGGCCTGCACGTTCACGCCGTTCCGATTGAAGAGCGGGTTGAACTCGTTGAACGACAGGGCGCCGGGGCCGCCCGCGGCGATCAGGAACAGGTTGCTCTCGCCCAGCCGCGGCTGAATCGGCGTGGTGTTGAGCGGCTGGAGCATCTGCGACTGGAACAGCTCGCTGACGCGCGCGATCTCGTGCCGCGGCTGCGAGGCGTACGAGTCGGCCAGGAGACGATGGGCCGAGTAGTTGCTCGGGTCCGTGTTGACGGACGTCCAGCCCTCCACCAGCGCGAGGTCCTGGAACCCCAGGTCGGAGTAGACGCGGCCGAGGCTGGCGCTCCGCGCTGCCAGATCAGAGTCGAGCAGCAGGCGCGACCGGTAGACCGCGCGATTGTCGTTGAGCGCGATGGCCTGCTGCAGGCTGTCCAGCGCCTCCACCGGCCGGTTCGTCGTCTGCTTCGCAATCGCGTCGTAGAGCCAGGGCGTCGGGTCGTTGGGATCCGACTGCTTCGCTACCTGGAACTCACGGTCGTCCAGTCCGGTGCGCTTCGCCTCGAAGTAGCCCTTCCCAAGATAGCTGCGCACGACCGCCTGCGCCGGGTCCAGGCTCACGGCCAACTCGAGCTCGCGGGTGCCCTCGTCGAGCCGCCCCTCGCGGATGTGCGCCAGCCCCAGACCCAGCCTCGGCAGCGGGTCGTCCTGGTCGAACCCGATCGCGCTCCGGAACGCCTCGATGGCCTCGCCGGTCTGCACGCGTGTCAGATACGCGAAGCCGAGGACGGTCTGCGTCCGCGACAGGTTGGGCTCGAGCGCCACCGCGCGCTCGGCCGCCTCCAGCGCGCCGCCGAGGTCGCCCTCCGCGGATCGGATCTCGGCCAGGCGGGCCCAGGCCAGGGCATCGTCGGCGTCGAGGGTGACGGCCTGCTCCAGGCTTTCGCGCGCGCCCTCGATGTCGAACTGCGCCTGGCGCGCGTACGAGAGGGCGATCTGGGCCGTCGCGGAACTGGAATCGGCCGCGACGGCACGGTCTGCCGCGGTAAGCGCCCCGTCGGCGTCGTTGTTCACGACGGCGATGATCGCCTGCAGGGACAGCGCGTCGCTGTCGTCCGCGTCGATCGCGAACGCCCGCTCGATATCCTCATCCGCGGCCTCGACGCTGCCGCTCGCCAGCAGCAGGGAGGCCCGGTAGGTGAAGAACGTCGCGTCGTTGACGTTGGCGTCGTCCACGGCGGTGAGCGTGTCGATGGCCTGCTGCAGGTCGCCCTGGCGGTAGGCGTCGGCTGCGCTGCGTACGGCGTCCTGCCAGGCCCCGGCTCCCAGGTCGCCCGCGGCGATCTGAATCACCGGCAGGTAGTAGAGCGCCCACTGCACCGCGTCCTGCGGCCGCACGGTGAGACCAGGCGTTGGCGCCGTGCCCGCTCGTCCCACCGCGGACTGTCCACTGGACAGCAGAAGGCTTCCCGCGTCCGTCTCCGCTTCCACCGAGCCCTCGAGCACCGAGACCTGCGTTTCGTCGCCGTCCATGGCCACCGTCAGGCTCACCTCGGTGCCGCGGACCGCGGCGATCGTGCTGCCACTGCGGAAGGTCGTCGATCGATCCTGCAGTCGCACGATGTGCGCCCAGATGCGCCCGAGCAGCACGGTGATGCCGCGATCCTGGGCGCTCTCGTCGATCTGCACCCGCGAGTCGGGGCCGATTCTGAGCAGCGACCCGTCGGACCGGAAGCGCACCGTCGCCCGACCCTGCCGCGTGACGACGATGTCGTCACGCTGCAGCGACATCGATGGCGACGTCGGCTGCTCGGTCCCGAGACGCACCACCGTCACGCCGCCACGGAAGGTTTCCAGGGTCGCAATGCCATCGTCGTCCTGCTGAGCCAGCGCGCCGTGCGACAGGAGCAAGATGCCGGTACAGGCCAATGCCACATGCCAGTGGATTCGGCGACCTTTGACGGTACTCGTGCTCACGATGCACCTACCCCCTTCGTGCATTGACCCGGAAGATGTCGCAACGCGAATCGTCGTACTGAAGCGTTCAATGCTACACCAGAGAATTGCGAAGAGAACGCCTCGTTCTTGTCGGAGTCTACCCACGAGTCAGTAACGAGCTGCCGTGATCGGGATCACAAAAGCGACAAGTCTGTACTGCGGCAGACTGACTCATCCCCGAGCAGGCAGACTGATCGTCCAGAACCCATGACGGCCGTTCGACGACGGGGTAACGGGCGAAAGGATGACGATCAGCGGGGGGGGACACTCACGGTCAGACGGTTGCGTCCGGCGGGGGTGCGCTCGTACTCGACACGGCTGCAGATCTGGCGGACCAGCACGAGCCCGAGCCCTCCCACCCGCGCCTCCTCGAGGGACCCCGGCTCGGGAGGGGCCGGCTGCTCCCGCGGGTCGAACGCCGCGCCGTCGTCCTCGAACGTCAGGACGACCTCGCTGTGGAACGCGAGCCCGACGTCGATCTCGCCCGCCGGCTTCCCGTGCCGGACGATGTTTCCGGCCAGCTCCTCGAAGATCACCTCGACGTCGTAGCGCAGCTCCGGCGAGATCTGTCGCGCCTCGAGGATCGCCCCCAGGCTTCGCGCGGCTTCGTCGAGCCCGGCCGGGGTGCCCGGAAAGCGAAGGGCGCTCACCTCGTTCGAGCGCATGAGATCAGGACGGCGAGACGGTGACGCGCTCAAGGGCCTCTGCCTCGGTCGCGCAGACGGGGAGGATCTTGTGCAGCGACACGGCCTCGAACACCTGGGCCACGAGCCGGGGAGCGCCGTAGAGGGCGAGGCTCGCCCGACGCTTGCGCAGGTTCTGCGCCGTGGACACGAACAGGCGGATGCCCATCGATGCGACGAACTCGACCGCCGAGAGATCGACGACGGCGCTCTTGCCGCCCGGCACGACGCTGTCGACGAAGCGGGTCTCGATCTGATCCACACCCTGCGTGTCGAGACGACCTGTCAGCGTGATCTTCACGAGAGAGTCGCCAAGAGAGCTGATATCCATTTCCACGGCCAAACCTCCGCCCGGAACCGTTGATGGGCAGCAACTGCTGGAAGCCTACTCGTGACGGGTGACGCGTCCGTTACTCGAACGCCAGGGCCAGCAGCGAGAAGTCATCGTCCAGCAGCCCGGGACGGGCGGCTGCCCGTACCAGTCGATAGAGACGCTCGGGCTCCGTGAGATCCGGTTCCGGAGCGGCGAGCATCAAGGGGAGAAAATCGGCCAGGCTCCACTGGCGCTCGTCCTGCGCCACGATCTCGAAGACACCGTCGCTGAAGAGATAGAGCACGCTTCCCGGCGGCACGGTGGCCTGGCAGCGAGGGTAGTCCTGGTCCGACATCGCACCGATCATGAGGGCCGGTTCGCCCAGGGGCAGTGCCGTTGTCCTGTCCGACGGCACGAGGAACGCCGGATGATGCCCCGCGGCGCTATAGGACAGCGTACGGTCGCTCGTACGGTACACCCCGTACCAGATGGTGAAGTACATCCCGTCGTGGCTGTCCATCTGGAACCTGTCGTTCAGGCTCGAGAGCACCTCGGACGGATTCGCGAAGTCGACGTTCGGCAACGCCCGCTGGCGCAGCACGTTCATCACCGACACCGAGTGCATCGCGGCGCCCACGCCATGACCCGAGACGTCCATCACGTAGAAGGCAAACGTGCCCGGGGCGAGCCAGTCGTATCCGAAGGCGTCGCCCCCGAGCTGCGCCGACGGCATGAAGCACCAGTCCGTGCGAACGGCGTTTTCGTGGGATGGCGCGGGCAGCATGGACTTCACGTAGTGGCTGGCCTTGAGCAGGTCTCGCTCGAGCGCTCGAGCCTGCTCGACCTCGCGCCGACTGCGACGCTCGTAAGTGAATCGCTGGTGCCCGACCCGGAGCACGTCGCCCTCGCGGAGCGTGGTCGGCTCGGCGATGCGTTGTGCGTTGACGAACGTGCCGTTCGTCGACCGGAGGTCTTCGACGACCAGTTCGCGGCCCACCCGCGACAGTCGTGCGTGCTGCCGTGACAGCTCGGAATCCCCCGTGAACGCAAGTGCCTGCCCGGCGCTGCGCCCGATCGTGATGGGCTCGCCCCCGACCTCCACACGCCGACCGGGCGCGTCGCCCTCGACGGCCACGAGGTAGTGCCCGACGGCGTCCTGCTGCAGCGGCTCCGAGGGAGCCTCGTGCGGCCTGACGATCGTCGAATCGAAGTCGTCCTCGAACGGAACACCGGGATCCATGGCGCTGTGAGTAAGCAGCCTACGCAACGGGCCGGCCCCGCGCAAGCCCTTCATCCGTTCAGGCCAGGCCCTCGGGGCACGACTTTCCGACATTTCTGATGGACAGGCTCTCGAAAGCCTGGAGCCGGTGACGCTAGAATGGCTGCTCGTCCTCGAGGAGCGCTCAGTCATGGAGACCGCCGCCATCGGCCATCGTGTCGCCGACTTTCTGAAGCAACACGCGCCGTTCAATGCCATCGACGAGGCGGATCTCCTGGCGCTCGCCGGTGGCGGGCGCGTGCGGTTCTACGAGCCGAACGACTACGTGCTGTGGCAGGGCGAGCCGCATCGCTCCCACGTGTTCGTGATCCAGCAGGGAACGGTGTCGCTGTGGGAAGAGATGGCCGGCACGCCGATGCTCCGGGACGTACGGGGTGCCGGCGATCTGCTCGGCGTCGAGCGCTACCACGACGCCACCGCCTGTCTGTACACCGTACGCTCGGAGAGCGAGGTCGTCGTCTACGCCTTCGCCGCGACCGATTTCGAGGCGTGCGTGCTCGAGTACCCCCATGCCGTCAGATTCGTGGAAGCCGAAGGCCGGGTCACGGCGGACTATCGCGCCGCAGGCGCCAGGGTCGACCTCTCGGCGCTGTTCCTGCAGAGCCTCGTCGGCCGGGGCGAGCTCCCCCGATGTGCTCCAACGGACAGTGTCGCCGACGCCGCACGGCGCCTTCGCTCGTCGCGGGCCGAGGCGCTGGTCGTGGGGGAGGCCGGGCAGCGGGCGCAGGCGGTGCTCACCGCGGATCGCCTCCTGCAGTGGATCACCGATGGGGGTGGGGATCCCGGTCAGCCTGTCGCATCGCTCGTCGACCGCGCCCCGGTCACGGTGCCTCCGGACGCGACGGTCGCCGATGGTCTCCTCACAATGGGAACCGAGGACGTGGAGGCGGTCGCCGTGACCGACGACGGAACGCCCGCCGGGGCGGTGCAGGCCGTGGTCACGAGATGGGACCTGGCGCCGCTCTTCGGCGACACTCCCCACGCGCTGCTCAACGCGGCCCGGACGGCGACGACCACCGAGGGACTGCGTCGGGTGAACCAGCGGACACGAGCCCTGATCCTGGACCGTCTCGACGGCGCCGCGTCGGTCGACTGGCTGACCCGTTTGGCCGGTCTCGTGGACGGCACGATTCTGGCCCGACTGGCCGAGCTCGTGGGCTTCGACGCGTCGAGCGCGGCCCTCCTCGTCGGGGGTGCGAGTGGGAGGATGGAATCCCTGACGGCGGCGGCCCCCGTTCTTCTGGCCGTACATGCGGAGGGGGCGTCCGGTGCCGCGATTCGTGAACAGTTTCAGCGCGTGCACGAGGGATTGACCGAGTGCGGCTACATCCCGCAGGTCGATCCCTTCCAGGACGCAGACTTCGCGGTCACCAGCGCCGGCGACTGGAAGGACAGGTACCGCGCGTGGATCGGCGATCCGGTGCAGCAGGCGTACCAGGTCCGCTCGCTCTTCGACGTGCGCTCGGCCCACGGACGTCATTCGCTGTGGCACGACATCGCATCGGCGGCCACCGGGATGGTGACGTCCGACTTCCTGTACCTGCTGGCCAACGATTGCCTCGATAGCCTGCCGCCGCTCACCTTCTTCGAGGACGCCGTCGTCGACAGTTCTGGAGAGCACGCCACCACGTTCCGCCTGGAACACAGCGCGCTCACGCCCCTGGTGGATGTGGGGCGAGTGTTCGGGCTGGCCGCGCGCGACGTGTTCGGCCGCGCGACCGCCGATCGCTTTGCCGGTGCCCGGGCGCTGCTCCCCGAGCAGGATGCGATCTTCCGGGAGGCGGCCGACACCTTGCGAATCGTCCTGTGGCAGCAGGGCCGCGTCGGCATCACCGAGGGTACGGCGGGCGTCGAGCTGCCGCCCGCGCTGCTCAGCCGCTACGACCGGCGATCGCTGAAGAGCGGTTTCCGCTCGATCCGCCGCCTGATCGAGTTCACCGCCGATCTCTCGTGGCTCGGACGGCTGTGAGCGAGCCGACGTTTCTCCCACGCTACCAGGCCTGTTTCGAGCGCTCGTGGGCCGATGACGCGCCACTCGAGCAGGTTCGCTTCGTCGTGCTGGATTCGGAGACCACCGGTCTCAATCCGGAGACCGATCGCCTCATCACGATCGGCGCCGTGGCCGTGCTCGACGGGGAGATCCGGCTCGATGACGCGTTCTCGGCGCTGCTCAAGATCGACGAGAACACGCCCGCGGTCACCGTGCACGGCATCACGCGCGGGCAGACGCTCCGGGGCATGGACGAGCCGGCGGCCCTTGCCGCCTTCATCGACTACCTGCGCGACGGGGTGATCGTCGGTCACCACATCGGCCACGACATCGCGACGCTCGACGCGGCGTGCACGCGCCACTGGAACGTCAGGCTTCGCAATCGAAGCCTCGACACGATGGATCTCACGCTGCATCTGGAACGTGCGGGGGCGTTTGCCGGACGCCCACCGATTCGGCAGTTCACGCTCGATGCCCTGTGCGGCATGTTCGGCGTCGTGCCCCACGATCGCCACACCGCCGACGGTGACGCCTTCCTCACCGCCCAGGTGTTCCTGCGCCTGCTGCGGCTGGCGGATCGAGCGGGTCGCCGGACGCTGGATGGCGTGTGCGAGGAGTACGTACGGGTGTAACTTCCGGTTCCCTTTGCCCATCTGCTGCGATACCTTCATCGTTGAGCATGATCCCCCGCCGTCTCTCGACATCCGTAGCCCTGGGGTGAGATAAAGACGACATTTGCGCATCGTAGAGGTCTCGGCGAATCACGCTGATGCGACACCGAATGCTGGGATAAGAGGAAGGAAGCCAATGAGGGCCTTGTCCGGAACCGTCGTCGTTGCGTTCACCGCCGCACTCACTCTCGTCGCTGGCTGCGAAACCTCCCTCAGCCCCGTGGGCCCGGAGAGCCGCGCGCAATCGACCTCGTCAACTACAGCTGCCGTTCCCATGGGAACACCGAGTGACGCGTCCGTTTCCCCGGCCGATGCCACCGTCTTCCACGACTCGGGAGTCGCCTTCGTCGCGTTCGACCAAGCGTTCGTGTCGTGCGCGAACGGAGGCATTGGGGAATTTGTACTCGCTCACGATCTAAAGTTCGAGTATGTCCAGACGTTCGTCGTGGACGCCCGTGGCGGGACGCACCACTCGATTCGGTTTCGCGCACCCGATTGGATGGGCGTTGGAACGATCACAGGCGACGTCTACGAGGTCAGCAACGTGCGGCACTCGGGCTTCAGTATGGACGCGGACTCATTGCCTATGTCGAGAACGTTCGTGGAGATCACGCACTGGTCGGTACGAGGAGGGGGTGCCAAGTACACGCGACGCGACCTAATCCACACAACGGTCGATGCGAACGGTACGCCGCAGGTCGCGATCGACAACGACCAAGTTCGTTGTATCGCGCCAGGTCCGGCCTGAGATTAGGCCCCCTCGTCGTCCGCTCGCAGCGACGCCTGCAGGGCTCGCAGTGCCACCACGAGCTCGTCGACCGCCTGGTGGATCGTCTCGAGGGCTCCGTCGACGGGCGAGAGGTCACCTGCACGCGCGAGTTGTTCCAGCCGGAGCACGTGCGCATACGCACCGTCCTGGACGAACAGACCGATGGAGCCTTTCAGCGCGTGCGCGGCCGCTGCCAGCCTTCCGGCGTCGCGCGCCCTCGCTGCCTCGGCGAGACTGGCCAGCATGTTCGGTGCGTCCTGCAGAAAGGCGTCGGCCACTTCGACGAGGAGCCCCGGCTTGCCGCCGAAGTTGGCCAGCAGCACATCGCGGTCCATGATCGCGCCCGTCCGTTCCCGAGCCCGGCGCGCGGTCGTCCTTGTGCGGCCCGTGTCGACGACACGATCCATCGCCGCGAAGAGCTCGTCGGCCTTGATCGGCTTGGCGACGTAGGCGTCCATGCCGGCGGCCAGGCAGCGTTCGCGGTCACCCTCCATGGCGTGCGCCGTCAGCGCCACGATCGGCGTGCGACGGCCGCTCCCTCGCTCCGCGTCGCGAATCGCGGACGTGGCCTCGAGGCCCCCCATCTCGGGCATCTGCACGTCCATCAGGATCACGTCGAACGCCCGCGCCGTGGCACGCTCGACCGCGAGCCGTCCGTTGCTCACCAGCGACACGCGGTCGCCACGCTGCCTGAGCAGCGCGCCCACGAGCGTCTGATTGGTCGGGTTGTCCTCGGCTACCAGCACCTGCAGCCGGCGTCTCGCGCGAGGTCGCGCGGTGCGGGACGGCCGCGGGGGAGTCGACGGCTCCGGGTCGGCGAAGGTGGTGACGATCGCGTCGAGGAGGTCGGACTGCTTGACCGGCTTGGCCAAAGTCGCGGCGAAGTGCCGTTCGGCGGCCCGTCGGACGGACGCGCCCGCCGAGGTCAGCAGGATGACCTTCACACCGCGGAGCCGATCGTCGCGCGCGATCTGCCGGGCGAGCGCGAACCCGTCCACCTCCGGCATGAGCGCGTCGGTGAGCACCAGTTGATACGGCCGGCCCTGGTCCACCCCCTGGTAGAGCGCCTCGAGCGCGGCCGAGGCGCCGTCGACGGCCGTGGCGCGCATCTGCCAGCTCGCGAGAATCTCCGACAGAATCAGGCGGTTGGTGGCGTTGTCGTCCACGATGAGCGTCCGCAGGCCGTCGAGGCCGCCGAGGCTCGGCGCGCGATCGCCGGAGCCCTCGTGCAGGTCGAACCGTGCCAGGAAGTAGAAACGGCTGCCGGCGCCGGGCTCGCTCTCGAGCCAGAGGCGGCCGTGCATGAGCGCGACGAGCTGCGCCGAGATCGTCAGCCCCAGGCCCGTTCCGCCGTGGCGGCGCGTCGTCGAGGAATCGGCCTGCACGAAGGCGTCGAAGATCGCGACCTGCTGCTCGGGGGCGATTCCGATGCCGGTATCCCGTACCTGGAACTGCAGGGTCACGGCCCCGTCCGGCTGATCGTCCACGCGCACCTCGGTCACCACCTCGCCCCGATCGGTGAACTTGATGGCGTTGCCCACGAGGTTGAGGAGCACCTGTCGCAGCCGTCCGGCATCGCCCACGAGGGCGTCCGGCACGTCCGGCGCGACACGGCATGCCAGCTCCAGCGACTTCTCGGCGGCCCGCGGCCCGAGGAGCCGGACGGCGTCCTCCACCGTGTCCCTGAGTCGGAACGGCGCGCGGTCCAGCGTCAGCCGCCGGGCTTCGATCTTCGAGACGTCGAGGATGTCATTGATGATGCCGAGGAGCGCCTCGGCCGATTCACGGGCCATCTGCGCGTACTCACGCTGCCGTGGGGCCAGCTTCGTCTGCAGGAGCAGATCGTTCATCCCGATGATCGCGTTCATCGGCGTGCGGATCTCGTGGCTCATGTTGGCGAGGAACTCGCCCTTGGCGGCCGTCGCCTGCTCCGCGCGCTTCCAGGCCACCTCGAGCTCGGCGGCCACGTTGGCCAGGTGCTCGGCCGTCTGCTCCTGCTCCCGCCTCGCACGCTCCGTCTCCCGCGCGTAGCGCCGCAGCTCTTCCTCGGCGGTCTTCCTGTCGGTCACGTCCCGTGCGGCGGCATAGACGAGCCCCTGTCTGGGAAACGGCGTCGACGACCACTGCAGCCACTTGTACGAGCCGTCCTTGGCCCGATACCGGTTCTCGAAGTTGACGACGCGCTCGCCGGTGGTCAGCGCGGACACGGCCTCGATCGTCGGCTGCCGGTCGTCGGGGTGCACGAAGTCGAGGAACGGCGACGCCCGCAGCTCGTCCTCCGAGAAGCCCAGGACGGTCTGCCAGGCGGGATTCAGCCGCACGAAGTACCCGTCGAAGGTCGCCACGCAGAACAGATCGAGGGACAGCTGAAAGAAGCGGTCGAGCTCCTCGCCCGCCCACCGGCGCTTGAGGTAGAGCGCGATCTGGCTGCCGAGGGTCGCGACCATCGCCAGCAGATCCGTGGAGGGCTCGATCACGTGCTCACTGAAGAACTCCATGACGCCGATCGTGTTCGTGTCCTGCAGGATCGGCAGGGCGAACGCGGCGTGGAGCCCGGCGCGGCTGGCGACCGGCGCGCGCGGAAAGTTGTCGTCGCGGGTGACGTCGGGAATCCAGGCGATCCGCCGGCTCGACCACGCCCGTCCCGGCAGCCCGACACCAGGCGCGAACGTGAACTGGCGTGTCGCTGCCGCGAACTCGTCGAGCGGAAACGCGGGCGCCTGCCAGATGCCGGTGCAGCGGAGCACTCCCCTCGAGCGGTCGACCTCCCAGAGGGCGCCGAACTGCCAGCCCACCGCCTGGCAGACCGCCTCGAGGACTCGCGGCACGGCGTCCTCCAGGGTTGCGGAGTCCGCAAGGGCCCGCGCCGTCCGCTCGAGCACGAGTTGCTGGGCGTTGCCGGAATGGCCGCTGGTTTCCTGTGCCGAACCCTCGCTCATTGACGCACCTCGCCGTCGCGATCAGCATTACACTACGTTTTTCACGGCATCGGCCGTGGACCGCGGGTTCCGCCCAGACCACTCGGGAACACCTCTTCAATGGCTGCCCAGCCAGCTCAGAGCCAGCGAATACTGGTCGTCGACGACGACCGCGGGCTCCGTCTGGCGCTCTGCACGCTGCTGGCCGACGCGGGCCACGTCGTCGAGTCCGCCAGCGACGGCCCGGGGGCGCTCGCCAGACTGGACGGCGGTGGACTCGACATCGTCGTGCTCGACATCGGCCTGCCGGGCATGAGCGGGCTGGACGTGCTGGCCCGTGCCCGGGCCAGGCCGGATCCGCCGCTCGCGATCGTGATGACGGCCGACGACACGCCCTCGACGCTGCTCGAGGCCGTCCGGCAGCAGGCGTTCCGGTATCTCCGGAAGCCCTTTCCGCCGAGCGCGATCGTCGAGGTCGTCGGCGACGCCATCGCGGCCGAAGGGGTCGCGGCGCTCCCCATCGAGGTCGTGTCGGCACGGCCGGAGTGGCTGGAGCTGGTGGCTCCCTGCGCGCTCGAGATGACCGATCGCATCCAGTCGTTCGTCATGCACCTCGAGGCCGACCTGCCGGAGTCGGTGCGCGAGGCGGTGGCGCAGGCCTTCCGCGAGCTGTTGACCAACGCCATCGAGTGGGGCGGTCGCCTGGACCCCGACCGGAAGGTGCGCATCACCTTCGTGCGCGCCCGGCGCATGCTGCTGTACCGCATCGCCGATCCCGGCGAGGGCTTCGACATCGACAAGCTGCGCCACGCGGCCGTCTCGAATCCGCCCGACGACCCGATCCGGCACCTCGACGAGCGTGAGGCGCGGGGTATCCGGCCGGGGGGATTCGGCCTGGCGATGACGCGATCGCTGGTCGACGAGCTGATCTACAACGAGGCCCGGAACGAGGTGCTGCTGATCAAGTACCTCGACCACGATCCTGCATGAGAGCGAGCATGCAGACGGAGGAGCGCTGGGTCGGCGACCTGACGATCCTCCGCCTTGTCGGTCGGCTCGAGCTGCACGAGGGCGACGCCGTCCTCCGCGCGAGCGTGAATCGGCTGGTGGCCGACGGCCGCACGCAGGTCCTGCTGGATCTGTCGGGCATCACGCGTCTCGACAGCGCCGGCCTCGGCATGCTCGTGGCGAAGCTGCTGACGGCCCTGCGGCGCGGTGGCACCATCAAGCTGCTCCTGCCGCCCCCGCGGGCGCTGCAGCTGCTGGACACGACCAAGCTGACCTCGATTTTCGAGATCTTCCACGACGAAGAGGAGGCGATTCGCAGCTTCGGCGTGTTGCCCTCGTGACCGAGAGGCGGTCCCGGGAGGCGCCAGCTTCGCTCCTGGACGATGCTACGACAGCCTCGAGGGTGGAGGGTGGCCCGCGAGCTGCGCTGCCGCGTTCGACACGATGGCATGGAGCTGTCGCAGCCCGTCGGTCAGCGCCGCCGGTCCGGGCTGCAGGATGTAGGTCGACTTGATCTGGTGGATCCGGCCGTCCCGCACGGCCGGAATGTCGTGCCACCCGGGCCGCGCGGCGATCTTCTCGGCGCGCACCGCCCTGCCACACCAGGAGGCGACGATCACGTCGGGCCGGCGCCTGACGACGTCCTCGGGCGCGACGATCCGCTGGCGGGCGAGCCCTGCGCCGCGCAACTCGGGGAAGATCGGGTCGCCGCCGGCCGTCTCGATCAGCTCGTCGACCCACTCGATGCCGGAGATCAGCGGGTTGTCCCACTCCTCGAAGAACACGCGCGGCCGGACCGGCAGTCGTGCCGCTGCGGCGCGCACGGCGTCGACTTCGAGCTCGAGCCGGGAGGCGAGCGTCTCGGCCCGGTCCGGCTGGCCCACCATCGCGCCCAGCGTGCGGACCATCCGGAGGATGCCCGCCACGCTCCGCTGGTTGAAGACCATGACCGGGTAGCCGCGCTTGATCAGGGCGGCCGCGAGATCGGCCTGGAGGTCCGAGAAGCCCAGGATCAGGTCGGGCTCGAGCGCGTCGATGCGGTAGTGACGCGCGTTCAGGTAGGCCGACACCTTCGGCTTGCGACGCGCCTCTGGCGGGCGCACGGTGTAGCCGCAGACGCCGACGACGCGGTCGCCCTGGCCCAGCAGGTACAGCGTCTCGGTGGTCTCCTGCGTGAGGCAGACGATGCGCGAGGGATAGGGGCTCGCCGTCGCTCCCGGCGCTCGTGGCGCGATCGCGGCGCTACTCATAGGCCTCGGCGTGCAGCGCGCGCGCGAAGGCCTCGGTGGCGTCGGCGAGCCGCGGGCCGGGGACGACCAGGTAGTCGCCGGTCAGCAGGTGAATGCGGCCCGTGCGCACCGCCGGGACCGAGGCGAGGACGGACCAGGACTCGCGCGTGTCGCCCGCGCCGACCCCCTCGATGAGGCCGGCGGCCCGCACCTCGATGATGACCTCGGGCGCCCGCGCGAGCAGCGTCTCCACGGAGGGCTGCACCGACTCGCGGGCCACGTCTGCGAAGACGTTCCGGGCGCCGGCGATCTCCAGCATCTCGTGCAGGAAGCCGACGCCGCCGCTCGCATAGACTTCGCGGAGCGAGCCCGGCTGCCGCTCGAAGACCAGCAGCGTGCGCGGCCGGTCGCGGCCGGCCACTCTGGCGCGCACGGCATCGAGCCGCGCGCGCAGCCCGGCCACGACGCGTGCCGCATCGGCCTGCCGGCCCGTGGCCGTGCCCAGCTCGGCGATCGTGTCGAGAATCGTCGCGATGCCGTCGTGGCGGTAGCTGAAGGTGCGGATGCCAGCCCGACCGAGCTGGGTCTGCAGGTCCGACTGTGAGCCGTAGGCGATGACCAGGTCCGGCCGGAGC
>Ga0299906_10000592_pt1 | contig 32975 bp, 25 predicted proteins | sample RVTome_14_FD_200259 | JGI IMG/M metagenome (GOLD analysis project Ga0299906, IMG submission 200259) | Soil microbial communities from uranium-contaminated site in the Upper Colorado River Basin, Wyoming, United States - RVT145D125 (version 2) ...
CAAATAAGGGCGAGTTTCGTGGAAGACCTATCGGAAAAAGAACAACTGGAGATCATGCGCACCTGGTGGCAGGAGAACGGCCGCTATGTCATCAGCGGCATAGTCCTCGGCATCGCGCTCCTTGCGGGCTGGAACTACTGGCAGTCTGCGCAACGGAGCGCGGCGCTCGAAGCGTCCGCGCTGTATGAATCCCTGCTGGATAATGTTGCCGGCGGCAGCCTCGAGCCGGCCGAATCGAACGCGGCCATCTTGTATGCCCAATACGCTGCGACTGCCTACGCTGCGCAGGCGCGCCTGGCGATGGCGCGCCTTTACATGGACAAGGGACGCGACCAGGACGCCGCCGTCACCTTGCAAGCATTGCTGGATTCGCGGGGCAATGCAGCACTCAAACCGGTTGCACGATTGCGCCTCGCGCGCGTATTGCTCTACCAGGACAAGGCGGCAGAAGCCGTGGAACTCTTGAGCGGCCAGCCGGCCGGCGCTTTTTCGGCGCGCTACAATGAAGTACTCGGCGATGCCTATGTCGCACTCGGGCGATTCGACGAAGCGGCCGAAGCCTATGCCGTTGCCGTGAGCGACGATCCGACCAGGCTCACGGTCGACCGCACGCTGGTGCAAATGAAGATCAACGACCTGCCGGAACCCGGCGAGGTCGTGGCCATCGATGAAAACCTGCAGGTACCCGCCGAAGAGGCTGCCGGGGTCGCCGATCCGGCTGTGGAGGAGGACGCACCGTGACCGCGATCAACCGTCTGCTCGGCATAGCGCTGCTATGCACTGTGGCCGGCGGCTGCAGCATTTTCGGTGGCAAGGACGACGAATTGCCACCCAGGGAGTTGACGGATTTCAAGCAGACGCTGGATGTGCGAAAAGTCTGGTCGGCAAAACTTGGCAAGGGCTCGGAGCTGTTGCGCATCAACCTGATCCCGGCAGGCGATGGCCGTTGGGTTTACGCGGCGAGCCACGACGGCAAAGTCAGTGCTTTCGATCCGGAGTCCGGAAAACTCCAATGGCGACAGGATCTCGAAGTCAGGCTATCGGCCGGCCCCGGTGTCGGCAGCGAGCTCGTGGTGGTTGCCGGCCCCGACGGCGACGTGATTGCGCTGCGCAGCACCGATGGCAGCGTAGCCTGGCGCAGCAACGTCGTCGGCGAAGCGCTGGCGTCACCGCTGATCAAGGATAACGTCGTCATCGTGTACACGATCAACGGCGTGCTGCGAGCGCTCTCTGCGCTCGACGGTACCGACCGCTGGTCGATCGAGCAATCGACACCGGCATTGACATTGCGCGGCGCCGCCACACCGCTCATCGTGGGACGATCCGTCATCGCGGGATTCGATAACGGACGCCTGATCGCGGTGTCGCTGGCGGATGGCGTGACCGAGTGGGAAGCGATGATGTCGCCGCCTTCGGGCCGCTCCGACCTCGAGCGGCTTTCCGACGTCGACGGCTACATGGCCACGGTAGGTCAGGACGTGTACGCAGCCGGCTACCAGGGACGCGTGGCGTCACTCGCTGCAGAGTCCGGTCAGGTCATGTGGGCACGCGAGATCTCGACCTATGCCGGCATCGGAGCCGACTGGAACAATGTCTACATCGTCGCGGACAACGGCGAGCTGATCGCGCTGCGGCGTAACGGCAGCGACGTATGGCGGCAGGATGCGCTGTTGCGCCGCACTCCGACCGCACCGGTTGCCTTCAACAACGCCGTTGTGGTCGGGGATTTCGAAGGCTACGTGCATTTTTTCAGCAACGTGGACGGTGCGCCGGTTGCGCGCCTTCGCGCCGGAAACAGCCTGTTCTCCGGCGCTCCCGTCGTCGTCGGGACCCGGCTGCTGGTACAATCCGAGGACGGCAAGTTGACAGCATTTGCCGTGAACCTGCCGAAACGTCCCGGAAACGGCCGCGACGTCGCCGAAGAAAAGACTTAAGACACGTTTCGCACGTGCATCCCCATGCTTCCAGTCATCGCATTGATCGGCCGGCCCAATGTCGGCAAATCGACACTGTTTAACCGGCTGACCAGGTCACGCGACGCACTGGTCGCGGACTTTCCGGGACTGACGCGCGACCGGCAGTATGGTTTCGGCAAGCTCGGTCCCGTTCCCTACATCGTGGTCGATACCTGCGGCGTCGAGGGAGGCGAAACCGGCATCAGCGAACTGATGGTGGAGCAAACCGTGCGTGCTTTGTCCGAGGCCGATGTCGCCATCGTGCTGGTCGATGGTCGTGCCGGGCGCACCGCCGCCGACCTGCATGTCACCGAGCTGGTGCGGCAACACGCAAAATCAGCATGGCTGGCGGTCAACAAGTCCGAAGGCCTCGATCCGGCCATCGCATCGACCGAGTTTCACAGCCTCGGACTTGGGCCTCCGGTCGCGATTTCCTCGGCGCACGGCGACCGCATCTCGGCGCTGATGGACGAAGTGCTGGCTCCGTATGTCGATCAAGCCGACGAAGCCGATGTATCGGACGAAATATCCACCGACCCGGACGCGCTGCACATCGCGATAATCGGCCGCCCCAATGTCGGCAAGTCGACTCTGATCAACCGCCTCGTCGGCGAGGAACGGCTGCTGGTGTTCGACCAGCCGGGCACTACGCGGGACAGCATCAAGGTGCCGTTCGAGCGTGACGGAAAATCCTACGTACTGATCGACACGGCCGGTGTGAGGCGGCGCTCGAAAGTTCACGAGACGGTCGAAAAATTCAGCATTATCAAAGCATTACAAGCCATCGAGCGCGCCGGCGTAGTGATTGCGATGCTGGATGCGCACGAAGGCGTCACGGAACAGGACGTGAGCCTCATGGGGCTCATCGTCGAGCGCGGCAGGGCGCTCGTGGTCGTCATCAACAAATGGGATGGGCTGACCGTGGCGCAGCGACGGGATGTGCGCGATGCCCTGGACCGTCGCCTGCCATTTCTCGAATTCGCCAAGCGCATCACGATATCCGCGCTGCACGGGACCGCGGTAGGCGACCTGCTGCCGGCGGTCGACAATGCATACCGCGCCGCGACCCGTGATCTGGCTACCGGTGACCTGACGCGCGAGCTGGAGAACGCCGTCATCGCGCATACTCCGCCACTGGTGCGGGGACGCCGGATCCGACTGCGCTACGCGCATCAGGGCGGCCGCAATCCGCCGGTCATCGTCATCCATGGCAATCAGACCGAGAGAGTGCCGGATGTCTACCGGCGCTATCTCATGAACTGGTTTCGCAAGGCCTTTCGATTGAAGGGCACGCCGGTGCGGCTGGTATTCAAGACCGGCGAGAATCCGTTCAAAGGCAGGCGCAACAAGCTGACACCGCGACAGGAGCGGAAGCGTCAGCGGCTCATGAAGCACGCGCGGCGCTAGGGCGGGTTTGGCCGGCGCATCGATGCTGATATAAATGAGTCCATGAATTCCTCGCCTCAATTCGCCAGGGTCGAAGGCCGCTTCCCGATGCACCGCGGCGGTTGGCTCGAATCGCCATCGATTGCCTTCGAGACCTGGGGAACCCTGCGGGGCAAGGGCGACAACGCTATCATGGTATTCACCGGCCTTTCGCCATCGGCGCACGCCGCGTCCTCGGCGGAAAATCCGGCGGCCGGGTGGTGGGAAGAGATGATCGGTTCCGGTCTGCCGCTCGATACCGACCACTATTTCGTCATATGCATAAATTCCCTCGGCAGCTGTTTTGGCTCGACCGGGCCTGCATCCACTGATCCGCAGACCGGGCAACGGTATCGGCTGAAGTTTCCGGTCTTGAGCCTCGAGGATGTAGCCGAAGGCGGCTACGTGGTGGCGAAACAGCTCGGACTCGAGAAACTGCACACTGTCATCGGCTGTTCCATGGGCGGCATGACCGCACTCGGCTTCTGCGTGCGCCATCCTGGCTTCAGCGACGGCCTGATCCTGATCTCCTCGGCCACGCGCGCATTGCCATTTGCCATTGCGGTGCGGTCACTGCAACGCGAAATGATCCGGCAGGACCCGAAATGGCTGGGTGGTGACTACGACCCCGCGGATCCGCCGATCACCGGCCAACGACTGGCGCGAAAGCTCGGGATGATCACCTACCGCTCCGCGAAAGAATGGGAACAACGCTTCGGCAGGGAACGCGTGACATCGGAGCGACACGCCGGCGACCCGTTCAACCTCGATTTTTCGATCGAGTCCTACCTCGAGATGCACGCCAACCGCTTTACCGGGCAGTTCGATCCGAATTGCTACCTGTACCTGTCCCGCGCCTCCGATCTGTTCGACCTTGCCGAACACGGCGGCTCTCTCAAGTCCGGCTTCGGCAAAGTGAAGCTCGCGCGTGCGCTGGTGATTGGCGTCGAGACCGACATACTCTTTCCATTGCACCAGCAGCAGCAACTGGCGGAGGGCCTGTCGGCGGTCGTGCCGGAGGTACGCTTCGTGCCGCTCGCCTGTATCCGCGGACACGATTCCTTCCTGGTCGACATGGACGCGTTTCGACCGGTGATCTGCAGTTTCTTCGAAAGCTGCGGATTCGCCTCAGGGAGCGGCGGGCAGGAATAGCGCGGGATCGACCGCCGTCCCGTTCAGGTACACCGCGAAATGCAGATGTGCGCCGGTCACCCTGCCGGTTGCTCCCACCGTACCGAGCACGGCCCCGGTCTCGAGTCGCTGCCCGGTCGCAACGCCGATGGAATCCAGGTGGCAATACAGGGTGATGAATCCCTGGCCGTGATCGATGACCACCGTATTGCCGTTGAAGAAAAATTCTCCGTCAGCGATGACGGTGCCGGTCGCCGGCGCGCGGATCCCGGTACCCTGGCCGGCAGCGATGTCCATGCCCTTGTGCGGGGAACGCGGCTGGTCGTTGAAAAATCTTCGCAAGCCGAAACTCGAGCTGCGTCCGCCGTCGACCGGAGGGTGCAGATCAAGGACCGGCGGCGCCGGATCGCTCCATGCGGAAATCGCGGCATCGAGCACCTTGCGCTCGCGGGCGATGCGCTCGAGTTCCGCCGGATCCGGCTCGACGTATTTCCGGCTCACCGTCAACCGTTGCTCCGGATAAGCGTGGGCGTGGATCTCGAAAGGCACGGTTCGTTCCGCTCCGTCGGCCGCCCGCAGTGTGACCGTCGCCGAGCCGGTCTCGTGCTCCAGCGGAATGCCGACTATGGCCCGCCATCGGCCGTCGATATCGGTAACCAGCACCTGGCGCCCGTCAAAAATTGCCACAGGCTTCGCGGCATCGGCAGATCCCGCGTCTATCACCGCGACACCGCCGGGCCGGGGTTTATGCGCGGGCATGCCGTACGCGTACTCAACGCAAGACAGCGTGAGCAGCACGGCGCACGACAGCAATCTATGCATCGGATCCACCGCGAACGGTATCGACGGTCGCCGATACGATGCCCTTCGCGAGCTGCGCCTCGATGCGGTCACCGGCAGAGACCTGTGCGATGTCTGTCAGGAGCCGGCCGCTGGCAATGTCTTTGACGATGGCATAACCGCGTTGCAGCGTGGCCAGCGGACTGACCGCATGCAGCGCACGCATGGCAAGGTCCAGGCGGTGATTCGCAGCCTGCACTTTCGATTCGGCGGCGGCATTCAGTTGCCTGTGCAGTGCCGATAGCCGGTGCATGGCCCGTTGTACGTTCAGGGCCGGCGACAGCCGCACCAGGCGCGACGCTGCCTGGTCCAGCTTGCGACCGCGGACACCGAGGCCGTGGCGCATGGCGGCGGTCAGGAGCTGGCGCAGGTTTCGAAGCCAGTCCTTCTGCCGCGCCAGTGTTGCCGCCGGACTCATCTGCATCAGCTGCCGGCTCAACCAGTCCAGCCTCTGGTAGCGGTTTTGCAGGTGCCGGCGCACGAGCGTCGCGTTGCGGGAAGCAAGCGAGACGAATGACCGCTGCCATTCCGCCTGATCCGGCACCACCATCTCGGCCGCGCCGCTCGGCGTCGGAGCCCTGACATCCGCAACTAGGTCACTAATGGTGAAGTCCACCTCGTGCCCGACGGCGCTGACGACCGGAATCGGGCATGCGGCGATGGCGCGCGCCAGCGCCTCGTCGTTGAACGACCACAGATCCTCGAGCGAGCCGCCGCCCCGACCGATGATCAGCACATCGCATTCGTTGCGGCGTAGGGCAGAGGCCAGCGCACCGCGAAGTTCCATTGCGGCGGACTCGCCCTGTACCGCGGAGGGATAGACGATGACCGGTATGGCCGGGAATCGTCGTTTCAGCACACTGAGTATGTCGTGGATGGCCGCCCCGCTGGGAGAAGTGATGATACCGATCCGGCGTGGCAGGGTCGGCAGTGCCTTCTTGCGCGCGGTATCGAACAAGCCTTCGCCGGCAAGCTTTTTTTTCAGAACTTCGAACTGGCGGCGCAGCGCGCCCTCGCCGGCGGGTTCCAGTTGCTCGACAATCAGCTGGTAGTCGCCGCGCGCTTCGTAAATGCTGACGCGGCCGAATGCGAGCATGCGATCACCGTCCTTGAAACCGCTGCGCTGGCCGATAGTCGGGCGGCGCTGCCGCTGCAGGAACCAGGCGCACCGGATCTGCGCGGTTTCGTCCTTCAGGCTGAAATACAGGTGACCCGATGCCGGCCTGGCGAGATTCGACAGTTCACCGACCACCCAGACGCGAGTCATGCCCTGCTCGAGCAGCGTGCGGGCACGGCGATTCAGCTCGCTGACAGTAATGGCCGTGTCATACTCGGGGTTTCCGTTCACCGTGCCAGTATACGGCCCCGGGCGGGAAATTCGCGCCGCGGCCCGGGCTGCGCGCACGGCCAGGTGCGACACCGGGCCATCACCCGGCGGAAATTCGGTGCCGGCGTTTACCCATGATCTGGCTGTGCGTACAATCGCCGGCTTTATTCATCGCGGACAGGTCAGGGCCCATGCGGATCGACAAGGAAGCTCTCACTTTTGACGATGTATTGCTGCAGCCGGCTTACTCCGACCTGCTGCCCCGCGAAGTCGACCTGACCACGCGCCTGACCGCCGAAATCAACCTGAACATTCCGCTGATGTCTGCCGCCATGGACACGGTGACCGAAGCGAACCTGGCCATCGCCATGGCGCAGGAAGGCGGCATCGGCATCATTCACAGGAACATGCAGCCGGAACAGCAGGCGGCTGAAGTTGCCAGGGTCAAGAAATACGAGAGCGGCATCGTGCGTGATCCGATCACAGTTACGCCGGACATGACCATCCGCGAAGTCATCGACCTGACTCGTGCGAAGAAAATCTCCGGTGTGCCCGTGGTGAAAAACAACGAGACGCTAGGCATCGTGACCCATCGTGACCTGCGTTTCGAAACGCAGCTCGATGCACCGGTGTCGACCGTGATGACGCCGAAGGAACGGCTGATCACGGTGCGCGAAGGCGCACCCGACGACGAAGTCCTGTCGCTGCTGCATCAGTACCGCATCGAGAAAGTACTGGTGGTTTCCGACAATTTCGAATTGCGCGGCATGATCACCGCCAAGGATTTCCAGAAAGCCACCGAACATCCGCATGCCTGCAGGGATACCCGTGGCGCGTTGCGAGTCGGAGCGGCGGTCGGTACCGGCCAGGACAGCGATGCGCGCGTCGCCGCCCTCGTGGCTGCCGGCGTCGACGTCGTCGTGGTCGACACCTCGCACGGCTTTTCCAAGGGCGTACTCGAGCACATCCGCCGCATCAAGAAACAGTATCCGGACCTGCAGGTTGTCGGCGGCAACGTGGTCACCGGGGATGCCGCGCTGGCGCTGGTCGAAGCCGGTGCCGACGGTGTCAAAGTGGGTATCGGGCCGGGCTCCATCTGCACCACGCGGGTGGTTGCGGGCGTCGGCGTGCCGCAGATATCCGCGGTTGCCGAAGTGGCCGAAGCGCTCGCCTCCAAAGGCGTGCCGTTGATTGCCGACGGCGGCATCCGTTATTCCGGCGATATCGCCAAGGCCATCGTCGCCGGCGCGTACTCCGTGATGATCGGCGGGCTGTTCGCGGGCACCGAGGAATCGCCGGGCGAGGTCGAGTTGTACCAGGGCCGCTCGTACAAATCCTATCGCGGCATGGGCTCACTCGGTGCCATGGGGCAGAAGCACGGTTCAAAGGACCGCTATTTCCAGGATGCGACCGAGGAACTGGAGAAACTGGTGCCGGAAGGCATCGAAGGCCGGGTTGCCTACAAAGGCTCGGTAGTGGCGATCGTGCACCAGCTGATCGGTGGCGTACGTGCGGCCATGGGTTATACCGGCAGCCACAACATCGACGAAATGCGGACGCGACCGAAGTTTGTCAAGATCACGGTGGCCGGCATGCGCGAAAGTCACGTGCACGACGTGACCATCACCAAGGAAGCGCCGAATTATCGATCCAGCACCTGACATGCTGCAGCGACGACCAACGTCATGAGCCAGGCAACAAAAGCAAAATCGCACGCCGCGATTCCCGATATACACGCGCACCGCATCCTGATCGTCGATTTCGGCGGCCAGTACACACAACTCATCGCGCGGCGCGTTCGCGAGTGTGGCGTGTATTCCGAGATCCATCCCTGGGATGCAGCCGACGCGTCGATACGAAACTTCCGGCCGGCCGGCATCATCCTGTCCGGCGGTCCGGAGTCGGTGAATGTCGAAAATCCGCCGCGCGTGTCTCAGGCGGTGTTCGAACTCGGGGTACCGGTACTCGGCATCTGTTACGGGATGCAGGCCATGGCGGCGCAACTCGGCGGCAGCGTCGAGACGTCCAGTCACCGTGAATTCGGTTACGCCGAGATCACACCGCTCGATTCCGATCTCCTGTCGGGCCTCGACGATTCCGGCGGCGGCGCGTCCCGGGTGCTGAAAGTGTGGATGAGCCACGGCGATCGCGTGGATCGCGTACCGCCGGGCTTCGCCATCACCGGCAGAAGCAGGAACTCGCCGCTTGCTGCAATGGAAGATCGCAAGCGCCGTTATTACGGTGTGCAGTTTCACCCCGAGGTCACCCACACGCCGCAGGGACAGGCCATCATGCGGCGGTTCGTGCGCGACATCTGCGGCTGTCCGGGCGACTGGACGGCAAGCAATATCGTCGCGGATGCCATTGCGCACGTCCGCCAGGCCCTCGGCAAGGACAAAGTGCTGCTCGGACTCTCGGGCGGCGTCGATTCGTCGGTCGTGGCGGCATTGCTGCACGAGGCGATTGGCGACCGGCTGACCTGCGTCTTCGTCGATCACGGCCTGCTGCGCTACCGCGAAGGCGATCATGTCATGCAAACCTTCGCCGACCACCTCGGGGTCAATGTGATTCGCGTCGATGTGGCAGAGCGCTTTTTTACGGCACTGCGTGGCATCGCCGATCCGGAAGAAAAACGCAAGGTCATCGGCGGCCTGTTCATCGACGTATTCGAGGAAGAAGCGACCAGGCTGCGGGACGTGCATTGGCTCGCGCAGGGCACGATATACCCGGATGTAATCGAATCGGCCGGGGCAAATACCGGCAAGGCGCACGTGATCAAATCGCATCACAACGTCGGTGGCTTGCCGTTGAAAATGCGCATGAAGCTGGTCGAACCGCTGCGCGAGCTGTTCAAGGACGAAGTGCGGCAAATCGGCGTCGAACTCGGCCTGCCACGCGAAATGGTCTACCGGCATCCTTTTCCGGGCCCGGGCCTCGGCGTGCGCGTGCTGGGAGAAGTCAGGCCGGAGTACGTTGCGTTGTTGCAGCTTGCCGATGAGATTTTCATCGAAGAACTGCGAAAGCATGACCTTTACGACAAGGTCAGCCAGGCATTCGCCGTGTTTCTGCCGGTCCGCTCGGTCGGTGTCATGGGCGACGGACGTCGTTACGATTTCGTGGTGGCGCTGCGCGCTGTCGAGACCATCGACTTCATGACCGCCCGCTGGGCAAGGTTGCCGTACGAGTTCCTCGAGCACGTGTCGTTGCGCATCATCAACGAGGTCAAAGGCATATCGCGAGTCACCTATGATATCTCCAGCAAACCTCCCGCGACGATCGAGTGGGAATGACTATTGCCACGCGGTGGCATCGGGCCGAACTGCGGTGACCTCGTGGTCCGCAAACGACAAGCATTTCATGCAGCTTGCGATTGAGCAGGCAGTTTCAGCCGCTGACGCCGGCGAGGTGCCGGTCGGTGCGGTCGTGGTCAGGAATGGCGAACTGGTAGGACAGGGCTGCAATCAGCCGGTCGCGACATCCGACCCGACGGCGCACGCCGAGATCGTCGCGCTTCGGGCAGCGGCATTGCACGAGAAGAACTACCGGCTGAACGGTGTGCACCTGTACGTGACGCTCGAACCCTGCGCCATGTGCATCGGCGCCATGTTGCATGCGCGTGTCGGGCGACTGGTGTTCGGCGCCTATGACAGCAAGGCCGGAGCCGCCGGCAGTGTGCTGGACCTGGCGAATAGCCGATTGCTCAATCACCGCATCGAAGTGAACGGCGGCCTGATGCAGCAGGAATGTTCGGAAATTTTGCAGGGATTTTTCGCCGGCCGGCGCTAACGGCGACTCTCAATCCACGCTGGCGATCTCGATCAGCTCAAGTTCCGACGGATCGATTTCCGGATCCTGGTCACCTTCCGCATCCTCTTCGTTCGCCGTAATCCAGCGAATGATGTTGTAGTAGTTGCGAATGTTGTTGACGTACAGGACCGGCTCCCAGCCGCGCGCATAACCGTACTGCACGCGCGAATACCAGCGCTGGTTCGACAGCAGCGGCAACGCTTTGCTGACATCGATCCAGGCGTTCGGGTCGCCGCCCTGCCATTCGACGATCTGCATCGCGTCCTTCAGGTGGTTGAATCCCACGTTGTAGGCCGCCAGCGCCATCCAGGTGCGGTCGGGTTCGTCGACACTGTCCGGAACGCGTTCCATCTGCCGCGTCAGGAATTCCGCACCGCCGTAAATGCTGCTCTCCGGGTCCATGCGGTCCGGGATGTCGAGAAAATCTGCCGTCGCTTCCGTCAGCATCATGATGCCGCGCACGCCGGTGGGTGAAACCGCGTGCGAGCGCCAGTGTGATTCCTGGTATCCGACTGCGGCAAGCAAGCGCCAGTCGACGCCCCACTGTTCGCCGGCATCCTCGAACGTCGGCCGGTAACGCGGCAGCCGGCTGTCGAAATGACGAAGGAATGCCCGTGTGCCGACATAGTCGAATTTCGCAGTATGGCCGAAGTACCGGTCGTTGACCTGAGCAAGAAAACCCGAGCGGCCGGCACCGATCAGGTATTCGTCGGCACGCATGAGCAGGCTGTCGCCGTGGCCTTTCCTGAATGCCCAGGCAATCGGGTCGCCTACATCGAGATCGAGCACAACCCGAAGGTCGGGATAGAAATGACGCTGGATATTGAACTCGGTACTGTCGGCGATGGTGAAATCGAGCTCGTCGTTGGCCACTTTCTGCAGCAGGTCGACCACCTCGACGTCGGCATTTTCCGACCATTCGAGACCCGGATACACTTCGGCCAATGACGCCATCATTTCGGAATGGCTGCTGCCGGCAACGACCTCGATGGAGCGGCCGACCAGATCCTCGATGGACCGCGGCCTGCCCGTGCCGAGCTTGTAAATGAGGTGCATGTCGACGCTGTTGTACGGATGCCCGAAGCTTACAAACCTGCGCCTCGATTCCGTCATCGACAGGCCGGCCGCCGCCATGTGCACCGTGCCGTCGATCAGCCGCGGCAGAATCTCCGAAACGCTGTCGACCGTCTCGGTGACCAAAGTAACGCCAAGCTCGTCGGCGAAATCGCGCACGAGGTCATACTCGGGCCCCGCCGGGCCGTCCGGACCGACGAAAAAAGAAGTGGGCGTATTGCGCGTCACCACGCGAAGCTCGCCCATTTCCAGTATCTGGTCGATCATCGGCGGCGGGTATGAGCAGGTGCCTACCAGGCACGCAATCAGCGCGTATAACAGAAGTCGCAATTCGGGCCTCCGTCAACGGACTTTCGGCAGCGTGAGGCTAACCCAGTTTCCGGCGAGAATCATCGTCCGGGATCACAATTCGAAACGTGAAATAATCTTTGTGTTGGAAAAACAACGATGTACGTACGTCACTTGCGGCTAGTCGTGAATACGTAAAATCGCGGTATTGCGACGAATCAGAGGTACAACCACGTCAGGATTACCGAGGTCGTCAGCCACAGTACGACCTGCAAGGGAATGCCGACGCGGAAAAAGTCGGAAAACTGGTATCCGCCGGCGCTGAAGATCAGGAGATTTGTCTGGTAGCCGATCGGTGTAATGAAACTCATGTTGGCGCCGAACAGAACGGCCAGCAGGAACGGCATTTCGGGAAGCCCGAGTTCCCGTGCCATGCTGATGGCAATGGGTGTCCAGATGATTGCGACGGCATTGTTGGTCATGATCTCCGTAAGCATTGCGGTCAGCAACAGTAATCCGCTGAGTATCACCCAGTGCGGCATGCCTTCGACAACGGCGACGAAAGCGTGTGCCACCAGCCTGTCGGCCCCGGTCACGGTGAGAGCCAGGCCGAGCGCGAGACTTGTCACAATAAGCAGGATTACGCGGACGTTCAGCGACGACCAGAGTTCGTCCCAGGCAAGGCATCGTGTCGCCAGCATTGCCAGTACGCCGAACAGCGCGGCGGCAGAAATAGGCAGTAAGCCCAGCGCGGCACTCACGACGACCAGTCCCATGATTGTGACGGCGGCGCTGGCTTTGGATAGCCGCGGCACGTGTATGTTGCGGTCCAGGACCAGCATGTTCGGGCGCTTGGCGAGGGTCCGTATGTCCTTGCGGTCGCCCTGAATCAGCAGAATATCGCCGACTCGCAGCGACAGGTCCTCGTCGTGCTTGATTTTCTCGAAACTGGTTCGGCCCGGCCTGTGTATGCCGACCGGCAACAACGTCCCTGGCATGAAGCCGGTCACCTCATTGACGTGGCGGTTGACGAGTGGCGATTCCCGGATGAGCACGATCTCGGCCAGCCGCTGATTCGACGGGTGTACAGTCTTGTCGATTTCCATTGAATCACCGAACAGTTTTTGCGCGCTTGTTATGGCTTCGGCATGCCCGCTCACGTGAACCACGTCACCTTCGCGCAAGCGCACATTGGGCAGCCGCACCAGTTCGATCGTGCCGCCACGCACGATGCGTTCGATGCGCAGGCCGGAGGCCAGAAGCATGCGCACTTCACTCAATGTTTTGTCGATGAGAGTTCCGCTTTCGGTGAGTGTCAACGCCGCGAGGTAAAGTCTCGCTGTATTTTCCGTCGACTCGGGCTGCCTGTCCGGCAGCAGTCGTGGCGCCACGAGCCACAGGAACAGGATCGCAACCAGCGCCGTGATCACGCCGGGAACGAAGAAATCGAACATCCCGAGCTCTGCGACGCCCATGTCGGCAGCGACCGCAACCACCAGCAGGTTGGTCGAGGTGCCGATGGTGGTCGTCATGCCGCCGGCAATGGTTGCAAATCCCATCGGCATGAGGATGCGCGACGGCGAGATTTTCGTGTGGTGCGCCACGCTGATCAGCACAGGCAAAATCATGACCACCAGTGGTGTGTTGTTTATGAAAGCGCTGAGCGTTGCCGTGATGATCAGCGTTACCAGCAAGGCAATGCTCGCGTCCTTGCGCCACAGGTGCACCAGGAACTGGCTGATCGAGGCAAAGCCGCCGCACACTTCGATGCCTTTGGCGAGCACCAGCAACAAAGCAATGGTGATGACGGCTTCGTTGCCAAAGCCGCTCAGCAGGCGCATGCCGGCAAACGGTTTGCCATCGACCGGGAACGGTATGAGCTCGAATATGGCAACCAGGACGGCAAGGACGATCAGGCACGACGCTTCGATTGACAAGCGCGAGCGTGTAAACAACACCAGCGCGCCTATCGTTATGACGATGGACGCGATGGCATGAAATCCGGGTATCGCGGCGTCTATAAAGGGTAACCCTCTGCGCCGTTCGGGGGGCGCAGAAATAAGGGATGCATAGTGTTCGCGGAAGCGGGAGCGTCAGTCAAGTGGCAAGTTGCCTGCCATCCTGACTGCCGCGCGAGATCACCTTCGCCGGGAAGTCGATGATTCGGAGAGTGCGGGATGGATTCGCTCGCTGCGCGAGCTCACCCTTGCGGGGCGCACTGCGTGCGTCCAAATCGGCAGTCCTGCCGATTTGTGTCGAACAGGCTTCGAAAACCCATACCCTCTCCCAAAAAAAATCGGCCCCATGAGGGGCCGATTCTTTTTGGCGGAGAGGGTGGGATTCGAACCCACGGTACGGTAGACCGTACTCCTGATTTCGAGTCAGGTACATTCGACCACTCTGCCACCTCTCCGGATTATGAAAACAATACTGAAAATAATACTGAAAAGCCTAGCCTTGTCCCTTGGTCTTGGTCTTGCCGGCCCTGGCATGGCGTTCGATGTATTCGATCATCATACCAGCCACGTCCTTGCCGGTGGCGGCTTCGATCCCTTCAAGCCCCGGCGACGAGTTGACCTCCATGACCACCGGGCCGTGATTCGACCGTAAAATGTCGACGCCTGCAACATTCAGCCCCATGATTCTTGCGGATCGCACCGCCGTCGACCGTTCCTCCGGCGTGACTTTGATCAGTTTTGCTGTGCCGCCGCGATGCAGGTTCGAGCGGAATTCGCCTTCGCCCGCCTGGCGCATCATTGAAGCGACTACTTTCTCGCCGATGACAAAGCAACGGATGTCCGCGCCCTTGGCTTCCTTGATGAATTCCTGCACCAGGAAGTTGGCGTTCAGCCCGCGAAACGCTTCGACGACACTCTCTGCGGCATTGCGTGTTTCGGCGAGCACCACACCCTTGCCTTGCGTGCCTTCCAGCAACTTGACCACCACCGGCGCACCGCCGACCAGGTTCAGGAGGTCATCGGTATCGTCAGGTGAGTGCGCAAATCCGGTCACCGGCAGGCCTATGCCTTTCCGCGACAGCAACTGCAGGGAGCGCAGTTTGTCCCGCGAACGGGATATGGCTACGGATTCATTGAGGCTGAACGTGCCCATCATTTCGAATTGCCGCACGACGGCAGAACCGTAAAAGGTGACGGACGCGCCGATACGCGGAATGATGGCATCGAATCCCTCGAGCAATTTGCCGTCGTAGTGAATGCTCGGCTTGAAACTTGCGATGTTCATGTAACAACGCAGGTGGTTGATGATCTGCACCTGGTGGTCGCGCTGCTGCGCGGCCTGCACCAGTCGCCGGGTCGAGTACAGTTTGCGATTGCGCGAAAGTATGCCGATTTTCATGTCCGGATGTCCTTTGAAGCTGATCGTGGCCTGCGCGTCAGGTAGGACCTGGCCGGGTTCACGATCACTCTGTTGTTCATGGCTGTCCTGCCGAGCAACATGCGAAAGCGCATGTCGTCACGGGAAGTCAGCGAAATTTCAACTGGCCAGCGACGCCCGGCCAGTACGAGATCGGTTTCGATGATGTAGCGCGCTTCCTTGTGGCCGCCGGAGTCGGACACCATGCGTTCATCCTTCACGCGCGCTTCGCAGACCCGTTCGAGGTCCACGCGATTCTGCTTCGGGTGTATCCTGAAGCGCACCCATAGCACGCCGCCCTTGTCGAAAGTCTCCACGTGGAATGCGTGCAGCGCTGAGGTTCTTGCGCCGGTATCGATCTTGGCCTTGATACGGCGAATCCCGAGCGACGGCAGTTGCACCCACTCGCGCCAGCCGCTAACGATCAGTTCCTCGCTTTCACCGTCCACGACTAGCCCCAGTTGGTATCCAGTCCATGGGCCTCGTAAAAATCATCCACGGTGGCTTTGGCCTCCCGTGTATCGTCAAATCTCGCCAGATGCACCAGTGCATCGCCCTCGTGCGCGAGCGGTGAGGTGCTCCTGCCGATCACCAGTCCCGACACGCTGGCAAGCACATCGACTTCCACCTCGCCGAACGGATCATTGACCCTGGCCAGCACCTCGCCCGACTTCACCCGTTGCCCGAGCCGGCACTTCGCCGTGATCAGACCGCTGATCGGCGCTCGCACCCAGGTAGTCGAATTGGCATAAGTCGGTGCCACGACGATCGCCGGCGGTGGCGCTTCAGGCAGCATCCCCAGCACGCGAAGGACGCGCACTATACCGCGAACCCCGGCTTTGATGGAAAGTTCATCGAATCGCAGTGCCTCGCCGCATTCGTACAGCAGGGTGGGTTTGCCCTCGCGGGACGCATACTGCCGCAGCGTACCGTCACGGACGGCGGCGTCGATCGCCACCGGCGCACCGAAAGCATCGGCCATCTTGCGCACTACCGGATCCGACAGGTTGGCGCGAATTTGCGGCAGGTTGGTGCGGTTCACCGCGCCCGTGTGCAGGTCGATACCGTAGTGCGATTGGGCGACGATTTCGGTAGCAACGAGATTCGCGATGCGGGCTGCTATCGAACCGGTCTCGCGGCCGGGAAAGGAGCGGTTCAGGTCGCGGCGATCGGGCAGGTAGCGCGACTGGTTCAGGAATCCGAACACGTTGACTATCGGGATCGCCAGCAAGCATCCGTGCAGCGATTTCGCCGGCACGCGCTTCAACAGGCGCTTGATGATCTCGACCCCGTTCAGCTCGTCTCCGTGCAGTGCCGACGTGATAAAAAATGTCGGGCCGCTGTGTCGTCCGTTGACGACGTGGACCGGCATCGTGAGACTGGTGTGCGTGTAGAGATTGGCAAGCGGCAGGTCCACCGTCGCCGACTTTCCGGCCGCAACATTGACACCGCCCACCCTGACTATCTTGTCTGACATGTTTTCGACATTATCCCGGAACCGCAAAATTGCTGGCGGCGAAATTTGCCGAAGCGTATCTTGATACGGACCACTCTGCCAAATCGATCTCGTCACGGCAGACCAATTCTGAACCGCACTTTCGCCGGCTGGCGCACGGAGACCAGCGAATGAACAACGAGGAAATGACGACATGGGAGCTGCTAAGGGAAACCCTCGAAACGGGGGATGACGAGCAGCTGCGCGCAGTAATCGCGGACCTGCCGACCGCCGAAGCGACCCAGGCACTTCTGCACCTCGACCAGGATGAGCAAAAGGACATCCTCGTTGCCCTGGATCCAGCGGATGCAGCCGACCTGATCGAGGAGTATCCGGACCAACCGGCACTGGACCTGATCGAAACTCTGTCAGTCGATGAGGCGGCGTCCATACTCGGTGAAGTCGAGAGCGACGTGCAGGCGGACCTGCTGCAGGAAATCGATGCAGACGACGTCGCCGCCATCCTGGCCAGTATGGAACCGTCCGCTGCCGCCGATGCGCTCGCGCTGGCACGATATGCACCGGACACCGCCGGCGGCCTGATGCATCCGCAGGTATTTCGCTTTTCGACGTCCTCGAGGGTCGCCGACGTGCTCGACCTGTTTGTCTCCAGCGACGAGGATTTCGAACGCTATCGTGGACACCATCCTTATGTGGTCGACGCAATAGGCCGACTGGTAGGTGTCATCTCCCTGCGCAACCTGCTCCTGTCTGCAAGGAACCGTCAGCTCACCGAGATAATGACGGCGCCGATCAGCCTGAAAGCATCGGCCAGCATCGACGACATCGAAAGAATATTCGACGAGGAGGATTTTCTCGGACTACCGGTAGTCGACGACGACGGTGTGCTGATCGGTTCGATTTCCCGGGCGGCACTGGCCGACGAATTGCGCGACCGAGCCGGCATCGACCAGATGAAACAGCAGGGTATTGTCGATGACGAGCTGAGATCGATGCCGCTTGCCGTGCGCACGAGGCGCAGGTTGTCCTGGCTCAGCGTGAACATACTGCTGAATATCATGGCGGCGAGTGTCATCGCCATTTACGAAGACACGCTGGCCGCGGTGATTGCCCTCGCAGTGTTTCTGCCGATAGTCTCCGACATGAGCGGCTGCGCCGGTTTCCAGGCCGTTGCCGTCAGCATGCGCGAGCTGACGCTCGGAGTCATCAAGCCGAACGAGTTTTTCCGTGTATGGCGGAAAGAGGCCGGGGTCGGACTTATCAACGGTGTTGCACTGGGTGTGCTGCTCGGCATTGCCGCCTGGTTGTGGAAAGGCAATCCCTGGCTCGGCGTGGTGGTCGGTTCCGCCCTGGCGTTGAACTCGGTCGTCGCGGTTTCGATAGGTGGTTGTATCCCGCTGTTCCTGAAGTACTTCAAGATCGACCCGGCGGTGGCTTCGGGACCGGTGCTGACCACCATCACCGACATGGTGGGTTTTTTCCTGGTCTTGAGCATCGCCGCGGGTGCAATGCCGCTACTGATCTGAACGCAATCCCGGCCCAGGTTTCTCCTGTGCCGGGCAAGTTCCGTCAAAGCGAGTCGAAGAAAGACTCCTGTTTTTTTCGCTGTTCCGCGGTCGGCATGCGCCCGATGGCGGCTGCCAGGTTGTCTTCCACGTGGCGGACCTTGGTCATGCCCGGAATGGCACAACTGACCGCCGGGTTTGACAGGACATACTTCAGCAGGAACTGTCCCCAGTTCGCGCAATCGATGTCGGCGGCCCACTCGGGCAGCGTGGTCTTCGACAATTTTTCGAATGCGTTGCCGCCGCCGAAGGGCCGATTGACCATGACTGCCATGCCGCGATCGGCCGCCAGCGGCAGCAAGCGCTCGGCGGAACTTCGCTGGTCGGCGAGCGAATAATTGATCTGGATGAAATCCAGATCGTGCGCTTTCATGATTTTCTCCATCAGTTCGTACTGGTTCTGGCGCGATGTCGTAATGCCGACATAGCGTATGCGCCCGGCTGCTTTCCACTCGTGCATCTGCGGAATCGCGATCTCCCAGCCGATCAGGTTATGGCATTGCATGAGATCGATGGCGGGAAATCCGAGCCGTTCGATCGAATGATCCAGGGTGGCTGCATTGTCCTCGCGACGCTGCTGGTCGATTTTGGTCGCCATGAAAATGTCGGCACCGATATCGAGTTCATCGATAAGTTCGCCGAGCACGGTTTCCGAGCTGCGGTACTGCGGTGCCGTGTCGATGACGGTGCCGCCGAGCTCATGAAACCTCGCGAGCGAATCGCGCAACGGTTGGCGCAGTTCCAGGTCGTTGCCAACTCCGTACCGGTTGGTGCCGACCCCGATGACAGGGATGGCCTCGCCGGATGACGGTATCGACCGGTGTATGAGCCCATTGCTTTCAGCGAGTGCTTTCGAGCCGCCAATGGACGCAAGGACCGCACCCGCCAGCCCCGCCTTGGTAAATTCGCGCCTCGAAACCGGCATGTATCGTCTCCTGATGTTGCGTCGTGGAAAGTCTGAAGCTTACCTTTTCGACTGCCGGGACTTCAAAAGTTTCCGATGGCAACGCCGGATCGACGCGGCTCCGGTTTCTAATCGCGCGTGCAGCGACTATTATTGTTCACCAATTCGTTCATCGTACGCTGATCATACGGTCAGTCGGCGCCGTCAATCGCATTGCCAGGTATGTCTCAAAGCGCAGTTCGGCACAACAGGATACGGGGTGGATACAATGCCAGGTCTCTATTTTGAACAGTTCTCGAAGGGCCAGACTTTCCAGCATCCGATCAGGCGCACGATAACCGAAGCCGATAATGTGTGGTTCAGCGCCCTGACGCACAATCCGGCGCCGTTGCATATCGATGCCGAGTATTGCAAGACCACGGAATTCGGCAAACCGCTGGTCAACAGTTGCCTGACGCTCGGCTTCATGGTCGGCATTTCAGTCGGAGACACGACTGCCGGCACGACGGTAGCCAATCTTGGCTGGGACGAAGTCCGGTTTCCGAAGCCGCTGTTTCATGGCGACACCATACGCGTCGAGACCGAAGTGCTGGAGTTGCGCGAAAGCCGGTCACGCCCGGTGAATGGAATCGTGGTTTTTGCGCACCGGGCGTACAACCAGCATGGGGTCCTCGTGGGCGAATGCAAACGTTCGGCGCTGATGATGCGAAGGCCGCGATGAGCCGCAGCTTCCTGTTCGTGCCGGGCGACAGCGTACGCAAGCTCGCGAAAGCGCGTGATGCGGGTGCCGATGCACTGATCATCGATCTGGAGGATTCGGTGGTTGCGAACGAGCTGCCGCCTGCAAGGGCAAGAACGCGCGAGTTTCTCGCCGGTGCAACTGGCCTGGAGTGCTGGGTGCGTATCAACCCGCTGGCCAGCGGCGAAGCGGGGAACGACCTGGGCGAGATCCTGCCCGGTAAACCGGCCGGCATCGTGTTGCCGAAAGCCGGCGGAGCGGCTGATGTCGCAAAGCTCGGTCAATTACTCGACCTGCTCGAGCAGGAGCACGGCATCGAGCCGGGCAGTACAGGAATACTGCCAATCGTGACCGAACGCCCGGAGGCCTTGTTTCGATTGCACGAATATGCGGGCTCGACAGCGCGGCTTGCGGCGCTGGCCTGGGGTGCGGAAGATCTTGCGGCGGCCACCGGAGCCTCCGTGAGTCGCGACGCGACCGGTCAGTGGCTGCCACCGTACCAGCTTGCCCGGTCCTTGTGCCTTTTCGCCGCGGCTGCAGCATCGGTGCCGGCTATCGATACGGTCTACACGGACTTCAAGGATCTCGCGGGTCTCGCAGCTTACGCGGCCACGGCGCGGCGCGACGGTTTTCGCGGCATGCTGGCGATACATCCGGCACAGGTGCCGGTTATCAATGCGGCATTCATGCCCGACAGTCGCGAGATCGAGCACGCGCGAAAAATCGTTGCGTTGTTTGACAGCAATCCGAAAGCCGGCACCCTGAGTCTCGATGGCCGGATGGTCGACAGGCCACACCTCGTCCAGGCGCGGAAGATCCTGCAGCTTGCGACGCCGGGGACGGCTACAGATTAAAGGGCGACGGGAAGGAAAAATGCAAAAGATCTACAAGGTACCGGCGGATTTGGCAAAAAGGGCATTTATCGATGCCGATCGTTACGAAACGCTTTATCGGCAGTCCGTAGAAGATAACGCAGGATTCTGGGCCGGGCAGGCATCGCGCATCGACTGGATCAGGCCATTCACCAAGGTCCGCGATGTTTCGTTTGCCAGGGATGACCTGCACATACGCTGGTTCTACGACGGAACGCTGAACGTCTGTTACAACTGCGTCGACCGGCACCTTGAGGAACGGGCAGACGATGTTGCCATAGTCTGGGAAAGCGACGACCCGGCACACGACCTGACATTGACCTACCGCGAATTGCACGCAAGGGTATGCCGGTTTGCCAATGCACTGAAAAAACTCGGTGCGAAAAAGGGAGACCGCATCACCATCTACATGCCGATGATTCCGGATACGGCGGTCGCCATGCTGGCTTGCGCGAGGATCGGAGCAATTCATTCGGTGGTGTTTGGCGGATTTTCTCCGGATGCGCTGGCCGGCAGGATCGAGGACTGCGCATCCACGATCGTCGTCACCGCGGACGAGGGCGTGAGAGGCGGCAAAGTCATTCCGCTCAAGAACAATGTCGATGTCGCGGCATCGCGCCCCGGCGTCCGGTCACTGCAGAAAGTATTGGTGGTCCGCCATACCGGCGGCGCTATCGACTGGAACCCGGCGCGGGATGTCTGGCTGCACGAGCTGGAATCGGCGGTCGATGCAGATTGTCCATGCGAAGAAATGGGCGCCGAGGATCCGCTGTTCATACTTTATACCTCCGGATCCACGGGCAAACCGAAGGGCGTACTGCATACGACCGGCGGCTACCTCGTTTACGTGTCGATGACGCATCAATACGTTTTCGACTACCGCCCGGGGGAGATTTTCTGGTGTACTGCTGACGTCGGTTGGGTCACGGGTCACAGCTATATTGTTTACGGACCGCTGGCCAACGCTGCGACCACGTTGATTTTCGAAGGCGTGCCGAATTACCCCACAGCGTCGCGATTCTGGGAAGTCTGCGACAAACACCAGGTCAATATCTGTTACACGGCACCGACTGCGCTTCGCGCGCTGATGCGCGAAGGCGACAATCCGGTCAAGCGCACATCGCGCAAGAGCCTGAGGTTGCTGGGGTCCGTGGGCGAACCGATCAATCCGGAAGCCTGGGAGTGGTACTACCATGTCGTGGGCGAGGGCCGCTGTCCCGTCGTCGATACCTGGTGGCAAACGGAGACTGGCGGCATCCTCATCAGTCCCTTGCCCGGCGCCACTGCGCTCAAACCCGGCTCCGCCACCAAACCGCTGTTTGGCGTGCAACTGCAGATCGTCGGCAGCGAGGGAGACGTGCGTGAGGGAGAGGCGGCCGGAAACCTCGTTATCACCGACAGCTGGCCCGGCCAGATGCGCACCGTGTATGGCGATCACCAGAGATTTGTCGACACCTATTTTGCGGCATTTCCCGGCAAGTATTTCACCGGTGACGGCGTGCGCCGCGATGCGGATGGTTACTACTGGATTACCGGCCGGGTCGACGATGTGCTGAATGTCTCCGGCCATCGCATGGGCACCGCCGAAGTGGAAAGCGCGCTCGTCTCGCACAAGGACGTGGCGGAAGCGGCGGTCGTCGGTTACCCGCACGACATCAAGGGCCAGGGTATCTACGCCTACGTGACACTGATGGAGGGCGTTACCGGCAGCGATGCGTTGAAGAAGGAACTGGTACAGTGGGTGCGGAAGGAAATCGGCGCGATTGCTGCGCCCGACCTGATCCAGTGGGCGCCCGGGCTGCCGAAGACACGCTCAGGCAAGATCATGCGTCGCATCCTGCGGAAAATCGCCGAAAACGAATACGCGAGTCTCGGCGATACGTCGACGCTTGCAGACCCCGGCGTCGTGCAAAGTCTGATCGAGAACCGGATGAACCGTTGACCGCGGTCTTCCGGCGCCTGGCGAAAGGCGCGCCGTTCAGTCGTCGGTGTCGATGCGATCGAGGCGCTTGTATTCGGCGATGTGTTTCTCGTATGCGCGTACGAAGTCCTCGCCGAAGTGCTGCGGGAACTTTCCGGAACCCGGCTGCGTCATGATCGGATAGAGATCGCGATAGAGCTGCCAGTACTTGAGCGGATTCAGGATCCTGAACAGCGGGTTGCTCTTCAGCGTTCGGTTGAAATTCTGTTCGAGTTCATCCGGGTCGAACCGGTCTGAAAATTCGTGAAAGGCCTCGGTCATGCCTTCGAGCATCGCGTCCTGGTGGAATTTGAGGTCGCGGCAGACTTCCTTCACGCTGTCCTGTGGACCAAGGTACTCGCCCGCGCGCCCGACCAGCATTTGCTTCATCGAGTCTTTCTTGTTGGCGGACAGTTTCAACGGGTTGTTGTGTCGTGGCAGCACGGTGGTCTGGTCCAGGCGGAACATGCTCTTCATGCTGGCACGACTGATCAGCAGGTCGGTAATTCCGTTGACGAACTCCTGCAGCACTTTGCCGGCATTCTCCATGACCTCGATCGGATCGGTCGCCGGATGCAGTTCCGACCGTTCGATGCCGACGGCTTCCAGGAAAATGCCGAGCAGGTCGTCCGCGGTCAGCGGACCAGGGTCCGGTTGCGGCTGCAGCGGATTGACCTGCCGTCCGACCATCGGATCGTGTCGCCGCGAGCGTTTGCCGTTCTTGGCATTGAGGGCGAGGCCGAACAGCGCTTCCTGGAATTCCTCGTCGCCTGTGATGGCTTCCTCGTCGAGCAGTTGCACGCCGGTCTTAAGCGTTAGTTCCGGTACCAGTTGTCCGATCCTGTCGGGGACCACGCTCGGCGGAGCGGGTGGCGGCATCTCCAGGCCCTCGCCTTCGTCGACATGCACCCGGAACTCGAAATCGCCCATGCGCAGCTTGTCGCCGTCAAACAGGCGCCGCGGGTTGCCTTTGCCGAGAGGCTCCTCCTCATCGTTGACGTAAACACCGTTGGTGCTGACGTCCGCGAGATAATAGGCGCCGCTCCGGTAGTCGACGGTTGCGTGCCGTCCGGAGATGAATTTGTCGGGGTCGGGGAGTATCCAGTCGTTTTCCAGTGCACGACCGATGGTGCCGCCGCTTTCGCGAAACAGGCGCACGTAATCGTTGCCAAGGAGATCCTTGTGCTCGCTAGTGATTTCCAGTTGTAACGGCATCGCAGGTTCCAGTACCGGGTGTTGCGTCCCGCGGCAAGTGCCGCACGGCGCACCGGGTACTTGCAAATACTGCCGAGAAGCAAGGGCTTAGGCTGCCAAGCAGTTCACATAAATCCATACGACGGCTGTCCGTTGCCGGGCCGGCACGGGCAAACCAGACCAGATACGGACAGGCTAGCCACGGCGTCGCGTCCGGGTTTTGCCAGGACAACTTCGGTACACTACGGCGTTTATCGAGTAGCCGCCGCGCCTGACGTGGCAGAATCCGGGGATGAGCAGCAAGAATCTCTACAAGATCGTTTTCATGAGCCAGGGACAGGTTTACGAAATCTATGCCCGGAGCGTTGCCCATGGGGCGCTGTTCGGCTTTGTAGAAGTCGAAAAGCTGGTGTTCGGCGAGCGCAGTTCGGTCGTTGTCGATCCGTCCGAGGAAAAAATCAAATCGGAGTTCGAGCACGTAAAGCGGACCTATCTGCCCATGCACTCGATCATTCGCATCGACGAGGTCGACAAGCAGGGCAAGAGCAAGATATCGAAACTCGAGGGCGGCAATGTCGCGCAGTTCCCGGTGCCCGTTTACACGCCCGGCGGTTCCTCCGGCAAGACTTGACGGGGCGCTGGCGCTGGTCGCCTGAGGGCTGCTCCAGTATCATCCGCGTCTTCCTGCACGCCATTCCAATCCAAGAAAAGGTTGCCGCGGCTTGTCCAAACCTGCGACTGATCTGACACCCGCAACTTTTCGTCAAGGCAGGTCCTGTCTGGAAATCGCGGGCCAGGCCGCATGGTCGCAGTTCCGCATCGAGAAGTGCTTGCATCGGCTACGCCAGGCGGATGCCCGCATCCGCAGACTCGAAGCGCGTTTCGTGTACTTTGCCGATCTCAAATCCTCATTGTCGGCTGTGGATCGGCAACGCCTGGATGCGTTGCTGCTGTCGGGCGAGGCGACACAGGCATTTCCGGCATCGTCGCTGCAAGTCTGCGTCGTTCCCCGCGCGGGCACGATCTCGCCGTGGTCCAGCAAAGCTACCGACATCGCGCATGCCTGTGGCCTCACCGATGTGCGGCGGCTCGAGCGCGGCATACAGTACGCGATCGACGCCGACGCTGGCGTTACCCGGGAGCAACTGCGCGTTGCCGCTGCCACTATCGTAGATCCGATGACGGAAACGCTGTTGCCCGGACCGTACGGGGCGGCAGACCTGTTTAAGGAGCATGCGCCGGCGCCGCTCGGAATAATCAGTTTGCAGGGCGATGGCATGAAAGCATTGCAGGATGCGAATGAGCACCTGGGCCTCGCTTTGTCCGGAGACGAAATCGAGTACCTGCTGCACAACTATCTGGCGCTCGGTCGTGATCCGACCGATGCCGAACTCATGATGTTCGCCCAGGCGAATTCGGAGCATTGCCGGCACAAGATATTTCGCGCCGACTGGATCATCGACGGCGAAGTTCGTCACGAGAAACTGTTCGACATGATCCGAAGCACAACGGACGCGTCACCGTCAGGCATCATTTCGGCCTATTCGGACAACGCCGCGGTGATCGAAGGATGGCCGGGCAAGCGCCTGATGCCGGGTTCGCCGGACCGGGCCTATGCCTACAGTAACGAGCCGATACACATCCTGATGAAAGTCGAGACGCACAATCATCCGACGGCCATTTCGCCGTTTCCGGGCGCGGCCACCGGCTCGGGCGGCGAAATTCGCGACGAAGGCGCAACCGGCCTCGGCGCGAAGCCCAAGGCCGGACTGACCGGATTCACCGTTTCGCATTTGCGCATCCCGGGATACGCGCAACCGTGGGAGACTCCGTTCGGCCATCCGTCCCGCATGGCGACACCGCTCGAGATCATGCTGGACGGTCCGATCGGCGCCGCCGCATTCAATAACGAGTTCGGCCGGCCCAATCTTCTTGGTTACTTCCGATCCTTCGAATCGGCGGTGCCTGGCCTGCCACGACACGAGATCCGTGGCTATCACAAGCCGATCATGATTGCCGGTGGCGTCGGCAATGTGCGCGCGGCTCATGCGAAGAAGATCGCCGTGCATGCCGGCGCGAAAATCATCGTGCTTGGCGGTCCCGCCATGCAGATCGGCCTCGGCGGCGGTGCGGCATCCAGCATCGCCAGCGGCGCGAGCAGCGAGATCCTCGACTTTGCGTCCGTGCAGCGCGGCAATCCGGAAATCCAGAGGCGCGCGCAGGAAGTCATCGACCGGTGCTGGGCCATGGGCAACGAGAATCCGATCCTGCTCATCCACGACGTCGGCGCCGGCGGCCTGTCGAACGCGGTTCCGGAAGCTGTCGATCACAGCCGCCTCGGCGCCCGGATCGAACTGCGCGATGTGCCGAATGCAGAACCGGGCATGGCGCCAATGGCGATCTGGTGCAACGAGGCGCAGGAGCGATACGTGCTGGTGATAGCGGCCGACCGCTGCGCGGAGTTTGCCGCAATCTGCACTCGCGAAAGGTGCCCGCACGCCGTCATCGGAACACTCACCGACGATCGCCGGCTCATAGTCAGCGATCGCGGGTTCGGCAACCGTGTCATCGACATGTCAATGGAGATGTTGCTCGGCAAACCGCCGAAAATGACCCGTGATATCCGGCATGTGCGAGTCGCGCCGGTCGAGCTGGATTTGTCCGATGTCGATTTGCGTGACGCGGCATTGCGCGTGCTGCGATTCCCCGCGGTTGCCGACAAGTCCTTCCTGATCCACATCGGCGACCGGACGGTCGGCGGGCTGTCGGTTCGCGATCAGCTCATCGGCCCGTGGCAGGTGCCGGTCAGCGATGTCGCCATAACTGCAAGCGGGTATGCGAGCACGACCGGCGAGGCCATGGCCATGGGCGAGCGGTCGCCGGTTGCCATTCTCGATGCGCCGGCATCCGGGCGCCTGGCCGTCGCCGAGGCGGTGACCAATATTGCCGCTGCCGCTATCGGCGACATTCGCGATATCCGGCTTTCGGCGAACTGGATGGCCGCCGCCGGTCACCCCGGCGAAGACGCGAGGTTGTTCGATACCGTGAAAGCCGTGAGCAGCGAGCTGTGCCGGGAGCTCGGGATTGCCATCCCTGTCGGCAAGGACTCACTTTCGATGCGTACCCGCTGGGTCGACGGCAAGCAGGAGCGCCAGGTGGTAGCGCCGGTGTCGCTGGTCGTTACGGCATTCGCGCCGGTTAGCGATGTGCGGCGTCACCTGACGCCGGAACTTCGACGCATCGACGAACCGAGTTGCCTCTTGCTCATCGATCTGTCACTCGGCGCAAACCGGCTGGGTGCGTCGTGCCTGGCACAGGTACTCAATCGCCCTGGCGGTGCGGTGGCCGATCTCGATGAGCCGCGGCGACTCGTGAATTTCTTCGCGGCGATCCAGTCACTCAGTGAGCGCGGATTGATACTGGCTTACCACGATCGCTCCGACGGCGGGCTGTTCGTTACGGTCGCCGAGATGATGTTCGCCGGGCGCCTTGGGGTTTCGCTGACGCTCGGGGGCTCCGATCGCAACATGCTGGCACAACTGTTCAGCGAGGAACCGGGCGCGGTCATCCAGGTCGCCTTGAGCCGCCTGGCCGAAGTACAGGAAGTGCTGCAGGCATACGAAACCGGGTGGGTCGAACTGGCAGAGGTGACCGCTGCCGATGAACTTGCGGTATACAACGATGATGAACTCGTGTTGCGCCTGGGTCGCATCGAAATGCAGCGCTGCTGGTCGGAGACCAGCTACCGGATGCAGTCGCTGCGCGACAATCCGGAAACGGCGCAGGAGGAGTTCGACCGCATACTCGACGAAAGCGATCCCGGCCTCAATGCGCAGTTGAGTTTCGATGCGAAGCTCGACCTTGCGCGTCCGTACATCCGAAAGCCGGCGCCTCGCGTCGCCGTCCTTCGGGAGCAGGGCGTGAACAGCCAGTACGAGATGGCTGCAGCATTCATTCGTGCCGGGTTTCAACCGGTCGACGTGCACATGAGCGACCTGTTCGATGCGCGCGATCACCTGAGCCGCTACCAGGGGCTCGTAGCTTGCGGCGGTTTTTCTTTCGGCGATGTTCTTGGAGCAGGCGGCGGCTGGGCCAAATCGATCCTGTACCAGCCGCTACTGCGCGACCAGTTCGAAGAGTTTTTTGCGCGCAGCGACACTTTTTCACTCGGAGTTTGCAATGGCTGCCAGATGATGTCGCAACTGCACGAGCTCATTTCCGGGGCGGAACGCTGGCCACGTTTCCTGCGCAACCGGTCCGACCAATTCGAAGCGCGCCTGAGCCTGGCCGAGGTACTGGACAGCCCTTCGATTTTTCTCGCCGGCATGAGCGGTTCGCGACTGCCCATCGCCACGTCACACGGCGAGGGCAGGGCGGTATTTGCCTGCGACGCGGACAGGCTGCATGCCGCCGTGGCGCTGCGCTACGTGGACAATCACGGCCGCGTGGCGGTGCGCTATCCGGAGAACCCGAATGGCTCTGTCGATGGCATCTGCGGACTCACCACCGGTGACGGGCGCGCAACCATCATGATGCCGCACCCGGAACGCGTTGCCATGACCGTACAGAACTCCTGGCACCCGCCGGAGTGGGGGGATGACGGCCCGTGGATGCGCATGTTTCGAAATGCGCGGATTGCAATAGACTGAATTTCGCCGCGCGCAGCGCGGAAGGACAACGATCAGGCGGTCGGTCGCAGGGCGTCGTTGCCGTCTTCGACAAAGAAGCGCCTAACCTTGATTGCGCGAGTGAGTTTGCCGCGCCGCACGAAGCACTGGTAGAACATGTCCTTAAGCACCTCGAGCAGGACACCGGCCTGGGCGCGGTTGAGCATCGGCATCGATTCATCGTCGCCTGATTCGAAAAGCACTTTTTTGATGGGTTCGAAAGTGTTGTCGTCGATTTCGGCAATGTCCTGCGCCACCATGACCTCGTCGAACGCCCGCAGCTTGCCACTGTCACCCATGACGCGAAACGCGCTGGTCGCCGAGCGCCGGCACATCGATGCGAATGCGTTGAAGTTGTTTCCCGAATAACAGGCCAGCGCTTCACGAAACAGTATCTCGGTCTGCTTTGGCAGGTAGGAGAATGGAAAACGTTCCTTGGGGCGCTCGAGCTCGATGAAATTCTGGTAGAGCTCGACCTTGTCTTGGTTGTACTTCTTGACGGCAAAGCGCAGGAAGATCGGCGCATGACAGGCGTCGCACTGGTAAACGAGGCCGACGTGCTTCGGCTTGTCCTTCATGATGAGTGCCGTATCCGGCACCGATTGCGGTGTCATGTGCGCATATACGCCGCAATAGGGGCACTCCAGCCCCAGTTGTTCGCCGGTCTGTTCCCTGATGCCTGTGTCCCGCTCGAGTGTGATCGCCATCGTTGTTTTTATCTCGGCGCCCGGTGCGTCTCTGCGGACGTTCGCCGGTTGCCTTGCCAGTATATAGCCGGTTTTCCCTGCCGCCGTCGTTTGTTGAACATAATCAAGCGATTGTCGCTAGTCTAGCGCCACTCGCCCACCGCCTTTCGGGCAGCGTCATTGACCGGGCGCGCAATCAGCGCATCCCGCGACAGGCTGACCTCGAAACGCGCGCCATCGGCCATCGGCACATAAGTCGCGCTGCCGTAGTAGGCGTCGATGCCGCGCGCGAACAGTGGAAAACGCTGCGCGACGCGCCACACATCGACCGGCAGTTCTCCGGCCAGCGCATGCACGGTGCGTGCGTCGGTTTGTTCCCGATCGATCTCCGAGTAACGGCCGCTCAACCTTTCCAGGCGGTATATCGGGTCGAGACCGAGTAACGTGAGCGGTGGGAGCCACTTCACCAGTCGCGCATCGATCTGCCATTCGTCGCCCCTGAGATTGAGGAACCGGTCGCGCTGTCCCTCGACCATCAGCCGTACCTGAAACTCATGCGGCGCAACGCCGCGGAACTCGAGCGTCGATACCAGCTGTTCTTCCGTAAGTCTTGAATAGCTGTAGTAACTGAAAGCCAGCACCGCAGCCGCCGCCATGATCGCAGCCGATGCAGCGCATCCCAAAGTCGAACCTCCCGCTCGAAGGAACCTGTGACGCCGCACACAGGTAATGGTCCGTGCCAGGAAATACAGCGACAGCAACAGGAACGTGCCACAGATTGCCAGCAGAAGGAACATCAGGCTTCCAGCCTTCTGAATCTGAGGCGATGCGGCTGATTCGCGTCGGAACCGAGGCGCTTGCGCCGGTCTTCCTCGTACTCCGTGTAGTTGCCGGCAAAAAAGCTCACCTGGCTGTCTCCTTCGAAAGCGAGCATGTGCGTCGCGATGCGGTCGAGAAACCAGCGGTCGTGCGAAATCACGATGGCCGATCCAGGAAATTCCAGCAAGGCCTGTTCCAGTGCACGCAGCGTCTCGACATCGAGGTCGTTGGTCGGTTCGTCGAGCAGCAGCAGGTTTCCGCCAGCCTTGAGCATTTTTGCAAGATGCACTCGATTGCGCTCACCGCCCGACAGCAGGCCGATTTTTTTCTGTTGCTCGGTGCCCCGAAAATTGAATCGCCCGACATACGCGCGTGACGGCGTCTCGTATCGTCCGACCTGGATCATATCCTGTCCGTTGGAGATGTCCTCCCAGATGGTCTTGTTATTGTCGAGACTGTCACGCGACTGATCGACGCTCGCGAGCGTCACGCTGTCGCCGATACGGACGGAACCAGAATCCGACTTTTCCGTGCCGATGACCATGCGAAACAACGTGGACTTGCCCGCACCGTTCGGTCCGATGATGCCCATGATGCCGCCGGGTGGCAGGCTGAAACTCAAGCCGTCCATGAGCAGCTTGTCGCCGTATGCCTTGCGCAGGTTGCTCGCCTCGACCACGATATCGCCGAGACGCGGGCCCGGCGGAATGTAGATCTCGTTCGTTTCGTTCCTTGCCTGGTAGGCCGGTGACGACAGTTCCTCGAATTGCCGCAGCCGCGCTTTCGATTTCGCCTGCCGGCCTTTCGGATTGGACCGCACCCATTCCAGTTCGACCTGCATGGCTTTCCGGCGCGCTTTCTCGGACGCTTCTTCCTGTGACAGCCGCTGTTCCTTCTGTTCCAGCCAGGACGAGTAGTTGCCCTGCCAGGGAATGCCGTGGCCGCGATCGAGTTCGAGTATCCAGCCGGCAACATTGTCGAGGAAATAACGATCGTGAGTGACCGCGATGACCGTCCCGGGATATTCCTCGAGGTAGCGCTCGAGCCACGCGACCGACTCGGCGTCCAGGTGGTTGGTCGGTTCGTCGAGCAGCAGCATGTCCGGTTCCGATAGCAACAGCCGGCACAGGGCCACGCGACGTTTTTCTCCACCGGAGAGCTTGCTCACATCCGCATCCCAGGGCGGCAGGCGCAGTGCATCGGCTGCGATATCGAGTTTCCGGTCGAGCTCCCAGCCACCGGCCGAATCGATGGCATCCTGCAACTTGCCCTGTTCCTCGAGCAGGGCGTTCATTTGCGCGTCGTCCATCGGCTCGGCGAACAACATGCTGATCTCGTTGAAGCGATCGAGCAGGGCCTTGGTTTCGCCGAGCCCGTCTTCGACGTTGCCACGCACGTTCTTTGAGTTATCGAGCGCCGGTTCCTGTGGCAGGAAACCGATGTGGATGCCGGGATGCGGCCGGGCCTCGCCATCGAACTCCTTGTCGATGCCTGCCATGATGCGCAGCAAGGTCGATTTTCCGGAGCCGTTCAAGCCCAGCACGCCGATCTTGGCCCCGGGAAAAAAACTGAGGGAGATATCGCGCAGAATGAAACGTTTGGGTGGCACGATCTTCGCCACCCGGTTCATGGTGTAAATGTACTGGGCCATCGGCTCGTTGACTTGATTTTGCAAAGGAAGACAGGCGCCATTATCCGGTATGCTGCGCCAATAGAAAACCAATGAATCGCAATGGGCGGCGAACACGAAATGGTGGCACCGGTTTTTGTATACAAGGGCGAGGCGCTGGCCGGTTACGGATTCGGCAGCCAGCATCCTTTCGGTCAGGACCGGCACGATGCGTTTCAGTCGATGCTGGCACAAAGCGCGTTCGCCGGGACGGTGACGTTCGCGTTGCCGCGAAAGGCAAGCGCCGACGAACTGGCGCTGTTTCATACCGCCGACTACATCAATTTTGTTTCGCGCATGTCGGCGGCCGGGACCGGATACCTCGACGCGGGGGATACGCCGGCGTATCCGGGTATATTCAATTCGGCTTCGTTCGTTGCGGGCACGACCCTGGCGGCTGTCGATGCGGTCATGTCCGGTGAGGCGCGGCGCGCTTTCGTGCCGATAGCCGGCTTGCATCACGCGGCTCGCGACCGTGCCGCCGGGTTCTGTGTGTTCAACGATTGCGGCATTGCCATCGAATACTTGCGTCACCGGCACAATCTCAGGCGTATCGCTTATGTGGATATCGACGCGCATCACGGGGATGGCGTGTTCTACGGTTTTGTCAACGATCCGGATCTGCTGTTCGCCGACATACACGAGGACGGCCGGTATCTTTATCCGGGCACGGGCGCCGCCGACGAAACCGGCCTGGGTCCCGCTGTTGGCACCAAACTCAACCTGCCATTGCCGCCGGGTGCCGGGGATGCCGAGTTCGACGTGGCGTGGCAGGAGGTCATGGGCTACGTCGATGCCGCCGCGCCGCAGTTCATCATCCTGCAGTGCGGCGCCGACAGCATCGCCGGCGACCCGATCACGCACCTGCGTTTTTCCGAGGAGTCACACGCAAGAGCCGCACGCGACCTGTGTGCGCTGGCGGATCGGCATTGCTGCGGGCGCGTCGTTGCCACGGGTGGGGGCGGATACAATCGCGACAATCTCGCGCGGGCCTGGACCCGGGTGGTCGGGGCGCTGGTGGAGTCACGCCAGGCAGGGACCTGAAGCAGGTTCGTCAATGAGCGGCGTCGAAGATCGCTGCGGGCATGGCGCCGCCAGCCCGCTTCGGTACAATGCGCAACCTTGAATTTCCTGCGCCGGAGAACAGCCGACACCATGTACGTCCAGACCCCCTCGATTGAAGAATTCGATGCCGAGCTGTTTGCCGCCATAGTCCACGAAG
>Ga0299906_10000594_pt1 | contig 32914 bp, 23 predicted proteins | sample RVTome_14_FD_200259 | JGI IMG/M metagenome (GOLD analysis project Ga0299906, IMG submission 200259) | Soil microbial communities from uranium-contaminated site in the Upper Colorado River Basin, Wyoming, United States - RVT145D125 (version 2) ...
CCGCTGCCCTTGATGCTTCAACGCTGAATCGCCCCGCTGCGTCGAGCGGAACCATGTGCGGGGTGAAGATGCCCTGGAGTTTGTTCGTCATGCGCGTGAGTCCGTTTTCGTCAAGTTTCGTGCTTGGATCAGTGTAACGAATCCGAGCCGCGAGCGCAAGCGAGCGGGTTCTTGAACGCCCGATGGCGCGCAACGTAGAACCCCCGCGCTGGCGCTTGGGCGATGGCGCGCAACGTAGAACCCCCGCGCTGGCGCTTGGGGCTCGGATACGTGACACCCGTCATCGTTACTATAGCTCTACGCCGTCAGTGTCACTTCGCACCCATGCGCTGCACGAAGTCGGTCAGAAACGCTCGAAAATCCGGGCCGAGATCCTGGCGGGCGGCGGCGAACTCGACCGTGGTTTTGAGGTAATCGAGCTTGTTGCCGATGTCGTGGCGGTGGCCCTTGAAGTTGACGGCGAGCATGCGCTCGCGGGCCCGGAGGCGCTCGAGGGCGTCGGTGAGCTGGATCTCGCCGCCTTTGCCGGGCGGGGTTTGAGCGATCTCGTCGAACACCGCGGGGGTGAGGATGTAGCGGGCGCCGATGGCGAGCGTGCTCGGGGCTTCGTCGACGGCGGGCTTCTCGACCAGCCGGCGGATCTCGAACACGCGGTCCTCGAGCGGCTCGGGGTCGATGATGCCGTAACGCGAGACCGTCTCGCGGGGCACGTCCTCGACGCCGATGACCGACGCTTGGTAACGCTCGTAGACCTCGATCAGTTCGGCGACGCACGGGGTCTCGCCGGTGACGATCGAGTCGCCGAGCAGGACCGCGAACGGCTCGTCGCCGACGTGGTGCCGGGCGTGGGCGATGGCGTCGCCCAGACCGCGGGGTTCGCTCTGCCGGATGTAGTGGATGCGGGCGGTGGTCGAGAGCTTCCGCAGCGGCTCATAGTCCGGCCAGAGATCGCTCTTTTTTTCGAGGACTTCTTCGAGGGCCTGGTCACGGTCGAAGTGGTCCTCGACGGCGCGCTTGTCGCGGCTGGTGATGATGAGCAGGTCGGTCAAGCCGGCCTCGACCGCTTCTTCGACCACGTACTGGATCGTCGGCTTGTCGATGATCGGCAGCATCTCCTTGGGCTGCGCTTTGGTCGCGGGCAAAAAGCGCGTACCTCGACCCGCGGCGGGAATGACGGCCTTGGTGATGGTGCGCGATACGCTCATGTGCTTTCCTTACACAACAACAAGAACCCGCTCGCTTGCGCTCGCGGCTCGGATGATGCGCGATCCATGGAGTCCAATCAAACGACCTTCGGCAGGATGACGCTGCATCCCAGATCTTCCAGCGCCCCCCGAGCGCGCTCGAGCGTATTGGGTGAATCGTAGATCCCGATGATCGCACCGCCCGAACCGGTGAATTTGGCCGACGCCCCGGCGCTGCGGGCCGCATCGATCATGGCCTGGTTCTCGGCCGAAATATCGAAGACCTCGCTGCGCAGGTCGAAGTTGCGGTCGATCAGTCGACTTAGACCGGCGGCGTCGCGCCGGTCGATACATTCGCGCGCTTCGTCCACCAGTCCGGCGATCTGCTGCATCACCTTGACGACTTTCGCATCGCCGCGATCGTACATGTCACGCACCGCACTGTGCGGTCGCTCGGTGGGCTCGGCGCGGCGGTCGTCGTAGGCGAGGTAGAGGGGCGGCAGCCCCGACGGATCGAGCGGCTCATAGCGACCGTGCCCGTGCTCGGCCATGTACGCGCGATCGAAGTCCATATAGACCACACCTTCGTAGGTCTGCGCGACGCGATCCTGTAAGCCGGCCTGGATGCCCAGCTCGTCGGTTTCCACCGACAGCACCATTGACGGCAGCTCGGGCTTGGGAATCTCCACGTCGTAGAATTGCATCAAGGCTCGCATCGTGGCGGTGATGATCGCGCTCGAGCCGGCCAGACCCACCAGCCGCGGCACATCCGTCTCGTAGCGAATCGTGAAGTTCTTCGCGGGCAGGGTCTTGCCGGCGTTGCGACAGTACTCGACGAAGCGCTTGATCGACGCCTTGAGCAACCGGACGCCGCCGTAATAGCCGTGCAGACGAACGTCGGAGACCAGCGCGTCGACCGAGTCGAATCGAGTCAGGTCCTCGCGCGCCCTGATGATCTCCATCTCGGGCGATTCGTAGAGCGTGATCCGCGCGCGAAAGTTCTTGACCGTCAGGGCGATCGTCTTGCCGTGATAGCCGTCGGACGGGTTGCCGATCAATCCTGCACGAGCATAGGCCTGCTTGCGGATGATCATGTGCGGCCGCGTTTGAGCGCCTCGGCGACCGTGCCGGCGATGTCGCCGGCCGACAGGCCCACCAGCTCGAGCACGTCCTCGGGCGACTTGCCCGACTTGGGGATGCGTTTGCAGATGGCCGGGTGCACGGTGACCCGACCGGCTCTCGCCGCCGCTTCGGCCAGCGCCGAGGTGACCCCGCCGCCGTAGTTGTCCTCGACCGCGACGATCACACCGCCGGCATTGGCCGCGGCCTCGAGGATCGGATCGCAATCGAGCGGGAAGCTATAAGCGTCGACCACCGCGCACTGGACGCCTGCGGCTTCGAGCTTCTCGGCCGCGGCCAGCGCGACGTGGACCATGTAGCCCGCGGAAACGATCGTCGCATCACCGCCGTCGCGCACCCGGTGGCTGCCGCCGATCGCGAACTTCGTTTGTTCATCATAAAGCAGCGGCACGTCGGGACGGTGCGTGCGCATGTAGCACATGCCGCGATGGTTGGCCATCAGCTCGGTGAGTCGGTAAGCGGCGATGCCGTCGGCGGGCTCGAAGCTCACGCCCGCCGGGGCGCCGGTGCCGTCGTCGACGTTGCTGAACAGACGGAAGTAGCCGACATCGAGCGTGCCCATCTGCGAAGGTCCGTCCGCCGCGAGCGACACGCCCGCGTGCGAGCCGACGAGCTTGATGTTCGCCCGGGTGATGTGGGCCATCTCGATCTGGTCGTAGGCGCGGGCGAAGAACTTGGCGAACGTGCTCGCGAACGGGATCAATCCGCCCGTGGCCAGCCCCGCCGCGACCGAGACCATGTTCTGCTCGGCGATCTTGCACTCGAAGAACCGCTCGGGAAACGCCTTGGCGAAGACGTTGGCGAACGTCGAGTTGCTCACGTCTCCATCGACGGCGACGATGCGTGGGTCGGCGTGGCCCAGCGCGAGCAGGGCGGCTCCGTAGGCGCGGCGCGTGGCCACTTTGGTCACGCCGCTCATACCCGCTTGTTCGAGGGCGGCGGAGTAGGCGGGCAGGGTGATCGGCTTGGGAGCCCCAGGGGCGTCGGCCGGGCCGTCGTGGGATCGTGGTTGCATTTTCTCGCCGTTGGCGGGGAGCTTCGCCGCGATGGCGTCCAGCTCGGCGCAGGCGGCGGCGACCTTGTCGGCGGGCAGCGGCTTGCCGTGGTTCGACTTGTCCTTCAGCGAACTGACGCCCCAACCCTTTTCGGTGCGAGCGACGACGGCCAGCGGCGTGTCGGCGTCCGATGACGTGCTCAGGGCATGGTCGATCTGGTCGGCGTCATGGCCGTCGACGACCGCGACCCGGCATCCGAACGCCTCGAGCTTCGCTTCAAGGGTCTCGGCCGACTGTTGCTTCGAGACGTAGTCGGCCTGGCCCTGCCCGTTGCAGTTGAAGATGGTGATGACGTTGGACAGCCGGTGGTCGACGAGAAAATCAAGGGCTTCCCAGATCTGGCCCTCGCGCGATTCGCCGTCGCCGACGAGGACGAAGATTCGCTTGTCTGACCCGGCCATGTGTGCGGCGAGGCCCAAGCCGCCGGCGACGGAGATCCCCTGGCCGAGCGAGCCGGTGGCGGCGTCGAAGAAGGGGAACCCTTCGGCCGGGTTCGGATGGCCGTCGAGCACGCTGTTCAGGTCGCGGAGGGTGGCCAGGTCTTCAGTCGAGAGGGTGCGCGGCTTGTCCGGGGAAAATCCCACCGCGCCGCCCAGATCGGCGTAGGCGGCATAGACGGCCGGTACCGCATGGCCCTCGGAGAGCACGAGTCGGTCGTTGCGGGCGTCCCAGGGGTTGGCCGGATCGAACCGCATCTGGTTATACATGAGCGAAACCACAAGATGTCCGATCGACAGGGCGCTCGAGGGGTGGCCCGAGCCGGCCTCGGTCGTCATGGTGATCACATGCTTGCCGAGCTCGGCCACTTTGCGGTGCGTGCTGCTAGCCAACGACATCCAGCTCTCCTGTTCGCAGTCGGGGTCCGGGGGATACTCTTGGTTTCAGGCGGCCGGGGTGGACGCCGCTTCGGGTAAGAGCGTATCTGCGGTTCGACGCGGCTTCAAGGGGTATGGCGTTCGATTCGGTGTGGTCGCCGCGCCCGTGCGACATGGATTGGGCGAAAATGGCCTATCAGCGGCCGATCGCATGATCGGGGTGATTAAAAGAAAGAACATCGAGAAGTGCCATGACGTACAAAAGAAAGACCGCCCGTGCGAGGGGCGGTCTTATCTCTTCCCCCACCGGGCTGCTTCCTGCCCCGGGGGCCCTTTACCCCCCGGCTTCATTTTCCCCACCGCGTGGCTGCTTCTTCCGCTGTTTTACCACGCAAGATGCATACCACCGAAGTGCGAGCAATGAATTTCGAGCGGCGCATTCTGCGGTAAGGCCTTTTTTCACAAATGGTTATGGGGATGAAATTCACTCGCCCAACCCTGTGAGGTATCCCTAGGTGGAGCGTCCTGATGTTGAAAAAATGCAACATGGCTTTGGCGTGGTCAATGCCAAAATATAACGTAAGGTTCCCGGACGTCTGAACGTAGTAGGGATAGTCCGTGATGTGTGAATTTGGCGACAGATGATGCCCAAACGCAACGGTTGACTGGGGCATTTGGCGCTGTGAGGCTATTCTGACGGCTTAGCGAACCATTAACCAAGGGGTTTCCCGCCCAGACACAACCGCAGTGCAAGCCGTGGCTACGGAATCGGCGCAGCCCCGTGCCGGCACGGTGGCTCCAGCATCATGCCGGGCGGTGGAGACGACGATTGTCGCTGCAGCTATTCCTTGTCGTCTTCTTCATCATCTACTTTCGGCTTGAGATCAGCCCTGCGCTTCTCGACCTCAGCTTCGCCGAAGCGGTCTTCGAACCATTTCGCCACACCCTTGCCGACGCCTTCGCCGAGCTCGTCCGCACCGCGCCGGACCGCCGATTTGACCACGCCCCAGCAGACCGCTTCGCCGATCAACGTGCCGGTCTCGTCATCATGCAGTTGCATGCGACAGACACATTCATCCCGGCCGCCGATGGTGTTGCCCAGGGACCCGGCCAGCCCCGACTTGCCCGTGTAATGAATCACGTTGCCGGTGATGCGCAGGGTTTTGCCCTCTGGGTAGAACAGGTATGCCTCGGCCAGTGCTTCCGGGGCGCGTCCGTTCAGTTCGGTGATCATTTCCTCGGGCACGTGCTCGCCCAGGCCGGAGGTGAACGGAGCGAACTTGACGCGCTTGTATTGAGTCAGGGTCGCAGAATCGACGACCTTGACTTCATAGAACTTGCCCGACGCACCCTTGACGCCGTAGTAGCTCTGCTTGATGAGCGTACTGCAACCGCTCGAGGCCATCGCCAGAATCGACACCGACAGGAATGCTGAGGTCCGCCACATGTGATACCCCTCATGAAAAACGAGACTTACCAGAACGGCTTGCATGATACCATTCGGGCGTCGTCGCATATAGCCATCATAGGAGTTTTTCCTCGAAGGTTTGCAATCGCGGCTGCGATTTGACACGTTGACTTGGCTGCGTGGTACAATACGGGCAAGAGTCCTTTCAACAGCATCTAGGGTAGTCGGATGTCCATGTCGAACAAGCTCGTGTCCGGCACGACCTCACGCCGAGAGGCGCTGCGCTTGGGCGGGCTCGGCCTGGTGGGTCTTTCGCTGCCCGAGCTGCTTCGGGCCGAGACGGCGGCCGTGCCTAAACGCAAGAAGCGGGCCAAGTCGTGCATCCTCTTTTTCATGGAGGGCGGGCCGGCTCACCAGGATCTTTGGGACATGAAGCCCGACGCCCCGGTCGAGTACCGCGGCGAGTTCAAGCCGATTTCGACCAGCGTTCCCGGTCTGGGCATCTGCGAGCACATGCCGATGCTCGCCCGGCAGATGCATCATGCCGCGCTGGTGCGGTCGGTGCACCACAACGTCAACGATCACAACGCCGGGGCGTATTACGCGCTGACGGGGCGTTCGCCTCGGGTGGACAACCAACTCGTGCAGGCGCCGAGCCGGGCGTTGTTTCCGCCCTACGGTTCGGTGCTGGCCAAGCTCCGACCATCGGAAACCGTCCTGCCCGACTTCGTCCACGTGCCCGAGGTGCTGTCCAACCTCGGGTCCGATTTGCCCGGACAGTTCGCCGGCTTTTTGGGCGGTGCGTACGATCCCTACATCGCCGGCGATCCGAGTTTACCCGACTACACGCCGCCCGGACTGACGCTGTCGACGGACGTTTCATCCGTGCGGTTTCGACGTCGACAGACGTTGCTTCGCCGGGTCGATCGCGGCCTGGGTCAACTAGGCGACAGTACGATGATCGACGCCTTGCGCGATCACCAGCGTCGCGCGTTCGCGCTGCTCAGCTCGCCGGAAGCCCGGCACGCATTCGATTTGACGCAGGAGCCTGACGAGGTCCGCGAGCGCTACGGGTTCGACCACGACGCCGACCGCGCGAAGCCGGCCCGCGAGTTCGGCGGCGTGCCGCATCTCGGCCAGAGCATGCTCATGGCCCGCCGGCTGATCGAAGCGGGCGTACGGCTGGTCACGGTTTGTGCCGGCCGGCGTTACTGCCAGGCCTGGGACACGCACCGGCAGCATTTCCCGCTGATGAAGCGGTCGCTGATGCCGCTGACCGACCGGGCGTTCTCGGCCCTGCTCGAGGACTTGGATGAGCGCGGCCTGTTGGGCGAAACGTTGGTGGTGGCCATGGGCGAGTTCGGCCGGACGCCCAAGGTCGGCCAGATCACCAGCAACGCCGGCGCCGACGCGGGCGGCCGTGATCATTGGCCGCACTGTTATACGGTGATGTTCGCCGGCGGCGGCGTCACCGGCGGGGCGATTTACGGCGCCAGCGACCACCGCGCCGCCTTTCCCGCCCGCGACCCGGTCACGCCCGAGGACATCGCGGCGACCATCTACCACGCCCTGGGCCTGGACCCCAAAACCGAAATCCGCGACCCCCTCGATCGCCCCATGCCCCTCGCCGAGGGCAAGCCGATCCGGGCGATCTTCGCCTGAACCAATACCGAGCGCATTTATCTACCAGCCCGAAGCGCGAGCGAGGTTGTTGTATTCGGAGGAAAATAAAAACACCCTCGCTCGCGCTTCGGGCTGATAACGACCGATCCATGAGCGCGGTGACATCGATCGCTTGCGCTGAGACCCAAATAGAATTGACGCCGTCGGTGCATTCTGCATAGCATCCGCCTCGGCGTGGGCGGTGTGTTGTCCTTCCGGTCCTGTGCGGAGCAAGGATGTTATCCGCGGCTTCGGCCTTTGGTTTCGTCGATCAGGCCATCGTCGTCGTGTACCTCGGGTTCATCGTGTGGCTCGGGGCGCGGTACGTGCGCCGGCAGTCGGACACGGCGGAGTACCTGCTCGGCGGACGGCAGATGCCGCTGTGGGCGGTCACCGTTTCGGTCATCGCGGCCGAGGTTTCCGCGGCGACGTTTCTCGGCCTGCCCGCGTTGGCGTACGGCGACGACCTCGCGTACATCGTCATTTCGATCGGTTTCGTTCTCGGGCGGTTGATCCTCGCGTTGTACTTCCTCGGGGTCTATCGCCGGCTCGAGCTTTTCACCGTATACGGCTTTCTCGAACAGCGTTTCGGCCCGGCCACGAAAAATGCCGCCGCGGCCGTGTTTCTCCTCGGACGGTTGTTGGCCAGCGGCGTGCGCTTGTTCATCCCCACCATCGCCATTCAAACGATTACAGGTCTGGGCTTGGTCGAGTCGGTGCTGATCGTGGGTCTGCTCGGTCTGGTCTACACCTTCCTCGGCGGCATTCGCGGCGTCATTTGGACCGAGGTGGTGCAAGCATTCACGTTTGTCGGCGGTGGAATCGCGCTCATCGTGTTCGTCGTGTTCAAGACCGAGGGTGGTCTCAACGCGGCGATCGACGCCTGCACAGAGGCGGACAAATTCCACATCTTCGTCACCACCGGCTCACCTTGGAATGAACCTTACCATGTCGTCACCGCGTTGATCGGCGCGACGGTGCTGACGCTCGCCTCGCACGGCACCGACCAGGATATGTGTCAGCGGATGCTGACCTGCAAGACCTCGCTCGCCAGTCGGCTCTCCGTGGTCTACTCCGGTCTCATTGGTGTGCCCGTGGCGATCATTTTTCTGGGCGTCGGTCTGGCGTTGTACGCGTTCGTGACGATCAACGGCACGATTCCCGAGGACACGCCCGCCGGTGAGGTGTTGCCGCTGTTCATCAACACGCATGCGACGACGGGCGTGCCGGGATTGATGCTCGCCGCCCTGGCCGCCGCGGCCCTGTCGACCCACGCCTCGTCGATCGCCTCGATGGCGTCGACGACGATCGTCGACTTCTATCGTCCCTACGTTCATCCGAACGCGAGCGAAGCCCATTACGTGCGGGCGTCCCGGGCGGTGTCGGTCTTCTGGGGGCTGTGCCTGATGGGAGTGGCGTTGGGGGCGGCTCGGATTCATGCCAGCGGAGCCGGCATCATCGCCATGGCCCTGGGGGCGATGACCCTCGTGTACGGTCCGCTGCTCGGGGTGTTTTTGCTGGGTATTTTCACGCCCTACGGAAAAAACGGGACGAATCTGGCCGGCATGGCGGTTGGCTTTGTGGTGGTGCTCATCATCGCGACCAAGAACGCGATACTGGAACAGACGCATCTGGTGGACACCGCGGTGCTTGAAGCCCACCGGGCGGCGAACGAAGCGTTGGTCGGCTGGGAGCGCGTCTACGCTTTTTCGCTCGCGTGGCCGTGGTGGATCGTGTTGGGTACACTGCTTACCATCGGGGTGGGGTTGACCGGGGGACGGACCCGCCCCGTGACGTAGGGTTTCATGTTTTCTCACCGCGCGGGGCGAGTCGCTGCGCAGGGGTCAGTTTGCGTGCCCAACTTCCTTGACGACGCGATTGCCGCACTCATGGCGGCACGGAACGACGACGGCGGCTGGGGTTATCGTGCCGCTGCCGCCTCGGCGACCGAGCCGACTTCGGTTGCGCTGCTGGCGCTCGAAGCGGCCGACGGTGACGCGGACGCGCGAGAACAAGCCGTGTCGTGGTTGCTGGATCACCAAACCGCCGGCGGCGGATTCGTGTCAATCGACGGACACGACGGCAACGGCTGGACGAGCGGGCTGGCGCTGACGGCGTTGCTGCGGGCCGGCGGAGATGCGGCGTCCGAGGCGGCGTCGGCTTCGGCGGCATGGATGGTGGACACCGCCGTTTTCACGTTGCATGATCGTTTGCCGGACATCTTCGGCTACGATTTGAGCTTGGGGGGGTGGGCCTGGACCGAGGGGGATTTCTCGTTCGTCGAGCCGACCTCGTTCGCGCTGATCGGCCTGAAACAATCACCGCAGCGTGACCACGAACGGGTCGCTCAGGGCGAGGCGTTGTTGCGTGACCGATTCACCACGGGCGGCGGGTGGAACTACGGCGAGCCGAACGTGCTCGAGCGCGATCTGCCGACGCAGGTGGCGCCGACGGCGGTGGCGCTGCTGGCGTTGCAAGGGTCGGCCGATGCGACCACCGACGCGGCGACGGCGTACCTCGTCGGACAGCTTCCTACGTTGACCGCGACGATGTCGCTCGGCTATGCGGCCAACGCGCTCGTGGTGTGGGAACTGGCCGACGCGGACTTCCCCGACTTGCTCGAAGAACGCTGGCGGACCGGCGCGGCGGGGAATCTCGACACCGCGCTGCTCGCGTTGGCGTGTGCTCCGCCCGAACGAAACGGATTGGTCCTCTTATGAGGGTTCAACGGTCAGGACATCGCGCGCCGTTCCGTTACGGTGTGCTTTCGCGACGAGAGTTCGTCAAAGCGGCCGCGACCGCGGGGGCGGCGGCGATGCTTCCGTCCTGCGTGTCGCCGTCGCTGCTCGACGGCGGCTTGACCGCCGAGGTCGCGATCCTCGAGGCCGCCGGGTACGACGACGGTTTGCTCGAAGTCATCGAGTCGGGTTTCGAGCTCGTGCCTCCGCCGGATGTCACCGGCAAACGGGTCGTGCTCAAGCCGAACCTGGTCGACCTGCCGCTCGACGACAAGCCGAGCGTGACGAATCCCGCCGTCATCGCCGCCGCCGCCGAGGCGTTTCGACGACGCGGGGCGGGCGAAGTCATCGTTGCCGACGGACCGGCTCTGCGCCGCGACGCGATGGAAGTCGTCGACGGCAGCGGACTGGCGACCGTCCTGCGCGAGCACGATCTCGAATTCGTCGACCTGTCCACCGACACTGTGGTTCGTTTGCCCAACGCCGGCGGGGTTTCGCCCGACTCGCACCTGTTCTTCGGCCAAACCGCGGTGACCGCCGACGTGCTGGTCTCGATGCCGAAGATGAAGACGCATCACTGGGCCGGCGCGTCGCTCTCGCTCAAGAACATGTACGGCGCCGTCTCGGGTGTGGTCTACGGTTGGCCGCGGAACCGCTTTCATTTACAGCAATTGCACCCCGCCGTGCCCGATTTCAATCTCACGCTCGCGCCGGATTACGCCATCGTCGACGGGGTGGTCGGGTTGCAGGGCGACGGGCCGATCCTCGGCGAGCCCATCGACGTGGGCGCGATTGTCATGGGCGACAACCTTACCGCCGTTGACGCCACCTGTGCTCGCATCATGAACCTGGATCCGTATCGCATTGCGTATCTCTTTTTTGCGCTCGCCCGGCTCGGCCCGCTTTCCGAAGCGGGGATCACCCAGCGCGGCGTGTCGATCGACACCGTCGCCACCTCGTTCGACATCCTGCCCCACCTGGCCGCCCTGCGCCCCGGCGGTGGAACCGGCGACACCGACGTGGGTACGGTGATCTAGATTGCTACATCAGAGCCGCGAGCGCAAGCGAGCGGGTTCCGGGTCATGAATCGGAAGAACCCGCTCGCTTGCGCTCGCGGCTCGGATCATGATTGCATCGTCTCATCGACATCGTCATCGTCATCGACATCGTCATCGACATTGTCATCGTCATCGTCATGCCGGTACGTTCGCTCGTTTGCTCTGGTACGATACTCCTGCTACGCTTGAAGGGCTTCGGGTTGGCTTTTTGGGGAGACCGAACCATGCTTGCCGCGAGTTGGAAACAGGCCCTGGCGGATCGAATACCGGCGAATCTGGCCCATGAGATCGACGTGTTCGAGGGTCAGCTCGAATTGAAGCGCCAGGGGAAAATCGACGACAAGGTGTTCGCGGAAACGCGGCTCCGGCGGGGCGCGTACGGCCAGCGGTATGACAACGGCCGGCGTCACGACGGGCTGGCCGAGCGCGAGCTGCCGTTCCCGTCGGACGGCCTGACCAAGGGTCCCGAGACGGTGTGGGACGCGCCGGGGATGCAGCGGATCAAGATCCCCTTCGGCGGCCTGAACCCCGACCAGATGGAGGTCCTGGCCGAGCTGGCGGAAGAGTATTCCGACGGCGTCCTGCACGTGACCACACGGCAGGATTTCCAGCTGCACTACGTCCACATCGACGACACGCCGGACCTGATGCGCCGGCTCGCATCGGTGAACATCACCACCCAAGAGGCGTGCGGCAACTCGGTGCGCAACGTCACCTGCTGCCCGATCGCCGGCGTGTGCCGGGACGAGTCGTTCGACGTGACGCCGTATGCCAAAGCACTGGCCTACTTTCTGCTGGGCCATCCGGACTGCCAGGACTTCGGGCGGAAATTCAAGCCCGCCTTCTCCGGCTGTGCCGAGCATGCCTGCGGGCTGGTGATGCTGCACGACGTGGGGTTCGTGGCCAAAGTCCGCGAGGTCGACGGCAAGCCGCAGCGCGGTTTCGCCATGTACGTCGGCGGCGGGCTGGGCGCCGTACCGCATCAGGCCAAGCTGTTCGATGAATTCGTGCCGGGCGAGGAGATCCTGCCGCTGACCCAGGCGATAGCACGCGTGTTCGCCCGACTGGGTGAAAAGCGCAACCGCAATCGGGCGCGGATCAAATTCCTCGTTGCCAAGCTCGGCGTCGAGGCGTTCAAGCGCCTGGTGCTGGAAGAACGCGAGATCCTGCCCCACGATGATCGCTGGACGTCGTACCTCGCGAACCTGAGTGAGACTGACGAGTCGCCGCTGAAGGACGCGGTTCAGCTCAACGGGCAACAACGTCCCGAGGGATATGACGCCTGGGAGGCGACCAACGTCTACAAGCAGAGCCAGAGCGGCTACGCCACGGCGACGGTGAACCTGCCGTTGGGCGATCTCGGCGCCGATCAGATGCGGGCTCTGGCCGACATCGCCCGCAAGTACGTCGGCGACACGGTGCGGACGACGGTCGAACAGAATATCGTGCTCCGCTGGATCAGCGAAGCCGACTTGCCCGACGTGTACGGCGACCTCGCCGCCATCGGCCTGGGCGATCCGGGAGCGGGTACGATCGTCGACATCACCGCCTGCCCCGGCACCGACACCTGCAAACTCGGCATCGCCTCGTCGCGCGGGCTCGCGGGCCAATTGCGCACGCATCTGACGGCCAAGAGCGCTTCGATGCCCGATGCGATCAAGGACCTGAAGATCAAGATCAGCGGTTGCTTCAACTCGTGCGGCCAGCACCACGTATCCGACATCGGTTTCTACGGCAACAGCCGGAAGATCGGCAACCATGCGGTCCCGCACTTTCAAGTGGTCCTCGGCGGGCAGTGGCAGGAGAACGCCGCGAGCTACGGGCTCGCCCTCGGCTCGGTGCCGTCCAAGGCCATTCCCACCGTGATCGACGCGTTGGCCGATCGTTACGTCGGCGAGCGCGAACGCGGCGAGCGGTTTCAGGCGTTCATCGGCCGGCTCGGACGCAAGGCGGTGCGGGCGATCATCGAGCCCTACATGAGCGTGCCGGCGTATGAGCAGGACGCGTCGTATTACACCGATTGGGGTGACCCGCGCGAGTTTTCCATCGGCGACATGGGCGTCGGCGAGTGCGCCGGCGAGGTGGTCTCGCTCTTTTCCATGCAGATCTCGAAGGCCGAGTCGGAATGCTTCGAGGCCCAACTCGCCATGGATGACCGGAACTACGCCCAGGCCGATGCGATGGCGTATAGCGCGATGACGCTCGCCGCTCGGGCGCTGGTGCTCACGCAATTTCCCGAGGTCGGCACCGAGCCGCAGCTGGTCATCGACGAGTTTCGTACGCGTTTTTACGACACCGAACTGTTCTTCGATCGGTTCGCCAAGGGCAAGTTCGCCAACTACCTGTTCGACCGGCACGCGGCCCCGAACCCGAATCCGGACAAGGACTCGGCCCACCGGCTGATCGAAGAGGCGCAACTCTTCATCGAGGCGACGCACATGTGTGAGACCCGCATGTCCCAGACCGCGCCGGCCGGGAGATGAACCTCACCAGGTAGGCGTCACAAAGGATCGAGATGAATCCCCAGCGAATCAGTGTGAAGTGGTACGTCGATAAGCCCGAGGCGGTGGCGCCGGACAAGGTCGTCCCCGTGTTTCACCGGTGGATCCAACAGTCCGTGGTGCCGGGGTTTCTGATCGACGTGGCCGACTATCGTCACATGATTGACGGTCCCGGCGTGATGCTCGTCGGGCACGACGTGGACTACGCCCTGGATCTGTCCGAAGGTCGACCGGGCATGGTGCATACGCGCAAGCGGTCGTTCCCGGATAACCTGCACGACGCGGTGGCCGGCGTGCTGCACGCGGGATTGACCGCGTGTCGCTGCCTCGTACAGGAAAAGCAGCTGGGTGCGACGATCGATTTTCGCACCGACGAGATCAGACTGGTGCTGCAGGATCGCTTGCACGCGCCGAACGAGTCATCGAGTTTCGATCAGTTACGCGATGCGATCACGGACCTGTTGCGGGATGTTTATGAAGGTGCGGATGTTGCGATCGCGCGCGAGACCGCCGATGATCGCCGCTGTTTGACGGCCAGGATTACCGCGCCCGGCGCCCCGGATCAGAGCGCATTGATCGAACGACTGACTGCGGCGGTACACTGACGTGACGCACAGAGCATGACGGAATCAACCAACGCATCGAGCGAGACGCGGCGCAATCGACTTATCGCCACGGTCGGCAATACGCCGCTGATCGAGCTGAAGCGCGTCGCCGAAGAGGTTGCGCCGGTGCGCATCTTCGCCAAGGCCGAGTGGTTCAACCCCGGCGGTTCGGTCAAGGATCGACCGGCCCTGAACATGATTCTCGACGGCGAGCGCACGGGTCGACTGACGCGGGACAAGATTCTCCTGGACGCGACCAGCGGCAACACCGGCATCGCTTACGCCATGTTCGGTGCGGCCATGGGCTACCGCGTGAAGCTGGCGCTGCCCAAGAACGCCGGCGCGTTGCACAAACGCATCCTCGGCGCGTATGGGGCCGAGCTCGTCCTGACCGAGCCGCACAAGGGTTCCGACGGTGCGATCGAGGAGGCGGTTCGCCTGAACGAAGAGGACCCGGATCTCTACTTCTATCCCGATCAGTACACCAACGACGCGAACTGGCAGGCCCATTATCACGGGACGGCGCTCGAAATCATCGAGCAGGTCGACGGCCGGATCACGCACTTCGTCGCCGGACTGGGCACGAGCGGGACCTTCACCGGCACGGGGAAGCGGTTGCGGGAGTATGACGCGAACATCAAGCTGATCAGCGTGCAGCCGGACTCGCCCATGCACGGGCTGGAGGGCTGGAAGCACATGGCCACGTCGATCAAGCCCGCGTTTTATGATGAATCGATGGCCGACCACAACCACGCGGTCCGTACCGAGGACGCACAGCGGATGCTCAAACGTCTGGCGGTCGACGAGGGGTTGCTGGTGAGTCCCAGCGCGGGGGCGGCGGTGCAGGCGGCGCTCGATGTGGCCCGCGATCTGGACGACGGGGTCGTGGTGACGGTGATGGCCGACAACGCCATGAAATATCTGGACCACACATTCTGGTGAGTTGGCATTTCTGGTAGGCCGGCATGCAACCGATTCAGCTACAACCCGAACACGACAAGGCCATTCGCGCCCACGGGGTCGATGCGTTTCCACACGAGTGCTGCGGCTTCCTGCTCGGCTACGACGCCGACGACGTGCGACGCATCGTCCGGGTCACCGAGGCGGTCAACCGTCGCGGCGCGCCGGAGAAGCACAACCGTTTCACCATCAGCCCCGAGGCGTTTCTTCAGGCGGAAAAGACCGCCCGTGCCGAGAAGCTGGACGTGCTCGGGTTTTACCATTCGCACCCGAACGCCCCGGCCCGGCCGTCGCAGTATGATGTGGATCACGCATGGCCGGTCTATTCGTATATCATCGTGTCGGTCCGCGACGGCGTGCCCGAGGCGATGACCAGTTGGGTGCTCCAGGAAGATCGATCCGGTTTCGATCCCCAGCCGATCGCGATCGCCGAATGACGGCGGTCGGTCGCTTGGGTGAGCAAAACAGAAAGGCGTCGTATGTCGGTCAAAGTGATGATTCCCCGGGCCTTGCGTCAGTACGCCGACGGCAAGGACGTTCTCGAGCTCGCCGGTGACAACGTGGGCCAGGTGCTCGACCAGTTGGGCGAGCATTGTCCGAACCTCCGGCCGCACCTGTTTTCCGATGACGGCGAGTTGCGCAACTTCGTCAACGTGTTCGTCAACGACGACAACATCCGGGACCGGGACGACAAGGCCACGGCGGTGCGGGCGGGGGATGAGTTGAGTATCGTGCCCGCCATCGCCGGCGGTTAACCTGCGTTTGCCAGCGACTGCTCGAGGCTCTGATCGAGGAGGGTGAGCATTTCATCGATGTGCTCGTCTTGTGAGACGAGCGGTGGACCCAGCGCGATCCAGTGCGGGTCGAACCGGCACAGCAGGCCGTTGGCCAGAGCACGACGGCCCACACGAACGCCAAGCGGCGGGTCGAATCGCTCGCGCGTCGCTACGTCGCGGACCAACTCGATGCCCTGCAGCAGGCCCTTGCCGCGAATGTCGCCGATCACGCCGTGCTTGTCGGCGAGGCGCTGCAAGCCGTCGCGCAGCCGTTGTCCCTGCTTCCGGGTGTTGGCCAGCAAGTCGCGTTCGTGAATCTCGCTCAGCACGGCCAAACCCGCGGCACACGCGACGGGATGACCCTCGAAAGTGTGTCCTTCGACGAACCCGGGATTGGTTTCGATCGGTCCCCAGAAGACGTCGGCGATGGCGCGCCGACAGATCATGGCCGAGAGGGGTGCGTACCCGCCGGCGAGGCCCTTGCCGATGCAGACGACGTCGGGCTGCACGCCGAACGTTTCGGCCGCGAACATCCGCCCCGTACGTCCCGTGCCGGTGATGATCTCGTCGAAGATCAGCAGCACGTTGTGGCGATCGCAGATCTCCCGCAACAAGGGCAGGTATTCATCGGGCGGGTCGATGATCCCGCCGGTATGGCCGATCGGCTCGACGATCACCGCCGCCACCGTGTCGGGGTCCTCCATCACGATCGTGTCGCCGATGAGCTTGGCGCAGGTGATGCCGCAATCGGGATAGGTCTTGTCGAACGGGCAGCGATAGCAGGTCGGCGGAAAGACGTGGACGAAGCCCGGGGCGAGCGGCTCGTTGACGGTCTTGCGCGATGCGAGCCCCGACGCGCTCAACGAGCCCATGGTCGAGCCGTGCCACGACTGATAGCGCGAGATGATCTTGTATTTCCCCGGGCCGCCGGTCAGCTTGTGGTACTGGCGGGCCAGCTTGATCGCCGCTTCGGTCACCTCCGCGCCGCCGCACTCGAACTTGACCGCGGATAAATCACCCGGCGCGAGCTCGGCCAGCCGGTTGGCCAGTTGCACCGCCACCGGGTTCGTCCCGTGCATCGGCGGCGAGAAGTGCAATTCGTCGAGCTGCCTGTGCATCGCGTCGATCACCCGGCGGTTGTTGTGCCCGACCGAGACGACGTAGATGCCCGACAGCGCGTCGAGATAACGCTTACCCGCGGTGTCCCAGTAGTACATGCCGTCGGCGCGGGCCATGATGAGCGGGTCTTTCGACCACTCGGCCATCTGATCGCGCACGAAGATCTGCCGGAGGAAGCGTTCCTCCGTCGTTCGGGCATAGGGAATCAAGTCCGGTAGGGCGGTATCAGTGCTCATGAAGTTCCGCGTTTCCTGATCGGTTGCATCCACGCATCCGTCGCCGGATCACGCAAGGATCTCCTGAATCGGCGTGCCGATCTCCATCTCCAGTCGCTTACGTCCCGGCACTTCGAGTTGTCGGGCATCCAAACCGAGCTGGTGCAGCACGGTGGCGTGGATGTCGGTCACGTAATGTCGATTCTCGACCGCGTGAAAGCCGAGCTCGTCGGTCGCGCCATGCACCACGCCGCCTTTGATCCCGCCGCCGGCCATCCAGATCGAAAACCCGTACGGATGATGATCGCGCCCGTCGGATTTTTCCGCTCCAGGGGTCCGGCCGAACTCGGTGCCCCAGACGACGATCGTCTCTTCCAGCAGGCCGCGCTGCTTGAGGTCGTGGATCAGACCGGCGATGGGCAGGTCGACCTGCGGACACAGCTTGCCGTGGTTCTGTTTCAGCTTCGTGTGAGCGTCCCAGGCGCTGCCCGCGCCGTTGCCGTGATAGACCTGCACGAAGCGCACGCCGCGCTCGACCAGTCGGCGCGCGGCCAGGCAGCGCTGCCCGAACGGTCGGGTGACGTCTTGGTCGAGCCCGTAGCGTTGCCGCGTGTCGGCGGTCTCGTCGCTGAACTTCATCACGTCCGGCACGGAGGTCTGCATCCGGTACGCCAGCTCGTAGGACTTGATCCTCGCCCACATCACCGGATCGTCGGGGTATTGTGCCGCGCTCTGGCCGTGCAGTTCGTCGAGCAGGTCGAGCTTGGCCCGCTGTTCCTCGCGGAACACGCTGGGGCCGGGCGACGCGTAGGCGAGCGGGTTCTTCGGATCGACCTCGAGTTGTACCGCGTTGTGATCCGGGCCGAGATAACTGCCGCCCTGGGCGCCGGCGCCGCCGCAACATTGCCCCGGCGGTTCGCCCAACGCGACGAACTGCGGCAGGTTGTCGTTCAGCGAGCCGAGCCCGTATTTCACCCACGCCCCGATCGAGGGGTGCGAGCCGTTGAACACGTGATGGCCGGTGTTGAATTCGTACTGCGCGGCATGGTCGTTGTCGGTGACCCACACCGAGCGGATGACGGCCAGGTCGTCGATGCAACCGCCGACGTGCTCGAACCAATCGCTCACCTCGATGCCGCTCTGTCCCCGCGGCCGGTAGCCGATCTGCAGCGGATAGATCGTCTGGTAGATCTGCCGGTTCTTGACGAACTCGCGCACGTTCTCCCGCGTCTTGGGGTTGTTGACGACTTCCTTGTACGGCGTCTCGTCGATCGACTTGCCGGCGTATTTGTCGAGCGCGGGCTTGGGGTCGAAACTCTCGAGATGACTCACACCGCCGAGCATGAACAGCCAGATGACGTTCTTCGCTTTGGGCGTGAAGTGCGGGTTGCCGTCGTGCGGATAGCCGGTCGAGGTCGACGCGGCCCGGACCACACCGTCGCGGGCGAGCATCGCGCCGAGCGCCAGACCCGTGAATCCCATGCCGCAGTCGGCCAGGAACGACCGTCGGCTCACGCCGCAGCCGATCGCCTCGATTGCCGTGGGTCCGCGCTTCATCGTCGACTCCCTAATGTATGGTCACGAAGTCATGGTGGTTGAACAACACGTGAATCAGTCCTTCGCGCGCCCGTTGGTGCGGATCATCGGCCGGTTGACTCGTTTTGTCGTCCTGGCCCGCATGGGCGGTCAGTTCGGTCGGCTCCGCGAGCAATGACGTTTGCCGAGCCAGGAACGCTACGCACGATTGACGCTCCGCGTCGGTCGGCGGACGCGCGAGCACGTGGTAAAACGCCAGATCGACAAACCGTCGGTCGGTCTTCGGTCCGATCCCTTGGCCGGCGTTGCGCGAAACCTCGCTGGCGACTCGTCGCGCCTGACCCAAACTCAGCGGACCGTTCGCCAAGGCCAAGGCCTGGTGCGGCACGACGCTCTCCTCGCGGCGATAGCATTCGGCGGGATCGGCGGCGTCGAAGACCGTGAGCAAAAGCGCTTTTTCGTCCGGCGTGTGACGGAAGTAGATGCTGCGACGGCTCGACGTGCCGGCCGATGCGGGATCGAGGTCCGGACCGCCCTGCGTAAAGTCGAGACCGCCGGTCAGGTGCCACAGACTGTCGCGCACGACTTCCGACTCCATCCGGCGGGTGTTCATCCGCCACAGATAGCGATTGGCGGGATCGACCTTCCTGCCGGGTTCATCGGGTGATGCGATACTCGCCTGGCGGTACGTGTTGCTGGTCACGAGCAGTCGGTGCAGATGTTTCATGCTCCAACCGTTGGCGGTGAATTCGACCGCGAGCCAGTCCAGCAGCTCAGGATGCGTCGGGGGTTCGGCCCGCAAGCCGAAGTCGCGCACGTTGGCCGCCAGCGGCGAGCCGAAGTGGCGCAACCAGATGTGGTTAACCGCCACCCGCGCGGTCAGCGGATTCTTCGCGTCGGCGATCCAACGAGCCAGCGCCAGCCGTCGGCCCGTGCTCTGTTGCGGAAAAACCTCGCCGATCGGCGTGTGGACTTTCGCCGCCGCCTGCGCTTCGAGCTTTTTCAACTGCGTCTGCGCGTCGATGAGCTTCTTTTCCGCGGCGGCGCGTTGGTCTTTCTTGGCCGCGGCAACGCCGGCTTCGGCGCTGAGGACGTTTTGCGTCGCTTCGCACAGCGCCGCCTGGCGTTCGGCTTCGGCGGCGATGCCCGACAGTTCGGCGGAACGCGGGTCGGGGGGCGCGGCGTACTTCGCCTCGTCGGCTTCGTAACGCGCTTCAATGGCCGCGAGCTTGGCTCGCGCCGTGGCCAGCGTCGCTGATGCCAGGGCGTTACCCTCGGCATTCGCTTCGGCTTGGGTCACCGCGGCCCGGTGCGCGGTGAGCGTTTCTTCCCGGACGAACGCGCGCAGGTCGGGATAGAATACGTCGCGCGGCAGATCGATCGGCGTGATCTTCGGCAACGCGGTGCTCAACACGGCCGGCACCCCCGGCGTGATCTCGAGATCCTTGTTGGGCGAGGCCTCGTTGCCGCGGACGAACAGGTGCGTGACCGCGGTCGGGTCCGCGTCGTAAATGCGATCAAAGCCCTCCTCGAGGATCTGGATCTGGCCCGTGCCCGAGACGTTGCCCACCGTGATCATGGTCGGCTTACCCGGTATGCGATCCGCCCGTGCGTTGTGCGGCTCGAAAAACGCGCGAAACCGGTAGTACTCCTCCTGCGCGATCGGGTCGAACTTGTGATCGTGACAGCGGGCGCAGCGCATCGTGATGCCCAAGAGCCCCATCGCGGTGTACTCGACGACGTCCTGCACCCACACGTTGCGGTTGAACACGTAGAAGTTGCGCCCGAGCAAGCCGGTCGCCCGGGCCACGTCGTCGTCGCCGGGGGCCAGCTCGTCGCCGGCGAGCATCTCGGTGACCATCCGGTCGTAGCCCTTGTCGGCGTTCAGCGACTCGACGATCCAGTCGCGCCAGCGCCAGATGTAGCGGCGGCTGTTGCGATGGTTGTTCACTTTGCGGCGACCGTACCAATCGCTGTATCGCCACACGTCCATCCAGTGCCGCCCCCATCGTTCACCGTAGCGCGGGTCGGCCAGCAGTCGCTCGACGACGGTTTCGTATGCGCTGTCCGATCGGTCGGCGAGGAACGCGTCGAGTTCGTCGCGCGACGGGGTCAAGCCGATCAGATCGAGGTAGACGCGGCGCAAGAGCACGTGCTTCGGCGCTTCGGGGGCCGGGGTGAGGCCATGGCGCTCGCGCTCGGCGGCAATGAACGCATCGACCGGATTGCGCACCCAGGCCGCATCGGTCACGGCGGGAACCTCGCCGCGCACCGGTGGCTGATAGGCCCAGTGTCGACGCGGGTCGGCTTCGGGCGCTTCGTCGGCCGGCGCCGCGGCGCCCTGGTCGATCCAGCGTTTCAGCAGCGCGATTTGCTCGGACGACAACGGCGAGCCCTCGCCCGCCGGGGGCATGGACAACTCCGCCGTACCCGTCACCGCGGCGACGAGCAGGCTCTCGCCACGCTGGTTCGCGACCACCGCCGGTCCGCGCTTCCCGCCCGCACGGATCGAGGCCGCGGTATCCAAACGCAACCCCGATCGCTGACGCAGCCCGCCGTGACATCCGTAGCAATGGGATTGCAGGATCGGCTTGACGTCGCGCACATAGTCGACCGGCTCGTCCGCCACGACGATCGACGCGGATAGCAAAGACAACACGATGGCGCAACGCAGGTTCATGAAGACCCTTGTGTTTCGCGGGAAAGGATTCCCGCTCGTGTGGGTGCGAGAAAGGATTCTCGCACCAGCGGACCAGCGGCCCTTGGTCTCGCGGGACAACGTTTCCGCTTGAACTGCCATTATAGCAAAATCGACGGTTCGGTCACGCCAGCAGATCGGTCACGCCAGCAGATCGGTCACGACTTCACCGCGTCGCACGATCGGGAAGGGTCGGCCGAGCTGGTCGTGGATTTCGCGGTGGTAGTCGACGCCGAAGAGGTGATACATCGTGGCGATGATGTCGCCGGGGGAGACCGGGTCGCGGGTGGGCAGCGAGCCGGTGCGGTCGCTCGCGCCGTGGACGTAGCCGGCCTTGATTCCGCCGCCGATGAGCATGAGCGTATAACAATTGTTCCAGTGGTCCCGGCCGGCGTCGAGATTGTTGATCCGCGGCGACCGGCCGAAGTCGCCCATCACCGCCACCAACGTTCGCTCGAGCAAACCGCGTTCATGAAGGTCGGTGACCAGGTTGCTGCACGCGGCGTCGAATTGCGGCAGCAGCGTGTTCTTGAGCTTCTTGAAATTGCCGTTGTGCGTGTCCCAGGTCGCGTTGGCGTCCGGGGCCCACGAGATGTTGACCAGCCGCGTGCCCGCCTCGATGAGCCGCCGGGCGAGCAGCACGCTCTGACCGTAGATGTTCCGGCCGTAACGTTCGCGCGACGCGTCGGGCTCGTGCTGTAAGCGGAACGCCCGTTGCGCGTCGTTCGAGGTCAGCAGGTCGAGAGCCCGGCTGTGAAAGCGATCGACCGCGCGCATCGACGGCTCGTGTCGCGCGCGATCGAACTGCTTGTCGATGCGGGTCAACAGGTCGCTGCGAGCCGCGAGCCGCTCGGGCGACAGACCGGTTTGCAATGTCATTCCCGGCACGTCGAAGTCGGCTGCGTTGGGATCGCTGAGCACCCAGAACGGGTCGTACCCCTGCCCGATGAACCCGCCGTAGAACCCCGGCTGCGGCGGACCGCCCGCACCCTCGGCCGTCTTGTAGGGCAGCGCAACGTAAGGCACGCAGTTCGTCGAGGTGGGCTTGAGCATGGTCAGCACCGACCCCGGCGTGGGGTGATCGTCCGACGACGCCCCGACCGCCACCGTGCCGTCGCCGCGGTCGTGGCCGGTCATCGCGGTATAGACCGCCAACGCGTGGGCGTTGTTGACGCTGTGGTGCATCGACCGCACCAGCGTAGCGTGATGCATCAGCCGGGCCATCTTCGGCAGATGCTCGCACAGCGACACGCCGGGCTGTGAGGTCTTGATCGGCTTGAACTCGCCGCGAATTTCCGACGGGGCGTCGGGCTTCATATCCCACATGTCGAGATGGCTGGGCCCGCCGTTGAGGAAGATGACGATGCACGCGTCGGCCCGCGGCGCGACGCCCGAAATGTTCGACGCGCTCGCGGCGGAAAGAATTCGCGGCAGCGAGAGACCCATCAACCCCGCCCCGCCGACGCGAATCAGATCACGTCGCGACCAGAGCGGCGCCGGACCGGGACAGGAAGATGGTTGTCGCGCAGCCGCCATCGGGTCATCCGTCAGAACAACGTCATCCTACCGAACGGCCGTCGCGTCCGACAGGAAAAAAACCGAATCCGAGCCGCGAGCGCCAGCGAGCGGGTTTTACCCTACGACGCAACCACGCATCAACGCGAAACCCGAAGACGCATCGCCCGATCGGCGGTCCCCAGTATCCGCAGGCAATCGGAACCGACAAACGAACGTCCGTCGACCAATGCACCGCGGACCACGACCTCGACGAATTCATCCCGGCTAAACGTATCGAGTTGCAGAGCCGCGACCAGGTCGGGAGTGGAGAACATCATCAGCAAGTCATCAACGCCGTCTGCTCCGGCATCATCACAGGGGCACGGCCCGTCACCAGCCGGGCCGGTCACGTCTTCGACAACGATATGCGGCCCGGGCGGCCCGGCGATCGGCCCAATCCCGTTGCCGACCCCGTCCGCGCGCGACAGCGTAATCGTGGCCGAATCGATCATGCTCACATCGAAATCATCACCACCGACTACCGCCACCGGAAATGCGCCACGGTTACGGCGATTCAGCGAGTTGGGACATTCCTCGGGTCGCACGTCGACGGCTATGGGAATCGGCGGCAGAAACTCGTACGCCCCCATGTCCACAATCGGCGGCGTTCCCACGCCCGTATCCGGCGTCAAAGGGTCATCAATAAATCGAGCCAGCCCGTCCAAATCAAACGGGATCGGCTCGGTCAGATCGCCATCGCCGTCAAGATCGAACGCGTCCGCCGGCACGGCCGAGTTGTCCCCCGCGTCGATGCACGGAGAGCCCGGCGACAGACGCAAGTCACCGAAGTCGTCGTTGGCGCCCTCATCGACGTTCGGCGTCGACGGGTCATCACCAAACCCGTCACCGCCGTCGTCCGGTTGACGCACAAAATTCGGGTCGGCGTCGATGTTGCCGCCTCCGTCGGTGCCCAGTGAAGCGTCCCACGCAGCACTGCCGCCTGAACCGGCGATGTCGCAGAACGTAATCCGTGGAATGCTTGATGCGTTGAAAATCTCATGATCGCCAATTGTTGCCATATTGCCCCAAAGAATGCAGTTGATCAGCGTTGGGCTGCTGCCGACGTCGTTGGCCATCCCGCCGCCGTTGAACGTGGATATGTTTCCGTTGAACGTGCAGTTGGTCACCGTCGGGCTGGTGTTGATGCTGCGATTCTGCATGCCGCCGCCGTAACGGGCCGTGTTTTCGCTGAACGTGCAGTTGGTCACCGTCGGGCTGCTGCCGGCAGTGTTGTACATCCCGCCGCCGAAGAAACTGACCGTGTTGCTGCTAAATGTGCAATTGATCACCGTTGGGTTGCTGCCGGTGATATTATACATCCCGCCGCCGAAACGAGCCGTGCCACCACTGAATGTGCAGTCCGTCACCGTCGGGCTGCTGATGAAGTTGAACATCCCGCCGCCGTCATCACCGGACGTGTTTTCAATAAACGTGCAGTTGGTCAGCATCGGGTTGCTGCTATTCTCGTTGCTCATTCCGCCGCCGTCACTGGTCGTAGCTGTGTTTCCGTCGAATATGCAGTTCGTCAGCGTCGGGCTGCTGCCGTCGACATTGTACATCCCGCCGCCGCGGAAACGCGTAGTGTTGTTGCTGAATGTGCAGTCCGTCAGCGTCGGACTGCTGCCTTCGAAGTTGAACATCCCGCCGCCGTCACTGGCCGTGTTTACGCTGAACATGCAATCGGTCAGCATCGAGTTGCTACCATCTATGTTGAAAACTCCGCCGCCCTGACTAGCCATGTTTGCGTTGAGCGTGCAGTTGGTCAGCGTCGGGCTGCTGAAGGTGTTAAACATTCCCCCGCCGCGGGAAGCGGCCGTGTTGCCGCTAAACGTGCAGTCCGTCAGCGTCGGGCTGCTGCTGGAGTTGTACACCCCGCCGCCGTACTGTGTAGCCGTATTTCCGTCGAACGTGCAATTGGTCAGCATCGGGCTGCTGCCGTCGGTGTTGTACATTCCGCCGCCGCCGGCAAAACCGGCTCTGTTTCCGCTGAATGTACAGTTGGACAGCGTCGGGCTGCTGCCGCCAACATTGTACATTCCTCCCCCAGCATTGAAGGGGAAGTTGAGGTCGATGGCGTTGCCGGCGGTGATCGTGACTCCATCGAGTACGGCTGTCTGGTCCGTTTCGGTGCCGGTCACGACATGGTAGCCGTTCTCGTCGTTGTTGGCGAAGTCCGGGCTGTCGTCGCCGGCGAGGTCGCCGCTGAGGATCGTTTCATACGAGCCGACGATCCGGGCGTCCGGAACAGGCTCGCCGATGCCGGCGTAGCCGCCTTCGATGACTACATCGTTGACAAGCTGGAAGGTCGCAATACGGTCTGCGCTGCCAGGAATGTGCGCGCCTCCATCGGGAATCCGCCCGCCGTCGGGCATGTAGGTGCCCTTGGCAACCCAGATTCGGACCGGGGTGGCGGGTGAGGCGATGCCAGCGGCGGCAGCTAGGGCATCCTGGAGGTGCGTGAAGGACTTGGGCCAGGTCGCGCCGTCGGGGGCGGGATCGGTGCTGCTCGCGTCGACGCGGAGGATGGTTTGGGCATGTGCTGTTGCTGCGGTGAGCATCACGACGCAGGCGGCGACGACGGCGGCGACGGCCGGCACGGTTCGGGGAGATCGGTGCTTCATGGGTGATCCTCCTTTGTTTTCGCCCACGGGGATGGTTACGTTGAGTGTAGGGATTTCTGGGTAGCGCGGCAACCGGAAAGATTTCAGATTTTGCATTTGAAATTGGCGCGGCGGCGCGGGCGGTGGATTGTTTTTCGGGCGGCTGGGTGGGCGTTTACCGGCGTCCGCGGGGTCGGTGCATGAACAGCAGGCCGAGGGTCGCGAAGGCGGCGGCGGGCATCATGCCGGCGCCGCAGGATGGAGCCACGGTGGTGGTGTCGTCGAGGGTCGGAGTGGGTTGGCCCGTCGCTTGCGCTCCGGGTTCGGATTGGGCTGGTGTCGGTTGTGGTTCGACGGCGCGAGCGAGGAGCTTGGCAATGCGGCTTCGACCCATGCGCAGCACGAGGATGTCTCCCTCGGCCGACGGCGTGAAGTCGGTGATGCCGCCGATCTCGCCGGTTTCGCCCGCCAGCATCGACAACTCGACGATCGTCGGCGGTTGCGTTTCGTCGTGATATTCCAGGGACCAGATGCGATTCGAGACGTTGTCGCCGAAGATGAACTTGCCGGTCAGCTCGGGTAACGCTTCGCCGCGATGGACGTATCCGCCGATGACCGACTTGTCGTTGTGGGCGTGGTTGTAGGCGTGCACCGGGCCGGCTTCGCGTCCGATCGGGTCGGCGGGCGGATCGGTCTCGCCCGGCCCGTCGCCCTCGCGGAACGGCCACTGGTAGTTCGCATTCCGTTCGATCAGGTTGACCTCCTCGATGGACGAGAGTCCGACATCGCCCGAGAAGATTCGGCCGGTGACCGGATCGTGCGTCATGGTATGCGGCGAGCGCAGGCCGATGCACCAAAGTTCTTCGAGCGCGTCGCCGTCGGGACTGACGAACGGGTTGTCGTCAGGCACGAAGTAATGGCCGGTCACGCCGTCGATCGGCTGACGGCGGATCGGGTGGCTGCGTTCGGGGTCCCGGTCGACGTCGATGCGCAGCACCCCGCCGGTCAGGCTGCGGTCGATCCGCTGGGCCGCGTCGAGCAGCTCGCCGCCGTGAGCGTCGTCGTCGCCGACGGTGAGGTAAAGAAAGCCGTCGTCGGGATGAAAGAACATCGCCCCGCCGTTGTGGATGAGCCAGTAGCTCTTCTGGTCGATCATCACGCATTCGGTATCGGGATTGGCGGTCAGCGTGCCGTCGGGGATCTTGAATCGTGATAGCCGGGTTGTCGCGGGCGAATCCCAGGGCGTGTCCTCGTCCGAGGTGCCGACCGGGTGCGTGCTGTGGGTGTACCAGACATAGAAGTAGCCGCGGTTGGGCGAGTCGGCCAGGCCGAACTCGGGATGCAGCGCGAACCCCAGCAGGCCGGCACCGAGGAAGCCCTGCGTCTGATCCGCGGTGTCGAGGACCAAGTGCTTGTCGGTCGTGTCGGGAACATTCTCGAACGCATAGACCCGGCCCGCCTGTTCGGCGAGGTAGTAACGGTCGCCGCGTGGGTCGTGGGTTAGTCGTACTGGATTGTGAAACGTCAAGCCCGCGAACGCCGGGATGGTCATGTAATCACCGACGTCGTCGCTCTCGCCCAGTTGTGGCGCACCGGCGCTTGACGTCGCTTCCTGTGCGCAAGTTTGCACCGGCATCGCATAGCCCGGCATGACGGCGATCAGTAAGCAGAGCCAAGAACGGGTGAAGCGACGGAATCGACCGGACATGGACCATCTCTCCTTCACGATGCGTACCGACGAATGTTTCGGCCGGGCCGATTCGGTTCGTCGTAGTGTTATCGGAAGATCGCCGTGCAGGATTCCAGTCGTCGCCTTGTTGTGACGCCGAGGTCGTCCTACACTCCGCGAGCTACGGACCGATAACTCCAGCGCGTCAACGATGCGTCGGATGAAGCACGTACAAAGGAACCACGTCGATGGTGCGGAATCGAATCGGATGGTTCGTGTTGGCCGGGGGGCTGCTGTGGATGGTCGCCGGGTGCGCCGCCACTTCATCGCCCCGGTCGGCGGGAGAAAGTACCGGCGGTCCCTGGTGGATGCGGCAGACGGCCATGAACCTGCCCGGCTCGTTGCGGCTCGATGACAAGCCCTGGTGGCCGAAGGCGAAAGCGCTGGCGGTCGGCGAGTCGTTCATCGTCGACGCCCAAGGACCGGCGGCGGGGCGGATGCTCGTGCGGCGGGAGCGGTTCGCGGTTCGTTCGGGCAAGGAAGTCGAGGGCATCGTCTGGGTGATCGACGACGACGCCGACGGCAGTATCGCCGACGGTGGTGACACCGACTCGGACTGCTACGTCGTCGACTACGGCGGTGACGGGGTCGTCGATCGCATGGTCGACTGGATCGACGACGACGGCGACCACGAGCCGGACGAAATGGACATCCGCTATTACACCGACGGCGAGTTGCGCTCGGTCTGGTGCGGACTCGACCTCGACGACGACGGGCATATGTGGTCGCTTACCGGCTACGAATACGGCGGGCCGAGTTTCTTCGAGGCCGATCCCTACGGCGACGGCATGATCTACATGAACAAGTTCAACCCGCGCCTGGGCCGATGGACGACCGTCTCGGAGTGCCCGTTCTCGTTCTACGACACCGACGGCGACGGACAGAGCGAAGTGGTGATCCGCGTCAGCGCCGTGCCGATCGCCTACGACACCGGCATCGATCCGGATTACGCCAACGACGCGGGCCGATACCGCGGCTCGTGGTCGGCGGACATGGAGCACATGGGCGTGGTCAACGTCCGCTACAGCTACGACATCGACAACCTCAGCTCCGATGCGATGCCGCTGCATTACGACATGGGGTTCAATCTCGTCGGAGCCGAGCCGTATGCGTTCAGCGGTATGGACCACTTCAACCCGCGTCGCCGACCGCCGCAGGTCACGCGGGTCATTCCGCACGACAAGCTGCGCAAGATTTGCGATCGTTACCCGGCCACGGAGACCGGCTTCACCTGGCACGAACACCACGACGACACCATCGCCATCGGCTACGGCGATCACGTGGCCGACGACTACCGGTGGGAAGGCGTGTTCTGGACCTGGGAACGTCGCAAGATGGGCAACACCGGCGGCCCGGGCCAGAAGTGGAACGTGCGTCGCGAATGGTGCCGGCGCAAGCAGGACCGCCGCAAGCTCTACTACAGCGGGGTGGATCGACGGATTCATCTCGTCGGGGCGGAGGAAGGTTGGATTCAGGTGGGCCACTTCGCCGGGCTCGGTGAACTCGGCGAGATTCGTATGTACGACAGCGACGGCAACGGTTATTTCGACCGGTGGGAAGTTTACGAAACCGGCAACCCGGTGCCTGTGCGGGTGTCGACGGTCACCGACGAAAGGGTAAAGCCGGTGGTCTACGACGATGCGTCGCTGTATGCGCTGTACAACAACGACGTGTTGCCGTTGGCGATGGCGGCCAACCGTAAGCTGCTTGCGGCGATGAGCAAAGTGTACGACTTCGATCCCGGCGATGATCTGCGGGTCGCCGCACAAGCCGGCACGCCGACCGAACAGCGTTATGCGCAGGACATTCTGCGGGAAGGCCATTACCAGGCCCTGCGAAAGCATTTTAACGGCCGGGCGCAACAGGTGATCGCCGACGCGAAGATGGACGACCTGCGTCAGGTCAAGAAGGGCGAGTTCGATTCGACCGCCAATTCCCACTCGGCCTGGCGGGTCATCCGCGCGTTGCAGCAGCTCGATGTCGCGTATGGTCAGGGAGATTACGACCGCGCGTGCGAATCGCTCGAGACACTTGCTGAATACAGGCGCGCGTTGAACCCGTGAAAGACTCGACTGCTGGTGAGCATTCTATCCCGCCCCCACCCCATGCAGATCGATACCGAGTATTTCGACCGGTTGCCCCATTGCGCCGGGGTTCGTTACAACCAAGGTCTGGCGTACGTGCTCGCCAATCGCGCCGCAGATGCCATTCCTCATTTCGGCAAGTCGCTGGCTGACTGCATCAACTACACGCCTGCGTTCGACGCCGCGTGTGCCTGCTACGAGGAATTGGGGCAAACAGAACAGCTCGCCGCACTACGTAAGATGTGGGGCGTTCCTGATGAAGAGGATACGGAGCCGACCCCATAGAAGATTGCAGGGGTTTTACTTGACCCAGGTGGGCACTGTGTTCGGATCGATGCCCAAGCGCCAGAGGACCCAACCGTAGATGACGGTGGTGACCAGGACGATGCCGATGAGGTTGAGGAGGATGCCGCTGCGGATCATGCGGGCCATGGAGACGTGGCCCGAGGCGAAGACGATGGCGTTGGGCGGCGTGGCGACCGGAAGCATGAAGGCGCAGGTGGCGGAGATGGTGGCCGGCAGCATGAGCACGAGCGGATTGATCTCGACCTGCATCGAGGTGCGGGCGAGTACCGGCAGCATGACTTGCAACGTGGCCATGTTCGAGGTGAGCTCGGTGAGGAAGGTCATCAAACTGCAACTGCCGATGACCCACGCCAAAGGATGTTCGATGCCGGTGCCGGCCAGGAGTTTTCCCGTCCAGCCGGACAAGCCGGTGTACTGAAAGGCGTGGGCGATGGTGAACCCGCCGCCGAACAGCAGCAGCATGCCCCACGGCAAGCGCAGCGCGGTCGGCCAGTCCATCAGCGGAATCGGGCGGTTTTCCCGGTTGCGACCGCCGGGCAGGATGAACAGCAGCACGGCCATGACCAACGCGACGGTGGTGTCGTTGAGGTAATCCATAGGGAACCAGCTTGGCGATGCGCGGTGCAGCAACGTCTGCCAACCGGGAATGACGAACGCATCGAAGCGCACGCCGGTCCGGGTCATCCAGAGCATGGCGGTGGTGAGGAAAATGCCCAGCATCCAGCGTTCGGAGACGCTGATCGGCGGCAGTTTGCTTAACGCGTCGGTGAGCACGCGGTGATGGGCCGGGTCGGTGCCGGCCGAGACGCGACAGGTGACGCGGGTGAGGACCAGCCAGGCGATGGGCAGAAAGATCGCGGTCAACGGCCCGAAGCAGAGGACCCAATCGGCGAACGAAATCTCGGGCGCGGCCGGAAACAACAGGCGGAATTGCCCCTGGAACGTGAGGTTGGTCGGCGTCCCGATCAGCGTGGCCAGCCCGCCGATGCCGGCGCTGTAGCAGATGGCCAGCATCAGCGCCGCCCCGAACGCGCCGTCGTCGTCGCGGGTGGTGCCGATCGAGCCGATGACCGCCAAGGCGATGGGCAGCATCATCACCGTGGTGGCGGTGTTGCTCATCCACATCGAGAGTAAAGCGGTCGCGATCATGAACGCGAGCACGATGCGTCGTCGACTGGTGCCGATCCGGCCGATCAGGTTAAGGGCGATGCGTCGGTGCAGTCCCCAGCGTTCGATGCCCTGGGCGATGATGAATCCGCCGAGGAACAGGAAGATATAGTGGTTGGCGTAGGGTACGGCGGCTTCGCGCACCGGGAGAACCCCAAGCATCGGGAAGAGCACCAACGGCAACAGCGAGGTGACGGGAATGGGGATCGCGACGGTCATCCACCAGATCGCGACCAGGGCGGTGACCGCGGCGGCGCGGGGCATGCGTTGGGCCCGGCGCTGCGCTTCGGCGGTCAGGTAGGCGTCCTGAGCGGCCAGTTCACGATCCAGCGCCGCGATGAATGCCGGTGTGTCGGCCACGAATCCGCGACGCAGCAGGGATTGCGCGATGGTTCGCCGGGACTCGGCCGCGACGGTATCCCGGGCGGCGTCGACCATCCCCTTCCCGGGCGGCGTCAGCAACAACAGCGCGAACAGCACAAGGCCCGCCCAGAAGCCGGCGCGCTCCTTCCGGCCGGGCGTGGTTTCGGTTGGACCGTCCGAATCGGTCACGACTTACGGAGCGCCTCCTGCTGGGCCCGACCGATTGGTCCGTTGTATTGGTTCGTGCTTTTGAAGAGTTCGTATTTGCCGGTCATGGCGACGGCGTGGGTGCGTTCGCGGATCGCGGCCCGCTCGTCGGCGGTCATCGGCTTCAGGTCGCGCACCAGGCGCAGGTTGTCGCGGAGGATGTCGAGCGAATTCATCCCGCTGACCACCGTGGACACCGGCAGCGAGACCGCATACCGCCAGCACTCATCGACGGTGGCGATTTTCTCGTTGGTGATCGCGCCGTTGGCGCGCGTCTTCATCGCCAGCACCCCGATGTTGCGCTGCACGAGCACCGGCAGGACCCACTTCTCGAAACTCTCGTACGACCCGTCCAGGATACTGAGCGGCATCTGCACCGCCGCGAACGGGTAGCCGTAGGCGAGCATCTTGAGGTGGATGTAGGGCGACTTGTGCCCGGTGAAACCGATGTAACGCGCCTTGCCCTGCTTGACCGCCAGCTCCGCCGCCTCGATCCCGCCGCCGGGAGCGAAGATCCGCTCGGGGTCGTTTTCGTAGACGATTTCGTGAAACTGCCACAGGTCGATCACGTCGGTCTTCAGGCGGCGCAGGCTGTCCTCGAGATGCTGCATCGCCGTCTTCTTGTCCCGCCCGTGATGTTTGGTCATGAGGAAGACCTTGTCGCGCCGACCGGCGATGGCCTTGCCCATGCGCTCCTCGCTCCGGCCGTCGTGGTATTCCCAGGCGTTGTCGAGGAAGGTCGCGCCGTGGTCGATCGCTTCGTGCATGAGACGGACCGAGGCCGCTTCGTCGAGACTCTTGACGCCGATGTGGTACCCGCCGACGCAGAGCAGCGAGACTTTTTCGCCGGTGCTGCCCAGGGTGCGCATCGGCATGTCCCCGCCGGCGGCCGTCGCGACCTCGGGGTTCGCCGACACCGCCACACCCGCGGCCACCGCCCCGCTCACGGTGGTGCTCAGAAATTCTCGTCGATTCGATTGCCGATCTGACATGACTGCGTCCTCCGTGCGCCGGGATAAACCGGCGAGGTGTAGTGAATGAAAGAGTCATACGTTGAAGGGTTAGCGGCCCACGGCGGCCCCGAGTCATGCGTCGTTGCCCGCGAGGGCAGGGGCGAAGCGTTGACAGGGGTACGTGCAGGCCGGGTATTGAGCCGCGAAAGAAGTTCCCTCCGGGGTGCCGACGCCGTGGAGGTACGCGGAAGGCCACACCTCGGGCATCGATATCGCGAGATGTCCGGGGACCCCGCGCGGTCCGAGACCCCGTGCATGTACGGAAACACCTCGCGCGAGAACCGGGAGGTCCCGTGTCCACCCGCAGAAGATGGCCTGGCGGGTCGTGTCGGGAAGTCCAAGGACACACGCCGATGATGAACGGACACGGGAAGTCGGACAGACCCGTAGTACCTGCGAAATCCCCGAACAAGGCGGA
>Ga0299906_10000595_pt1 | contig 32911 bp, 27 predicted proteins | sample RVTome_14_FD_200259 | JGI IMG/M metagenome (GOLD analysis project Ga0299906, IMG submission 200259) | Soil microbial communities from uranium-contaminated site in the Upper Colorado River Basin, Wyoming, United States - RVT145D125 (version 2) ...
GTTCATTGGCCCCATTACCCTGGACGATATCGTCACGGCCGACGGCCGGCTTCATCCCGAAGAACTCGGTGGCGGCGCCGTCTACGCTGCCGTCGGCGCTCGCCTCTGGTCGGATTCGGTGGCGCTAGCGGCGCGTGTGCCGGATGCATTTCCAATGTCCCGACTTGAAGCATTGGAACGGGCCGGGATCCAGATTGACGGCGTCGAGCCGTCTGCTGGCGCTATGTCCTTCCACACCTTCTTCGCCTACGAAACGGTCGGCCGGCGGCTCGATGGCCGCCGTGCCGGCCACTACCTGCGCGCCGGCCAGGCCCTGCCTGTCTACTGGCGAGAGGCCCCACCCCATTCGTTGCAAGAGCTACCCGACCCGCCGCCGCCCGCCGCCGTCAGCCAAGCCAAACAGGTTCATATGGCTTCCCTGCCATTGAATCCTGCGACGCTCATGTGCGCTGAACTCAAACGTCAGGGCCACGTGTGGCTGTCGCTGGATCCGAACAGCGGGCAACTGAACAGCGAGCAGTGGCCCGGCTTCAAACTGCTGCTGCATGACGTTGACGTGTTGTTGATCAGCGCCCGCCAGGCGGCGCAGTTGTTCCGGCCAACCGGGCCAGGCCTGACGGAGATGGCGGAAGAACTCGGCAGCTGTGGCCCACAAATTGTGGTCATCAAATGCGGTGGTCAGGGCCAGATTGTGTACCTGTCTTCGTCGGGTGAACACTGGCAGCTGCCACCCTATCCGGCCCGCCTGGTCGATGTGACCGGCGCTGGCCACGCGTTCTGCGGTGGTTTCAGCGCCGGCTGGCTTGCGACCCAGGACCCGGTCGAAGCGGCCCTGTGGGGCGGCGTCTCGGCTTCCTTCGCCATCGAAGGGACAGGACCCCTTTATCCGCTGGAATCGGCACCGGGCTTGGCTGAAGCTCGGCTGGCCTCCCTGCGCCAGGCTGCCTTCTAGGTGAAAAGATGGACCTAGAACGGCTGATTGCCAACGCCCTTGCCATGCAGCGCATCCCGGCGCCAACCTTCGAAGAGGACCAGCGCGCCGAGCTTCTGCACAACTCGTTCCGGGCAGCCGGCCTGCGCGTTGTCGAGATGGATGCGGCCGGCAATGTCTACGCCCAAGTTGGCCGCGCTAAGTCGCCACCAGTCGTGGTCAGCGCCCACATGGACAGCGTCTTTCCCGCCGGTCAGAACACTCCGGCCCTTCGCCACGACCAGCGCTTGCACGGGCCAGGCATCGGCGACAATGCCATCGCGTTGGCGACCCTGCTTGAATTGGCCATCGACTTGCCAGGCGCCCGACTGCCCTGCCCGGTCTGGCTGGTCGGCAACGTGGCCGAGGAGGGCCTGGGCAACCTGCTGGGGATGCAGCATGTGCTCGAGCGCTTCGGCGACCAGGTTCGCGGCTATCTGGTGCTCGAAGGCATGGCCCTCGGCCATGTGTACCACCGAGGCTTGCCTGTGCACCGGCTGCGGTTGAGTGCGTTTGCCGAGGGCGGCCACGCCTGGATCCACGCCGGGCGACCGTCCGCCATTCACTCGCTGTTGGCGCTTGGACCCCAGTTGTTGGCAGTCAACTGGCCGGACACCGCCCAGGCCAGCCTGAATATCGGCCGCATCGTCGGCGGAACCAGCGTCAACACGATTGCCGACCATGCATCCTTCGAAATCGATGTGCGGGCCGTCGACGAAGCGGTGCTGGCCTCGATGATTGGCCAGATTGAGGGCGCCCTGAACCAGGCCAGCATGGAGCAAGGAATCGAGCTGCGGCTCGAATCGATCGGCCACCGGCCAGCAGGCAGCCTGCCACCAGGGCATCCGCTATTGCAGGCGGCACAAGCCGCCGCGACCGACGCCGGACTGGAGCCATTGAGGCTGGAAACTGGCTCAACCGACGCCAGCCTACCCCTGAGCCTTGGACTGCCAGCCATCTGCGTCGGGATCACCCGCGGCGGCGGGGCGCACAGCCAGGCCGAATTCATTGAAATCGAGCCGATCGCTGCCGGCTACCAGGCACTGCGCGGGCTAATTCGGAGGGCGGCGACGATGAGCGCCGGCGACGAGCTGACGAGAGGACTGGCCGCCGACTAGTTGGTTGGCTCGGCTGTCATGGTTGGCACCGGGGTCTCGGTTCCGTCCAGAACCTCAAACCGCCCGCTCACCTTCCAGGTCTCACCCAAAAATATCTGGATCTCATAGGAACCGGGCTGCCAACCCAGCTCTGGCTCACACTCCGTGTAGCCGTAGCCACCCGAGCCGCCATCCCACGGTTGGGTCTCGAGACACACAATCTGGTCTCCCCGGTACCAAATCGCCGACCAGCGAACGCCATCCTGCAAGAAGTCATAGGTGAAGGCGGCGAACAGCCGGCCGGAGGGCAGCACAAAGCTAGCTTGCGGCTCGATGGCCCGGTTGAAATTGTCGAGGCGTGCGGCGACCTCCAACGAACTAAGCAACGCGTCCGGCTGTGGGGTGACCGTCTCTCGGAAGAGCACGGTGATGCGCTCCGGTAGAACCGGGGTACCGGTGACGGTCGGCGTCGCCGTGATCGGGGGAATCGGCGTGATCGAACTGGTTGGCGTGATCGATGGAACGGCCGTGATCGAGGCGGTCGGCGTGATGCTTGCTGTCGCCGTGGCCGACGGCGTCGGGGGGACAATGGCATAGGCCGCCTGACGGCCGAAAAACTGAGCAGACAACGCCGCCACCCCGAGGATGGCCGCCAACAGGATCAGACGCCAACCGCCAGCCAGTCGTTGGCGCCGCAGGGCAAAGTAAGGCAAGCGGCTGGCCGTTTGGACTTGGTTCCAGCCCAGCCAGGCGAACAGCGTCAATCCAGCGAACAACATGATGGCGATCAACTGGACGGTCTGATCAATCGTCAACATGTCGTTCCTAAGGAATGCAGGCCCTCAACTGCTACGATAGCCATTGCAGTCTCAGTTCGGCCCGCCGAAAGGGCGGCAGGTCCACCCGGATCAGGTCATCCAACAAGCCCTGCCACACGATCGGCTCGTCATCGAACACGGCGGCTTCCAGCCTGCCGGACGGGATTCGCAGCCAGACGCTGCCCTGCCCCTGCCGGCCCAAGTCGAGCTGTGCCAGGGCGTGATTGGGCTCTGTCTGCCAGCTCTTGACGAAACCACCGCTCGAAACATGCAGGTCATCTCCAACCCAGCGGATTGGACCACCTGGCAAAGACTGCAAGCGCAGCAATCGTACGCCATGCGGCGGCACCGTCAAGTCGATCCCATCCCGGACCACACCAAGCGGTTGCCTTTGCCAGATATCGAAGGTTTCGACCAAGTCTCCCGGGGCAAAGCCTGCTTCGGTTAAGTCTAATCGTCGGTCCGCCGGCCGGTCTTCCCAGTTGATCACAGCCGCCAATACCCAGCGGCCCAAGGCTCCTTGCATTGGCTTGACGAGCCGCGCCGGGCGTAACCGCTCAAACAAGTCGGGCACCTGGGGCCGGCCCGGAATGGGAGGCAGCAGCCGGGCAAGCAGCGCCAACCGCTCCTTTGACAAACGCGGCATATCATCCGACAGCATGAGCGTGCCACCGGAAAGGGAGACAACGGTCGCCAGCAGCTCCGCCTCTGCCGGGTTCAGGTGCGTGTCGCTGGACCGCAGCAGGATGCAATCGGGGTCATTCAGCCACCAGCGGTCATGCAGGTGGGACCGGGTCAGGGTGTTGTGAACCGCATTGCGCGTTGACGGCAGGCTCGGCTCCCGGCTGAAATAGAACTCGATGCCCTGGTAGGCCGGCCGCCATCGGGGCGCCACGTCGGCGCCGATCCGCATGCTATCCACCAGACCAACCGCTGGGCCCAGCGGGCATCCACAAGCAGCCAGCAGCACTTCATCGCCGGCTGCCCGGCGGATGACTTCGAGGCCGTGCCGCAGGGCGCTGGCGCGGGTCGCAGTTGGATCGTAGCGACAGCCCGGCAGGGCAGCCGCGTACAGGAAATCCAACTTCAGGTAGCGGTATCCCCATTCCTCGACGGCTTTGCGGATGAGCCGGCCGGCATGTTCGAGGACCGCCGGATGGGTGACATCGAGGGCCAGCGTGAATGTATTCCAATTGTAGCCAGCCCGGACCGGCCGGCCATCAGGCCGGCGCAAGAGCCAATCCGGGTGCCGGCGCACCAGTTCGGCCCCGGGCTTAGCAATGAAAGGCGCAAGCCACAGACCGGCTAGCTGGCCAGCCCGCTTGATGGTGGTGACGAGCGCCTTATGCCCTTGGGGAAACCGACCGTTGGTCACCAGCCAATCGCCAACTTCGGGCTGAAAGCCATCATCCAACTGGACCAACTCGAGCGGGAAATGGTCCCGGTGGTCGGTCATCCAGGCGACATTGCGTTCGATGTCCTGCTGGCGTACGTTGTCGAAGTAGTAATACCACGAGCACCAGCCGGCGGGCGGATTGGCCCCGGTGCGGGCCCCATTCTCTCTGGCGACGGCTTCCAAATAGGCTGCCAGCGGATCTGCCCGATCCAACTCGACAAAACTCAGCGCGGCCCAGTCGGTGCTGATCGCCGCCGATGGCTCCAACCTGGCTCCATCCAGCTGGGACGTAAGTCGCACCACCGGCGCTTCCGGGTTCAAGTCGGCCGTCAACCCAGCAAATGCTTGACGTTCGCTGATTTGGCCCACCACCAGTCCCCTGCGTCCGGTGCGATCGACCAGGGCTCCGAACAAGTCGGAGCTGAATTGGCGCCGGCTGCGGGGCCGGCCGGTCGACGGATTGAGGTACATTGGCGAGGTGAGCGGACCCAGCCGAGTGCCCGTCACAAATCGCTCACCGCTGACCACCCCTGAGAAGCTCCAGCTTTGCCAACCATCCGAGAGCCACGCCAGCCGGCGGTGGCCGGCCTCTCCGAATTGAACACCGACCCCGCCCGCCTGGCCCGTTGCTTGCGCGTCGGGGAAGGCCAGCAGGCTCACTTGGTGCAGTTCAACGGGGTCGGCGCCGCCATTGCGAAAAGTCATTCGCCACAGAGCAAGGTCATGCTCGAAAGGAAGCAGCCACTCGACCGATACTTCCAGTTGGCTGTCTGGGACCCGGGCTGTCAGCCTGACACCGTCGCCCCGACCGTGGCGCTCAAGAGCACGCTCGCCCTGCTCCACATGCCACCCGCCCGGACCCAGCCGCCAAGTCCGGCGCCGACCCTTCTCGAGCCAACCAACCATCAAACAAGCGCCTGAGATCGACGGCGACACCGCGTGTCGCGGCGCCAAATCCCAGCGCAGATCCGGATGCACCGTCAGCGCCAGCGTTGGCGAAACCAACCTCAACGGGCGATCAATAGCCATAGCAATCCGCCTGGGCGGCCGCTGCCAGTCCCCAGGGCAACCGGTCGGGGGCAGGGTCACTGGGTATACTCCTGCCGATCGACGGGCCCATCAAGGAGACTACACCGTGATCAAAACTGCGTCGGTCAGCTGGCGCCACGATCTGGCATTCAGCGGCCGGCACCACGGCAGCCCTGAGCTCAACTTGCGACCAGCGGAGGCCGAGGCCGGCGAATACTCTCCACTCCATTTGGTGCTGGTGGGCCTGGCCGGCTGCACGGGCATGGACGTGATTTCCATTCTGTCGAAGAAACAGCAGCAGGTGACGGCCTTCTCCGTACATGTTGAGGCGGATCAAGCGGAGGACTACCCTAAGGTTTTCACCAATATCAAAGTTATGTACCGGGTGGCCGGCCACGCGATCGCCGACGAGGCGGTCAAGCGTTCGATCGAACTGTCGGTGACGAAGTACTGCCCGGTCAACGCAATGCTGGGGCAGGTCGTCGATATCGAGTACGACTACGAGATTGAACCTGCCACCGATGGCTAGGCGCCGCGCCCGACAGGCTACTCGCGGCGTTCAAGCTTGAGCGCCGCCGAATTGATGCAGTAGCGCAATCCGGTGGGCGCCGGGCCATCGTCAAAGACGTGGCCAAGATGGGCATCGCACCGCTGACAGACCACTTCCTGGCGGCGCATGCCCAACGACCTGTCCTCGTGGAATCCGACGTTCTCTTCTTCCGCAGGCGAGGTGAAGCTGGGCCAACCCGTGCCCGATTCGTACTTGTCGTCTGAGTCAAAGAGCCGCGCGCCACAGCACACACAACGGTAGCTCCCGGCTTCCTTGCTGTCGTAGTAGTCCCCGGTGAAAGCGCGCTCTGTGCCGCCCTGGCGGGTTACCTGGTACTGGAGTGGCGAAAGCTGTTCCTGCCACTGCTGATCGGTTTTCTCCACCTTCTCCATTGTTGAACTACCTCCTCAGCCCGTCACGTCCAACGGTCGGAAGTGTACCATCGGGCAAAGACCATCTGAGTCCACGCGTGGGGATGTTGCTATCAACGTCCCCACGAAGGCCCCTCCCCCGGCAGGGCGCGGCGACGGGTTTCAACTCCCCGCCGCACCGTTCGACAGCCCTTCGGCAAGCACAGGGCAGCCATGGGCTTGCTCAGGGACGGCTTGGAACTGGTGCTGGGGACAGTGTCAGGAGTGGGGAGTTGAAAGAATGTAATGGTCCGGGGACTGCGTCATGATTGGAGCGCAGCGAAAGGGTAGTGGTGCTCGGGGGAGGGTTAGGCCCGCAGGGTAAAGAAGGTGTAGTGGTACAGGATGCGGCCGTCGCGAACGCTGAGCGTGTCATTGCCATCCAGCACCCGGCCGGATTTGCTGGTGGCTTTCCAGGTGAAGACGCGGGTATTGCCATCCGAGATCTTGCCGGTGAACTCGTACGAACCCTTGGGCAGCAGCTCATCGAACATCGTCCGATACCAGGTCTCGACCTGCCCCTTGCCGACCACCGTGCGGTCACCGTTGACATGAGCCGCGTGGTCCATGTACAGGCCGGCGACATGGCCGGCGTCATGCTGGTTAAGACGGCCAATAAGGCGCTCCGGCATGTCGGCCACCGGCGGCTTGAACGGCCAATCAAAGGTGGCGACCGCCTGGAACAACGGGAGGTACGGGTCGCGCGTGGCGAAGTCCCAGCTCCAGGCATTGGCGGCCGGCAGTCCCATCTCCTTGGCCCTGGATAGGAAACGCTGGATCTCTTCCGGGGTCGGCTTCCAATCGCCGCGCACATAGGTGGGCGCTGTCGGGATAATGGGGCGGGTGTTGGTCAGCCCCATGTATTGATCTACACATCGCTGCAGCTGTTCTTCCGGATTGTGGGCTTGCTCAAAGTAGACCTGGGGCATGGCGTAATCACAGGCCGCCATGAATTCCTCCCACGGAAGGGCCGGATGGGTGCGGGGGTAGCGGTAGCTGGACAAGGCAATGGGCAGATCTGGGTAGAACTTGCGCAGCTCGGCCATGAATTGGCCCGCCGCCTTGGCCTTGCGCCGGTCCCGGTACTCGTGCTCGGCGTCGATCACATAGCCATCAACCCCCAACTCGCCAATGCGTTTGATCGCCCGCTGCGCCTCGGCCAGGGGTTCATCCCCGCGCACGTAATGCCAGCCCCACACCTGGATGCCGGCTGCCTTCAGGGCGGACAGGACCGGTGGGATCAGATCGATCTCCCGCTCCTTGTCTACGTTGTAGTCCCAGTAGCCACCATCGGCGATCTTGATCAGCACATGGGACAAACCGGCGGCGGTCGCCCTGGCGACAATGCGCGCCGGATCGCCGCCGTCACAGCGGGGAATCTGCCACAAGTAGTAGCCCTTGCCCAAGAGGTCCATCGGCCCTTAGTGTGCAAGTTCTGTGCCCTTTGCACGGGAGTATCAATGGACCGAAGCAGTCCTAGCGAAGGTCGCTGCCGCGTTTCAAAGAACTCGGACCGTAGCGTTGCCGAATGCGATCTACGGCTTGCAGCAGCTTTTCGTCGTGCTCCCACGATCGATCGAACAGTTCAAGCTGGCGAATGGGTGGCCCCAGGTCGGCCACGCCAACGCCGATCAATCGAACCGGCCGTCCCGGCCGCCAGACAATGCCAAGAAGTTGGCGGGCGGTCGCGTAGATCTCGTTGTCGAGATCGGTCAGGTGCCCCAGCCGTGTTTGGCGGGTGATGGTGGTGAAGTCGGGCCAGCGCAGCTTGAGCCTGACTGTCGACCCAGCATAGCCTTCGGAACGGAGCCGCCGTCCGACCTGCTCGCTGAGGTGAAGCAGAGTGTGCTCCAGCACCTCGGTCTCGCCTTGGTCGCGGGCGAAGGTCGTTTCGGCCGACATAGATTTGGGTTCGTGCTCGGACACGACCGGGCTGTCGTCCTGGCCCCGCGCCCGGGCAATCAGTTCCAGGGCGCGGTCCCCAACTGCCGCCCGCAACCGCCGCGGGGCGCAGGCGGCGATATCGCCAATCGTGCGCAAGTTCAGCCGGTCGAGCGTTTCGGCAGTCTTGGGCCCCACACCCCGCAGCATGCGCATTGGCAGCGGCGCCAGGAAGGCGGCCTGCTGGCCCGGGGGCACAACGACCATGCCGTGCGGTTTGCCGACATCTGAGGCGATCTTGGCCAGCAGCTTGTTGGGGGCCACGCCCCATGAACTGGGCAGGCTGAATTCAGAGTCGATTTGCGCTTGCAGGCGCTCGGCCAGCTGGCGCCCCGGCAGCGGTGCATTGGCGCCCAGATCAAGATAGGCTTCGTCGATCGACACCTGCTCGATCACCGGCGCCGACTTGCGCAGCAGATCCATCACCTGGCGCGAGTGCCGGCCATAATCACCGCGATGACCGCTGATCACAATCAGGTCGCGACACAGCCGCAGCGCCTGCGCCGTCGGCATGGCCGAGCGCACGCCAAACTTGCGGGCCGGATACGAGGCGGAAGCCACGACCCCGCGCCCCTCGGGCGTTCCACCCACTACAAACGGCTTGCCAGCCAGCGACGGGTCAAGCAGTTCCTCGACCGAACAGAAGAAGGCGTCAAGGTCCATGTGCAAGATCGTGCGCTGGCTTCTATCGACAGCCATCATCATCTGGCCTACAATGACCGAAACCGCTTTCGGAGCCCGCCATGCGAACCTGCAGCCAATGCCGATCCAGGTCGCCGGACAGCGAGACCCGCTGCGTCGGATGCGGCGCCGATCTGGATGAGCTTTCCGAAACCGCCGTGGCGCTGGCCCGGCTGAAGGCCAATCCACGCGTTGGCGGCATTCGGGTCATCCCTCACGGGGATTGCTGCCCAACTTGCCGGGCGGCCGAGGGTGAGTTTCGCAAACAGGACGTGCCCGACCTGCCCGTCCAGGGCTGCTCGCACCCGCTCGGGTGCCGCTGCTTCTATGAACCGTCGCTGGTCGAACTCTACCCGTAAGTCAGCCATCCTTACTGGCCTCGAACGCGGCCAGTGCCTGGCGGCCGGCAGCTAGGGCCCCCGCCCGATCGGTCACGCGCCCAGCGATCTGGGCCTCCCGAATGGCTTCGAGCGCCTCCCCCAACCAGGGCCCCGGCGCACGCCCCAGGTCGGACGCCAACCGATCACCCCGGATCAACGGCTCAGGGCTGAGCAGGTCGCGCCGTTCGTAGTAGGTCTCGAGGTGTGACCGGGCCCGATCCAGCCAGGCACGCCACAGGTCGGGATCAGGGGGCCCGTCAAAGCGGGCCAGGCAGCAGCCCAGGGCCAGCAGGATCAACTCAACGCCCGCCGGACCGTAGCCCCGAAAGTAGCGATAGTGATCGAGTGGGGTAAGCCCGGACAACCAGGCTTCGTCCTGGCTGGCCGCCATTCCCCGCTGCACGGCAGCCAGATGCTGGTGTTCGGCACCACTTAGCCGTAGCAGCTCGGCCGCATCGGTCAGATCGGGAATCGGTTGCGAGACCCGGTTGGAGCAGATTGGGCCGGCGTACAGCGCCGCCAACACCAGCAGCTGACGCCGCGACCGGTCTCCCGTCACCCGTTCGGCCAGATCCATCGCCAGCTCCATCCGGAACCGGCCAAGGCGCAATGAGGCCTGGGCCAGCACAACATCGCCGGAGTCTTCGTCGTCATGGGGCCCGACAAAAGCCCCCAATATGGCCAACAGTCGGTCCGCCAGGCGCACACCCACTTCGATAGCACCGCTATCCCTCCACCCGGGCAAGACGGCGGTCAGCAGCTCCATTTGATTGGCTACACGCAAGGCACCGGCCGCCTGGGGCAAGCCGAGCAGACGAAAGAGCTCATCACGCTGCCGTTCGGGTGACACCTGGCCGAGGTCCGTCCTGGCCATCCGAACCGCCTGGATCAAGTCCGGCGTCAGGCGGAACCCAAGCTCGTGGCCGAGCCGCACGGCACGGAGTGCCCGCACTGGGTCCTGCGCGATTGAATCCGGTTGACACGGGCGCAATTGGCCAGCGCGCAGGTCCTGCAGCCCAGCGGTTGGGTCGACCAAATCCTCCCCTCCCAGGGGCCGCGCCATGGCGTTGATCGTAAAGTCACGCAGGCCGAGATCCTGATCGATGGAGCCGGCTCGTAACCGGGCGAAGTCGAGCGAGTGCCAGTCGCCGGCCGCCCCGACCGGTACGACCCGCCCGGCGTCGCGGTCGGTATCCAGATCGTAGTAGGCGGAACGCAAAGTGGCGGCAACCGCACGGGCCAGCCGGCGGGCCGGCCCATCGACGGCGAAGTCAAAATCGAGGACGGTTCGCCCGAGGAAGGGGTCCCGCACCGCCCCACCGACCAGCCAGACGGCGCAGCCCAGTTCACCCGCCGCTTGCTGGACGGCGGACGCCACCGGGGCTGGCATGGGAACCGAGGTCATGGCCTGGCCCGTCAGCTTGGTTCAAGATACTTGTCGGGCCGAACGACGCCCACAAATGGCAGATTGCGGTAGTACTCGTCTAGGTCCAGGCCATAGCCAAAAACGAACTTGTCGGGAATAGTGAACCCGCGGTAGTCGATCGGAACCTCGGCTTTGCGGCGCGAGGCCTTGTCGAGCAGTGCGCAGACCTTTAGGCTCGTGGGATGGCGTGTGCGCAGCAATTCCAGCACCGAGGCGATCGTGTGGCCGCTGTCGATGATGTCCTCGACCAGCAGCACGTTGCGGTCGGTGATCGAGGTCGTTAGATCCAGGGTGATTCGGACCTCGCCACTGGTCTCGCGGGCGCCCGCCCCGTACGACGACACGGCCATGAAGTCGATGGCATGGGGAATGGTCAGTGTCCGCATCAGATCGGTCAGGAAAAGCACGCCGCCCCGCAGGATACAGATGAGCAGCAGGTCTAATCCCTGGTAGTCACGGCTGATCTCCTGGCCAAGCTCGGCGATCCTGGTCCGCAACTGGTCCTCATCAATCAGCACTTCGGCCAGCAGCTCCTGGTAGGGAGCAATGGCCCTCATCGTGGCACCTGATGGTGCAGGCGGCAGCGGGCCTCATACAGTTCGCTGGCCCCGACCACCACGATAGGCTCATCGTAACGGGCCGGCTCGCCATCGATCAGCCGCTGGGTCCGGGCGGCGTCGCCGCCACAGATCATGCAAATGGCATGCAGTTTGTCCACCTGCTCGGCATTGGCCATAAGAGCTGGCATGGGCCCGAAGGGTTCTCCGCGGAAGTCGGTGTCCAGCCCGGCAACAATGACCCGCAGCCCCTGGTCGGCCAATTGCTCGACGACTTGAGATATCCCCGGATCAAAGAACTGGGCTTCATCGATGCCGATGACGGTCGTCCCGCGCGCTACTTCGGCCAGGATCCGCTCGGGGCTATCGACCGGGGTGGCATCGAACTCTGACCCGGCGTGGGATTTGACTTTGTGCTGACCAAAACGAGTGTCGAGCTGGGGTTTGAAGACCTGGATCTGCTGCTTGGCAATCTCGGCCCGACGCAGCCTGCGTATCAACTCGTCGGTCTTGCCGCTGAACATCGACCCGGTGATAACTTCGACCCCCCCGCTGGTGTGTCGCATGTGCGGATTCGCCTCCAGCTGACAATCAAAACGGGCGGGCTCTAGGCCCGCCCGTAGTCTACCTCAGGGCTGAAACAGCGCCAATTTGGACGGCTAGACCTGTGGTTCGGTGGCCGCCTCAGGCAGCACGTATCCCATCCGTTTGAGGGCCCGCTTCAAGTCGGCCAGGCTCTTGCGGCCAAAGCCGTCGATCTCGAGCAAACCGGCGTCGCCCTGTTCCAGGCGAGCGAGCGCGTCGCCGACGACAACGATCTCGGCCTTTTCCAGCGCCGATTCGATGCGCGCCCCCAACTCCAGTTCGGCGATGGGCAGCTCGGGGGAGGTCTTGGCTTGTTCGCTGGCTACCTGGTCCTCAAGATATTCCTGGCGGGCCTGCAGCTTCTTGTAGAAGCGATCGACCTGACCCTCGGTGTCGACGATGCGCTGCTCACCGGTGAAGAATGGGTGGCACTGCGAGCATACGTCGGTGTAGATCTCCTCGGCGGTCGAACCGGTTGTCCAGGTGTTGCCGCAGGCGCACACCACCTTGGCTTCCGGATAGTAGGTTGGGTGGATATCGGTTTTCATGCTTATTGCACCTTCTCAGCTTGGCGAACCCTCACCAATACAAGGCAACCATCGCTAGCCGGGGACGACGCTAACGCGTTTGCGGCCGCCGCGGGCAAAGTCGAAGGCGACCACGCCGTCGGCGGTGGCGAACAGAGTGTCATCCTTGCCGCGGCCCACATTCTCACCAGGGTGGATGCGGGTTCCCCGCTGCCGGACCAGAATGTTGCCGGCGATGACCGCCTCGCCGGCGAAACGCTTCACGCCGAGGCGTTGGGATTGACTGTCACGACCGTTGCGGCTGGAGCCGCCGCCTTTCTTGTGTGCCATTTCGAGCCTCCTACCAACTCGCTATTCTACGAACGCTTGCCCGACTGCGCCTTGCGAATGGCGTCGCGCAAGTCCTGCACCAGCACATTGCCGCCGGTACCCGATCCGGTCTCGGGCATGACACCCAACTCTTCGGCCAAGGCTTCCAAATCGGCCTTCAGCATGGAGTCCAGATCGACCGCTTCGCCCGTTGGTCTGGCCGCCGGTTTCTCGGTGGGCTTGGCGGCCGGTTTTTCGGACATGGCTTCGACCGGTTTGTCGTCCCGTTTGGCCGGTTTGCCGCCCGCCAGCTCAATGGCATCGATCTGCACCCGGGTGTAGTGCTGCCGGTGGCCCTGGCGTTTGCGGTAGCGGACCTTCGGCTTGTACTTGAAAACCAGGATCTTCGGCCCCTTGACCTGGCCGACAACCTTGGCCGTGACCGCCGCGCCACTAATGAAGGGCTCGCCGACCACCACCTGGCCATCGTCCGCTGTCAGCAGGACCTGGTCGAATGTCAGCTGCTCGCCGACCTCGACCTTGATCCGGTCGATATCAATCGTCTGTCCATGGCGGGCGACGTACTGTTTGCCGCCGCTCTCGAAAACTGCGTATGCCATCGCGCTCCTCAGCTTCGCTTCACCACAGGGCCCGCGCCCAAACGCCGGCCGGCGGGGAAGATGGGGATACATAGAGCCGCCCCAGCCGCGTCGCCGGGGCAACTCATGGATTATAAAGGTTGGCTCAACGGCCTGTCAACGGTTGGCGGGCCGGCGGGCTTAGTCGGCGGCGACGGCCTCCGGCTCGGCAATCTCCTCCGCCTCGGCCGCATCCTCCGCCCCGTCCAGGCGCTCATCGAACAGCACCTTTGCTTCGCCGGGGAAGCCCGTGCCAGCCGGGATCAACGCGCCGATGATCACGTTCTCTTTGAGCCCGCGCAAGTGATCGGTCTTGCCTTCGATGGCCGCACCGGACAGCACCTTGATCGTGTGCTGGAACGAGGCCGCCGAAAGGAAGGACTCGGTGTTGAGCGAGGCCTTGGTGATGCCCAGCAGGACCTGGGCGGCGCGCGCCGGCCGAGTGCCTTCCTCGACCATTCGCCGGTTCAACCGCTGCACATAGAGATGGTCGACCAAGTCGCCCGGCAGCAAGTCGGTGTCGCCCGGATGGGTGATCTGCACCTTCGACAGCATCTTGCGGATGATGACCTCGAAGTGCTTGTCGTTGATGTTCTGACCCTGTGAGCGGTATACCTTCTGAACCTCGGTCAGCAGGTACAACTGCGCCGCCTCGGTTCCCAGAATGCGCAAGATGCGGTGCGGGTTGAGCGAACCTTCGGTCAACTGCACGCCGGCTTCGATCTTGTCGCCGTGCTTGACCAGCAGGCGGGCCGAGGCGGGAATATCGTATTCCTCCTCGTCCTCCTGGTCGTAGGCAATCACGACTTTGCGGTCGTCAACGTTTACGCGCCCGCCGTGGCTGGCCCGGATTTCAGAGTCGCCGCGGCTGGCGATCAGGTCGCCCTCCTCCATTTCCGTCCCATCTTCGGCCTTCAGCGACCAGTTGCCCGGCACCTCGTACTCGTCTCGGATCACCTGGCTGTTATAGATGGACAACACACGCGGCCCATCCGGCATGTCCGGCTCCTGGACCGCGACCTTGCCGGTGATGTCGGCGATGATGGCCTCACCCTTGGGCTTCTTGCGAGCCTCGAACAGCTCCTCGACGCGGGGCAAACCGGTGGTGATGTCACCGCCGGCGGCGACACCGCCTGAGTGGAACGTTCGCAGCGTGAGCTGCGTGCCCGGCTCACCAATCGACTGGGCGGCGACGATACCCACCGACGCGCCCAATTCGACCTCGCGGCCGCGACCCAGGTCCATGCCGTAGCACAGACCGCACAGGCCAAACTGCAGCTCACAGGTCAGCGGTGAGCGTACGAATACCTGCTCAACTTGCGCTTTGTCGATCCGGCGCGCCAGCTCCAGGGTGACCAGATCGTTGGTCTTGGCCAGCACTTCACCCGTCTCGGGGTCGGCCACCCGCTTGGCAATGACCCGGCCATGCAGCCGCGAGGCCAGATCCTGGCCGGCGACGTCATCGCGGCGCCGCACCCAGATGCCTTCGTCCGTGCCGCAGTCGTCGGAGTTGATGATCATATCCTGGGCAACGTCGACCAGGCGGCGTGTCAAGTAGCCGGCATCGGCCGTGCGCAGCGCGGTGTCGGTCAGACCCTTGCGGGCGCCGTGCGTCGAGATGAAATACTCGAGCGTGGTCAGCCCATCGCGGAAGCTCGAGCGAATCGGCAGCGGGATGATGCGGCCGGCCGGGTCGGCCATCAGGCCGCGCATGCCGGCCAGCTGTGAGATCGGGCCGAAGCCGCCCTTGGTGGCGCCGGAGATGGCCATCGTGCTCATATTGCCCGACGGGTCCATCCCCTGACGGACAGCATCAGCCACCCGGTTGGTGGTGTCCTGCCAAAGCTCGATGATGCGTTCGGTTTGCTCACGCTCGGTCAGTAGGCCGCGCTGGTAATCCATCCGGACGGCCTCGGCCTCTTCGAGTGTCTGGCGCACGATTTCTTGTTTCTCGACCGGCACGCTGATGTCGGAGATGGCGATGGTGGTGCCGGACAGGGTCGCGTACTTGAAGCCGATGTCCTTGATGGCATCGACCACTTCCGGCGTGCCGTCTTCCCGCAACAGCAGGTAGATATTGGCCACCAGGTCTTGAATCGAGTTCTTCTCGAGGACCCAGTTGACGAAGTGCATTTCGGGCGGCAGGATCTGGTTGAACAGCACACGGCCGACGGTCGTCTCGACCAACCGGCGCGCGGCCCCGGCCAGCCGCTGACCGTCGTCGGCGTACCACGAGTCGGTCATCAGCTTGATCGGGGTATGGATCTCGAGTTGGCCAAGCTGATAGGCCATCTCGACTTCTTCGGCATTGGCAAAGGCCCGCCCCTGGCCCCGATGGCTCTTGCCCTCGACGCTCATTGTCAAGTAGTAGATGCCGAGCAGCATGTCCTTGGTCGGACCAACGATCGGTTCACCGTTGGCCGGCTTGAGCAGATTGCGGGCCGACAGCATCAGCTCGCGCGCTTCGGTGACCGCCTTCTGCGAAAGTGGCAGGTGAACCGACATTTGGTCGCCGTCGAAGTCGGCGTTGAACGCCGAGCACACCAGTGGATGAAGCTGGATGGCCTTGCCCTCGACCAGCACGGGCTCGAAAGCCTGGATGCCCAGGCGGTGGAGCGTCGGCGCCCGGTTGAGCAGCACCGGCCGGTCCTTAATTACCTCTTCGAGCACTTCCCAGACCTCGGGCCTCTCACGCTCGATAATCCGCTTGGCGCCCTTGACGTTAGCGGCGTAGTTGTACGCGACCAACTTGGAGATCACGAATGGCCGGTACAGCTCGAGCGCCATCGTCTTGGGCAGGCCACACTGGTGAATCTTAAGGTGCGGGCCGATAACGATCACCGACCGGCCTGAGTAGTCAACACGCTTGCCCAACAGATTGCGGCGGAACCGCCCCTTCTTGCCTTTGAGCATATCGCTGAGTGATTTCAGCTCGCGCCGCCCACGCCGCGAAAGGGCCTTGCCCCGCTGCGAGTTGTCGATCAGGGAGTCAACCGCCTCTTGCAGCATCCGCTTCTCGTTGCGCACAATGACATCGGGTGCGCCGAGCTCGACCAGACGCTTCAATCGATTGTTGCGGTTGATGACACGGCGGTACAGGTCATTCAAGTCCGAGGTAGCGAAGCGGCCGCCGTCAAGCTGCACCATCGGGCGCAGATCCGGGGGGATCACGGGCAGGACCGTCAGCACCATCCACTCGGGACGGTTGCTTGAGCGACGGAATGCCTCGACGACCTTGAGCCGTTTGGTCGCCTTCTTCTTGCGCTGCTTGCTGCGGGTGGTGCGAATCTCCTCCCACAGATCGGCCGCCATCACTTCCAGGTCGAGCCCCTGCAGTATCTCGTAGAAGGCCTCGGCACCCATATCCGCCCGGAACACCTGGCCCCACTTGGCCTTAAGCTCCCGGTAACGGCTCTCGCCGAGGAACATCATTTGCTTGATCGACTCGAGCTCTTCGCGATCGTGCATCAGGCGGTCGCGCGTGCCCTCACCTTGCTCGTCGACGGCCTGCTCGATCTCCTCGACCGACCGCTCGGCTTCGGCCTTGGTCTCTTCGATCTCGGCCTCGACCTTGGCCAGCTCGGCATCGCGCTTCTCTTTGAGTTCGGCCTCTACCTTGTCCAGATGCTGCTTGACCGCTTCCTGGACGCGAGTGATGTGATCGTTAGAGATGGTCTCGCCCTTTTCGGCGATGACCGCGTCGATGGCCTTGAGCTTGATGGCGCTGCGGATGGTGCTGCCCACCTTGTCGCGCACCTCGGCCTCGAGCCGTTGGCCCTCTTGAATCACCGGCTCGATCTGCGAGCCGACACCCTCTTCGTACTCTTCTTCTATCTGGGCTTTGCGGCCTTCTAGGTCGGCCAGCTTCTCATCACGGGCTTCCTTGAGCACCTCAATCGTTTGCTGGCGGGCTTCGACCTCATCCTTGGCCAGCCCTTCGATTTCCTCTTCCAGGCGCTTGAGGGCCTTCTTGCGAGCATCTTCATCGACGAAGGTGACGATGTATTGGGCGAAATACAGCACGCGGTCTAGGTTGCGGCGAGAGACGTCGATCAGCAGGCCCATGTAGGAAGGCACACGGCGGGTGTACCAGACGTGGGCGACGGGGGCGGCCAACGAAATGTGACCCATCCGTTCCCGGCGCACCGACGAGCGGGTTACCTCAACGCCACACTTTTCGCAAGTGATCCCCTTAAAGCGGATATTCTTATACTTACCGCAATAGCACTGCCAATCCTTGCTGGGGCCGAAAATGGCCTCGTCGAATAGGCCATCCTTCTCCGGCCGCAGCCGCCGGTAGTTGATCGTTTCCGGCTTCAATACCTCACCATGTGACCAGCTGTAGATCGTCTCAGGCGATGCCAGACTGATCCTCAGCGCACGATATGCTTTGGCTTCCACCCATCAACCTCCGTCAGGAACTCTGCCCAGGGCTTGCGCGACTCCTCATCGAACAAACGTGCTACTAGGTAGGCAATGCAAAAGAAGCGCATGAGGTACTTTTTCCCTCAAGCGCTGTCGCCGGCGCTCATTCTACTGATAGCCCATGTAGGCTTGATTTTACCCCAACCCGCCCGGCTGTCAACCCTGAGACGGTCCTATTTAAGTGCTGGCTGGGCGCCAGCTACCAACACCGTGGCCGGGTCGAGCGGCACTTCGATGAAGAAGGTGCTGCCAGACCCCAGGCGGCTGTCGAGTCCGACCTGGCCCCCATGCTGCTCGACGATTGACTTGACGATCGCCAGGCCCAACCCCGAGCCTCGGGTTTTCAAGCTTTCGGGGCGGCGGGCACGGTAGAAACGCTCAAACAGGTGAGCCTGATCAGCCGGCGCAATGCCCAGGCCGGTATCGATCACTTCGAGGCGCCAGCGGTCGTCGAGTTGCTCCGCCTCGATGCGCACTTTGCCTTTGCCCGACGTGTACTTGATAGCGTTGTCAACCAGATTGGCGATGGCTTGCCGTAACAGAGTCCGGTCGGCCAGCAAGCGGATACCATTGGCCGGCATCTCAACCTCCAGGCTGACCTGCTTGTTGACAGCGGTCGGCCGGTAATTGTCGACGACCTCCTGGACGATTTCCGCCAACTCGACCGGTTGCAGTTCAAGACCCAGGCCGGCGTCGATGCGACCCAGGTCGAGCAAGTTTTCCACCAACTGCCCCATGCCATCGATGCTATCAAGTATCTTGGTGACGAATTCCTTCTGTTGCTCGTTGAGAGCCCCGACCATCGAGATCATGGTCGAGTAGCCGCGCATCAGGGTTAGCGGCGCCCGCAGATCATGGCTTACGGTGGAGACGAATTCCGACTTGAGCATGTCGAGCTTCTTGTAGTAGGTAATGTCCCACAGGACGCACAGCCGGCCGGTTGAAGGCCGGCCAGCCAAGCCCAGCTGGCGGATCGACGCCGACAGCACCCGACCACCTTCGAGCTGGATTTCCGCCGGATCGTCATCGTCTGGCCCCTCGGCCAGCAAGCGCCGGACTTCAGGCGAGGTGACGACCTCATCGGCTGGTCTGTCGATGGCTTCCGCAGGAGGAATGGTCAACACGGCGCCGGCCGCCGGATTGGCCAGCGTCACCCGCCCCAAGCCATCGACGGCAATGACGGCATCCGGAGTCACCTCGAGCACCGCACCCAGCCGCTGGCGCTCTTCTTCCGCCTGCTGGAAAAGCGCCACATTCGCCAGCCAGACCCCCAGCTGGGCGCTGATGATCGCCAGTAAGTTGCGGTCTTCCGCCGAGTAGGGCTGGCGCCGGGCGCGGGCCAACCAAAGGGCGCCGGCAAAGCCATCTTCGGTGCGGACGGGTGCGGCCATCAACGCACCCAGGTCATCGTGGATCCCACCCAGGTCGAGGACGGCGCGGGCACGGGCCGGGTTCTCAAGGGCAAACGGGCCCCGCTGCCGGCTAAGGGCGAGCAGCTGGCTGTCAAGCTGGGCATGGCCGGCGGCCCCGCCCGCCTGTCGCGCCTCGGGAGCAAAGGAGCCATCCACCGGCCCTGCACCGAGCGAAAGCCGGGCGACATCGCTGCCGGTCATGGCCCGGAGCCCTTCGAGCACCGGCGGGAGCGACTGCTCCAGCGCCAGGTCGGCGGCCAAGCTTTGGCTGACACGCAGCAACAAGTCCATCTGGTCGAGACGGCTCTTGAGACCGGTGCGCATTCGCTCAAAGGCTCCGGCCAACTGCCCGACCTCATCCTCGCCTTCCGGATCAACCGGCCGGTCCAAATTGCCCTCGGCGATCGCCCCGGCCGCCTCCGCCATCTGGCGCAGCGGTTGGGTCAGGCGTTGGCTGCTCCAATAGATGAAGGCAACGAAGATCAAGCCGACGCCCGTCAGCACGGCCAGCAGCCGCCCGGCAATGGGCATTGCCGTCTGGTCAATCACCCGCTGGGGAAGCAAAGTAACGATACGCCAATCGGAGCCCGTCACCCCGTGCACCAACTCCAATCGGCGCGTCCCGTCAGGTGCCGAGCCGAGCACGACCTGACCGACGCTCGCTGATTCCAGTGGATAACTGCCCATGACCTGGGCCGGATCGACGTGCAGCAAGATTGTTCCCTGGCCGTCAACCAGGATGACCTCACCCTGCGCCGGCTGCTCGATAAGCGAGCGCACCGGCCGCAATAGCGGATGGTCGGCCAAGGAGGCCCAGCCGGCCACGACGCCAAGGATCTGACTGCCGTCGGCGGCGCCGACCGGGGCCAGAAAGACCACACCGGCGCCCGATTCCAACCCCAGGGGACGAAGTGTCACTTCCTGGGGCACGCCTTCGAGGGCCAGCGCCAGCGGGGTTGCCAACTCCGACAGCTGAGGCAAGCTGCTTCCGGCGGGATGTCTGGCGATGACCACGCCGTCGGCGCCAACCACGAACAACTGGTCAAAGACGGGATCGGCCGCCAGCAGGGTTTCAAGCGGCTCGGTTTGCGGGTCGGCGCCCAGCATAGGGGAGGCCTCGTTCGCCAATTGGCGCACCGTGGCTCGCCCCGTCTGAATGAAGAACGGTACAGCGTTGCCCGCCTGTTCCGCCGTGCGACGCATCCCGTCGGCGAACAACTCTGCCACGGCTTCTCTGGCCAACAGCCATTGACCGGCGGCCAAGCCAACGGCCGCCGCCACGCCAACCAGCACGACCGCCGAAAGGAGCCGAGTTGCCAGAGTTCGGTTGTAAGGCGCCGCCCGCAACGCTGCCGGCTGGCGCCAAAGCTGCGGTCGTCGGGCGCGAATCAATTCACCCGTCCCGCCGGCCAGCAAGCCCTCCAGCAGGCCGCCAGCCAGGGTCGCCGGCAGCAGTGTCAGGGTGAAGTTCAATCCGTCATAGAGCGACCCACCGGTGTGAGCGAACAACTCCCCCGCCCGCAGCACGCCAAACAGCAGGCCGGCAATTATTCCGGCTCCAAGGGGGCGCCGAAACAGGCGGGCAGCCGACTCACGGTAAGGAATGACGAGCAAGCTGGCAGCCAACGCGGCTTGCAGTGCCATGCTGACCGGGGTCATCAGACTCCCGGTGATCCAGCCGCCGCGCGCCAGCCCGCCGGCAAAGGCCACCAGGGCCGCCTGGGGTGCCCCCATCAAACCGGCGGCGGCCATCCAGGGCAATGCACCCAACAGGCTGAATGCTGGCGAGATCGGGGCGCGGGGGACACCCGGCAGGGCCATCGAGCCGGGGATATGACCGATGAGAAGCAGTTCCGCCAGGGGCGCCACGAACACGAGTGCCAGCAAGAGACCGGTTTCCCCAGCCTCATTCGTGGACCGGCCGTTTGCCCGCCGAACCAGCGGTGGGACGATCAGGCTGAGCAACCAGATGACCATCAGAGCCAACTGCAGATACCCCGCCGAGCGGAGGGGCGCTGCCAGCAGGAATGCGCTGTCGATAGCCCACAATTCGATCGTCATTGGTTTTGGCGGCCCGGAGGCCGCGGCGATTATAGCATCGGGCGCCAGCGAGACCAGTGGGCTTTCCTTGCTAGCTTGAATCAGTTATCCTAGGAGCCGCAGAAGCGGGCCCTCGCGGCGCAGCTCAGGAGCCCCCATGTCCGACAAAATCCTGATTGTCGACGACGATGTCGACACACTAAAGCTTGTGGGCTTAATGCTGGAACGACAGGGATACAACATCTCGGTCGCCAGCAACGGTGTCCAGGGGCTGCGTAAGGCCGCCTCGGACAAGCCCGATCTCATCTTGCTCGATGTCATGATGCCAGATATGGATGGCTACGAGGTGACGCAGCGACTGCGCAGCGACCCGAGCCTGGCGCACATCCCCATCATCATGTTCACCGCCAAATCAATGGTCGACGATAAAGTGGCCGGATTCGAAGCCGGGGTTGACGACTACCTGACCAAACCAACCCACCCCGCTGAATTAACGGCGCACGTCAAGGCCGTACTGGCGCGCTCGTCCCAGTCCAAAGCGGCCCCGCCAACCAGTGAGAAAGCGACCGTGATCGGATTTCTCGGAGCGCGCGGCGGCTTGGGCACGACTACCACCGCCATCAATGCCGCCATCGCTCTGCAGAACCGTGGCCACGACGTTATCCTGGCCGAGATGAACCCCGGCCGCGCCAGCTTGCGGCTCGATCTCAACCTGGAACGCGGGTCGGGCCTGGCCAATTTGCTGACACGTTCGCTGAAAGATATCCACCTTCGCTCGGTCGAAACTGAGTTGGTCAATCATAAGTCGGGCGTCCGTCTGCTGATGGCCGACTACCGGCCAACCGAGGTTGAGCTGGCCCAGGCGGTCCCGCAAATGGAAGCCATTGTCAGCAATCTAGGGGCGATGGCGACTGCCATCTTGCTCGATTTCGGCTCGGGCCTGCCGGTCTACCTCAAGCCCCTGCTGGACCTGACCGACCGCTTGGTCATCGTCGGCGAACCGCTTTATCCGAGTAACCGCTTTGCCTTGGCGCTGGTCGATGAGCTCGAGTCATCCGGCTATGGCCGGCACAAGATGAGCGTGGTGCTCGTGACCAAGTCCCGCACCAGCCTGCAGATCCCGTGGCGCCAGGTGCAGGCCGACCTCGGCGTCGAACTGGCAGGAATCTTCCCGCCAGCCGCCGAGCAGTCCCACCAGGCGGCCCAAACGGGCACGCCACTGGTGATGATGGAACAGAACAGCCTGCTTACCGACCAGATCCAGCAAATGGCCGAAAACCTGGCGAACTACCTGCAACCGGTCCGAGGCTAACCAACCACTTGGGCGCCTCCGGCTTCAACCAGGATCTGCGCCGCGCCGCTGAGCTCTTAACCGCCGCCCAGCGCACCGTCGCCCTGACCGGCGCCGGTATCTCAACCCCATCGGGCATCCCCGACTTCCGCTCAACCAAAGACGGCCTCTGGCATCAGCACGACCCAATGGAGGTCGCTTCGCTGACCGCATTTCGCTACCAGCCTGAGCGCTTCTTCGCCTGGGTCCGGCCGTTGGCCCAGAACATCCTGGCGGCCCAACCCAACGCGGCCCATAAGGCCTTGGCCGAGCTTGAGGCCGCCGGCCGACTGCGGGCCGTGATCACGCAAAACATCGACGACCTGCACCGCCGGGCCGGCTCAATCGCCGTCTACGAACTGCATGGTCACCTGCGTCAGGCAACCTGTATCCTCTGCTTCCGGCGGTATCCCAGCTCTCGCTTGATGGCCGACTTCGCTGACCTGGGTGAGATCCCCAGGTGCCGGGCCTGTGGCGGCACGCTCAAGCCTGAAGTCGTGCTGTTTGGCGAACAGCTGCCCTATTTCGTGGTCCAAGAAGCCAAAGCCTTGATCGCCCGCAGCGATTTGGTGTTGGTCATCGGTTCGTCGCTCGAAGTGACGCCCGCGGCCGTGTTCCCGGTGCAAGCGCTCAATGCCGGCGCCCGGCTGATTATCATTAACCGGGATCCCACCTACCTCGACGATCGGGCGGACGTGGTTTTCCGCCAGGATGTGGCCGAGGTCGTACCCGCGCTGGTGCAGGAGGTCATGCGTGGCCAAGGCTGACGACCGCAACGAACGCGAAGAATCCGCCATCCGCAACTATCCACAGCTGGTGCGTAAGTACGCCCGGCTGCTCGAAGTAACCCAGCAACTTGTCTCAACGCTCGAACTGCAGGCTCTGCTGGACTCGATCGTGGAGGCGGCCAAGGAGCTGACCGAATGTGAGGCGGCATCGCTTCTCCTATTTGATCCCCAGACCAATCATCTTTACTTCGAAGCGGCCACCGGCAACTTGATCGATGGCGCCCTCGGCACGGCCATCCCGGTTGAAAGCAGCATCGCCGGCTGGGTTTTCTCCTCCAGCGAACCGCTGGTGGTGGATGACGCGTTGCGCGATCCACGCTTCTTTCGGGAAGTTGATGTGCTCAACCGCTTCCAGACCCGCACCATTCTGGGCGTGCCCCTGCGCACCAAGGACAAAGCCTTCGGTGTGATCGAGGCGGTCAACAAACTATCAGGCACCTTCGATGAGGACGACGTGCGCGTCCTGCAGACCCTGGCCGCCCAGGCTGCAATTGCCATCGAGAATACCCGGCTATTCCAGCAGAGCGACCTGATTGCGGAGATGGTCCATGAGCTGCGAACGCCGCTGGGCGCCCTGACGGCGGCCGCCCACCTGCTTCAGCGGCCTGACCTGCCCGAGGATCAACGTAACAACCTTAGCCAGACGATCTATAAGGAAGTCGAGCGCCTGAACGGAATGGCGGCCGATTTCCTTGAGCTGGCCCGCCTTGAATCTGGCCGCGTGCGTTTCGTGCGCGAGCCGGTCCACCTGGGTGGACTCATCGGCGAGTGCATTGAGATCCTGCGGCCGCAGGCCGACGAGCTAGGGATCACGCTCGAGAGCGACCTCGACGCGAGCCTGGTGCCGGTCCCGGGTGACCGCAACCGGCTCAAGCAGGTCTTCCTCAACTTGCTGACAAACGCCATCAAATACAACAAGCCGAACGGCTCGGTGCGAATTGTTTTGACCAAGGAGGGGGATCAACTGGTGGCGGCGGTGACGGATAAGGGCAAGGGGATCCCGGCCGACAGCCTGCCACACATTTTTGAGCGCTTCTACCGGGTGCCCGACCTTGAAGGCCACGTCGGCGGGACAGGCTTGGGACTGGCTATCGCCAAGCGTATCACCGAGGCGCACCAGGGGACGATCGATCTGCGGAGCGATGTTGGCGTAGGCAGCACCTTCACGATCCGTCTGCCGGCCGGCAGTCCCAGCGCCGGCTACGACACCCGGCCCATCCTGTAGCTCTACCCCTTGCGGCCAAACTGCCGTTCGAGCGACTCCACCGACAGGTGGATCATCGTTGGCCGTCCATGGGGGCAGGTGCGCGGCGAGGCACATGCCTCCAGGTCGCGCACCAGCTGCCGCTGCTCCTCGAGGGAAAGGACCGTGCCGGCTCGCACTGCCGCCCGCTTACAGACCCGGGCCGCAATCAGCGCCTCGGCCTCGGCCGCCAGCGGTGTCTCGTCCTCCTCGAAATCCTCGACGACCGTGTGCAAGGCGCGCTCCGGTGAGAGCCGGTCGAGCAGCGACGGAATGGCCCGCACCTGAAAACTCCCGGGGCCAAACGGCTCAACCTCGAATCCGAGTTCGGCCAGCAGCGGCAGTCGCTCCTCAAGAACGGAGGCGGCGGCAGCTCCGAGTTCGACTACGACCGGCGCCAACAGCCGCTGCGACTCAAGCTTGCCCTCCCGCTGCGCCCGCATGAAGCGCTCAAACAGCACGCGTTCATGGGCCGCATGCTGGTCGATCAGATACAGCCCGTCAGGACCCTCGGCGACCAGGTAGGCCGTGCCCACCTGGCCCACCGCCCGCAGCAGCGGCATATCAGCATTGCGCGGCTCCGCCGGCAGCAATCCAGCCGACCGGTCCGGAGCGTCCAGCTCGGCCAGGTCACGTTGCGCCCAAGCCAGGCCAGGCGTGCCCGGCTCCCCACCCCAGCCAGGCTCCCAGGCAAATTCCGGCGGCGGGGCCTCGCGCAGCAAGGTCGCCCTCACCACCCGTTGTACCAAGGAGAACACGCCCGACGGGTCCTGAAATCTCACCTCCGACTTGGCCGGGTGCACATTGACGTCGACCACTGCCGGCGGCAGCTCGATGAACAAGACGGCCAGCGGATAGCGGCCAACCATTAATAGACCTTGGTAGGCTTGATGGACGGCGGCCGACAGACTGCCATCCTGGACCCAGCGTCCATTCACAAAGAAGGTCAATTGGCCCCGGTTTGAGCGGTGCAGGCTGGGTGGTCCGACGTAACCTGCAACGGACGGCGGCCCCTCCGCTTCCGGAAGTACGATCATTTGCTGGGCTTGCTCGCTCCCCAGCAGCTCGGCCAGAACGGCCCGCCGGTCGCCAAGGCCGTCCGTCTGCAGGCTTGGCCGGCCATCGATTGTCAGTTGGAAGGCAATGGCGGGATAGGTCAACGCATAACGCACGACCAGGTCCTGAATCCTGCGCCGCTCGGTGGCCTCGGTCTTCAGGAACTTGCGCCGGGCCGGCACGTTGTAAAACAAATCGCGCACCCGAACCAACGTGCCCGGCGGTGCGCCCTCTGCATGAATCTGGCGCCCGCCGCTGGACTCGACGACCAGCCGGCGTCCGACGTCTTCGTCACGCGCGCGGGAGATCAGCTCGAAGCGGGAGACGGCTGCGATCGAGGCCAGCGCTTCGCCTCGAAAGCCCAGCGTCCGGATATCGAACAAGTCATCTCGCACCGCCAGTTTGGAGGTGGCATGCCGTTCGACGGCCAACTCGACGTCCTGGGCCGCGATGCCGGCGCCATCGTCGGCCACCTCGATCAACCTTTGACCGCCGCCTTCCACGCTGATTTCGATGCGGCGGGCGCCGGCGTCAATGGCGTTTTCCACCAGTTCCTTGACGACGGAGGCGGGCCGTTCCACTACCTCGCCAGCGGCGATGGCGGAAGCGACTTCGTCTGGCAAGACACGAATGGGCAAGTCTGTCTCCTGCGGGTCAGATTGGCTGCGATTATACGCGCCGCCATTGTTGACACCGTCTCCAGCCGAACCGTATACTGCCGGCCATGAACTGGCAAACCGTGATCACCTTGACCGTGATCTTTGCCGTCACCGCCATCATTCACGCTCGCACGCTGGCACGTCGCCGACGAGGGTTCCTGTTGCTCTGGGCGATTATCGCCTTGCTGGTGCTCCGCTGGGCAAGTTTTCGCGACGCATGGACGCAAGTTGGCGTCGCCGCTGGCGCCGCGTTCCTTCTCTTGCTGGCCTGGTGGGTGCTCCTCGGGCGGCGGCTCGCCCCACCCGACGACAACAACATTCGGGTCTGGACCGAGGAAGACCCCTTCTGATGGCGCTGCCCGAGATTCTGTTCCTCGACCTGGATGATACGCTCTATCCAAGCGACAGCGGCGTTTGGCCGGCCATCTCCGAGCGCATCAACCGCTATCTGATCGAAAACCTGCATATCGGCGCCGGACAGGCCGAGCAGCTACGCCGGCACTACTTCCGCTCGTTTGGCACCACATTGGCCGGGCTCATGGCTGACCACGATATCCAACCAGCCGACTACCTGACGTTCGTCCACGATGTGCCCATCGAAGCATTGATCCAGCCGGATCCTGCCTTGACGGCGGCATTGGAGTCATTGCCTCAGCCTAAGTGGATTTTCACCAACGCCAGTCGCCAGCACGCGGCGCGGGTGCTGGCCGCGCTCGGCCTGACCGATGCGATGCAGGGCATCATCGCCATCGAAGACCTCCAGTACCGGAATAAGCCGGACCTGGTCGCCTACCGGCGAGCGATGACCCTGGCGCAAGCGGCCGAGGCCGCCGGTTGTCTGCTGGTCGACGATCGCTGGCAGAACCTGGTGCCCGCTCGTCGCCTCGGCATGCGAACGGTGTGGGTCGGCCCGCGCGCCGCGGACCACGAAGGCGTCGACCACTGGATCCAGCATGTGGGGCAATTGCCGAGGATCCTGGATGACCTGGGGCACGCCAATGGGAGGCTGGATGCTGGCCGGGATTGAAGGGCGTTGGATTGCCATCTTCATTGTGGCCGCCGTGCTCCTGTTCAACGCCGGCTTGATCTACGGACTGCTCAGCGGCGGCATCCAGCAGCAGATCGACATGCTGCGGCGGGCGGCCGACCGGGCGCGCCACCCCTGGGCCCACGAGGACAAGGCGCTCGAGGCGCTGCATGAAAAGGCCAACAGGCTCCGCGGCGTCGATACCAACAATGACGATTGACAAACGCGTCAGCATGGCCGCCGCACTGGAGCGCGTCCCGGCTGAAGGCGCGCGGCTCGCCTTCGGTGGGGTCACCCTGTATCGCCGGCCGCTGGCCTTTGCGCTGGCCTTGCTGGCCAAGCATCAGCATGCCGGCACACCACGCGCTCTTACGTTGATCTGTTTTACAGCCGGCCTGGAGAGCGACCTGCTGGTCGGCCAGGGGATGGTGGAAACAGTGCGTTCGTGCTACTTCGGGCTGGAAGCGTTCGGCTTGGCGCCGCACTTCACCAAGGCCGCCGGGGAGGGCTCGATCCAGGTCACCGAAGAGTCGGAGGCCAGCCTGGCCAGCGGACTGCGGGCGGCCATGGCCGGTGTCGGTTTCCTGCCGTCCCTCGCGTGGCAAGGCACCGATCTGCTCAAACTGCGCCCAGATGTCAAGACGGTTGTTGATCCGTACAGCGGTGAGGAACTAACCGCCTTCCCAGCGCTCGAGATCGACGTCGCCGTGATCCATGCCCTCGAGGCCGACCCGGAGGGCAACGCTGTAATTGGCGGCAACCAGGGCGTGGATGCCGAACTGGCCCTGGTGGCCGAGCAAGTGATCGTAACCGCCGAGCGGATCGTGCCAGCGCTCGATCGGGCGGACCTGATCTCACCGGCGATTGACGCCGTCGTCGAGGCCCCCAATGGCGCCTGGCCGACGTCCTGTCACCCTTTGTACCCACTCGACGGCCAGGCACTGCTCGACTACCTGGAAGCCATTGGCACGGAAGGGTACAGGGAACTACTGGTCGCCTGGCAAGCGCGGCACAATCTCGCTGGGGCCTAGAACCAAACAGCGTGACCGGCGCTGGATGCGGGACGCAGGGTTTGGAGCACTGGGCGGACCCGCTGAGAGGCTAGCTCCTGGTAGCTAGCTGCGAAGGGAGATAACTGCTAGACACAAACTCCTGACCAATTCCGATCAGGTTCGTGCCTTTCCAATTCGTAGTCTCTTTGTGGTGTCCGCGCTTGGCGTCATCAGACCACCCTGCGCTAATCTCCCCTTCATACTTGTATGGTATGTTTCCCCCCACTTGGCTCGAGCGAACGAGAGGCGTGGGTAGGTGAGCAGACCGAAGGCTCTTGTCGTTATCGTTGGCGTGTTGGCGGGTCTGATTCTATCGGCCGGTTTGGTCGGGGCGGGCGTGGCCATCGGCCAGGCCCTGCCTGCGCTGAATCTGGGGGACAGTGCCATCTTGCCGACCCTGCCGGCCATCGGCTCGCCAGCGCAGGATGCCGAGCCTTCCCCTAGCGCCACCCCCATTGACACCGACGAGCTTTTTGCACCCTTCTGGGACGCCTGGCGCATTGTCCATGAGGACTACGTCGACCAAGTCAACGACATCGAGCTTATGCGCGGTGCCATCCGCGGGATGCTGGAAGCCCTGGGCGACCCGCACACCGGCTACATGGATCCTGATGAGTTTCAGCAAGCGAATATCCCCTTGGAAGGGACCTACGAAGGCATCGGGGCTTGGGTCGACTCAGAAGCCGACTACCTGACAATCATCGCGCCGATGCCCGACTCACCGGCCGAAGAGGCCGGCCTGGAACCGGGCGACGAGATTATCGCCGTCGATGGTGAAGACATGACCGGCCTGGAAGGCAATCAGGTCATCCGGCGGGTGATGGGCCCTGCCGGATCAACCGTCACACTGACCATTCGGCGCGAGAGTGAATCCGAGCCATTTGATGTGGACGTCACCCGCCGCGAAATTGAGGTACCCAGTGTCGAAAGCGAGCTGCGGGATGACGGAATTGCTTACGTCCGCCTCTACAACTTTGGGGAGGACACGACCCGCGATCTACGCAGCGCACTCGAGGAGTTGATGGCCCAGGATCCGACGGGGCTGATCCTCGACCTGCGTGGCAATGGCGGCGGCTACCTGGGGTCGGCCGTCAACGTCTCGTCGGAATTCCTGGACGGCGGACTTGTGCTCACGGAGCGATTCGGTGATGGCAGTGAGCAAACCTATGAGGCCCGGGACGGAGGGCTGGCCGCCAACATACCGCTGGCGGTGCTGATTAACGGCGGATCGGCTTCGGCCTCCGAGATTGTGGCGGGCGCCATCCAGGATCGCGGGCGCGGCCTGCTGGTCGGGGAGACCTCATTTGGCAAGGGTTCGGTGCAGAACTGGATACCGCTGGCCGGCGATGGCGGCGCGGTTCGGGTGACGATCGCCCGTTGGTATACACCCAACGGACGCCAGATCGCCGACGAGGGGCTGACGCCGGATGTGGCGGTAGAAATGACCGAGGAAGACATCGAAGCCGAACGGGATCCGCAACTGGCAGAAGCCGTGCGGATCCTGCTGGAAGGCGATAGCTAGCCGCCGGCACCCCCGGCGCACAGTACGGAGGTTGGTATGTTCTTCTGGGATACGACCTACATCCTATACATGCTGCCAGGCATTTTGCTGACCTTGTTGGCCCAATTGTGGGTCAACTCGACCTACAACAAGTGGAGCAAGGTGGCCAGCAGCGCCGCCGTCACCGGTGCCCAGGCCGCCGACCGGCTGCTTGGACTTATCGGGATGCCTGGGGTGTCTGTCGAGCCGGCGCAGGGCCGGCTGGGGGATCACTATGACCCGCGCACCAAGACCCTCAGGCTGTCCCCCGGGGTCGGCAATGGCCAATCGGTGGCCGCGCTGGCGATCACTGCCCACGAAATCGGTCACGCCCAACAAGACGCCGAGGGCTACGGACCGATGCGCCTGCGCTCGGCACTTGTGCCGGCGGTCAACGTAGGCTCGAATCTCGGTATCTGGATGATCCTCGGTGGCCTCTTGCTCCAATCCTTCCTTGGGACCCAGCTTGCCACCCAAATCGCCTGGCTTGGCGTCATCTTCTTTGCCAGCGGAGCCGTCTTTGCCCTGGCGACCCTGCCGGTCGAACTGGACGCCTCCCGCCGGGCCCATGAGCTGCTCCAGCGTTCGGGCCTGCTGACGGCTCGGCGCGAGCAAGATGGTGCCCGCTCGGTGCTGCGTGCAGCCGCCTTCACGTACGTTGCTGGACTGGCGGCAGCCATCCTTCAGCTGCTGTACTTTGTGTCGATTGTTGGCGGGGTAGGACGGCGCCGGTCGTAAGACCCGCCCGCGCGACGGGAGGTCAAGGACACATGATGTCGGACAACCCACCACCCGTGCCGACGGAGGCCAAGCCCGGCGGCGTTGGCGACACTGCTTGCCGTCCATGGCTGCTGATGTTTGCCCTGGCCCTGGTCGGCGCCCTGCTCGGAACGTTGATCGGTGGAGGCGTCGTCTACCTGGCACTGCAGCGAACGGCAACGACGGAGTCGCTCGTGCTGGCCCCAACCGAAAGCCCCCCGCTGCAATCCCCGACAATGCCCCCACCGGTGGGGCCCGTCGGAGGGATGTCGGTTGTCGACGCCGTCCAGCGGGTAGGACCGTCGGTGGTCACGGTCATCAACCAATTGACGCCGACTGCCAGCGGCCGCGGCTCCGGCATCATCATCAGCGACCAGGGTCATATCCTCACCAACAACCACGTGGTCGAGGGCGCCGGCGATCTGACCATTGTGCTGGCGGATGGCAGCGAGCTCCCTGCAGTCCTGGTGGGAACCGACGTCTTCACCGATCTGGCAGTCCTTCAGGCCCAAAGAGACGTACCTCCTGCCGTCGCCTGGGGCAACTCAGACGAACTGCTCCCCGGGGAAACCGTCGTGGCCATCGGCTCCCCCTTGGGTGACTTCGTCAACACGGTCACGGCAGGCGTTGTTAGCGCCGTCGGCCGATCGATCGAGACCGGTCAGGGCTTTCAACTCGTCGACCTGATTCAGACCGATGCCGCCATCAACCAGGGCAACTCGGGTGGTCCCCTCATCAACCTGGCGGGCCAGGTGGTTGGCATCAACGCCTTGATCGTCCGCGGCTCCGGCAGCGGCGCGGTCGCCGAGGGTTTGGGCTTCGCCATCCCAAGCAACACCGCCCGGGCCGTCGCCAATCAGTTGATTGAGTCTGGCGTTGTGGCCCGCCCCTACTTGGGCATCGAGTGGCGCTGGATTACCCCGCAAGTAGCCGCCACCTTTGGGCTGGCCGTTGACTACGGCGCCTTTGTCACCAGCGTCGTGGCCGACTCGCCGGCGGCCGAGGCCGGCCTGCTGCGCGGCGACATCCTGATTGGCCTGGGCGAACTCACCCTGGATGCCGACCAGCCGTTCATCAACGCCCTTTACGAATACGAGCCGGGACAGGTTATCGCCGTTGAGATCATCCGCGATAGCGAGCAGCTTCAGCTTGAGGTCCAACTCGGCCAGCGCGGCGGCAACGGCTGATTGCTTGGGCTGGCTTTGACCGGCCCTCCCGCCAATGCTAGAATCGAATTCGCGGACGGGTTCGCCCGTCCGTCTTTGTGCAAGCAGGTCGTGCTTCACACCAACCTGGACGGCCGACGGCGCCTGGTGAGCCAGATTGTCCGGCTGGCGCCAACCACGCTCGGACGGGGTCGACATGGAACAAGCGGAATTCTTGCAAGTCCAGACGCACATCCGCCAAGCCCTCAACGCGGGGCGTTTTTCCGAGGCCGTCCACCAACTGTCGGAACTGCACCCGGCCGATCGAGCCGATCTGTTCTTCCGGCTTGACCCGGACCTTCAGGTCGCACTTATCGAGCACTTCGACATCCTGGTGACAGCCGAGATTCTCGAGGAGCTGTCCGATGAGGCGGCCCGCGATACGGCCGAGGGATTGTCAACTGAGCGCCTGGCCGACGTGCTCGACCAGATGGACCCAGACGACGCGGCCGACGTGCTGGGTGACCTGTCCCCTGCCAAGGCGGCCCTGGCACTGGCCGAGATGGAGGAGGCCGACGAGGTCATCCCGCTGCTGAGCCATCCGGACGAGACGGCCGGCGGCTTGATGACCACCGACTACATCATCCTGCGCCGCCGGACAACTGCCCGGGAAGCCATCGAGTTCCTGCGCCAGGTCGGGCCCGAAGCCGAGACACCCTACTATTTGTACGTGGTCGATCGCGAAGGCCGTTTGATTGGGATTGTCGGGTTGCGCGATTTGATCGTGGCCGCCCCGCAAACCCCTGTCGAGCAATTCATGGATCCGGACGTAGTCGTCATTAGAACCGGAGCCGACCAAGAGGAAGCGGCTCGCACGATGGCTCACTATGACCTGGCGGTGCTCCCGGTCGTGGATGAAGGTGGCCTGCTCCAGGGTGTCATCACCTACGATGACGTCATCGACGTCCTCGAAGACGAGGCGACCGAGGATGTGCTCAACCTGGCGGCGATCGAGGCCGGCGCCATCAGCAGCCGCCCATACTGGTCGCTGCGCATACCTGAGGTCGTCCGTTCTCGCTTCGTATGGCTGCTGGTGTTGTTTGTCGGCCAGACCCTGACCA